>Ga0209064_1001018_pt1 | contig 52081 bp, 49 predicted proteins | sample Inofromicrocosms_FD_187498 | JGI IMG/M metagenome (GOLD analysis project Ga0209064, IMG submission 187498) | Mouse cecum microbial communities from Vienna, Austria - Inoculum for glucosamine and mucus D2O microcosms (SPAdes) (version 2) | ecosystem: Host-associated > Mammals > Digestive system >...
TTTCAGCTGATTTCAGCATTTTACTGCTGAGGTCTGCTTTGCTTTGCCTGTTTTTCGTTTTAAGTCTTTAATCAGCTCTTTTATTTTCAAACTTCCGTTTTGGACGTTGCGTTTTGCTCATATCTATTTAATATATGCTTCTAAATCTTCCTGATACCTTTTCAAGGCGTTTTCTGTTTGTTTTATTTCGAGTTCTGTTAATTTATAGGCTTTCGCGTGCTTTATAAGCTTTTGCTGAGCTTCTATTTCGTTTAACAAGCAGCTTTTTGCAGAACCGTCATTTTTCCCGCTTCTGTATTGCGCGGTATGGATCAATTCTTCAAATACGCTTGCTCTGCCGGGATTTTGCCTTAGCAAAATCGTTTCGGCGTTATATGTAATCCCTTCGGCGTGCTTTTTCTCCAAATATGCGTCTATTTCGTCATTTTGCTGTATAACGCCGCCTTGCTGCTGAAAGGCTTTTTTAATGGCTCTGAACTGTTTCTTCGGCATAGGCTCAACATAGTTATCGGGTTTAGACTTACGTGTCAGTACGTCCACAGAAGCATCACTCCCTATATTTATTATACCACTTCTACCGGAATTGTCAAGTTTTTTCCTCGCCGCCCAAGAGGACTTAGAAGCTATGCTCCTGTCAAACCCATAAACCTGAGACCGCTCGTTCTGCGTGAGAAGATTTGCCTTTTGAGAAAACGCCCTGTACTCCTCCCGCTGTCTGCGGAGCAGCACGGACTTCGCGGTAAACATCTCCTCATCTCCCGAACCTTTTGCGCCGATAATTTCCCGCTTGGTCTTGCGGATAGCGGTCTCCATTTTGCGCTGCTTATGAGTGCATTCGTAGTACGTCAGGGTCTCGCCCTTGTATTCTACAGGCGGAGGATCAATATTTCTCAGTTCCTCCTCGGTGTAGGCGGGAACGGAAATTCCCTCCAGAACGGGGTAAAAATCATGTCGGCAGTTCCAGCCTTTCAGACCCGCACCGGTGCCGTATCCCGTGACCTCCACCAGGGACGGATATTTCTTGGATTTTCCCGAAAGAGAGTACCAACGTCCCTGCCATTCCGCATGATCGGGACGCGCCCCCGCGTACGCTGTGACCTCCACAAGGTCGGTCTCAAGCTCCGCCGCGTTGTGTTCGGATATTTTCCCCGACATCTGCGAGACCCCTGTCATCACAGCTCTGCGGACGGCAACATCGGCGTGATTAACGTGTCCGCTTGCGTAATCGACAAAGCGCAGACCGCTTGCCGTAAGCGATTTAACGGCGTTTCTGACTGCTGTGTTGTAATCAAAAACGCCCGTCGACACCTGCATTTGCGCAAGGTCGAGAGCGTCCTGATAAGCCTTTGCGATCGGTTTGAACGTTACCTTTCCGTTCGGAGAGGGCAGGGAAAATCCCATTGACCGCGTGAAATTTTTCAGTTCACCGGAGGTCTGCTCGATACCCGCGCCGATAAGCTGCTGCATATACGGATTGTCCGCAAGTGGAGTAAAGGGCTTGCCCGCTTTGGCGTACACCGACCCGTAAAACTCGTCGGAGACCTGCGCCGCGTCAAAGAAAAGCCGTGAGATCTCCTCTCCGGATTTTTTGACGTACTCCGCAATTGCTTTTTCCAGAAAGTCGTTTGCGTACCCCATTTCTTTTAGACGTATAAGCTGCCATTCGGCGGTGTCTGTAACAGACCCCGCTTTTGCGATACGGCGGGAAATATCCTTGAGAACGGTATCCTCAAAATTCCGCGTGAGCTTTTCAAGCTTTACGGGAATTTCCCGCAATTGTTCGGGAGTAAGCGGCGGCATTATTCATCTCCTCCAAAAGCTTCGGGAAGCGCGGCAAGAGCCTGCTGTTCGGTCTCTCCGTAGCGTCTCATGCGGTATTCTGCGGGGGACATTATCCCTGCGGCGACTTCTTGGAGCCATATCCGCTGGTCTGTCTCACTGTCGGTAATAAGGCTGTCGTCGAACTCAAAGGACTGCTCAATCTTGTCCTTTGGAGCAAGTCCGTAAAAGTCGCATAAATTTTCGAGGCAGACCAAATACTCCTCCAGACTTTTCCGCAGGGACTTTTGTATCGCGCTTACGGTGCAGTATGATCGCTGTTTCGAGGCTTTTACCTCGGTAGCGGTCTTTTCGGTATCGTCGATTCTGGAAAGCGTTCCGAAAGCCAGTCCCGAAAGGTGCTCAACGTTCCGCAGTATGTCGTTCAGACCGTTTAACAGGGACTGATCGCGGATAGCGGGGGAGAATACCTCGTATAAATTTTCACTGTCAAAACCGCGGTATAAACGTTTGTTGTGCTTGGGAACGCCGCCTTTTCCCGAAACGTCCAGAGCGGTTACGTCCACATTTACCGCAAGCTCCGATCCCTCGAACTCCCACAGCAGACGGGCATACTGCTCGTCCGCGTCGCGGATAGCGTCCAAAGCGTTCGCGAAAACAGACACGCCGAGAGGGGAGCAGCTGTCAAACTGATTTGCTCCGGGCATTTTGAAATAGCAGAACAGCGGGCGGCTGAAATTTTTCAGCGCGACCTCGGCTGCAAGCTCCGACCATTCGGGGACGAACGATAAAGAGACCTGCCTGCCCAGCATATCCGCGCTGTCGGAAAGATACGCCGCATTTTTCACGGTGTACAGCTTCTTGCCGTAATCGTGAGTTTCAAGCCGCGTGTAGAATTTTTTGCCGACTGTCTTACGCTCCGCAAAAATGCAGCCGGTGATGTTTCCCGATCCGTCGAAAGCCGTGGGGAAAAAGCTGTCCGCCTGAACGTACGACGAGGAAATATACCCGCCCGAGAGATAGGGCTTCAGTATTACGCCGCCCTTTGCACAGGCGTATTCGGTGTACAGCGGAGCGTCCGCAATAAGCTTGTCGTATGTCCCGGAAAGATATTCCGCCCGTCTGCCGCCCGTCAGTTCAGACTTGAATTCCAGCGTTACGAGCCGAGCCATTTCCTTTGCGATAGCGGAGGGCAAATGCCGTCCACGATACTTGTCCGTAAGCCATTCCGCCCTGTTTTCGTAGCAGTCCGACCACAGCTTTATCTTCTCCGCCATGACCCCCGATACCGCAATATCTGTATCAAGCCTGTCCTTTAGTTCTCTTGAAAACAATCTTTTCACCGCCTCCGCAATTTGCGTAAAAATATTCATTAACGACCTCTCTTTCTCCATACGGGGGACATTCCGTACCGAACCGCGTCAATGTGGTGGTTGTCCCTGTCGGGGTACCCGCTGATTATCTCGCCCTCCTTGGAGCGTTCGTATTCGTACCGCAGAAACTCCTTTGCCGTTTCGGGACACCGTTTGCCGTCAATAACGATACCGCATAACGATTGCAGCCACTTCATGGAGTATTCGACGCTGCCCGCGCCCTTTTCGGCGGCACGGCAGAAAAGCCCGTAGCTTCGGTAGTCGCCGACAGATTTAGGTTCCGCGCTGTCCGCGGTTATCAGATCCTGCGGGGTAATGCCGTGCTCCTCAGTAAGAATTTTCGCTGTCTCGGCGTTGCCCTTTTTATTGCAGCGGTATTCGTTAAAAATGTACAGCGTCCGCCGCGCCGCGTCGAAGTGCATACGGTCAAAGGCGAACGGGTCGGGGTACCAGCCCCAGTCAATTCCGTTGTACACGCGGTCGAACTGCGCGATCTCCTCATCGGAAATGTCGCGTACAACAACGTTCTCGAAAACATTTCCGCCGGTACCAGTGGGTACTCCGAGGTACTCGTGTTCATAGGCGCGGGGGTTTTGTTCCCTGAGGATTTCCGCCTCGGTAAAGAACTGCTCTCCCAGCCATTTGCGGGGAACGTCAAGGTAAGTGCTTTTGTGACAAAGACGGTCGGGACGGCTTTCAAGGCTGTCCTCGTTCGCCCAGTTGGACGCGGATACGGGCGGGTTGTAGCTTTCAAAGTTCCAGAACAGCTCGCTGCCGCGCATTGTGGACTGCAAGATCGTACGTATTTCGGCGCGTCCCGAAAACTGATCCTTTTCCTCGAAATGGGTCACGCCGATGTACCCGAAAGGCAGCTTGATGGATTTAAGTTTACCCGCGTCGTCGGCGCCGAAAAAAATAACGCGCTGTCCCGTGGGCTTGTAGATAAGCTCCATGGGGGACGTGTGCGCGGTAAAATATTTATCGAGACCGAGCTTCGATATTGCCCACAAATATTGTGAATACACCGAGGTTCGGAGGGTGTTGGCGACCTTACGCATTACCAGCGCGTGGCATTTCGGATTCCGCAGGATAAGCAGAATTACCTCAATGCTGACGGTCGAGGATTTCAGAGAACCGCGTCCGCCGCTGAGATCGTAGTGAGTGTAAAGATGTTCCCGAACTGCGCGGTGCAGCTCGTGATAGGGCTCCGCGATAATTTCGGAAACACGTGTATCAAATGTCGTCAATTATGCGTACCTCCTGACTTTCGGAATTATTTTCGGGCTTCTCACTCCACCCCTTGAAATTGTTTGCCAGTGAGAACTTCGCGCCGTTTACCCCGTCCCTGTCGAACAGGCGGCGTTCGGCGTACTCCTCGCACTTGGATTTTGCAACAGTGAGAATGTCGTTGAACCTGTCCGAGCGGTGCTGATAATTCAGCAGGGACTGGCGTGTCTTAAAGCCCAGCCATAAAGCGAGTCCCGTGACCGTTGGAGGGTGAGCTCCTACGATAACGGGACTTCCGTTTTTATTCAGTACGACCTCGCCGCTTTCGTCCGTCAGGGGACGACCCTCGCAGTGGTTGAAGTATGTGTCCACAGCCTCCTGCATTTTTGCGGCGGAGGTGTATTTCGGTTTATTGGTTTTGCCCGTGAGTGGTCGCCTCCTTTCGGGGTAAGTAAAGCCATTCGGGTTAGAAGTGGTTTTTGCATTAAAATTTTAATTGTGCGCTATCATCAAACGGTTTAACGACGGATATGACTTTTTCAATATAATACTTGGCGGTATTTTCTATAGGATTACCGTAATTGTCTTTTAGTGTTTCCATTCTCATAGATACTTTCATTTGAGTTCCATAGGTTAAAGGAATTTTAGATTCACGGAAACTATTAAGCCATGTTTCATCTTCTATTTTTGCTTTAATGTTTTTATTAAAATAAAATCCCCATTGTGCGTCACCATTAAACACTGCGGTAACTAAAAGTAAATCTGTGTTAATATGTGAAATATAAATGGTATTCTCATTTCTTAAATCTATAGGCGCAGATAATTCGTCGTAATCATTTGCTGATATTTCCATTATTTTTTCCGGAATGGCATCATTTCCCAATATCCTCAGTTGTTCTCTATTTGACTCTTTAAGTGTTGTTCCTATGTTAATTATGGAGTTACATATTTTAGCGTTTTCAAAAAACTTAGCTCCTGAAGCTGAAAACACTTGAATCTCACCACTTTCATTTGTAACAGTAATTTCTCTTTCATTCTTCTCTATTCCTTTTGGAGCTCCTGATCCTAAATGCTTTTTTATTGCAAACCATTCATTTATTGATTTTAAACAGGTGGATATATAGTTAATATTATCCTGAGTTAATAAATTTACAGCTGTTACTGCTATACCTTCAAATAATAATTCAAAACTTCCCTTATTTACGGCTAAAATATTAAATTCACAATTTGTAACGTTTGATGATGCTTCTTTTGTTAAAATATCTAAGTTTTCTAATATCTTTGATAATGAGTGTATATTAATACTGTTTTCGCCACTTAAGTTAATTGTAAATTCGTATTTTTGTATAATGGTATCATCTGATGACTGAATATTCATAATAATATCTCCCTAAAAATAATATTATATCTACATAATACCATACAAACAACATAAATGCAATGTTTACTGACAAAATTCTGTGAACTTTACCATAATTCGCGCACCGCGATAATGCAACCTGCAAGCAAAGAGCCAGCCGCCGACCGCGTTAGGGGGGCACGATAACGGCGGCTTGATTATATTCTTTGCTCATTATACAGTATAGCACATTAAAAGCGGACATTCAAGGACATGTTTTTCAGAGCGTAGCCGTGAAGCCGTCTGATGTGTCTTTCGGAATAACACATCTCCTCCGCAATGACCTCCCACTTCTGATAAAGCAGATACCGCCGTGTGAGAACTTCCCGCTGCACCTCGTCGGGAACGGCACCCACAGCGCACTCGATCTCCCGACGCTTTTCGGTAAGCTCGTCTATCTCTTTGGTGAGACGTTCCTCCAGATCCATTACGCGAAGCACGGCGCTCTCGGTACCGTTGCCGCAGGGGACGGGCTTGGAGCCGTCCGAATCGTACCGCACTGTTTTCCCGTACAGAGCCGAACGAGCCGCCGCAAGCTTCTCGGTATCAAGTTTTATCTTCCTGTCGATCCTGTACGCCTGCTGTAAGTATTCTTTTGCGGTCAAGCCGATCCCTCCTTAGGTCGTGTCTAAAATTCATAGTTTTAGTGCTGAAAAATAAATATTTTGTGACAAAAACGAAGCGTCATATTATTTTTGCGGTATAGTATTCTTACGGTCGGAATAAAAAATAGGAGGAATACTCATGCCTGTAATAATACCAACAAAGGACGAAATAATAAATATAAACGTTGATGTGCTCCAAAACAGTACCGATCCGAACGAGGATAAATCCCTTGCAGGAAAATTTTTAAATGAAAGCGCTCTTATTTCTGCCTTGGATCCTTACGATCCATATAAAAGTGCTTTTGAAACCGCATACGGTATCGCAAAAGCAATTGCAAACGACCACGTTTTTTTAAACGGAAATAAGCGTACTGCTACTCAGACTGTAATAAAAATTTGTACCGATAACGGCTTTAATTTTAACGGCGCCGATACTGAGCTGTCAGATTTGGTAAACAGCCTTGTCAAAGAAGACGGTGATGATGAAGAAGTAAAAACAAACTTTATCAGCGGCATAACCAAACTTTTTTCTAAATGATCCAATACCTGCTTCCGGCCGTGCAGGTATTTTATTTTTGTCCTCTAACAGTTGGAGAATCCAACTTTTTGCAGTCAACTGCAATTTCCTCAACCGCACCCAACTCAGAAATAACGATAGACTTGCTGTCTGGTTCTGTAAGCTCAGCCTGATAGAAAAAATCGCTTTTGTTGTTTTTCCGTATAATGCACCCAGTCAGCAAGTACTCGCCGTCCACGTAATGCCGAGGCAGCTGTAACCGTACAAGCTTGCCGAGATTGTATTTTACTCGGGATATGTCCATTACATCAGCTCCTCAATCTTGATGTAAATGCCGGAGACTTCCGCCCAAAACTTTTCACATATCTCCGAAGCCACAAGTGCATCATCTTCCCAGAAACCGCATTTTGTCATGCAGTCTTTAAGCATTTTCTGGAGATTGTCCGTGTCAGGTTTAGTAGTGCGGTACTCGCCGTCATTGTGGCCGTCTTTTGGGAAAAGCCACTTACAGGTCAGTCTCACAGCGTACTTGTACGGTTCTTTAGGCTTATGGGGGCAAAGAGCTGAGAGAAGCTTGCTTTTAGCGTCCTTGACTTGGGGCGGGTCGTAGAAGATTGGCTTACCGTTTTTTACCATAATCTTATGCTCCTGAGCAGTTACAGTCGGCGGTATCATCGGCAAAAAAAATTCAGTCATTTTTTCTCCTTTCGTGCGTGTCGGTTTTCTTACGTACGGAATATATATGGGGCGGAGCTTTAGCCCCATATATATATTACGTAGTAATATATGCGTTGTCCGAAATTCGGACAAATTCGATATTTTCCGATTTTGTCCAGCATTTAGACAAACACGATATTTTTTCGATTTTGTCTTAATAGGACGGACACGAAATTTCTTCGATTTTGTCCTATTTCTTTAATCCGATTTTTTTCCCCTCTCTCCAAAAACCTCCGTGTTCCGTCACCCACCTTTCGACGGTTTTGGGTGTTTTCCCTAAATAACTTGACAGTTCCGCAAAGGTAGTCTCGCCGTTCTCCTGTACAGCACTGAAAGCTGTTTCAAGGCTTTCCTTGCGGTCGGCACTGTTTTCTTCGGCAGTTTTCTTTTTGCTGAAATTTTTCTGATATGCAGGGGCTTCTGTGCTGAGATCTTTCAGCGTACATTTTTCGTCAGGAACGTGCACAGGATACTCAAACCAAAGGTTCAAAGGATCAAAGCGTTCAAACTCCCGAAGAGTGCCCTCTATGCGCCATGCAGTACGTTTTGACAGCAGTTTTTTGCCTTTGTCGATCTCCTCGTTCATAAGCCGGCAGGAGTTCAGTTCCAAAATTCTTTTTGCATGTTCCCGCATCTGAGGTGCGGAAAATAAATCGTCCTGTGAGACGTTTTCCTTAAAATCGGGTTTGAATCGAAGTATCCATTCAAGACATTTTTTGCACACAAACGCATTTTCTTCCGCCGTCCTTACGCTGTCTGTAACCTCCAGTTCCGTAAGATCAAGCAGCGCGTCGGGATCGCGTGCAAACACTCCCGAACCGCTTACCCTGTCCATAGACCTCTTGCCGCCCTGAGAGCCTTTGCTGTGGTGGTGACAGTATATTACTGCACAGCCCAGCTCGGTGCAGACTTTGTCAAACTGATTGCAAAAATGAGCCATTTGATCTGCGCTGTTTTCATCGCCTGTGATGACCTTGTAGATCGGGTCAATAACAATTGCAAGGTAGTTCTTTTTGTTTGCCCTGCGTATGAGTTTTGGAGCAAGCTTGTCCATCGGTACACTCTTTCCGCGCAGGTTCCATATGTCAATGTTTTTCAAGCCGCGAGGGGTGATGCTCAAAGCGATGTAAACGTCCTTAAAACGGTGTAAGCAGCTTGCTCTGTCAAGCTCAAGGTTTACATACAGAACCTTGCCTTGCGTGCATCTAAAACCAAACCAGCTTGTACCTTCTGCTATGGCTGTGCAAAGCTCGATAAGAGCGTAGGACTTTCCCGCCTTTGAGGGTCCCGCAACAAGCATCTTGTGTCCTTGGCGCAAAACGCCGTGTATAAGCGGGGGAGAAAGCTTCGGCAGGTTTTCCCATTCGTCCGCAAGATTTTCCGTATCGGGCATATCGTCGTTTATTCCCTCTATATAGTCCTTCCATTCCGCCCAGTCTGCCTTGCCTATGTTGGTGTCTATGATATATTGCTTTTTGCCGTTCCTCGTTACACCGGGCATACGGCTGAGACGGGAGGGGTTGCGGTTCTGCTTGTCAATATCAAGACCGTTTTTCTTGCAGACGCTGTAAAGATAGTCCACACGTCTGCGGTATTCATCATAATTCGGCGCGTCTACCTTTACAATGGAGTGTATGGACTTGCCGCCCGAATACACCATAACAGCCACAGGCAGCTCAAGCTCACGTATAACGGCTTGCTGTTCCTCTATAGCCATGCTGTCGGATTCAACAAGAGCATATCTGAAATCGGTGACGTTCTCGTTCTTTATGCCCTTACCGTCCAGAGGATTGAAGCGTATCCAAGCTCCTGCGGCGGGATTGTAATCACCAAATACAGCTCCGATGTCGTCACCGTATTTGGCAAGCTTTGCGATCAGTTCTCCCGCAGTGTCGGCGCAAGAGCCTTTTGTAGGTAAATATTTGACTTTACCGTTTTCTTCCTTCTGCCATGATTCGGTAACAAATCCAACATTTTCGGACGCATTGAAAAGAGTTTCAAGATATCGTATTATCTCCATGCCCGGGTGCCATTCGGAGGGTTCGCAAAGCTTTATGCCCTCGCCGCTGCTGAGGATTTCAGCTTCGGCATTGATCTCATCGTCCCAGTCAAACACCTTTGTGTTTGCAGAGCTGTCATGATAAGGCTGCCACCCTTGGTTTTTGGCATACTGTACAATAGTACCCGCTGTTACGGGAGCGGCAGAGCCATTAAAGCTCCGCCACTTTTTTTCGCAGTCACCGTCGTGATACCGTGCGGTATCGCTTTTACTCCATTTATCCCAGTCTGAGCAGGCATAGCCCTCGTCTTTGAGTGCCATACCTACGTTTACCCATTCCTGATAGTCAAGTTTGGCAGGATCTATATGATCTAAAATTTCAAGCAAATTCGACATTTGATACACTCACTTCTTCCGGGATAAAATTTTTCGGTTCAACTCCTTTGGGAAGCCGCCAGCCGCAGGCAGAGATTCTGCTTATCATATTGCTTGCGATATTAAAGTCCCAAGTGCCCACGTGCTCAAAACCGAAACGCTCTAAGAAACGTATTTGTTTTGGCGTAGTCAATCCTTCGGTGCGGCGCTTTTCAAGACGGTCAAGTATAAGCTTAGCTTTGCCCGCGCTGTCGATCTCATCGGGATAAATGCCGTATTTTTCAAGCGCTGCCTTTTGCTTATCCGTAGGCATCTCGCACTCCCAGCCGAAGGCGGGGACGTAATTCGCAAGATCAGCAGCCTGTATGGACATCTCGTATTGCAGCGGATCCACAAGCTGCCGCTTTTTCTTTTTCTGAGCCTCAAGCACCTTTGCAAGGGATTCTTCACGTTCCGCAACAACATCTTCGGCCGCTTGCCGCTCTGCTTCTTCAAGGTCGACAAAGCAGCCCGCCTTTTCAGCAAGATTATCCGTCATTTTTTGTGCAACGTCTTCGCTGTCGCATATAAGGTGAGCGGGACGGCAAAGCTCGTGCCGCTCGGTGTGCCACAGAAAATCAAGAAGCAGAAGCTCTGTCTTTCCGGTTTCGGGGGAGAGCCTTGTGCCTCTGCCTACCATTTGGCAGTACAGGCTTCGTACCTTCGTGGGCCGCAGAACGATTATGCAGTCCACCGATGGACAGTCCCACCCCTCGGTAAGAAGCATGGAGTTGCATAAAACATTGTACCTGCCGTTTTCATAGTCTTGCAGGACTTCGGTGCGGTCGGCGCTGTTCCCGTTTACCTCGGCGGCAGAAAAACCTTTACCGTTAAGTATTGCGCAAAACTTCTGCGAAGTCTTTACAAGCGGCAGAAAAACAACAGTTTTGCGGTTTTTGCAGTATTTGAGCATTTCGTCTGCAATAGAGTATAAATAGGGGTCAAGGGCAGTGTCAATGTCGGAGACTTTAAAATCGCCCGCTTGCGTCGCAACGCCTGTAAAGTCAATTTTAAGCGGTATAGTTACTGCCTTAATAGGGGAGAGATACCCCTCCTTGATAGCTTTCGGCAGAGTATACTCATAAGCAAGGCTTTCAAAAACCTGACCCAGATTTTTCATATCGCCTCTGTCGGGAGTAGCGGTCACGCCTAAAACATCTGCGCTGCTGAAATGATCAAGTACGTTCTGATAGCTTGCCGAAATGCAGTGATGCGCCTCGTCCACAATAATAGTGTCAAAGTAGTCAGAACTAAAACGTGCAAGACGTTTTTCACGCATAAGTGTCTGGACGCTTCCTACAACTATACGGTACCACGAACCGATACAGCTTTCCTCCGCTTTTTCTTTGGCGCAGTATAATCCGGTTGCAGTTCTGATCTTGTCAGCTGCCTGAGTAAGCAGCTCCTCGCGGTGCGCCAGTATAAGCACGCGCTTGCCATGGATCACACAATCTTCAGCAATTTTCGCAAAGACAATAGTCTTGCCGCAGCCTGTCGGCAGAACTAAAAGCGTCTTTTTACAGCCTTTCTGCCACTCTTGCAGTACGGCTGATTTTGCTTCTTCCTGATATGGACGGAGCTGCATCAGAACTTACCTGCCTGCCAGTTCCCGGCAGAGCTTGCAGGCTGACTTGCTGCTGCCTTTGATTTTATAACATTGGCGTCCTCGTCGTATGCGTAAAATTTCTTTATCTTGTTATAGTCCTTTCCGTTGTAAGGTTCGACAAATATGCGGCATCTGCCCCGCTTGCCGATCAAACCGTTCCAGTCCATACGGAGCGGCTCACCGTGCTTTTTCATGCCAACCGAGAGAAACAGCGAGGATATTTTCCATTCCATTTTACTGCAAAGCTGAAAGTTTTCAATAAGCGTAATTTCGTCATTTTCACCGAATACAGTAAAGGTTATAACAGCCTTGTTGCAGCGGGGAAGCTTGTCTGTCTGTTCCTGAATACCCCGCTCAAATTTTGTTACGGCAAACTCGTAATCGCCTTCGGGCAAAAGCACAAACGCATTTTCGGCATTGATCTCGTCGTTCCAGTCTAGTGTGTAATTATTTTCCATAGTCTGTATCTCCTTTAAAACGGTACTTTTTTATTTTCTTCGATAATGGCGTAAACCTGATCCCATGCGCTTATAAGCACGCCGTTTATGAAATCGGGAGGATAATTCGCAACAGGCATCATTTCGGGAAAATATCCCTTGTTTGAAACTGCCACGCGAATATCTTCCTCGGTGACGCCGTTTGCTTTCATCAGATCCTGCAAAGCTTTTGGAAGTCCCTCAAGGTCGTCGCTTTCAATGATCTCTTCAAAACCTTCAAGGCTGTCAACGGGAGGGTGCGGGGGTACAGGATTTGATAAGGGGGCGGAAGCTGTTTCAACAAATTCGGGAGATTGTTCTGCGATCTTAACAGGCTGTGTCTCCTGCGGCGCAGGCACAGGAGCCGATTTGCCCTCGATAATATGAGCAATTTCCGCATAGTCCATAGGCAGTTTGTCTGGCAACCCGTCACGGTTCTTAGCGTCCCAGCAGGGGTGGTGCGTGGTGTACATAACACGCTGTCCGCCCTGCGCTTTGAACTTTTTTCCCTCTTTATCGGAAGCGACCGCAAATGTCTCATAGTTGCAGAACAGTATCATATCCGCCCATTCCTTTATAAGCGGAGAGGTTTGCGAGTTTGTCTTTTTACCGAGCTTCAGCTCATAGCGGTCATAGGAACCCGCTTCGTCAGGCTGGTCAAACCTTTTAAGCTGTGAATGACAGTTCAGGACAACATTGCATATATCATTATCAATGAGGTCCTGCAAAGTATTCAAGAGTCTGCCTACCGCCTCGGCAACGTACACATAGCCGTTGCCGTAGCCGAAATCCTCAATGCCTTTTTTACCGTATGTATTAAGCACATCTTCAACGCAAAGCCGCTCTGCCCAGTCCATTGTGTCAATGACAAGTGTATCACACACATCGGGGTTCTGCTTAACATACTGTATGTAATTATTAAGCATCGCCCAGCTGGTGGGTTTTTCTTCAAAACGGTTAACGTTAAGCTTTTTTGTACTGCCCTCGGTGTCGATAAAAAGAGGGCGGGGGAATTTGCTTGCAAGAGTGGATTTACCGATACCCTCGGGACCATAAATTACTACCTTTTGCTTTGACGGTATAATACCGTTTGAAATTTTTATATTCATTAAAACTGACCTGCCTTCCATTCCTTTTGCGGTTCGTTTTTGACATAACCGTCCTCAATGATAACACTGCATTCTCCGCCTGTTGACACTCTTGTGGCAATAGCCTGCAAGCCCTCTGCTTCAAGCCATTTGCCGAACTCGTTAAGGGTATCAATGTCCATCTGTTCAAGCTTGTCCAAAAGGACAAAGCCGCATTCGGGGTTAAGCTTCCGTACGATCGCGGCAGAAACTTTAAGCTGCTCGGATCCGCTCATGCAGTCCCATTTTGCGCTGTTGTAAGTCAGTTCGCCGTCCTCGACAGACAGCCCGGGCAGAGGCAGCGCGGCGCTGTCAAGCAAGCTTTTCCTTGTGCTGCGTATGCCGTTTATATCTTCTGTAAGAGCGCTGTATTCCTCCGAGAGCTGTTTGGCTTCCTCCTCGGCTTTCTCTTTGTCAAGATTTGCACGGACCTTGATGTTGACAGCTTCAACATCTTTTATATTCTGCTCAAGCTCGGCGGTGCTTTCGTCATGAAGCTGTTCGGCGGTTTTAAAGGCAGTTGTCATAGCTTTTTCAGCATCGGTAAGAAGCTTTCTGTATTTTTCAAGTTCTTCCGTAAGCTGATTTACCTTTTCCGCATATGTATTTCTTTGCGCCTGAAGCTTAAACGCTTTGTTTCTGAGCCGTTCATTTTCACCGTTGCGGGCAAGTATTTCCTGCTGCTGTCTGATCAGATCGGATACCGAAACAGGCACTTCGGGAACGCCGGTATACTTCGGCATTTCGGCTGCAAATTTTGCTTTTTGATCTGCAATTCTGCCGATCTCAAGACGACGGTTGTACAGCGTGCTTTCCCGCCGTTCAAGTTCTGCAAGCTTGTCTCCAACGCCTATGATCTGAAGCAAAACGTCCGCTTTTTCTTTTGCAGTTGACTGCAAAAACTTCGGCACGTCAAGAGCAAAGGTAGATATGAACGCGTTAAGCAGCTGCTGTCCGCTTTTTCCACCGTTGGGATCGGTAACTTTCAGCGTACTGTTTTTGCCGCTGCGCTCAACTACGATCCCATTGCTGAGTTTTACGCAAAGCTTAGGAGGCACAAGCGAACCGTTTCTTGCAGGCTCGGACGGGCGGAATTTTTCGCCGCCCAACACCCAAGCAATAGCATCAAGGACAGAAGTTTTGCCCTGACCGTTCCGTCCACCTATGACCGTCAGACCGTTTTCGGTAGGCTCAATTTTTACGGCTTTTATGCGTTTTACATCGTCAAGCTCGAGGCTGTTTATTTTTATCATTTGTACATTCCTCCGGATCATAGTTTTCTATAGATTCTATAAACTTGTCAGCTACAGCTTTGGTTTGATTCAGTAAGATTTCCTCGACACCAATCAAACCGGATACATCATCAACCAAAGCACGTAAGTGCGGATCGGGAATACTTGTGTCGTTTTCGTCGACATATGCATAAAAGGCTTCATTAAAGCTTTGAAGCTGTCGGATAAGGAACAGCAGATCATATAATCCCATATTTTTCAGTGTACTTATTTTCATCAGAGTACCTCCTCATCAGCGGCAAACATAACGCAGCCGGTTATAAAGGCGGATATTTTGGATATATCATCAGTCCACTCTTTTATATCGGACTGAGCTGTCGCGATCTTTCCTTCGAGATCTTCTATTTTTTCCGTAAGGGCTTCCCAGACGATTGTGGGAATATCACGCACTTTTGCCGCAAGAAGTTTCTCACGGTCGACAAGGCGCGCCTCAATATTGGTATCGCCAGTGACCTCGCAGCAGAAAATTTTGTCGGTGGTATTGACATCTGCGGGAATTTCGGGTACAATAGTATTTGAAATAATTTCTTTTGTGCTTGTACCGTTGGCAGACGGTGCAGGCTCTTTTTTTGTTTCGGCTTTATTCAGCTGTGCGCAGACCTTACCCACAGTCGATAGATGTGTTTTGCCCTCGTCTTTAAGTATGCTTATCTCGTGTACCTTTTCAACGGGGGTCTTTTGACCTCTTGACATATTATTTTCCTCCTTGTTATTTTCGGGTATTTCCCAGCCCTTTTCGCGTATGGAAGCGATAAGCCCCATTACCGTGTCGGGCGGTACGTCGTGTCTGTTCGCAAGATTTGATATTTGCAGCAGCATATGTAATTTACGTGCGGCCTCTAACGGTTCCAAGCCTTCTTGCAAAAGCTTGTACACATGCTGCTCGTTAGGCGTAAGCGGACGTCTTACGGGCGGGTCAATCGCAATTCTCATCTTCCGCCGCCTCCTCGGATATGCCGCCGGTACGTCCCGCAGTGAAGCACTGCACTATCTGTATTATCAGGAAATAGAACAGCGTTCCGCAGAATACGGACATTATAAATTCTCGCACTTTTTCTTTGCCTCCTCATAGGTCCTCTCGATAAGAACGCGGCATACAGCCTGTGCAAGCAGCTCCTTTGACGGCTTGCCGTACAGCTCGATACGGCGGCCATCCGCGGCTGTCATTACGGCGTCGGGCTTTTTGCCATCGATCTCTTTTGGTAACATAGCGATTCTCCTTTCGTATGATTACGCCGATTTCTCAACGTTAGGAAATATATTTCTGCTCTTAAGCAGATCATAGATAAAAATCCTGCCCTTTTGCGTCCAGTAGGTATGTACCTTTGCGTGAGTATTTCCGGAATTATCAAGATAGTTGTGTGTTCTGGTGCTTGTGTAGCCGCATTTTGCGTATTTCTGATAGAGCAGCCAAATACCGCCCTGCTTAAACTGTATGCCGAGTTCGTGGAGCAGCGCATTAAGCCATTTTGCTGATTTGCCATAATCCTTTGCTATTTCAGTAGTGCTGACTAAATCTTTGCAGTTAAGTATCACATCATAGTATGAAGCCTTGGGCTGAAGCTCTGAAATCTGCTGCGTCTGGACTGCGACTGTGGTTTCAAGCTGCTTTTTTGCCTCCCGTTCTGCCTTTAACTCTGTTAAAGCCGCGATCAACGTGTCGGGATTTGCGAGTACTTCATCAACGGCGTAGACACCGTGTTTTCTGATTGACGGCAGCACTTCGCTTGTAACCCAGCGTTTGAACTCTTTAGCCTTAGGAAGTTTGCTTGAAAGGATAAGGCTGTACAGTCCGCTTTCGTTGATAACTGTCATTTCCTGTGTTCCTCCAAGGGTGTCACATTTCGTTACCCCCTTATCCTCGTCATCAACGTGATCGCTAAGAGCTTTCCTGTTGTTTGAATACCCCAGTATTTCCGTCACGTCCTTGCCGACGAAATAAGGTTCGTCGTTGATTTGCAGGGTTCTTACTTTCCCGAACTCGGGATTTTCGTAGATTTTGATGTTTTCCATTATTTCCCTCCTATCGCATTAAGTTGCATAACGCAACTTAATGCGTAAAAAAATAGCTGCCAAATTCTCCAGCGCTAATCCCGAGAAGTTTAGAGAGTTTCTCGGCTTCGCATAAATCAAAAGGGCGCACATTGTTAAGCTTTTGATTTGCAGTTGGCTGAGCTATTTTTAGAGCCTTAGCGACATCAGCCTGTGTAATTTCGAGCTCTTTCATGCGTCCTTTTAATTTATTAGTATTTACCACGTTGATCACTTCCTTTCTTAATTAAGTTGCATTATGCAACTTAATGTGTCTTTATAATACCATGCCTTTTGAAGTTTGTCAAGTGCTTTTTGCAACTTTTTTTAAATATTTTTTAAAAGCCTATTGCATAATGCAATTTTATGTGCTATAATACAACTATAATGTTAATATATAAGATAGGTGATGTGCTATGAACGACGAGTTAGAAATAGGCAGACGCATTAAAAAGAGCAGAGAAAAGGCAGATTTAACACAGGAAGAACTGGGTAACGCTTTAGGTCTTAACAAATCTACAATTCAGAGATATGAATCAGGCAAGGTGGCAAGAATTAAATTACCAGTCCTCGAGGCGATTGCTATTGAATTAGGAGTTAACCCTGAATATCTTGCGCTACAAACAGATGACCCTATCGATTATGAAAACTCAGAAGAGGTTTTAAATGCACCGTTAGATGTTAGAAATCACTATAACAATGATGCTAAAAAAATATATGAATTTAAAAAAGCAGTTGAGGGTGACGCTGTTTCCGAAAATGTGATTTATGAACCAGCCGAAGACATAAAAATAGTGGCCCGTCACCTTGAAGAAATACCTGTTGACAAAAGAGAAGAATTGGTCGATTTAATAAGCAGAACAATTAGTGCGTACAAAAATGCAATTGAGCGTGATAAGAAAGGAGGCTGATTTTTACGGTTAAACCTGATTTTGACACCGCAGAATATAAAGCGCGAGAGCTTCGACTCCAACAGAAAAGTGCAAGTCTTGCTATGAATATCAGAGAAATGGATTTTGACAAGCCGATAATTATTGATACGTACGAAAATTATGCTCGTTTAACAGGCATTACAGTGGAGATGCTTTCGCCTGCAGAGCCGCTAAAGGATGGGTACACAATTATAAGTAAAGATTTATATGTCGTTCTGTATAATGACGAAATTTTAAATCAAGAACACCTGAATTGGACACTTGCACACGAAATAGGGCACATTTATTTGAACCACGACAAAGATGGACCGAAGCAAGAGGTTGAGGCTCACTGGTTTGCGGCGGAACTGTTAGCTCCGGAACCTTTGATACGGTATATGATGTATAATGAAGAAGTTGAACTTTCACCGCATAAAATTCGTGAAATATTTGAATTGTCAAAAGAAGCTTCTGAAAAGCGCTATAAAACTATTAAAAATAAGAATATTTGGAATTCTTATCTTTGTGATGAGCTTGAATACAAATATCGATTTGCTATGCAAAAGTACAGCGATATTCCGCCATTTACTCAGGCAACCGTGCGCCAAATTTTAGCTTCAGCAAGTTTTGAAATACGTTAAAGGATATTAGCACTAAATTGATAATTTTATGAAAAAGGGACGTGATTTTATGCCAAAGTGTAAAAAGTGCGGCAGAAAAGGTTTGTTTTTTAAAGTAAATTTGGAGGGTGTGTGTAAGGACTGCGAAGTCTTGACGGAAATCGAAAAGCGAAAACAAGAACTTGATAATGATGTAAATTCGCTCTGCCGTCAAGCAGAGGAATATAACCAGCAAATCGAATTGAAAAGCAATGAAGTACAGGAGCTTGAAAATAACCGTCAGAAAATATATGATAATTTAAAGCAACAGGCTGAACAGGCTGCGCTTGCCAATATTTACAATGAGATTAACGCTTTAAAGGTTGAACGTGATGAGAGAGCTTTTGAATTAGCTAACGTAAGTGAAGAATTAAAAAAAGTATCATCAACTTATGATTTAACGCAAAAGAAGTTGCATAAGGCAAAGACTTTATTTGAAAGCTACCAAAGCGCAAATAAAGGCTACATAAAAAGCGGCGAAACATTTCTTGATAAAATAAGCCTTGATCCTACCGTTGAGATACAGCTTAACTGCATGAATGTTAAGCAACTCAGAAGTTTGTACAATCAAAACAAGAAGCTTATACAGGACTGCCTTGCAAGATACGAGGGGCGTTATACTACCAAAACAAATGCGGCTCTGTACAAGCTTATGACGATTGCGTTGGAAGCGGAATTGCAAAATATATTGTACAGCATTAACTACGGCAAACTCGAAACAGCCGAAAACTCCGTAAGAGAAATGACTGTCAAGTATTACGCAATTGCTGTTGACGGAAATCAGAGCATTGCCCCGACTATGAAAAAATTTATTGCCGAGATCGAGCATTTATTTTTAGAGGCAATAAAGATAGAGTATGAATATTTTGTACAAAAGGAGCGTATAAAAGAGGAACAGCGTGCTCTCCGTGAACAAATGCGGCAGGAAGCAGAGGAGCGCAAGCAATTAGAGGTTCAAAGAAAACAGGTCGAAAAGGAAGAAAGTAAGTACCATACAGAAATGCAGAATGTTCAAGAGCAGATACAAAATACTGCCGACACCGAAAAAATTGCAATGTTGGAGGCGCGTCTTGCAGAAATTCAGTCGCAGCTTAATGATGTGGAACAAAAGAAGTCCGACATTATAAAACTTCAGAACGGCAAGGCGGGTTATGTGTATGTTATAAGTAACCTTGGCTCGTTTGGAGATAATGTATTCAAAGTCGGTATGACCCGTCGTTTGGAGCCTATGGATAGAGTAAAGGAGCTCGGCGACGCAAGCGTGCCGTTCCCGTTTGATGTTCACAGCTTTATTTTTTCGGATGACGCTGTTGGACTGGAGCATACGCTTCACGTTGAGCTTAACGAACGTAGGGTAAACAAGGTGAATCTGCGCAAAGAGTTTTTCCGAATTTCCATTGACGAGCTTGAAAAAATGGTGTATAAACATCAGCCTACAGCTGAATTTAACAGAACCATGCTTGCGGAGCAGTATAATCAAAGTCTGTCTACCGATTTTGTGCGCGAGGAATTGACTGATTTTGATGATGAGGAATAAATAAGTCTTCCAACACTTGGAGAACTGCTTGAAATCATATAAAAATAACGGCGTATAACGATGTGGTAAAAAATGCAAACAAACTGTAATGATGTATTAGCTTGTGAATTTCTAAAGTTCGTATTATATAAAAAGGAGAAATTAAAATGGAAAGATTTTTAATGTTAGCCAAGAATACTGCAAATATCCAAAATCCAGCTGTTGAAGCTAATGTTATTGCAATTGTCAGTATGGTAATTACTATTATTTTTACAGTTATTAACATTCTTCTTACAATACATATCAACCAAAACAATAGTCAGCAGCAAGAATATTTCCATGAAAGTAGTGCTGAGTTACAACGAGAAATAAATGATAGAAATATTGAGTTACAAAAACAAATACATAATCGTGACATAAACAATCAAATAAGGCAAAATATTTTAGAAACTTATGGTTATTATCATGATGTTTTAAGAAATATAGCACAAGTTACGGGTTCTATGCCGTTTATTTTCTTTGAAGAAGCACCTTACGATCTATGGCTAAATAATGTTACGAATGCCGTTAGCGAAAACTTAAAAAGATTTAATCAATTAAAGTTAATTGTAGATGATGAAGATTTTATTAAATATTTAGAAAAATGTAATCGTCATTTTGATGATTTCTTGAATTTAGTGTATGATTATAAAAATTCAAATAATTTAACGCAGTTTATTAATAATGCATGGAATGAAATTTCAACAGTTAATACACAGTTTGGTGCGACAATTAGCTTTAGGAATTATTATAGTCTTTATCAAAACAATGTATTAAAAGAGAAATTTTGGAAACATTGTTCAAATACATTTATAGAAAATATAGTCAAAAAGGCATATGAATGTAATAGTTTGGTATATTGTGAAGAATTTGATGAAAAATTTAAAAAATATCTTCAAATCAAAGATATTTAAGCGCAGTTGTCATCTTATACTAAAACCGAGACGAACGTACTAAAAAGAAGACGAGTTATCGAAAGGAGCGGTGCCATGAAAACTGCCGTGATATACGCCCGATACTCCAGCGACAAGCAGTCTGAGCAGAGTATCGATGGGCAGCTTTACGACTGCTATAACTACGCCAAGCAGCACGGCGTAAAAGTCCTGCGGGAGTACATAGACCGTGCCATGACGGGCAAGAACGACGACCGTCCCGCCTTTAAGGAAATGATAGCAGACAGCGCAAAAGAGCGGTGGGATTACGTCCTTGTGTGGAAGCTTGACCGCTTTGCGCGGAACACCATGGACAGTGCAATAAACCGCCGCGAGCTGAAGAAAAACGGCGTGCGGCTGCTGTCCGTCATGGAGAGCTTTGGAGAGAACGCCAGCGGAGAGATGATGGAGCATTTTATTGAGGCTATCAACGAGTACTACTCCGCCGATCTTCGCGAAAAAACCATTCGCGGTATGCGGCAGTCCGCGCTTAAAGCCCAAAGCACGGGACACATTCCTCTCGGCTACAAGTCCGTCGATAAAAAGCTCGTTATCGACGAGGACACGCGGTTCATACCCGAGACGGTTTTCAAGATGTACGCGGCGGGGGAGAAGCTTACCGACATTGCCGCGCTGCTTAATGAAAAGGGATACCGCACGCGTACCGGAAAAAAGTTTACCGTCAACAGCTTTTATTCAATGCTGAATAACGAGAAGTACACAGGAGTTTATAAGTACGGCGACATACGGATAGAGGGAGGTATACCGAAATTGATTGACGAAAAGGACTTTGAAAAAATACGGGAGATCATGAAAAGGAACCGCAAGCGCGCCGCCAAGAACGCGGCAAGGGCGGATTATATTTTGTCCGGGAAGCTTTTCTGCGGGTACTGCGGCGAACCTATGAGCGGGCTGTCGGGTACCGCACGTAATGGTGATAAACACTACTATTACCGCTGCAACGGGGTACAGAAAAAGTCCGGCTGTGAGAAGCGTAACGAGAAAAAGGAGCTTATCGAGAACGAGGTATGCCGCGCGGCTTGGGAGGCTTTCAGGGCACTGGACAAGCATGATTTTGCCGAGGAGGTCTACAGGCTTTATGTCGCGGAGATCACCGCATACACAACGGTGGAGCAGGTTGAAAAACGTCTTGCGGACATCAGCAAGCAGGCTGAAAATGTTGTGAACGCCATAGCTAATACGGGCGGAAATCAGATGCTGTACGATAAAATAAAGCTCCTCGATACGCAAAAGCAGGAGACCGAATCGGAGCTGAGATTATTGCGTGCGACGCTGGAGAACGTCCCGACTATAGAGCAGATCGAGAAAATGGTGGACGACATTTTAGAGATGTCACCAGATACTCCGGAGGGCAGGAAAACTATTATTGATATGATGGTGTCCAAGATATATTTGTTTGATGATAAGATCGTTGTGACGTTTAAGGCTCCCGACGGCAGCAGCAAGGATATTCCGCTTGAAGATATAAAAAATGTCCCCGAAACGGATTGTATTCTATCCGCTTCGGGGAGCCAATCACGCATAATCCGAACACTTTCATTACAAGAGATGTGTTCGGATTTGTGGTTTTTATATGATGTACTATATACCGCCTGCGAAAGTGGGCGGCTGCGTTTGTGGGCGAGTTAGCGGGTGATAACTAATAGCGCATAATTATATTTCTATAGCAAAAATATCATTCAGCGGAATTTCTTCTCCGCTTGTGAAAACCATATTATGGTTATACTCGTCAATTCGTCTAAAATTTCCAGAAAGTGTAACGTACTTACCTCCCGTCTTTTTCTCGTCGGGAATAAAGTATTCTATTGTTATTTCGGGACGTTCATCGGCGTGTTCTATAAGGAAAGCAATTTTTTGATTAAGGTCTGTTATCTTGTCCGCTGTAAGCTCCTGCTTTTCGTTGGTCAGACGTGAGGTTTCCTTAACAGCGTCGTCGTATCCAACAAGGGCAGCAAAAGGTGAAAATTGCGCTGCCCTGACATATGTGGACGAGTGTTTGAAACATGGTGTGGCATATTCAACATATCATCATATTTTCCCATTATGCCCTATGACCCCCTATCTGCTTGTTCCTGCTTATAGTGGTCGCTCCCTCTTCTAAATTCATGCCTTTGAGTACTGCATTTTTGCCATATTTATTTTTAAGTTCAATAATGGCTTTCTGCATATTTTTCTCCCGCTTCAAAGCCTTTTCTTCCTTGTCACGTTGGACTTGCTTTTCTTCAAAATCCGTGAAAAAATCAAGCTGCTCTACTTCATTTTCTGCTGTAATTTCCGTTTCAGGAATTACTCGGCAGGCTACCACATTTATACGTCTTGAAGTCAGATGTTTGTCAATTATTCTTTCAAAAAGCTCCATAGCCGCCGCAACAAGTTTATTGGTGGAGGACGTATACCTGTCAAGATTTATCGTGCCGTGAGCGTGTTTCGGCGTTTTTCTGCCGTATCGGTCGGTAGTGACTTCACCTTTGTATTCGCTGCTAACTTTCTCGTCCGAAAGGTTTTCAATATCGTACCATATTGTCAGTACGATTTGATTTGTTACAAGTCCCTTTTCCACCAAATCAAGGGAAAGCAAGTCCGTCATTTCACGGACAATAAGCTTTGCCTTTTGGTAATCATAGGGACATTGTAAAACCTGTCCCGTGCTTATGCTGTTGTTTTCGGGTTTGTATGCCTTTATTGCTGCAATGGTGCAGGGTTCCCAACCCCATGCGTGGTCGATAAGAAGCTCGGCGTTTACTCCAAGCAGTTTATACAACATATCTTCACTTCTATATCCTTTTTGCTGTAAGGAAGTCCTTGCAATATCCCCCATTGTGTAAATACCGTACTGCTCCAATCTTTTTGCAGTTCCGTTACCAACTCGCCAAAAGTCAGTTATCGGAGTATGCTCCCATAGTTGACGGCGATAGGACATTTCGTCAAGCTCGGCAATTCTCACTCCGTTTTCATCGGCGGGAATTTTTTTCGCCATAATGTCCATAGCAATTTTGCAAAGGTACAAATTAGTTCCAATTCCCGCCGTGGTGGTAATTCCTGTGGTCGTGAAAATGTCATTTATAATAGTCATTGCAAGCTGACGTGCGGTCATTTTGTATGTTTGCAGATAGGACGTAACGTCAATAAAAACCTCGTCGATAGAGTACACGACAATATCTTCGGGAGCGATATATTTAAGATAAATCTTATAAATTCGTGTGCTGTATTCCATATAGTACGCCATTCGTGGCGGCGCTACAATGTAATCAACAGCAAGTGAATTGTTGGACTTTATTTCATTGTCAAGATAAGATTTTTCGGTAAATTCAAACTTGTAGTTCCGTGCAGCCTTTCGGTAACCATAAAGGCGTTGAGCATTTACTTCTTTGATACGCTGTACTACTTCAAAAAGCCTTGCCCTGCCCGAAATACCGTACTGCTTCAAGGACGGTGAAACCGCAAGACATATCGTCTTTTCTGTGCGGCTCTCGTCGGCTACCACAAGATTTGTGTTAAGCGGGTCAAGTCCTCGTTCTACACACTCGACGGAGGCGTAAAAACTTTTCAAATCAATGGCTACATACTGACGTTTCATATTCCCGCTCCTTTCAGCACAAATTCTAAAAATATTATACCAATTTCCGCTGTGAAAATCAATCGGTAAAGGTGACAAAATAGAACTAATGTTCTTGTGAATGTTATCTTATTATTATGGGTAAAGTTGACTTATATGGGAAAATGTGTTACAATTAATACACGAAAATGTTTTGTGAGGTGCAGTAGATGGCAGAAGGTTTAAAAATTGATAGGAAAATGTATCGAGAAATCAAAGGTATGGACAAAACTGAATTGACCAATTTCCTTGAAAGAATATATGCTATGGGCGCAGAGGACAATGGTGTTGACCTTGAATTGTTGCGGGAGCGTATAGGGCAAGTTAAGGGTATCGGTGAAGCTCGTCTTAATGAGATTATGAAGATTATTGAAGAAAATTCTTGATAAGTACATATACTATATTAAATATCCGTTTGCGAATGTTTGAATTTGCAAACGGATATTTGCATTGAAAGAGAGAAAAAAACTTATAAAATAATATTAATTGCGTGAACAGCTAAATTGCGGAAGTGAACAGCATAATTTCTACGGACTGGTTAGTTTACGCTAATTTAATTAGAGTATATTTTTTATAAAAGAGTTTATTTTTTACCTTTAAGACACGAAAACGGCACTTAAGGACAAGCTGTATTGACTTGATGAATTTATTTTATTATAATAAAGGCATTAAATTGGGGAAAGTTGGTGATAAAATGGAAATAATTTTAAATAAGGTAATGAAATTCATAGCTAAAGATAACGAACTTGATGACGATGAAGCAGAGGTAGTCAGATATGGTCTTGAAATTGTAATTACAAGAGCAATTTTTGTGGTTATTATTGCAATTACTGGTCTGCTAATGAATTGCCTTTTTGAGAGCGCAGTATTTGCAGTATCTTTTACCCTGCTTCGTGAATATGGCGGAGGTTATCACGCAGAAACAAGAGGAAAGTGCTTTGTGCTGTCAATCATTACTTTGATTGCAGCTTTAAGCATAATCAAACTTGCAGAAAACTTTCAGTTTCTGACGTTCCCTATTTGGGGTATAGCTTTGGTTTCGGTTATATATATTTTATTAAAAGCTCCGATTGATACGCCAAACAAAAGATTTGACGAAGAAGATATAAAGATTTACGGCAGAAAAGCACGGTTACTTACTGTTATTCTCTTAGTCGCTGCTGTGCTTCTTTGGATTTTAAATCTTAGTGATTTTGCATTTACAGTTTTAACGGGAATAATAATACAAGCATATCTTATGATTAAGGGACAGATTTCAAATTCCAGAAACAGGGAGGAAGTATGAACGTTGAGACTTTTGGCAGTTTCTTTAAAAAATGTCGGGTTACTCGCGAGTATACGCAGCGTGATTTGGCACATATGCTTGGAACATCGCCGTACTACATAAGCCTTATTGAAAACGGTAAAAAGGTCAATCCCGATATAAAAATATTTGGAAAGCTGTACGACGTGTTAAATCTTTCAAAGGACGAAATGGAATTGCTCCTATATCTTCACGCAAAGGAAAATAACTGCGTGTGCTGCGATCTGACTGACTTTATTATGCAGAATAAGGAAGTTATAGAACATCTGCGCAGCGAAAGAGACAAACCGAACGTGCGTCCGAATTGGGAAGATTTTATAAGAAAAATAACGAATAAATAGCGGTTTTTGCCGTTATTTATTTGTCCGTAAATGTTTACTGACCAGTAAACATAATAAAAAACGAGGTGAATAGTATAAAATGATTGCAGTTAATACTGTGGTAGACATTGAAAAAATACATAAGGTTCTATGTCCCGAATGCCGCAGCCGCATATGCGACGTAGTTGTTTCCAAACGAGGAAATTGTCAACATAAATACAGGGTAATATTTGACGGGAACAGCGATTGCCTTATAGCAATAAAATGCAAAAAATGCGGTAAGGTAATTGGACTTGGCATTAAACAATAAAACATTTAAAACAAAATACAGATACTTAGTACGAGTATCATCTTCCTTGGTTGAAACAGGGGGTTGGTAAATATACCATTAAAAAGGATAGAAACTTGACAGGTAGCTTTTAAGGCTATGTCAAATTTCTATCCTTTTTTGTTTTGGAAAACCCTTTTCGCTTTAAGAGCGGAAAGGATTTTTTATGTTTATACGCAAAACTTGGCTTTGCTACATAGGGCGTTACCCATAGAAATTTTTATTTTTTTATCAATCAAAAAAATAAAAATTTCGGAGGTAACGTTATGAAACGTAAATTTTATAAAATAATAAAGTCAGAAAAAACAGCAGACGGTTTGAACAGGTTGAAATTGTCAAGCGTTTACAGTAAAAATTGTTCAGAACAGAATTATGTTGATGTAAGCGATAAAACACTTGAAGGTTTAAAATCCTTAGCAAGATACCAAAGGCGACAAGATAGTAAGGATTATAGGAATTTATCAATTTACGCCTATGATAGTCTTACCGATACTACCGCTTCCGTTGAAGATGAATATATTGCAAAAATAAAATCTGTTGAATTACGCAATGCGTTAATGATGTTAAAACCGATTATACGGCGTAGATTTATACGTCGGTATTTACTTGGTATGAGCTGTGAAAAAATCGGACGCCTTGACGGGGTAAGCAGAACGGCAGTAAGCTTGTCGATAAAAAATGCAAAGATTTTATTGAAAAAGCATTTAGGTGAAAACTACTTAAATGACAAATAATCACAATGTTAATTGTGCATTTTGCTAAAAAATAAAAAATTTTTGGAAATTGACTTACGAAAATGTTCTTTTTTGTAGGGTTATTATAGAGGGCAAAAAAATTCCTCTATATGACCTGCGGAAAGAAGGCAAAAAATGCACGGAGATGATGTAGCAAGTGCGGGAGTGGAAGTGACAACACAAATCGTATCGAAAGCGACGGAGCTTTTTATGGAAATGCTGAAAATCGCTATCGAGCGCGAACGTGAGAAAAATCGGCTCTCGGAAAAGTCGGAGGTACTGTCTGGCGGCGAGGTGACGTACCAACGGCTGAAAGAGGGCGGAGAGGTCACAATGCTCCCAAGCTTTGCTAAAGAGGATTATGGCGAGTTCCTCAAACAAGCAAAGAAAATGGATATTCCCGTTGCGGCGATACGGGAACAGGGCAAGGACAACACCATTTCCGTTTTTTTCAATGAAAAAGACAAGGAGGCAGTAAATTCTATCGTTCAAGGCATTGTAAGGGAAAAGATGAAAGCAGCCGAACAGACTGAGCGAATGATTACCATTGAAAAAGAACAGGTGGAAGGTTTTCAGACATATTGTGCTGAACACGACATACCTGTGAATTTTATGGAAACGTCAAGCGATGTAAAATGTATCTTCAATTCTGCGTATGAGAAACAGATAGAAGCTGCCGTTGAAAATTATCGGCAAGTGCAAAACGAGTTATCAAAAGCGGAAATCAAGGCGCAGGCTGATGAACGGGGCAGACCGAAAATTATTGTGTTCGATACCGAGCAGGGCAAACAGCTTTCAATGAATTTCTGTACAAAGGCAAAATTGGAGCGTGTCTTGCAGGAACGGCTGGGATTTTCAAAGGTCAAGGCTTTGGAGGCGGCAAACGTTCTCTTACAGCAGCTTTCGACAGAACAGAAAAAATACTTTTTAAGCGGCTCACGGCAGCTTGAACAAATGGACTTCTACCAAAAGGATATTAAGTTTGAAAATGAAAATGTTCTTACGGACAAGTTTTCCTTTGCAAAGCTAAAGCTTCCCGATGAAGATTTTTCAAGGCTGACGATTACCGACACAAGCGGAAATTTTGTTGTTTTGTCCGAAAAGAATATCGACCGTGAACAGGTTGAAAAAAGTATTCGGGCGCACTTGAAGCTGGACGATACGGAAACTATTAAGGCAATCCTTGAAAAAGCGGAGCGACTTGGTTTTGTCGAAAAGCCGAAATTGACACAATTCAAGGAATACCAAATCGAACGGGAAACCCAAACAGCGTTTACTGTTCGTGGCGGGAATACGGTTGTACGGCTTGATTTATCCGATAAGGAAACTGCCAAAAAACAGCTTATGGACAGCTTCGGAATGTCCTCCGCAAAAGCCGAGAAAATCATCGGCAAGGCAATGAAGCAGAGCGTTGCTAAAAATCTGCTGAAAAAAGCGAGAGAGATAATTGTTTCGTCCTCCGATACCATTAAGAACAAAAAGCTGGATAGGGGGTCGAGAAAATAAGTCGTGTAGCAAAAAAAGCAGATTTTATGACTATCAGCATTTATGCGGTACTGGCGGCGTTCGTGATATATTTCTCGGCGGCGTTGGGAGCTTGTTTCGACCTCTCTTTGGACGAGAACGGGAAAGCGGATTTTGACAAGCTTGCAAACAGTCTTGAAACCACACTTATGGATACCGACCTTGTTCTGGAGCAAATAAAAAAAGGCGAAAAAGCTTTGCAATTCCCGATTTTTACGGCATTTGGGCTTGGTCTGTATGCTCTGATGAAAGTTACAAACAAGAAAAAATTTCACAGAAAGGGTGAGGAACACGGTTCTGCTCGGTGGGCAAACCAAAAAGAAATTAAATCTCTTTTGGACAAGCCGCCCAAACCGAAAAAAGAAAATATTCTTAAAAGAATTCTTGTCAAAATCAAGGGTTGGTTTAAGGCAAGGGATAAGCCCGAAATTTCAGAAAATTCGGATAATCCTGCTGAAATCATTTCGGAAAAATCAGCAACAATCAAAATGACCGATATGCCGAAGCTAAAGGCTGCGAAAAAGGAACATGAGTACATAATCGACAATAATATCGTCCTCACGAATGATGTGAGAATGTCGCTGAATACAAGGCAGACCCGCAAAAATCTCAATGTTATGGTTATCGGCGGTTCGGGTTCAGGTAAATCTCGTTTCTATGTAAAGCCGAATTTAATGCAGGCAAATACAAGTTATGTCTGCACCGACCCAAAAGGCGAATTGCTTCGGTCAACGGGGAAAATGTTGGCTCACTACGGCTATAAAATCAAGGTATTCAACCTGATTGATATGGCGCACTCAAATAACTACAATCCGTTTCAGTACATTTATGATGTGGACGGAAACTACAGCGCAACCGCCGTTATAAAAATGGTGAACGTCCTTATGAAGAACACCCAAAAAGAGGGCGGCGGAGGCGGCGATCAGTTTTGGGACGACAGCACAAAGGCTTTGCTTGCGGCTCTTTGCTTCTATCTCGTTGAGTGTGAAAGCAGAGAAATGCAGAATTTCTCCGAGGTTATGAAGCTCCTTAAAAAAGCCGAGGTCAAGGAAGGCGAGGATAATTTTCAGTCCGATTTGGATTTGATTTTCGACGCGCTTGAATTTCCCGAAAAATATACAAAAAGCGGGGCAGAAAATAACGAGCAGTTTAAGTCGCTGAATTTGATTGACCTTGCGAAAAAGGCAAAACCCGCAAGCCAATATATGTGCTTGAAATACTATAAGGATTTCAAGAAAGCGGCGGGAGATACCGCAAAATCTATCCTTATTTCAACCGCCGTTCGCTTGCAGGCTTTCAACATACCCGAAGTTATGGACTTGACCTGCTGCGATAATCTTCATTTGGAGGAATTGGGCGACGAAAAACAGGTGCTGTACATTATTATTCCGTCCTCGGACGATACATTTAACTTTTTGGCAGCGATGATGTACACCCAAATGTTTGACGTTTTATACGACCGTGCGAATTTCAAGTACGGAGGCAGGCTGCCCGTTCACGTTCGCTGTCTGCTTGATGAGTTCGCAAACGTGGGTACTATCCCCCGCTTTGAGGAACTTTTGGCGACTATGCGTTCAATGGAGATAAGCGCAAATGTCATAATTCAGAACCTCTCGCAGTTGAAGAAGATGTATAAGGACAGTTGGGAGAATGTTCTCGGTAACTGCGACAGCCTGCTGTTCCTCGGTGGTCAAGAGCCTACTACCTTGGAGCATATTTCCAAAACTCTTGGCAAGGAAACTATTGACACAAGAAGTAACAATCGTACTCGCGGACGGAATGGCTCAACGTCCGAAAATGACGGAATCTTGGGGCGCGAACTTATGACGGTGGACGAATTAAAAATTATGAAGGACAATGAATGTATTTTATTTGTCCGAGGATTGAACCCCTTTTTCTGTGACAAATTTATCATTGAAAAGCACCCGAATTACAAGTTGTTAGAGGACTTTGATAGTCAGAACGCTTATCTTATCAAGGATATTGAAACGGTGAAATTTGGTGACAATGACGAGCGGGAAAACGAGGATAATTATTCGGAATCCGTCGATGAAAAAATGCTGGAGCAGATAAATTCCGACATTAAAATCGGTAGAGAAATTTCTAAAAACGGTAAAGATGTTCCCGAAAAGAATAATGATAAAGTTGAGCAGTCCATTACCATTGAAGAAATTACTGGCGGTCTGCCGCTTTGCGGCAATGTAAATCATCTGCACGGGCGTATCCCAAAACGTCCACAAAGCGGAAGCGAGCCTGCGAACCTTGATAGTACCGAGGTTATCGTTACGTCCGAACCAAATGCAAAACCGCCCTTTATCGAGGTGGCGGAAGAAAATTACCTTGATATATTTGATGAAATATAAATAAAAAATATTTTGGAGGAACTAAAAATTATGAGAAGAATTTTTAACACAATTAAGGCAAAGTTTACAGCAATCAAGTCGGCAGTATGCGGCAAGCTTGCCGCTATTAAGGCGGAAATTCGTGAGGATTTTACACCCAACAAGCAGCTTACAGCCGAACAGCGTGACCGCAAGAGAGTGCGCTCTATTAAGAGAATTACAACGGGAATTATGGCAGCTTCAATGGCGTTTTCAATGATGGGAATTACCTGTTTTGCTGCAAATGAGGGCGGAGGCGGCTCTACCGAGGGCGTGGAAACCTTTAATACCGTCGTTGAATTTATCGTCGATTGGGTTGCACGTATCGGTCTTGTAGTCGGCTTTATCGGCGCAGTACAGTTTGCTCTCGGCTTCAAGGACGATTCCGCAGACGGTAAGACAAGAGGTCTGATGTGCCTTGCTTCGGGATTTATCGTTTTTGCCGTCGCTAAGGCTTACGATATGTTCCAGATCTAAGCGGCGATTACATAAAAATATTTTCGGGAAGTGCAAACGCATTTCCCGAAAAAGGTGGTGAAATTTTGGCAGGATTAATTGAATGGGAAACCGTGGAGGGCTGGCTTGCGGACAAAATAGCACAGGTGAATTACGCCTTTGACAATGCGGTGCAAACGTTGACAATATCGCCGTTTGACAGCAGTATTACCGTTATTGACACGGCGATGAAAGCGGTGGAGGGTACGGCTCTTGTACTCGTTTCAATGTTCTTTGTGATACAGCTTTGTAACGATGCTATGTTGTTAAAGATACAGTCCTATGAACAGGTTTTCAAGCTGTTTTTCAAGTTCATAATGGCAAAAGTCATAGTGCAAAATGCGCGAGGGTTAATGGGAATTATCTTCAATGGATTTAATTCACTTGCGAGTGGATTGGGAGAGCTTAATTACGGATTTTTGTCGGGATTTGATACCGACGCGCTTTTGTCCAAACCCGAAAAAGCGGGATTTCTCAATCTGAATTACCTTGTGCAATACCTTGAAGTCACGCCCACGTTCCTTATTTTAATGGGTGCGTGTTGGGTTATTAATTTAATCTTAATCGGCAGGCTTTTTGAAATAATCGTCTATACGGTTATCTCGCCCATACCTCTTGCGACATTTGCGGGAGAGGGCTGGCACGACAGCGCAAAAGCTTTTGTGAAAAGCTATGCGGCGGTTTGCTTGCAGGGATTGGTGGTAATTGTGATGTTCTATGCGTTCTCACAAGTGGCAGATTTGCTTGGCGGAACGTCGCAAATAGGTATTACAATAACCGCTCTTTCTTTGGCTCTCGGCGTTGCAAAAAGCGGTCAATGGGCAAGGCAAGCGGTCGGAGCATAAAAAACATATAAAAATTTGGAGGAATTGAAAAATGAATTTACATAATGATTTGATGAAAGTTAAGGTTGTCCACGGCTGTGAAAATTGCTGCCATAAGTGCAGGAAATACGGCGTAACTTGCGAGAATTTCTATCCCGAAAATTCTTCGGACTTTATGGGGTACGTTCTCGATAAACTGCGGAAAAATATCACGCCGAGCAGCGAAAAGAAGCTGAAACGCCATGTTGTTCCCGACGGAAAAAGCTACAACGACAAGGTGACAACTCTTGACGAATATTATGTCCTACTTGTAAATTCTATTCTCTCCGAAGTGAGGAAAGGCGGCGTTGATTACGCTTACAGCTTGGAGCAGATTCGCGATATTATGCGGTTTGAGCCAAACATTTCAGTTAAATACATACCGTCAGCGGGAGCGTATGAAGTGCGACTTGATACAAAAAAAATTAATTGAGGTGATACCAATGGGAATTTATATAATTCTTATGTTCATTGCGGCGGGGATTTCGCTGTGGTACATAGGAGCGACGTTCACAAAAATTTTGAAGTGACGGAGGATTTATGCTCAAAAAAATAAAGGAATATTTTAAAAATACCGACAGACTGCAAATTCAGCAGGATTTTTATGCCCTGCTGTTCATTTCTGCGGGAATATTTTCCGCCGCTTATCTGACGGGAATGATTGCGGGGTGGATAAAAAAATGATAGAAATTCGCATACCAAAGGAGATAAAAAACTACCGAGAAAAATTCTTTTTCGGGTTGACGGTTCGGCAATGTATCTGCGCCGCGATTGCGCTGCTTCTGTGCGTTCCGCTGTATATTTTCGGCGGTAAAATTCTTCCGCAGGAACTTATTTCTTGGTTGGTTCTTATCGTTGCCGCTCCCCTTATGCTTGTGGGATTTTTCCGCTACAACGATATGACCTTTGAAAAATTTGCGGTGGAATGGCTGTATTATCAATTTGCCCCGCAGAAGCGAGTTTACTCCTATGAGCCAATTTTTATGGAGCTGCGGAAAACATATCTCGCTGAGGAATTGTCTGCGGAAATTGAAATCAGCGGTAAGGAAAATTTTATTAAAAAGTTTTTTAAACGGAGGAAAAATTATTGACAAAGGATATTGTAAAAAACGGCGATACTTACTGGTTTGACGGAAACGGCAATTCCATTGTTATTGCTGAAAATGGCGGCGTATATTTTGTGGATAAGAGCGACAAGGTTCGTTATCTGACAGACGATATTCGCAAAATTTACGACGAGAAATCCGAAACATATTCCATAAATGGTATGGACATTGACGAGTACATAAAATCCCTTAGCAAGCCTGCCCAAACTACGGCTGTGCAAACTACAGCGACGGTAAAAAATACCGAGCCTGCTATAATGTCAAAGCCTGTGCAGGAAACAACCGCTATGGACACGGAAATCCCTGCAAGGGTCATTTATCAGACAATATATAATGCTCCCGAAACGGAGATAACTTTTTCTGAAACCGAAAAAATGGAGGTATCAAGAATTGAGAAATCGGAAAAAACAGAAACCGAACAGCAGGAGATTTCAGAGGTCACAACAGTTCCCGAAGAACACGTTTCCGAGAAACATGAAGCCGAGGAATTTCATGGCAGTTCCTCGGTACATTCGCAGGCTGCCGTAACCACCGTTCCACAGGAGAAAATTTTGAATTTATCTGAATTGAGCGGACATGATACTGTTTCGGAAACTTCCGCAGAAGTTACTGAAACTATGGTTATTTCAGAGGTTGAGGACAATTCCGAAATTGGTTCGGCAACAAATAATGCACAGGCTTTCCTGCTTCTTGCAGGAGTGTTCGGTGCGGCGATCGCTGCCGCGGTTTTTATGAAAAAAATCAAAAGGAAAAACATTTCCGAGGACGCGGATTTGTCGGAATTATCGGCTCGTGAGCGTGATGAAATCCGCTTGAACAAGCAGAAGCGCAAGAAACCGAAAAAGCAGAAAATCAAGAAAAAGCGTGTTGTTCCCAAAACTATGCAGAAAACCTTACCGTACAAAAGGGTTTGCGACAACTACATTTATAAAGTGGAGGAAAATCGCTATAGCAAGACTTACCGCTTTGAGGACATAAATTACGCCATTGCAAAGCAGGAGGAACAGGAGGGAATTTTCCTCGGATATTGTTCCGTGCTTAATTCGTTCGACACTTCGGCTGACATTCAGGTGACTGTCCACAATAACCGTGTCAACAAGGAAAAATTCAATGAAATGGTGCTTTTGAAACACAAGGGCGACAATTTTGACAAGTATGTGGACTCGTACAACGATATGCTTGTAGAGAAAATGGAACAGGGACAGAATGGTATTATCAGAAATAAGTATCTGACGGTTACGGTGCAGGCGGCGTATCTTGAAGCGGCAAAATCAAAGTTTGCTACCATTGACTTGGAGCTTACCAACGCTTTCAAGAAAATCGGTTCGTCTATCACGCCTATGACTTCCAACGAGCGTGTGGAACTGCTGAAAGATATTTTCCGCAACGTTGATGAGAAATTCTCGCCGCTGACACAGAGCGACTTTAATCGTCAAGCTGAGAGAGCGTATTGCTGTCCCGACTATTTTGAGTTCAAAAAAGATTATTTTATGTGGAACGACAAGTACGCCCGCACAATGTTCATCAAGGATATGCCTGCTTCGTTGAAAGATTGTTTGCTGACCGACATTGCTAACACCAATCTTGACGTTATGACAACAGTAAACATTACTCCCGTTGACCCTGCAAAGGCTCTTAAAATCGTCAATCATCAGCTTACTTCAATGAGGGCGAACAAGTTGCAAGCAGAGAAAAAGGCTATTCAATCTGGATACACTTCCGACGTTATAAACGAGGAATTGAAGTATTCTCTTGTTGAAGCTGAGGAACTTTTGGACGACCTCCGTTCAAAAAATCAGAAAATGTTTATGACGAATATCGTTATAATGGTTACTGCAAATGACTTTGACGAACTGGAGAACAATACAGAAGCCATTGAAGCTGTGGTGAGAAAGCATATATGCTCGGTGTCTACGCTGAAATTTCAGCAGGAAAAGGGTTTGCAGTCGGTATTGCCTATCGGTAATTGTACGCTTGAAATCCGCAGAACGCTGACTACCGAAAGCACGGCGGTTTTCCTGCCGTTTTCCTCTAAAGAAATTTCACAGGAAAACGGTATGTATTACGGATTGAACGCTCTTTCCAATAACCTTATTATCTTCAACCGCCTTATGCTGAAAAATCCTAACGGCTTTATCCTCGGAAGCCCTGGCAGCGGCAAAAGCTTTTCCGCAAAGCGTGAAATGGTGAACGTATTTCTCGCTACGGACGACGATATTATCATTATCGACCCAGAGCGGGAATACTCGCCGCTTGTCAAGGCTCTGTGTGGAGAAATAATCAACGTTTCCCCTGCTTCGACCAACTACATAAATCCTCTGGATATGTCGCAGAACTACTCCGACGATGAAAATCCGTTGGTTATGAAGTCTGACTTTATACTCTCGTTCTTTGAGTGCTTAGTAGGAAAACAGGGGCTTACGGCAAAGGAGCGCGGCATTATCGACCGCTGTCTGACAATTACATATGCTGAGTATATGCAGGACTTCGACCCTGCGAAAATTCCTACCCTTATAGACTTTTATGAGGTTCTAAAGTCACAACCCGAAAAAGAAGCAAAGGGACTGGCGTTGTCATTTGAATTGTACATCAAGGGAAATCTGAATGTTTTCGCACACAAGACCAATGTAAACACCACAAACCGAGTTGTCTGCTACGACATTAAGGACTTGGGCAAGCAGCTTAAAACCCTTGGTATGCTTATTGTTCTCGATTATGTCTGGAACAGGATTACCGAAAACCGTGCAAAGGGTAAGCGCACTTGGATTTATATGGACGAGGTGTATTTGCTTTTTGCCAATGAATACTCTGCGAACTTCCTCTTTGAGCTTTATAAAAGAGCGAGAAAATGGGGCGGCGTTCCGACGGGAATAACGCAAAACGTGGAGGACTTGCTTAAATCCGAGACAGCACGTTCTATGCTCTCCAATACCGATTTTGTTATGATGTTAAATCAGGCGACAAGCGATCGTGTTCAGCTTGCAAGGCTTTTGAATATTTCGGACAACCTCCTTGCCTATGTAACCAATTCCGACAGCGGTCAGGGACTTATATGCTGCGGCGGTTCGGTAATTCCTTTCCGTGACAAATTCCCGCATAATGAGCTTTATGACCTTATGACGACCAAAATTGACGAGGTAAAAAATGAGTGAGATAAAAACACAGGTTGTCCGTTCCGAGCGTGAAATATCCTCGCAGAATTTGGTTGTCAGAAATTATTCGGAGCAGTTAAAATCTGCGGTTATTTCCGACCTGCGGAGAAAAGAGATACTCAAAAAAATGCGGTCGGAATTAACCGCACAGCAGTTTCACAGACCTGAAATACGGTCTGCTGAAAATACTGTAAAAAACGTGGCAGCAATACATTCAAGCGATTCTTTGCAGACCTCGGTGAATAATGATTTTATCCACACACAGCGGCATACCGACTATATAAGAAAAGCAAAGGTTTCCTATTCGGAAGATGTGAAATCCGTCATTGCCGCTTCTGAAAATCTGGAGGGAAAAATCCAATCTGCCGACAAGATTTTTCGGCGCAAGGCTATTTTGCGGAATATGCAGATAAAGCAAATGCGGCTGAAAAACAAACGGTATACTGTAGCTAAAAGTGATGATGATAACTTGCTTTCGGAAAGTGCAGAGCTTGTGCGTTCTTCGGCGGATACTGTTATTCAAGCGGGAGAAGCTTTTAAAAATACGGTGTCCGTTGCCACGAACGGCATAAATTCTATCCGCTCTATGGTGAAAAACGGCGTTAAGGTCGGGACAAAAAAGGACATTGGCAAAATATTTACTGCTGTCGGAGGCGGTATAAAAAATGTCGCTTCCGACGCAGGAAATCAGCTTCTCAAAACAAAAATCGACAAGTCCAAAATTACCGATACAGGCACGGAAACCATTAAGCAGGGTATAACCGAAATTCGGTATCTTGACAATACTCGGAAAGCTGTTCTGAACACGGCTCGGACTACTGCTAAAGCCGCCATTGCCGTAAAAAATACGCCCCGTGATATTCGTGTGCAGGTCAAAAAAATAAAGAAAAATGTAAAGCGTACAAAGGACGCTGCGGTCAAGGTTTTTACCGTTATCCACAAGGCTCTGACTTCAAAGGTTGGAATAATTATCTTGCTTGCGCTGGCTGTAATCCTTATGTTGGTATTGCTTATAAACGGCTTGGTTACGCTTGTTTCCGCTGCTATAACAAGCCTTTTCAGTTGGCTTATTTCCGAGGACGAGGACAAATCAAGCGAGGATATTATGGACGATTATTCGACCGCTATAGTTGAATATATCGAGGAAAAGCAATCGGAAATCGACGAGATAGTGGAGGGATTTGTCTGTGATACTCGGCAGTACCCGCCTTATGACGAGATTACCGAATTAAATCAGTACGGCAACAAGGATATTGCCGATATTGACGAAAATTCAGTGCTTGCCATACTTGCGGTAATTCGCTATCGGGATTTGCAGAAAGACAATGAAAATAGCGATGATGAGGAAGAAGAAATAAAATTTGAATTTACCGATGATGAAATTCAAGAGGTAATTGATAAATTTTACGATTTTGAATACCACTATGAGTACGGTAATTGCCATTATCCCTACTGCAAATGTAAGACCGAGGTTACAATTTATAATGAGGGTACACCTTATGAGTATACCGTTGAAAGCACGGAGTATTACTGCGATGTTCAACATCAATGGTTGTACGGAGAGGTCACTAATTATACTGTTCAGAATGTTATGGACGAATACAATTTTACTGACGAGGAAAAGGATTTGTACGAAATGTATCTTGCACAAATCAGGTCTATGACGGGAGATGATGATAATATTTGATTATTTTAAAAGGCTGAAGGAGCGTAATTTTGAGGACAGAGAGCCGCAGGACAAGCCCAAAACCGACAAGGTTTTTATTGCGATAATCATTGTGTATATTTTGATTATTGCAATTAACTGCGTTGCGGGAATTTTTGATTTTAATAATATACCTCCGCAAGAAAATGCGGTAGTTGATTTTAAAATAAATATTTCCGACTTAATTATCCTCGGCGTGATTTTTATAGCTTACCTTATTTCTCACTTCAAGGGAAAGGGGCGGGGATAATGATTGACAAAGAGAAAAAAATTGCGGAAGAGCTTGCAGGGTGCAGGAAAAGTATCGGTCGCACAAAAAACCTTATTGAGTACCACAGGACAATTCTCAAAAACCTTGAAAGTAAGGAAAAAACGTTGTCCGAGCGGCTTGAAAAAGAAAAATTTTCCTCGTTTTACAGGCTTCTTAGCGAACAGGGTTATGATATTGACGCGCTTAAAAATGCTGCTTTGAACGGTGAACTTGAAAAAATACTTGCCGTAAAAGCAGAAGAAAATACGCAGGAGATTACTGCGGAAAACGATAAAAATACAGATGATGAAAAGGAGATAATTACCAATGAAAATGAACGAAATGCTTTACGCGCTGACTGATTTTTGTATTGAGCAGGACGATGACGAAACCGCTGACGAGGATACCATTGCCGCTATGATCGGCGGCTTGCTTGAATACTGCGACAGGCGTTTGCCCCACTTTGATATTGCGGCTGACAAGATTTGCAGATACCGTTTTCTGAACTGCGGCATTGATGAAAAGCGGCTTTTGCCGAGGAATGTTAAGAATAACGACGTGCTTTGCGAAAACGGCATTGTTCTTTGCTACATAACCCGCAAAAATCTGCCCATTGGCAAAAAGACGGGCGTTGCAGGCTATGAGGTAGTTTACGATTGTGACGATAATGTTATCCACCTGTTTTACAAGGTTACGTTCCGTGCAGGAGAGGTTATCACCATATACAGAACCGAGGCGGCTTGCTTCAAAAATTTTGACTTCTTCGGATTTTTTGCCGAGCTTACACATCAGCTTAAATGCTCCATTGATGAGATTTTCGCAGTTTAATTTGGGAGGGCTTTTATGTACAGATTGATTATTTCCGAAAAACCGTCGGTTTCCGCTTCTATTGCATACTGTATTGGAGCGACGGAAAAAATCTCGGAGGGAAACACTTTTTACTGGCAGGGCAACAATTACATAGTCACCAACGCCCTCGGACACCTTTTCGGTATCGGTATGCCCGATGATTACGGTTTTGAAAAGTGGGACATTGAAACGCTCCCTCTTATTCCGCAGAAATTTAAGCTGTTTCCTCTTAAGGGCTACGTCGAGCAGATAAAAATGATTAAAAAACTTTTAAACCGTGATGATGTGGTTGAGGTTATAAATGCTTGCGACGCAGGACGTGAGGGCGAGTGCATTTTTCGGTACATTTACAATTATTTCGGCTGTACTAAGCCTGTCAAGCGTTTGTGGATTTCTTCGCTTACTGATGAAAGTATCAGGCAGGGAATGAATAATCTGCTTGACGGTGCGGAAAAGGATAACCTTTTCTCGGCAGGCTTAACAAGGGCAAAAGCCGATTGGATTATGGGTATGTCTCTGTCACGCTTGTACAGCATTTTGAACGACGATCGTCATAAGGTTGGGCGTGTGAAAACTCCTTTGCTGAATATAATCGCAAAGCGCGATGAAGCTATTGCGGCATTTACAAAAGTACCGTTTTACAAGGTAGTCCTTGAAAACGGTGCGGAGTGCGATACAGTTTTTAATACTTCCGAACAAGCGGAAATTGTCAAGGCAAAATGTAACGGCAAACCTGTTGCTGTATCCTCCGTCAAATCGGAGCACAAAAAAGAAAACCGTCCGCTTCTGCATAGCTTGACTTCATTGCAGCGTGAGGCGAACGATATGTACGGAATGACTGCCGCCGATACCTTGAAAGCGGCACAGTCACTGTATGAAAAGAAGCTTATAGCCTATCCCCGCACGGACAGCAATTATCTCTCTGATGATATGATTTCTCTCGTTGAGAGCATTGTTAAATGTCTTGCAAACTATGACGTGGAGCGTGTTCGGCATTTGCAGGAGCAGGGACTTTTGATTGACAGCCGAGTTATTGACAACAGCAAGATTTCCGACCACCATGCGATTATTCCCACAAATCTGATTGGCAGGCTCGGCGACACAAACTTGTCCGAGAATGAGCAGAAAGTTGTGGGATTGGTTATTAACCGCTTTCTCTGCGCTCTTGATAAGCCGTATATTTATACCGAAACAAAGTATGAATTTACTTGTGAGGGCGAGGTTTTCAAGCTTACGGTTAAAACTCCCGAACAGCTTGGGTGGAAGCGTTATGCTGTTTCTGAAATAGAGAAAAGTCCTACGGTGAATTACTCTGAAAATGATATTTTTACCGCTGAAAATATTTCTGTAAAACAGGGCGAAACACAGCCGCCGAAACGGTTTACAGAAAGCTCACTCCTTGCCGTTATGGAAAACATCGACCGCCTTATTCCCGACAAGGTATTAAGTGAGTTTGTCAAGGATAGAGGTCTTGGAACTCCTGCAACAAGGGCGGCGATTATCGAGGAACTGATAGCTGCGGGGTATATTGAGCGCAAGAAAAAGCAGCTTGTTTCCACCGAATACGGCAGAAAGTTTGCTGCTACATTGCCCGATAATGTCAAGTCCGCAGAGCTTACTGCTCGTTGGGAACAGGCGTTGTCCGACATTGAAAACGGTGTCGGCAGCGCTGACGATCTGCTCTCCGAAATTGTGAAAAATGTTTTGGATATAGTTTCATTTGAAAAGAGCAGGGGAAGCCGTGAAGCGGTTTCAAGGACTAAAACGGTTGGGACTTGTCCTCGTTGCGGGAAGTCTGTTATAGAAAACAGCAAGGGATTTTCCTGCTCCGCGGGACGGGAAAACTGTGGTTTCTTTATCTTCAAGTCCGACAAGCGTATCGGCAGGAATTACACAGCCGCCGAAATTTCAGAGTTGCTTTCAACTGGCAGAGTCATGCTGAAAAACTGTGTTTCCTCTAATGGCAAAAAGTACAGCGCTGTGTTCTCTATGGACGATACGGGAAAATATGTTAATTTGAGGTTTGAGAAGTTTGCAAATAAACAGAAAATATCCAATATTTATTAACGAGAAATTAATTTTGATATTTCATCTATAACATCTATTGCATTATAATAAAATGATACTACATCTTTTTTTGTCAAAACAGCACCTGAATCATGTGATAATTCATTTGCAATATTAATTAGCTCTTGGCTTATTTGAAATTTTCCATGATCATTTATAGCTCTTTTTAATTCGCTTAATTTAATATATCCATATTTTTGTTCCACTTGCAATTTTTCTAAATCTATTTTGTTTATTACACAATAATACTTTATAACATATTCTAAAATTCTACGAATGGTGTTGCCAATACTAAAGAGTTCGTCATTATCATATTCGTCTGTATTAAGTAATTTTGTTAGAACATTTGCAAGCCTATTTTTTATATCATAAATAGTAGATTTTAGCAATAATGTTTTTGAAAGATATGTATCTTGGATATTTTCTTTTGGTTGGATGACACATGTATAATATGGTAGGTTACTGACTATACAAATGTGTTTAATTATGTTTTCAGGATTACCTTCCCAAAAGGTATATCGGGTATACAAATTTGACGTTTTTTCTTCAACGTTAATTATTTTATTGTTTTTTGAAATTGCCTTTTGTAGCTCTCGTTGTGGAATTAAGTTTGACATTAATAATACAAATAAATGATTATCTATTCGTATAAATCGTATTTTTGAAATATCAAGTAACAAATATTCATATGTTGCAAATCCCAAAACTGCCCATTGAAGTTCTTCCATTTCACTAATATTTTCTTCAGATAATACGCGCTCTCGTAAGTTATTTTTATCAAACCAATATATTAGTGTATATTTGTCATTTGATTCGATTCTGACTATTTTATCAAAGTTAATTTGCGAATAATGATCTAAAACAATATGTGTATTGCTTTTTTCCACAAGTTCTTTAAGGAATTCATTTATTTTGTCTTTTTCGCAAATGACATCTGGATTACCATATTTATTCCAGACATCTAAAAAAAGTTGTTCACTAAACCAATAATCGTTCATAATAAGGCTCTCCTACTTTAATATATCTTGAAAATACTCTTTTAATAAATCCTTATGCTCAAAATAGCATTCTAAAACATAATATAAAAAATGTTCATAGTTCCGCACTAAATCATTTCCGTTTTTATCTTCTTCCAATACTTCGCATCTATAGTCGAAAGGTATTCTTGAATTATCAATTTTGAAAGATTTCATTCTTGTTTTTGCTGTACCCTTCTGTGTTGCATTATTCATTCTATTATTATACTCATCAATCGTGTAAAAAACATATTCATGATCCAAATGTGTAATATAAGTACATTCGCCCTCTTTTTCGTATTGTAGATGTACTACCTGAGTTACAATCATGTCATTATATACTTCAAAATCGCTACATAACTCTTCAAAGGTTATATTTTGTGGATCAATCACTATCCACATACAATTTTCATATTCTTTCGAATATAATTTACTTATAGAATAATTTCCGAGATTAACAAAATTAAATATTTTTCCACGCTCTATAGCTCCAGCTATATACCCTTTACAACATATCTTTCCATTATACCCTGGCTCATTGCGGAGTCTTACTGAAAAATCTTTTATAATTCCATTTGATATCATTTCAGCAATCTTTTCAAGTAGATTCAAGGGCACATTTTTTGTAAAAAAAGTTTTGTTAATTGTTCTGTCGTAAATACGAGGTGGATAAATAGGAAGCAATTCTCTCTCACTGTCTATTGGAACTATACCATATTTAAAAAATTGACTTTGTTTGTCCATAATATTCTTATATACTACCTCTAACACATATAAATCACTACAAAATGGATGTCTGTTCTGGTAACTATAATTGTAAAAGGAATAGTAAATATACAATAAAACCCTAATCTCTGAATGAGGTCTATTCATTACATATTTTTGTATCCATTCACAGTTTTCATTAATCCAATTATCAATCAAATCGCAAGATAATTCATTCAGCTGTGTTTTATAAGAACTCAATTGCTCTTTATGCATAATATTAGGCTGTACTATTCCCTCAATCATATTAATTTCACGTTCAAGGTTTATTTTGATTTCACTATATAAGCTTGATTAGTTACTCCTTCTTTCAAAACTTGCATTGTCAAAGCATCATTTTCCTGAAACTTTCCTAAAACAATTCCATTTGTATAGTACAAAAATCGTTTTACATCCCATTTCTGTATTTCTAGTTTCTGTGTTTCTGGAAGAAATTGCTGATAATTATATTCTAATTGAGTAACCTTGTATTCCATCAGTAATTCTATTATTTCATTTCTTGAATTAATCACTTTGTATTACCCCCTTTACACAATAGATAATAGATATTAGATAAATCTAAATTCACAATTTTAATAACTTGCGATTTATTGATAAATATGTAAACTAAACTAACTTTAATATTATATCACAAAAAGTATAATATTTCAACCTATTTTTAAGGAAAGGAATGATTTTTTTATTGAGCAAAATACAAACCATAAAAGAAAATTGGACGGAAATCATAACAAAGCTTATGCAGGATAAACAGGAGCTTGCCCAATTTCTCCGATTTGCAGCAGGAATGTATAAACAAAGCTTTTTGGACGCAGCCCTTATCTATCACCAAAACCCAAATGCAACAAAGGTAGCAACTTTGGAAACTTGGAACAAGCTTGGCAGGCTTGTGAACAAGGGGGAACATAGTATAGCCGTGTTCGGTGAGGACAGCAAGGCAAAACACCTTTTCGATATTACCCAAACAAACGGTAAGCGTATCCCCGAACTGTGGAAGCTGACCGAGAATTTATCCGCCGAGCTTACTGCCGTTATCAATAAAAAATACGGCAGGGACTGCAAAAATATTCAGGAAACTATTGCGGCGATGTCGGTGGATAATATTCGTCCACATTTGTCAGAGATGATGTATGCGACGGGACAGCTTAAGCTGACGGATAACGATTTGAAAACATATCAGCAGTCCGTTGTATCGGCGGTACGCTTTATGGTGTCAACCCGTTGTGAGCTTGACAGCGATATAAAATTATCGGGCGGTATAAATCTTAACGCCGCAGACTTTTTCAAAGAAAAGCGCGACCTTGTACGCTTCTGTACTATTGTGCAGAAATCTGCAAAGGAAACCCTGCTTGAAATGGAACGGGAAATCGTACAAATTTTAAGAAAAAGGAGAGAAAAGAGTAATGAATTACAGACTAAGCCCGACAGGACAAATGCTGCCAGAAATTCAGTACACGGAGGACAGCAGCGAACAGAAAATGCTCCGAAAGCCCATAGGCAGGTGGGGCAGAATGTGGCAGGAGTGGGTGAAAGCCGAGTACCCGACGGAAGTGCAGATATTCGTAACGGAGGGACGGTGGCAGATAATTCCGAGAATAATCGACAGAGAAGCGGAGAGCCGCTTTCTGGAACTGGACGAGCAGTACAGACAGGAAAATCCCCGTCCGCAGACGTTCTCGGAAATTCAGAGTTGGGAAAAAATGCGTCTGCTGACGGTCGAACACATGATTATGGAGGAAATAGTTTATCAGTTGAGGCTTTGATTGAGCGTTACAAAAATGCGGATTTTAACCGCCGTCTTGACAGCTACGAGATTGCAGGACGTATGCTTTATGAAGCTGAATACAACGAATTTAAAAACGGCGCTGTAGGTTTTTTCGATCGTTTTGAAGCGGATAAATATTCCGAAACACAGGCGGAGGAAATTCGTACTATTATTAAATCCGCCCTTGAAAACCGTGAAAAATCTCACGACTTTATTGACGTAAGTATACCCGACGAACCGCCCCAAAATGAACCTGTTATCCTTAACAATGAAATTGTTGAAACCTCGGATTTACCGCCATTTATCAATGAAGAATTTATTGGCGAAATTCTAAAGCACGACAGATTTTTCAAAATTAAGCGCGATAAGATTGCTGAATTTTTTGAAAATACTTCCGACACCACAAAACGCGCGGAATTTATGAAAAAGGCTTTTAACTACGATTATACGGAGCTTGACTACGGTAATACTCGTCTTGGCTACAAAGCTGATGAAAGCGGCGTTCTTATGTGGGAGGGGAATTTCCTTTCCCGTACAAGTGAAGCTCTTTTTTCTTGGGATTTGATACAAAGTCTTACAGCCGACCTTATCGAAAAGGGAGAATATCTTGATAAAGAAATTCCCGACGAGCCTGTTTTTGCAGAACCCGAACAGAAGGAATTTCCCGACCCCGAGCCTGTTCAACAAGTCGAACAGCTTTCCTTTTTCGGAGATACAGAGCCTGCCGCTCCTGTTGCTGCTGTCGCACCTCCGAAAAATATTCCGAAAAGACCTGTGGTATTTTCATCAACGCCGCCCAACGACGAAATGATAGACTACATCTTGAAGTGCGGCAGTAACGAGCCGAAAAGCTTGGAGCGAATTGTTGCGCAATTTCAGAAAGAAAAATCCGCTGCTGAAAATGCGGAATTTTTGAGAAAAGAGTTCGGCGAGGACGGGCGGGGATATAACTTCGTTTCACAAGATAAGACCCGTTCGGCAATGCTTGCGGCGTGGTTTGACAGCAGCGGAATTACCGCAGCCATTAGCAACACGGCGTTTCCGCAGGGCGAAAATATTCACCTTTCTTGGGAACGGGTTGCCGAAAGAATATCGTCGCTTCTTGATAAAGGCGAATATTGTTCACAGGATATTATCGACCATGCGGCTGACTTTGAATTAAAAAAAGCTGCGGGTAGTTTGTGGTTTATTCATCAGGATTTAAGCGACGATTACCGCGAAAAATATTTTGTTCCCGAAGAGTTTTTTGAGGGCGGCTTTCCAAATTCGACGAAAAAAATTAAAATCAGTATGACGGATAAAAATACCCTGCAAAAATATATTGACGGGCTTTCAGATTTCATAAGTCAGTATGAAGAAAACCGCAGCATTATGCGGTTTCATTTTCATAATCTGAAAGACTATTTACAGCAGTTAAAGGACTTGCAGATTCCGCGAAAGGAGTTTATCACTAACGCCGACTTCAAGTTTGAGCCTAAATTTTTCATTACCGAGGACGAAAAGGACAGGCTTCTCACAATGGGCGGCAATGTTGCAGGTGGAAAATATCGCATAGCGAAATTTTTTGCGGAAGAACATACCGCAAAGGAGAAAGCCGATTTTCTGAAAAATGAATACGGTATCGGCGGCTCTGGGCGTTCGGGATATAATACGTTTCACGACTCAAAAGGTTTAAGGTATAAAAAAGACGCACTTACCTCAAATGATTGCGAAGTCACAATGAAATGGAACGAGGCAGCGAAGCGTATTTACGTGCTTATTGCCGAGGATAAATATATAACTCAATCGGACATTGACGAGCTTATTCGCAGCGCAAAGCATACCATTGAACATCGTAAAATCGAATCGGATTATGACAAGGCTGTGGTTGACAACGCAAAGAAAATTCTTGCAGAGTATGGCGTGGATATTCAAGAAAATACGGATATTTCCGAAACAAAATCCCCTGTTGAAAAGCTTATCGAAAAGGCAGAAGCGGCGGGCGTTCCCGTTGAAACCATTGCCGAGCCTGCGGAAGAAAAAGCTGTATTTATGGACGTTAGAGACGAAACCTTTATCGCCGTACAGCAGGTGGACGAGGGTATAGAGTATTCCGTTTATGCTTCCGACCTTACTGTTATCGACGGTGGTATTTGGGAAATGGACGAGGCTATGGATTTGAAGTCTGCGGCGGCAGACTTGCTTGCCACAATGGAAAAAAATATCGTTTCTGTTCCCGACTACGATAATTTCATAGACCTTGCGGACGGTAACTCCGACAAGGATATTCCCGCTGAACTTGCAAAAATCAAGGCGGACGTTTTTTTTAAAATAAATCCCCCGCAGAAAAATATATCGGAAAATTCCGAAAAATCCGCTGTAAATTCTCCCGAAAAGATAGCTGTTCCCGACATTAAGCAACCTAAAAGCGGCGTACCCGTTACATATCATTTCAGCCCCGAAAACGTTGCGGCTGGCGGTGCAAAATCAAAATTCAACTCCAATGTTGAAGCAATAAAAACATTGCAGAAAGTTGAAGCGGAGAACCGCTTTGCTACTCCCGAAGAACAGGCTGTAATGGCAAAATATGTGGGCTGGGGCGGCATACCGCAGGCTTTTGTCAGCGATAAGATTGCCGAAAGTATTTCGGGGAATTTGGGAGAAGCCGCCCCGTCGGGCTGGGAGAATGAACAGAAAGAATTACTGGAGCTTCTCTCCCCCGAAGAATACAAAGCGGCGAGAGCGTCCACTCTGACAAGCTTTTACACACCTCCCGACGTTACCGACGGAATTTATCAAGCATTGGCACAATTCGGATTTGAGGGCGGAAACGTTCTTGAGCCGTCAATGGGCGTGGGTAACTTCTTTGCCAAAATGCCCGAAGATATGCGGGATAATTCCAAGCTTTACGGCGTGGAGCTTGACAGTATCAGCGGCAGGATTGCACAGCAGTTGTACCCTAACGAACGTATACAAATAAAGGGATTTGAGCAGACAAATTTCAATAATAACAGCTTTGACGTTGTTATTGGCAATATCCCATTTGGCGATTATCGTGTATCAGACAAAAAATATGACAAGTACAATTTTAAAATTCATGACTATTTCGCCGCAAAAGCGGTGGATAAGGTCAAACCAAATGGCGTTGTAGCCTTAGTTACGTCAAAATTCACTATGGACAAGCTTAACGAGAAAGCCCGCCGTTATCTTGCGGAGCGCTGCGATCTGTTAGGCGCGGTGCGACTTCCCGCAGGAACTTTTAAGGACGCAGACAGCGTTACTACCGATATTCTTTTCCTCAAAAAGCGTGAGACAATGACGGTGGAAATTCCCAATTGGGTGCGTATGTCCCAGACAGAGGACGGAATCCCCTGCAATAAATACTTTGTGGACAACCCCGAAATGGTACTTGGCAAAATGGCTTGGGACGAGCGCATGAAAGGCAAGTTCGGCGACGACAGCAAGGTTACTACCTGTTACGCAAACAAGGATATTCCGCTTTCCGAGCAGCTTAAAAATGCCATTTCCAAAATTGAGGGAAAAATAGAAACTGTCAAGGAAAAAGTATCGGAAAATTCCAATATAAAGGTTATTCCTGCCGACCCGTCGTTGCGTAATTTTACCCACACCCTTGTGGACGGAAAACTGTATTTTCGCGAAAACGAGATTATGACGGAAGTGCAGGAAACGGGGAAAACTCTTGACCGTATGCTTGGTATGCACAAGATACGTCAGGCGGCAATGGCTGTTATCGACGCACAGGCGGCGGATTGTACCGACGAGGAATTGTTGAAATTGCAGGCTGACTTAAATGCCATATATGACAAATTCAAAAAATCCTACGGCAACATTACCGACGTTATGAACGAGCGTTGTTTCCGTCACGACGACGATTACAATAGTGCGACACGTTTCTAACTGAAAAGGTTAGACGTGAAGCTGAAAAATAAATGTATAAAGTGGAAAGGAGTTTATACAATCAGTTTCATAGAACTGATAACCCAAGAAGTGGAATGAGGGAGTAACGTCCCGAAACGCTTCCCCTGATACTCCGACTGGCAAGGTTGAGAAATTGGCTTTGTCAGGAGCTCGGTGAAGTCGGCTGAGAGATACCGTAATCTGCAAAAGCAGAACGAAAGCTGTTCAGAGGTGAACGGTGTATCTTATAGGTCGGGGGTCTACAAAATGTATATGGTGAGAATGACGGAAACGTCTGACAAATCTGCGAATGTAAGGGTCTATAAATCGAGTGCATAGAAATGTGCAGACCGCCATAGTGCGGTGACAGTGAGGTAAAGTAAGATTTGTTGTTATGAAATACCTTGCAATGTTAAAGGCATTGCCAAGCTGTCAGGCTCAGAGCAGGCACCTAAGTATATATGCAAAGATAGGGTTATCGGAACGTGGCAGCCTACAATACGCGTAAGCGGTACGGGCGAAGAACAATAAGCCGTTTTGATTGTGGGCAAAGTAGTGGCATTACCGTTGATGTTTTCTGTAATAGAAAAAGTAGGGACAGCCACAAGTCAATATTACAAAAATAATCATAGGTATTAAAAATCATAGCTTCGAGTATGACTAAGAAAAACAATCCCGAAAGGGGGAGTTGCCTATGACAAAGCGAAAGAAATTAAGACATTCGGAATATTATGATTTGCAGGATTGCTTTGATAATTTGTACGCTAAAAGCAAACAGGGTGATGTTTTCACAAACCTTATGGAGATTATTTCGTCCGAGGAAAATATACGGCTTGCGTACAGGAATATCAAACGCAATACAGGCAGTCAAACAAGCGGAGTGGACAGGCTCAATATTAAAAATATTGAGAAGATGTCTGCTGATAAATTGGTTGAGATAATTCAGAGAAAATTTAAATTCTACAAGCCTAAAGCTGTCAGGCGTGTGGAAATCCCAAAACCGAACGGAAAAACCAGACCGCTGGGAATACCGACTATAATTGACCGACTGGTGCAGCAATGTATCTTACAGGTTTTAGAGCCGGTATGCGAAGCAAAATTTCATGAACGAAGCAACGGCTTCAGACCGAACAGGTCAGCGGAACACGCTTTGGCGCAATGCTATAAAATGATACAGCGACAGAACTTACATTTTGTTGTTGATGTTGACATCAAGGGATTTTTCGATAATGTCAATCATTCAAAGCTGATACGTCAGATGTGGACTTTGGGAATACGTGATAAACAACTGATTTGCATAATCAAAGAAATGCTGAAAGCGCCTATTGTAATGCCAGACGGTAGCATTCAATATCCAACAAAGGGCACACCCAAAGGAGGTATCCTATCGCCGTTATTGGCGAATATAGTGCTGAACGAGTTGGATTGGTGGATAAGCAGTCAGTGGGAAAATATGCCGACGCATAAACAATATTATTGCCCTGTTAATAAGAACGGTGCATTAGATAAAAGTCAGGTATATAAGGTGCTGAGAGAAAGTTCACTTAAAGAAATGTATATTGTGAGGTATGCGGACGATTTTAAAATATTCTGTCGGAAACGGAGTGACGCAGATAAGGTTTTCATTGCTGTAAAACAATGGCTGAAAGACAGATTATCGTTGGAAATAAGCGATTAAAAATCAAAAGTTGTTAATCTCAAAAAGAACTTCTCTGAATTTTTAGGGTTTAAATTAAAAGCGGTTCGGAAAGGAGGAAAATTTGTTGTAAGGTCGCATATGTCTGACAAAGCCATTAGCCGTGAAACCGAAAAGCTAAAAGAACAGATTAAAGCTATTGAATTTCGTAAGAATGCCGAAGACGAAATAAAACAAGTTTACCAATACAACTCAATTGTTTTCGGTATACATAATTACTACAAATATGCAACAGCAATAAGTCATGACTGTAGGTCAATTCAGTTTCGGGTCAGTATGGTTATGTATAATCGGTTAAAAGGCAGAATTAAATTTCAAGGCTGTATTTCGCAAAAATATATTGCCGAGAGATACGAAACAAGTAAAATGCTTCGATACATTAATAAAATGCCAATATGTCCGATTGGATATGTGCAGACTAAGAACCCAATGTACAAAAAGAAAAAGATATGCAAGTATACAGCAGAGGGCAGAGAGGAAATACACCGAAATCTGAAATTTGATGAAGCGGTAATGGCAATTCTGCATATGCTCGCAAAAGAATATTTGCCGAATAGAAGCGTGGAATATATGGATAACAGGATTTCACTGTACGCTGCGCAATACGGAAAATGTGCCGTTACGGGCAAAATGTTGTGGATTGATGAAATTCACTGTCATCATAAAAAGCCAATTATTCAAGGTGGTACGGATGAATATAAAAATTTGATAATTGTCCATATCAACGTACACAAGCTTATACACGCAACAAAACCCGAAACGATACAAGTGTATCTTAATAAAATCAACCCTGATAAATCTCAGCTTGACAAAATAAACAAACTCCGAATGTTAGCGGGTAATCCCGCAATTTAATTGTTTTGAAAACTTTGAAAGTGATACCAATCAGATGAATTTGTAATATTGATGGAACGCCGTGTGCGGTGAAAGCCGCACGCACGGTGTGGAGCGGGGGAAAAGACGGAGATTATATCAAAGCCTTACCTATCGCTATCTCTTGCGGCGCTTGAAATTGTTGATACCGAAAAAAAGACGGTGGAGAAATCGGAGATTTTTTTCAAGAGGACTATTCAGCCCGAACTGGAGATAACTTCGGTGGACACTCCGCAGGAAGCTTTGCAAGTTTCCATAGACCGTATCGGAAAAGTGGATATTGAATATATGGCTGGACTTGTGGGTACTTCTCCCGAACAGCTTATTGCAGATTTGGGCAATGATATTTTCCGTAATCCCGCAAAAATAAAGGACGGTCAGCCGTATTCGGGCTATGAGGACGCTTCTGAATATTTGTCGGGAAACGTCCGCGAAAAGTTGAAAATTGCCAAAGATTACACAAAGCATATCGACAGCAGTTTTCAAAGAAATGCGGACGCACTTGAAAAGGTTATCCCGAAAAATCTTGAAGCGGGCGAGATCTCCGTCCGTATCGGAGCGAACTGGATTGATGTTGAGGATTACAATAAATTTCTGACCGAATACGCAAAGGCGGATATGGTTTTGCACCCTGTTGTACGAACCCGAATGGGTGAATACAAAATCGAGGGCAAGAACCGAGATTACTCTGTTGCGGCTTCGGGTACTTACGGAACGTCCCGTATGAACAGCTACTGCATTTTTGAAAATCTGCTTAATC
>Ga0209064_1001022_pt1 | contig 51904 bp, 46 predicted proteins | sample Inofromicrocosms_FD_187498 | JGI IMG/M metagenome (GOLD analysis project Ga0209064, IMG submission 187498) | Mouse cecum microbial communities from Vienna, Austria - Inoculum for glucosamine and mucus D2O microcosms (SPAdes) (version 2) | ecosystem: Host-associated > Mammals > Digestive system >...
CCAGCTCGACTTCGGCGCCCGCTACCTCGCGCCATCGGTAATTCCGCATTTCACTACCATGGATCCCCTCTGCGAGGTGCGTCCCGATGAAAGCCCATACATATACGCCGCCGCAAACCCCGTGATGTTCACCGACCCCACAGGATGCATCGTCGAAGGCGATTCAACATACATAAAGTATAAAACCTATCTCATAGATGAACGAAAAGCCTCAAGGGATAATGAATATCTTAAGGACTACCACTATTTTTTAGCCGATCAGATCAGCCACCTTAATAAATTGGAGAAATCAAAGCAAGTATATAAACTACAACAGAATTATAACAAAGAAACCAATCGTATAGAATATGATAGCGAAACCGACAAAGTAATGGTATTCTATAGCATGAAAAATGAAAAAGATTTTGAAAGCATATCCCATGAACTTAATCATGCCTGGCAATTTGAGAAAGGTAAAATTTCAATTAAAGGTAAGGGCGGTGGGCTGCTATATGATATTACAGATGAAATCGAATCATACAATGTGTCAAATTCCTTAATAAAAAAAGGAACAAACAAGAGTGAAACAACAGAAACTATACTTAATCCTGATCGTGAATTTTATAAATTTTATAAGGATTTACCGCTAAATAAAATGTCATTAAATAAAGAAAACAGAGAACTCCTAAAAGCAATTAACAAGAATGGCATGGTTGATTACTATATAAACTGGAGAAAGGATTTAAAATGAAAAAGTGTGTATCTATAATTATTTTATGGATTGTTGTTATGTCACTCTGTAGCTTTGGTCGAGGCGGAGTCGATGAAAAACGTATCATATTTTCTCCGGAAAGAGCTTTTTATTTCTTTGAAGTAGATACAGTAGAGCTTAAATATAAATTATATCAAACTGTATTTCAGGATTCAAGTTGCTTAGTTGGCCGAGAAAAGGGCTTCGGTGAAATCATATATAGAGATTCTATGTTGATTTTTATGAGGAATGAATATAAATGTCCGATGATTATATTCTCTAATAATAAAAAAATAAAAAAGGGACATACCAAAGTCATCATAATAGATGCCGGAATATGCGACCTAAAGAGTATCCGGTTCTATGGCGGAGAGAACCAGAGAACAGGAATAACATATCATCCTGATAATATCGATGCGACATTCAATTTTTTTGATCTTCCGATGGATGTTGAAGCAATGGAAATTGATTTTGCAGATGAAACTACACCTTTGATAAAACTGGACAGCCTGCTATCGGACTTCGATAATCCGCAACACAGGAAAAACGTGACAATTAAATTGGATAAGCCAAAACGTGATAAACAAAAATATAACTTGATATGGGTTTTACCAAGACGTTTTCCTCTTCATGAAGATTATCATTTATGGTTTGGCGACAATAGAGATACCCTGATATCAAAAGCATGTTTTTCCCGTCCTTATGATGAAGTCCATCTTACACGTGATAAACGTATTGTCGTGACGTATAAAGATGAAAATTATTGTCCTCCTATTTTTTGATTTAATATTCTGATGACAAAGGAATACAAATTATTTAGACTATATAGGATACTGACCGAAAGCCACCTTCCGGAGCGCACGGCCTCTACCCCGGGCTACAGTACCACCAACCGCTACCTTTTCGTCGAGCGTCAGGAGTTCCCGGCGCAGGCTTATCAACCGGATACGCAAGAGAAAAATATAAGATTAATACACAGATATATTTACCAGGAACTCATACTTATATTAACTATGACAAAGATTCGAAAAAAAGCGATTTCTGAATATATATCGATCGACGGAAAAAGGATATGTGAGATTCTTATGATCATACCATTCCTTATTTTTACTTCCTGTGGCAGCAAATGTGATGATATATACGATGATTACGACGGTGTAGAAGTGTCAAAAGAAACCTGTCTTCGCGTATATGAGATAAAATCGGATATAGTCCGTAGAATTATCAAAGAAAAGATAATTCCGTATGCAACAACGAAAGTTGACAAAACAGATAGCTTTTTTTTTATATCTCAAGACGTTGAAACGGATACGAAAGTACTAACCATTGGAGTAGATGATTTTGATATGGGAAACTCTATATCATGTGAAACTGTAGGATGGTTTGAAATGGACGGCTTTCAGTTTGTAGTCGATAAATCCGCAAAAGAATATTTCGCCCCAAAATTCAGATGGCACCGTTTTAATTTTGTATTCTATATTTGTCCATACGATCCTCCCTTTGCTTATTATCGCATAGATAATAATTCTTATACGGAAACGTACTCTCTTTTTAATTGAATAGGACTTACCATGAAAAGGCTATTAATCATATTATTTATCGGCGTTAGCATTCTGTCGCTATATAGCTTTGAATGTGGTACTGATAAAGGATGTATTACGTTTAAGTCAAAATTCAATCAGAATTTCTATATTTTAGACACCCTAAATTCAACATATAAATATTATAAGATAGTATCGGAAGACTCAAATTATGTCACTGGGCGAGAAATATGCTCCGGCAAAATAAATAACACGGATAGCTCGCTTATTATTCATCCTTCAGACGAATCTTATGTTACAGGATACATAGAAATATCCTATAGCAAAAATGTAAGAAAGGGAACTACAGAAATAATCCTTTTTCATTCAGCCTTCAATAACTTGGTAAGAAATGTCAATATTAATTTTTACGGAAACGATTCTGACTGCATAATATACGAGGACGTCAGCTTTAGTGGAGATTTAAACGTCTTTGGCATATCTCATAAAAAAAATAAATCTATCGAAACGATTAATTTTCCCATGGTTATAGATGCTTTTAAAATATGCTATTTAAACGGATGCACGCCTCTAATCCTACTGAAGGACACAGGCATACGGCAGAAACGGCATAAAAAGACATTCTTGCGTACGTCGATTGGTACAAACCTAAAAAAGGGAAACAACAATACAATCACGTCTTCATTGAACTTAGATCATATAATTATTGTAATGGCGACAAATATCATTGGGCCAATAAAGATTCACTCGAGATTTTTATGGGTACATCTTTTACTCCCGGTAGTTATCAGGTCGTCATGACCCGTGAAAAACGCCGGGTGCTGACATTCAATGATAAATAAATGGAATCAATCTACTGCAATGAAAAGACTGGTAGTTATAACACTGACAACTGGATTGCTTAGTTGTATTTTATCGTGTTCAAGTTTGAATAAACAGGAAAATCTGGGTAACAATAGATTTCTGCGTGACGAGTTTGTAAGCATTCATGGAAATGGATTGGGCGAATTTACAAATAAGTCAGTGGATCTGGCTGATAAGTTATGGCAGAAATATGCTGACGACAATGACAATGCGTTCTATTATAGAGATGAATATTGGTATGACTCTATTTATGTATGGACTTACAGGGCTATTGATGACAGGAACTTCCTGACGATATCTTTTATCAGCCCTCAAGCGGAAACTTATTCTATAACATATAATTATCCCTATTCTATAGAGTGGGTCTACACGGAGTCCTTCGATGCATTCACCGACAGCCTAAGAAAAAACGGGCCGTTCTCTTATGGCATGCGGACAGGCTGGGCTGAATTTGAATTTCTAAGCCGGACAAAACATCTTGGCGGTATTAGTTTACCAATGCCTGACTTGCCGGAATATGTCGATACAATACCGGTGCTATTTATGAAGAATTATATGCGCGATTTCAATGACTGCATAAAACCTTTCATGGACATGCGTATCACCACGCATAAAGTCGGAGATTACTATATAAATCCTGAGAAGAACCTAAAATGAAATCGTATCTATTACTAATATGTATTATCGCAGAAGTAATTCTGTGCAGTTTTGACAGTAAAACAGAAGTCGGATGTATAACTATGAGCAGGAAGGGTGTTTTTTTTGTTTTGGATTCAGTTAATTCAACATATATATATTGTGAACCTGTATACGAGGATTCCCTTTTTGTTATATGCCGTGAGATCAGCACCGGGAAAATCAACAACACAGACAGCACTCTTCTTATTTATGCTTCCGGCGAAGTATATGCAATGGTTCATTGTTTCATAAATAAAAAATCAAAACATAACAGGACTTCAGTGTCTATTGAGGACCTATATATAAATAATACACAAAGCATAACTTTCTCCGGATGTGGATATAATGACAGTACAATTGAATGTGTCCGGGGACGTGATAGTCTGATATACCAAAATTCAGACATTGGGATTAAAGACTACGGGTCTATTGTCAACTTTGAGCTGCCAATGACAGTAAAAGAAATGAAAATTGACTGCTCAATAACTGCTACACCTCCGATTGTGATCGATAAAGATGTACAAATGCCTTATAGAAAAAGGTTTGGAAATGTAATTCTATCAATACGGGAATATAAAAAGATGAAAGAGAGTATTTCCATGTATATATCATATCGGAGTGCCCGCCCTCATCATAACATAGAATACTATTGGGCAAACAAGGACTCTCTCGGTTTACGCGGACGTGGAGGAGTAGGAATGCGATACTTCGATTTCATCATGATGACACGCGAGAAAAGACATGTGCTGACATTCAAAGATGAAAGTTATGTTAATCCGATAATGCCATCCGGTTTATGAGGATGCCGGATCGAAGCGTAAATCATTTTTATACCTTATCCGTCAGATGAACAGGACTACATTAATTTCAGCCGCTATTCAAGAAAAAGTGAGTTCCCTGCTTTTGGCCGTCATCATTAGCGCCGTATTTGCAGCAGTTCTAATTTCACACTACTGTTTTCAACCCGACAGTTTCCTGATGTACAAGACTTTGGAAACAAGTGCGGAATTAAAGGTGTGTGAAATCAAAAGTGAAATTGTTCAAGATATCATTGACAATGAAGTCCTCCCATATGCCAACTCACATACGAGGAATTTCAAAAACATGTATTTTTATATAGACCTTACTGATGAGGGCAAAGAGGGTAAATGGCTATGGTTATATGGTACAGACATCCATAATAGTGATATCCGTTTGACTTCCAATGACGGCTGGTTCGAGTGCGGGAACTATCAATTCGTTGTAAGCCGAAGTGCCAGAAAGTATTTTCGATACAAACGAGGAGAACGCCATACGTTCGACTATACCTACAATAAAAATCTATCAATATGTACTTATGATCCCCCCACATGGGCAATGGTCATGGAAAAAGATAAATATCATATCGCTTTTCTTCCGTACAATCCAAATACGGAATTGAAAGATATGGACTCAAAGCCATAGGAGTCATATATTGAATTAGATCAGCCCAATATATAACATGCTAATAACATATATGTAAGTCGCAAAAATTAGTTTATACCAAGCCGCACGGGCAAAATTGATATTGAGTTCAGATCCAATCGCCGCCAGTACACGGTTGGTTGCATAGAGCAGGAATCTGTAGATCAATAATCCGCAGGTCTGAGCCTATAGTTTTTTTCCCAGGGTAAGTCTGTCGCCTGACATGTCGATTTCAAAGAACACCGGGCGGCGGATATAGTGTCCGTTGTCGTCGCGGTGGCTGTGCAGCGACAGTATGTGCCGCCCGCTAAAGTCACGGAATATCATACCATGACCGTGGTCCGGCGGCGTGAGCGGTTCCGGCTCCTGTTCCCAAGGACCCTCAATACGCCCGCTTAGGGAGTAGGCCACGCCCATGTTGTAGACGTTGTAGATCCACGAAGTCCATATCATGCCCAAGCGTCCGGTGCCGGTGCGGAAGAGCCACGGGCCGTCGGTGACGCGATTCGGGACAATCCGGCCGTCGATGAGTTCCCGGCTCCAGGGCGAATCGGAGGCGCGGAAAAGCAGTTCAGGCTCACCAACAGGATGTGAAAGGTCGGAAGAAAGGCGTTGCGCTTCCATCGTACCGTTGTCGTTGAATATCCATTCACCGCAGAACACCATGTATGGAACGCTGTCTGCCTCAAGGCAGAATGTCCCGTCAAGTGTAGGACGATCGGCGGGCAGATAGTCGGCCCGGGATACGGGACGGTACGGGCCGTCCGGGGTGTCTGACACCAATATATGCGAAGCGCGTCGCGGTATAGCACCGTTGCGGTTGCAGGCTATAGTGACCGAATCGTTGGTGAAAGTTGCAAAGTAGTAGTATCTGCCTTTGTAAGGATGTATTTCGGCAGCCCATATCGCAGGATCCGGACCCATCCACGAAGAGGAGTCCGGCGATACCACCGTGTAGGGGCCGTCCCAGAATTCGAGGTCGCCGCTTTTCCACACTTTGCCTCCGGTGCCTGTCATATAGTAAGTATGAGTGACGCTGTCGGCAAGCACGCACGGGTCGCTGAGCATTATGGAATCGCGCGGCACTCCGTAAGATATGCCCGCTTCATTCGAGGCGCCTGCAGCGGCGCCGGTCTTTCCGCCCGAGCAAGCGCCGGCAAGCATAATGGCGAATAATGACGGTATCAACAGTTTTTTCTTCATTATTACTTAAATATTCATAAAGGATGTCTGATGTGTAAATATACTAATAAATCGGGGCATGGCAAAAAATCATACGGAATATGATTACTAAATCGAAGCGGCCGGCAGCCGGCTGTTTCGGTATTTCATTTTTTATTGTATTTTTGCAGACTGAATTAAATGTTTATCAACCTAATCACGAAATCAGAACATCAGGCAGATGAGAAAATGGCGCATAGAGGATAGCGAAGAGCTGTACAACATCAACGGCTGGGGTCGCAACTATTTTTCAATCAATGAAAAAGGACATGTTATCGTCACCCCCCGCAGCGGATATGCCGCCGTCGACCTCAAAGAGGTGATGGACGAGTTGCAGGTGCGCGACATAGGCGCTCCTGTCCTGTTGCGTTTTCCCGACATCCTCGACAACCGTATCGAAAAAATCTCTAACTGCTTCAAGGAGGCTTCGCAGACCTATCAGTATCAGGCTCAGAACTTCATGATCTACCCTATCAAGGTGAATCAGATGCGTCCTGTAGTTGAGGAAATCGTGACCTACGGCAAGAAGTTCAACATCGGTCTGGAGGCAGGCTCAAAGCCCGAACTCCATGCGGTGCTCGCCACCAACATCGACTCCAATGCCCTGATAATCTGCAACGGTTACAAGGATTCCGCCTATATCGAACTTGCTCTTCTGGCCCAGAAGATGGGACGCCGCATCTATCTGGTGGTGGAAAAGCTCAACGAACTGCGCCTTATAGCCGATATAGCCCGCAAGCTGAAGATACGGCCCAACATAGGCATACGCATCAAACTTTCGAGCACAGGCTCGGGCAAATGGAGCGAAAGCGGCGGCGACTCGTCGAAATTCGGTCTTAACAGTTCGGAACTGCTCGAAGCCATCGACATCCTCGAACGCCGCGAAATGAAAGACTGCCTGAAACTTATCCATTTCCACATAGGCAGTCAGATCAACAAGATCCGGGTTATAAAGAACGCTCTTCGCGAAGCCACGCAGTTCTACGTCCAGCTGTCGGCTCTCGGCTTCGACATAGACTTCATCGACATAGGCGGCGGTCTGGGAGTGGATTATGACGGTTCGCGCAGCTCGTCGTCGGAAAGTTCGATGAACTATTCCATTCAGGAGTATGCCAACGACGCCGTATCGGCTATCGTCGACGCCTGCACCAAAAACGGACTCCGTCAACCCAACATCATCACCGAAAGCGGCCGGTCGCTGTCGGCACACCATTCGATCCTGATCATAAACGTACTTGAAACGACACAATTGCCCGTCTGGAAAGACAATCAGGAAATAGAACCCGACGCTCACGAACTGGCGCGCGAACTTTATCAGATATGGGACAATCTCGACCATATCAGCCTTTTCGAGAGCTGGCACGATGCCCTGCAGATACGCGAAGAGGCGCTTGACCGCTTCAGCCTCGGCCTGCTCGACCTGAAGACACGCGCCCAGATCGAAAAACTCTTCTGGTCGATAGCGCGCGAAGTGGGCGAGATTGCCTCGACAATGAAACATGTGCCCGAAGACCTGCGGAAGATTTCAAAAATGATTCCCGACAAGTACTTCTGCAACTTCTCGCTGTTCCAGTCGCTTCCCGACACCTGGGCAATAGACCAGATTTTCCCGATAGTGCCGCTGTCGCGCCTCGACGAAAAGCCCACACGCACGTGCACCATCCAGGACATAACATGCGATTCCGACGGCAAGATCGCCAATTTCGTATCGTCGCAGGGTACATCGTCGTCGCTTCCGGTACACGCCCTAAAGCCCGGAGAATCATACTATCTGGGTATATTCCTCGTGGGAGCATATCAGGAAATACTTGGCGACATGCACAATCTTTTCGGCGACACAAATGCCGTGCATATCAGCGTCTACAAGGACCGCTATGAAATCGAACAGGTCATAGAGGGCGAAAGTGTCGACGAGGTTCTGGACTATGTACAGTTCAACGCAAAGAAACTGGTGCGCAATGTAGAGTCATGGGTGACAGCCTCGATGAAAGCAGGCACGATCACCCCTGAGGAAGGCCGCAACTTCATCAGCACCTACCGTGCCGGTCTTTTCGGTTATACCTATCTCGAATAAAAGCCTGTCAGACGCCGCGCCGACGCTTCAGAAGCAGGCGCAGTGAAAGTGGCAGAAGCCACGGGAGTGTCAGGGCCAGCGTAATCCACGGTCCTGCGACATTCCTGAGCCACAACGCACCCGCACCGACAGCAAGAGCCGATGCCAGCAAAGCCGGAAGGCCGCGACCGATTTTCATGCCATAACGATAGCGGTAGACTGCGTAGACTATAGCCATATATACCGCATACCAGCCTACGTAGGCCCATCCCAGACCCGTATTGCCGCCATAGCGGTAGCCAGTCACACTAAAAGCCAGAAAGACAGCGGCACTGACCGACTCGGTCAGCACGAAGATGCGTCCGTCGCCTTTGGCAAGCATGGCGAATGACAGGCACCATGACGCGGCACGCAGGAAAACCCCGATCACGGCTGTCGACATATATGCTATCGCACCGTAGAACTCGCCGGAGTACAGAATCCTGACGATCAGAGAATCAGCGCATATAAATATCACTACGACGGGCATCAGCACCGCCAGGACTATGCGCATCTCGTGCGACACGATCACGCCGGCACGACGCCGATGCGCTATGGCCGTAGACAAACGCGGGAAATACTCCATAGATATGGCATTGAATATTATGCCGAAATATGCGTTGATTATTACAAATCCGGCCTGATAGATGCCGACAGCCTCGACTGAATCCGTACTGCGGAGATAAACTGCAAATATATAGGAAGCCAGCAGACTGACAAAAGAACTGACGGTCATGTACAGTCCGAGCGAGATCATGCCGCGCCCCTCTCTGAGAGCCTCGGCAAGACGCAGATGGGGAGCAGGCGGCAATCCGGGCGTAAGACCTTTGCGCGCGATGCGCGTGAAGATATAATTCGTGATGCTGAACAGCAACACAGCCGGCACAATGGCTTTCTCCCTGAAAAAATAAAACAGCGGTATGGCCGCAAGCGATGCGGTCACGGAGCTGTAGAGATTGCAGCGGGCGAGGATGCGCAGGCGGTCAAGCCCCTGCATAACGGCGTATTCTCCTGCCGATACGCTCATGCAGAACATCATGACGGAAAGAACTATAAAAGCCCAGGTATGGGATGCGTCGCCGAATGTCCAGCGGCTGAGAAGCGGGGAAAGAGCGGCTACAAGCACCATTCCCGCCAGACCGAGGAAATACATCAGCCGCCTGAGCACCGCTATCACCCTCGCTGCCGCAGCGGGGCGGCCGGCAACTGCGGAAATGTCGCGTACGGCACTCTGACGCAGGTTCAGCTGTCCGGTGGTGTAGAGCATCTCCATGGTCGAATTGTACAGAGTGATTATGCCTACACCGGCAGGACCTATCCAGAACGCGACGAGCTTTGTGCGCACGACAGAACAGAGCAAAGCAAGCACCTGCACGCTCCCGAAGACGCTCATTGCTTTGAGTATGCGTGCGGTAAGGGTACCTGTATGTGTTCCTTTGAGTTTCTGCATGTATTAGCGTGTGACTATTGCCCGAGCCATTCCGATGGGTCGAGTTTCTCGCGTTCGTGGCGTATCTCAAAATGCAGAACAGTGCGGTCGCCGGCGGCAGGGTCGCTGTGTATGCGTCCGAGAGGCGTTCCCGCTGCGACATTCTGCCCTTTGCGCACATGCAGGTCGCTCAGTCCGGCATATACGGTCAGATAATCGCCGTGACGCAGGATGACAATGTTACGGTATCCGTCGATGCGGAATATTGAAGTGACCGTACCGGCGTAGACAGCCAGAGCTTCCGCACCCTTTTCGGCGCTAAGGTCGATGCCGTTGTTCTGTATCTTTACTTTCGGCAGGTCGGGATGGTCGTTTCGCCCGAAAAGCGACGTGACCGCATAGCGTCCGCTGACCGGGGCTGGCAGTTTTCCCTTGGCCTGCGCGAAAGGCTCTGCCGACAATGCCGGCACCGTCGCCGGCTCACGCTTCCGCGACTGTTCCTGCGGCCTGTTTTCGGCCTGCTTAGGTTTTTCGTCCGCTTTCTTTTTTACAGGCTTCTTCTTGCCTTTTGATTTTTTCTTGTCCTTTTCGGGCACCCGGGCTTTTTCGGCTGCTTCTATGGAATCGAGGCGCCGGCGCTCCGCCTCGGCACGCAGCCTTTCGGCTTCGGCACGCATACGGGCTTCCTCGGCCTCGCGGCGCCGGCGTTCGGCTTCGGCCGCCTCGCGCTGTTCCTGTTCGATGACACGCTCAAGTTCTTCGTCGAGCTGTTCCATCTGCCGGCGGCGTTCGTCGACAATACGGTCGATATTGCGTGCCTGTCGCTTGAGCGAATCCACAGTGGCTGCGGCACGCCCCCGGCGCACGGCAAGTTCGGCACGATTCGCCTCAAGTTCTTCGAGCGAAAGGCGCAATGATGCGGAAAGCGAGTCGAGGCGGGTGCGGCTGCTGTCGAGGCGAGCCACGGCAGAGCGCAGCTGCACGGCTTTGACACGCTGCCAGTCAGACAATTCCCGCAGATAACGCACACGTCTGTAGGCCTCGGTGAAACTTTCGGCAGAGAATATGAATGCGGCGGAGGTCATGCCCCGGCGGCTGTTGCGCATGGTACGCAACGAAGCGCCGTAGGCACGCCTGAGCGATGCCACCCGCTTTTCGGTGGCGGCAATGCTGTCGGTAAGCCGCGAGGAACGTGCGCGCAGAGTGTCGCAACGCGTCTGAAGGACTGATATGCGGGCGTCCTGGGTGCGTATTTCAGATTCGAGAAGGGCAAGGCGGTCGAGCTGGCGCGATGTTTCGCGGATATTGACACTTTTCTGACGGCGTGCATCGGCAAGCTGCCTCTGCTTGCGCGTCCGCTCGGTGCGGACGTCGGCGGAAGTGCGTCGACGCTTGCGCGCGGCATCGCAATCGAAAGCCGCGCAAAGCACACAGGCCATCAGCAGAAATGTCAGCAGTCTTTTCATTTTCACTCCCCGCAGTACGGAAGATTATTTCCCTCCGGCCAGCCCTTTCAGTATATTAAGGAGTGTGGCGGTGTCGACAATGCGGTAGCCGCGGGTCGAGCGCGGCGACAGCTGCACGCCGGTGTTCCAACGGGCCTCGTCGACCGACCACTGCATGGATGCGTTTACATCGCGTCCGCGTAGCTTTGTTGCCAAGGCGGCTTCCGACGACACTGTACCGGCAGGTGACGCAAAGGGGCGCGCGTAACTCACCACTATTGTCGCCTTGCCGGCCACCTGAGCCACCGCGTCAGTAACCCATGCCATGGGGAAACGCGACATGCTTTCATCGACAGCAAAAACCAGTTCAAGAGCCGATTTTTCTGACAGGGCGGGGGTGATAGCCGTTATCCCGTCGGATGAAAAAAGCGCAGCGTCGGTTTTGAAAAGCGACATATTGCCCTGAGCGAGGGTACCTGTGCCGGGAGCGAAGGCACGGCCGAGCAAGAGATCCTGTATGTCGCCTACGGTCAGGCCGAAAGCGGCGGTAAATTTGGGCAAAGACTCGACGTAGGCGGTCTTATTGAGTTTTTCCATCACGACAACGGTGTCGGTGTCGATATAGACAGAAGCAACCTCAAGGCCGAGCATACGCATGGAGATGTATATTGCCTTGCCGCGCACCATCGACGCACGGCCGCTTATGGCGAAATTTTTAGGCGCTGTCAGCTCCATGCGGACCGGCATCTGCACGTCTGTCCAGTCGGAGTATGACGCAGCCAGAGCCATGGCCGCAGGTTCAGCCACGGGTGCGGTGGAATGCGATACAGGAGCTTCGGCCTCTCCGGAGAGGCTGCCGGCAGGGGGCACTGCGGCATTTTTATGCGAACGGCAGGCTCCTGACATCAGAGCCATGATCGCGGCAATGAAAAGCGGAAGAATACGTGATGTGTGACCGGTCATTTTATTCGTATTTGATTATTCGGCGAAATATCGCTTTTGTCTTACTTTCTTCTGTATAAGTTTGTTCTCAGGATCGAGTTCAAGAGCCGCTTTCCACATTTCCACGGCTTCGGCGCGATCGCCGGCATGATAGTATATGTCGCCGGCATGGTCGTAGATTTCCGAATTCGGTTCTCTGACATCGGCGGCTTCAAGCTCGTTTATTTCATCTGTTTCCGGAGATATGCCACCGAGAGCCAAAGGTTCGCCGGACGGCTCGGAAAGCGAATCAGCCGGAGGTGTCTTAAGCCCCATGGCGACAAGAGTGCGGTCGATATAGGTCTTCGCCTGATCGTATTCGCCGAGGCGGAAGAGCACCCAGGCATAAGTGTCCAGATATGTGGAATTGTCCGGTTCCGACTGCACGGCCATGGAGGCGTAAAGTTTTGCCCTGGCAAGATTGACTCCGCGTACGGCCATGTGGTAGGCGGCATTGTTCAGGGCGCCGAGATTTTCGGGGTTGCAGTTTATGGCACGGTCATACTCGGCGAAGGCCGAATCGGGCATTTCAAGCTTATAGAGTATGTCGCCCCGCTGTCCGTGATAGAATGATTCTTTTTCCTTGCCCTGCAAAGCGGATACATTCACGCTGTCGAGCAGCGCCAGAGCCTCGGCCGGACGATTCTCCGCCAGCAAGGCGTTAGAGGCCACGAGCGGGAAATAAACGTCGTCGGGATAGCGGCGCGCGGCTTCGCGTGCCGAGGCGAGCATACGGACAGCATCGCCGCTACGACCGTATGCCATAACAAGCGCCTGCCATACCTCGGGCTTCGAGGGGTCGAGGGCTATAGCATAGGCATATTGCTCGGCGGCTTCGGCCGGACGATCGATCTCGTTATTGTAAGCGCCGTAGAAAGCATGGAGTTCGGCCTCGCCGGGATTCAGTTCCTGAAGTGTTTCAAACATGTGGGCTATGCGTGCACGCTGGGCGGTGTCGGAATAGAGTTTCACCACATAGTCGGTCAGCAGCTTGAATTTGGCTCCGAACTCGAGGTTGGGCGACTCCATAGCACGGAACACCTCTCGGTCGTAGGCAATGCTGTCGCCTGTCATGTTGAACAGCTCGACCCGGGAAAGGTATGCCGGCCCGTAGGTAGAATCGATGTCACATGCCCGATTGAAATACGCAAGCGCCGAATCGGGCATGGCGAACTGCGCGTAAGTGGCTCCGATGAATATCTGCGCGTCGATGTCGGACGGAGCCGAACGTCTGAGGAATTCCAGCTCGCGGACTACGGCAGCGGTGTCGCGGCGGACACCGTAGGCGCGTATCTTGTGCGACGACAGCCCTATATCGGCGCCAACGCCGCGCTGAAGGCGGTCGTAGATAGCCATGCAGCGGCTGTATGCGGCAGTGTCGCCCATTATGTACTGCACCAGATAGACCGAAGCGAGATTCATCGCCGGGTCGGTACGGTCGGGGTAAACGGAGTCGAGTGTCTGCCAGACCTGTGCCAGGTCGTCGTATCGTCGCATGTTCTTGGCCATTTCGGCCAGAACGGTCGCATAGTGATAGTTTGTCACGTCGGCATAATAGCGGTCGCGTATGGCGCGGTATGCTTCCTCGCGTCCGGCAGAGTCGGTCAGTGGCGATATTGTTTTCAGTTCGGCAATCTCACCGTTTATATAAGGGTCAGAGGGATCGAGATGCCGCGCACGTCGAAGCAACATATAGTAGTCGTCGTAGCGTCCGTCCTCGTAGGCATCGACGGCTTCGAGATATATCACTTCGGCCTTGTCGGCATCAGAAGCGACTTCGAGATCGGTAGACGCGGCCAAAGCTCCGGCAGCTGCAAAAGCAAATGCAAGGGGAAGTAGAATTATATGTAACGAGCGGAATCTCACAGTGTTTCTCCTATCATCCGCCGGCATCAGCCGACGCCTGTGTGTCCGAATCCGCCGTTGCCGCGCCCGGTGGCCTCCACGCTATCGCAGACGTCCCATGCGACACGCGAATATCGGCTCACCACCATCTGGCAGATGCGGTCGCCGTGGCTGACGGAGAAAGGTTCGGAAGATAGATTAATAAGAATCACCCCTATCTCGCCACGATAGTCGGCGTCGACGGTTCCGGGAGTATTCACCAGACTTATGCCGTGCTTCAGGGCCAGGCCGCTACGCGGACGCAGCTGCATCTCGTAGCCTTCGGGCAAGGCGACGCGCAATCCAGTGGGAATCAGACGCCTCTCCATAGGTGCAATCGTAACGGGTCCGTCGGGCAGACAGGCGCGGACGTCGAGTCCTGCCGACATTATTGTGGAATAGGCCGGAAGCGGAAGTCCGGAAGTATTGACTATTTTTACTGTTACTTCATCCATGATAATCGATATGGTGGGTGCGGAGTCAGTTATTGATTAATATATAACATTCCGGAGAGCCGGAAAGTCGACGTCGCTCAGATATTCAGTCGCCGCGTGACAGGCCCGGCCTTAAGGATGTAGACACCACGGGTTCCCAATGACAGGCGCATGGTACCGGGCTGCATCTTGCGCGAGGTCACGAGTTGTCCGAGGATCGTGAAGACGCTTACGTCGACCTCGTCGGTGGAACTGATGTAGATGTAGCCGTCACGGACGCTGACATCGACTTTAGGTTCGGCTGCCGCCAGAGGCGGACGTTCGGCCGGCCGCTTCTGCTCGATGCTCTGCCACTGCGGCGCGGAAGGAGCCTGAGCCGCAGTGTGAAAGGCGGCGCAAAAAGCCAGCAGGACGGCAGTCAATGCCCGCGTGAGTGATTTATGACTGTGACGCATTTATTTAGGAGATACAAGAGTCATTTCACCGACAATAGGTTCGGCTATGCGGCGTGCGACTTCGGCGGAACCTATTCCCATGCCGAAGAGGAACATCATTTTCGTTATGGCTGCCTCGAACGTAAGGTCGTGGCCGGAGATCACTCCGAGCGATCCGAGAATGCCACCGCCGACATAGCGGTTGGCATGCACGCCTCCATTGACACACTGCGTGACGTTGAGGACAACGACCCCGCGCTCGACAGTACGCCTTATGGCTTCTATGAACCACGGAGCTGTGGAGGCGTTTCCGGCGCCGTATGTGCGCAGGACGATTCCTTTCAGCCCCGGGGTTTCAAGCTGGTGGCGCAGTATTTTCTCGCTGAGTCCGGGAAAGAGATCTATTGCCATCACGGACGTGTCGAGGCGGTAGCGTGGCCGCAATGGCTGCGGGGTGTCGATCTTCGCAAGAGCCTCGCGATCGAAATGTATGCCAAGTCCTATTTTGGCCAGCGCGGGATAGTTGTTGCTCTTGAATGCGTTGAAATTGTCGGCGCTACGCTTGGTGGAGCGGTTCCCTCGCCAGAGATAGTTCTCGAAAAGGATCGCTACCTCGCGGACGGTGGGAATCCCGGCGGCATCGCGGTCGGCAGCTATCTGCAAGGCCGTGATCAGGTTTTCCTCTCCGTCAGTACGCACTTCGCCGATAGGGAGCTGCGAGCCTGTGATTATTACAGGTTTCGACAGGTTCTCGAGCATGAACGACAGCGCCGAGGCGGTGTATGCCATGGTGTCGGTGCCGTGCAGTACCACAAAGCCGTCGTAATCCTCATAATTCTTTGCTATGATGCGAGTCATCTCTGTCCAATGGGCCGGACTCATATCCGATGAATCGATAGGCGGCTCGAACTGGATATTGTCGATGTGGTAGTCGAGCATCTTCACTTTAGGCACATTCTCCATAAGGTGGGAGAAATCGAAGGGCGTCAGTGCCTTTGTGGCCGGGTCCTCGATCATTCCGATCGTGCCTCCGGTGTAGATAATCAGTATTCGCGGTTTCATGCTCATAGACCTCGCTTTTAGAAATTGTTATTTTACTTGTGCGCCGGGAGTCGACGGTTCTGAAGGCGCTATCACTTTCAGCGAGCCGTCGGCATTCATCGCCGAGAGGATCATGCCCTGCGATTCGATTCCACGCAGTTTGCGCGGAGGAAGGTTGGCGATGAACACCACCTGTTTGCCGACAAGCTGTTCGGGAGCATAGTGTTCGGCAATTCCGCTGACAATGGTACGGCGGCCGATGCCGTCGTCGATCAGGAATCGCAGAAGCTTGTCGGCCTTCGGAACACGCTCGCATTCGAGCACAGTGCCCACGCGCAGATCGGCTTTCATGAAGGTGTCGAAGTCGACATCGGGCTGCTGCGGTTCGGGCTGCCATGATTTTATGCGGTTTTCTTCCTTGATGCGCTCAAGACGGTCGGTCTGTGCCTTGATGGCGTCGTCCTCGATTTTTTCGAAGAGCAGTTCCGGGGTTCCTATCGCGCTTCCCGCTTTCACGGTGTCGCGGCCGCCTATCATGTCCCAGCTGAGCGTGCCGAGTCCGAGCATGGCTGACAGTTTGCGGCTCATGAAGGGCATGAACGGCTCGCATGCCACGGCAATGTCGGCACAGAGCTGCAGGCATACGTTCATAACCGTAGCCACACGCGTCATGTCTGTTTTGGCTATTTTCCAGGGTTCGGCGTCCTGAAGGTATTTATTGCCCAGACGGGCTATGGCCATGGCATCCTTCACGGCTTCGCGGAAGCGGAAATTCTCGAGGTTCTCGGTCAGCGCGTCGCGCAGGCGGAGCACTTCGTCGAATATCTCGTTGTCCATTGCCTGAAGCTCGCCGGCCGCAGGAACGGTTCCGCCGAAGTACTTATGGGTGAGAACGAGCACACGGTTCACGAAGTTGCCGAGTATAGCCACAAGCTCGCTGTTGTTGCGGGCCTGGAAGTCGCGCCAGGTAAAGTCGTTGTCCTTGGTTTCGGGCGCATTCGCCGTGAGCACGTAACGCAGCACATCTTGTTTACCGGGGAAATCGGCGAGGTATTCGTGAAGCCATACGGCCCAGTTGCGCGATGTGGAGATCTTGTCGCCCTCAAGGTTGAGGAATTCGTTTGCGGGCACATTGTCGGGGAGCTGGAATCCGTCGCCATAGGCCATCATCATGGCGGGGAAAACGATGCAGTGGAATACGATGTTGTCCTTGCCTATGAAGTTGATGATACGTGTTTCGGGGTCTTTCCACCACGTCTGCCATGAATCGGGAAGGAGTTCGATGGTGTTGGATATGTAACCGATCGGAGCGTCGAACCATACGTACAGGACTTTGCCTTCGGCTCCTTCGACAGGCACGGGCACGCCCCACGACAGGTCGCGCGACACGGCTCGCGGCTGCAGCCCCATATCGAGCCACGATTTGCACTGTCCGTAGACATTGCTTTTCCACTCCTTGTGGCCATCGAGAATCCAGTGGCGCAGCGCGGGTTCCCACTTGTCGAGGGGCAGATACCAGTGACGCGTTTCGCGCATTACGGGCACAGAGCCTGTTATGGCGCTTTTCGGATTGATAAGGTCGGTGGCATTGAGCGATGTACCGCAGGCTTCGCACTGGTCGCCGTAGGCATGTCCGTTGTGGCAGTGTGGACATTCGCCGGTGACATAACGGTCGGCAAGGAACTGTCCGGCTTCTTCGTCGTAGAGCTGCATGGAGGTCTTCTCGACGAATTCTCCTTTGTCGTAGAGGCGGCGGAAAAATTCCGATGCCGTGCGGTGATGGATATCGGAAGTTGTGCGGGAATAGATGTCGAAAGAGATGCCCAATTCTTCAAATGATTTCTTGATCAGGGCGTGATAGCGATCCACAATGTCCTGCGGGCTTACACCTTCGGCCTTTGCTTTCAGAGTGATAGGCACACCGTGCTCGTCGCTGCCGCCGATAAGGGTTACGGGGCGCCCGGCCAGGCGCAGATAGCGCGCATAGATATCGGCAGGGACATAGACTCCGGCCAGATGGCCGATGTGCACGGGACCGTTGGTATAGGGAAGAGCTGTGGTGATAAGTGTACGTTTGAATTCTTTAGTCATATCTTTGATTGGATGTATGCAGCGCGCCTACGGCGCAAAAACGGCATTTCGTTTCAAACCACAAAATTAGCATTTTTTTTTCAAAGCACCCCTGTTTTGACTGTTTTCAGCACCAAAAGCAGACGGAAGAACAAAAAAATCATTACTTGAAATAAAATTTTTCGATTTGACTAAACTTTTTTTAAACATTATTGTCATAATTATACAGAAGTCGGATTTTTTCAGTAACTTTGACTCCGTCTTAGATACTCTCGCCCTGCAAAGGCTGAGCATTCTTGCGGCGCAAAGCCTGCCCGGCTACTAAGGTCAACAAGATTTTTATTTGCAAACACACTTTCCACTACAGTGACAGACAATACAAAGCTCCATAATAAGCCTGAATCCGAGGCACCCGTATCAGCCCCGGTTATTGAGAATCCGGAGATCGCCAAGGCTCCTGAAAACCCCGTTCCGGCTCACCGAAGCCCCTACGCGGTAATCGCGTGTGTCATTCTTGCCCTGGCTGCATGGGCCGCGCTGATGTGGCTCAACGGCTATGTTGCGCTCGGAACGGCTGCGGCATCGATAGCGCTCGGGGCGGCAGGACTCAAAGGACGAAGCAGCGGATGGCGCAATCTGGGCATCACGGCAATAATCTGCTCGACTGTGCTGATCGTCGTACTGGCTGCATTCCTTATCGTCATAAAAGTTGGCCTCTCCTGATATTTTTTTATCCTATTAATTCACGTGCGTGTGACCACGCATGAAATTTTTGTGCTAATTTTGCAGCCCGAACACTATTCCAAGCAAAAGCAGCACTTTGAAGAAATTTCCGATTTACATATTGCTGACAATCGTCGGCTTTTTATCCGCGGCACCTGAAGCCCGGGCTGTGTCGTTCGACCTTGATTCCATTGCCACCTGGGGGAAATTCCCGCGTTTCTGCGTGAACACCTACCGCTGGGGATGCGATTTTTTCAATGGATTCGACACCGCATACGTTTCGGGCACCGGTTACAAGTTCAACGCCAAAATCACGGCCGACAGCTGGATGGACGGCTACTCGTTCGTGCTGCCCAACAAGGAATTCATGTTTCTGAAATCCGACCCGTCGACATCGACCGGCATATACCTGACATATCTTGCCGTGTCGGTAGGCTACGACATAAACATCAGCAGGCTGTTCGGCGGCGTCGACCGGTCGCGCCAGCGCTACCGCTTCGGATTCAACTGCAGTCTTTTCACTGTCGAAGCATATCTGTCGAAAAACGACATCGGAACCACACTGAAGCGCTTCGGCGACCGACACCACGGCGACAAGTACAATCTGCCATTCTACGGCGTGAACAACAGCACATGGGGTATAGACGCCTATTATTTTTTCAACCACAAGCGCTACAGCGAGGCGGCATCGTTCAACTACAGCCGCATACAGCGCCGCAGCCAGGGTTCGTTTCTGATAGGACTGTCGTACTACGCCCAGGATCTCAATTTCGATTTCAGCGAGATGCCGGAGCAGATCCGCGACCGTCTGCCGGAGTCGTGGCCCGACAACCGCTACACCGTATTCACTAAAAACTATGCCGTGCGTTTCGGCTACGGTTTCAACTGGGTGTTCGCTCCGAAATGGGTGTTCGGAGTAAGCGAGTCGCCTACGGTAGGCGTCAGGAAAGGCCTTATAAACAACCACGAACTGGAGAAAATATCATTCTCTCTTTACAACCGCCTGAACATGTCGGTGGTGTGGAACAGCGGGCGCCTGTTTGCGGGTGCCACCTGCAAATTCGACGTTGCCATCGTGAACGACCGCGAAACCACATACGCAGGCGGCGTCCTTTCAGGCGAGGCCGTGTTCGGCTACCGCTTCAACCTCTGGTAAACGCTGCGGACAGGCCATAGCAGCGCCTATCTGTGGAAATATTCTTTTTTCAGACGGCTGAAGTACTCGGGTGTCACGCCGAGATAGGATGCGATAATTTTCTGGGGTACTTTCTCAATTATTTCCGGTCTGTCGCCGAACATGTTTTCATAGCGTTCGCGCGCGCTGCCGTTGTGCACCGCGGCATTCTTGTGTTCCTGATAGAAAAGTTCGCCGTAAGCATATCTCAGCATCCACAGAGCCACTTCCTTGTATTCTTCCACCACATTCCAGAAGTCGTCCCGGGAAATGCGCAGGAGTTCGGTCTGACAACAGGCCTCAACAGAATAATACGACGGCCTGGACATCACGAAAGAATGCTTCGACATAAAAATAGTTCCGGCCATGGCAAAAGCGAACGTACGCTCTTTATCGCCGTTCATGTCGATGAAGCGTACGATTCCGTCTTTAACTATATATACATCCGGACAATTGTATCCGGCTTCTATAATCGCTTCTCCTCCGCGAAAGTCCATCAGCTGCCCACGGCGCAGCAAAGCGTCGATTCCGTCGCCTCCCGGAAGATAACCGAGTTCTTTGGCCAGGAGGGATTTCAACAATTCGATGTCAGTATTTTCCACAAGATAGAGAATTACACGTAAACGCACGCATGCTGATGCTGAAACGCGCATAAGCGGCGCAACTTTTGATGTTTAAGCGGCATTGCCTGCTGCCGGCCAAAACTTTTACAAAGATAAAATGATTAACCGATATTTGCAAGAAAGACGCTGTAAAGAGCTTTACAGGTCACAAAGCATCTAAAATTGCAAGTGATGGGTATTATTCATGCAAAATGTGTAATTTTGCACAGAACATAACAGGTAAAAAATCCTAAACGTGAATTTCTCACTACACATCGGCTTTCTTCCGCTGCTTTTAACGGCTTTTTTCGCTGCATCCGTCGCCACATCGGCTCTGATATATTTTTTCCGCGTCCGCAAGGTGACTGTGGCGCGCAACCGTGCCGACCACGAGCGCCCAGAAATTCCTGACAGCGCTTATCCTCCCGTGTCGGTACTGGTCTATTCCCAGGACGACGCCGAGAACCTCAGCGCGCTGCTTCCCGGACTGCTCGGCCAGGACTACCCGTCGGAGTTCGAAGTGATAGTGATCAACGAGGGTGAATCGGTGGATGTGCGCGATGCCGTATCGTCCTTGCGCCCGTCGCACCACAACCTCTATCTGACATTCACACCCGAGGGCGTCCGCAACCTGAGCCGCAAGAAACTCGGTGTGACGCTCGGCGTCAAAGCCGCCCGCTACCGCCATGTCGTGCTGACCACCACCGCCGTCGACATTCCGTCGCCTATGTGGCTACGCCGCATGGCTTCAGGATTCGCTATGTCGGACACTACCGAAATAGTGCTTGGATGGGCTGAAATAGACCCGGCTGAGGACAATGCACGCGGATGCCGCCGCAGGGCATTCGACCATGTGGCCGAAAGCTGCCGCTGGCTCGCTCCGGCTCTTGCCGGAAAGCCGTTCAGAGGTTCGGAGTACAACATCGCCTACACCAAGGATATCTTCATGCGCAACAACGGCTTCGCCCGCTCGCTTAACCTCTGCAACGGCGACGACGATATATTCATAAGCGAAATCGTGCGTCCGGGCAACACGCATGTCGAACTGGCCGAGGATTCATTCGTACGCCTCCGCCACGGAAATCACCCGCGTATTGCCGGCGAGCGCATGTTGCGTCGCTGCTTTACCGAAAGTTTCATCCGCCGACGCCCACGCGTTCTTCCGTCGCTCCCCGGCCGCCTCCAGATAGCAGGCTTTGCCGCCGGAATAGCGGCCGCCGTGCTTGCGTGGCCCAACGCGACTGTAGCGGCTGCAAGCGGACTGCTTACCATATTGTGCGCCCTGACCGACATCCTTTTCTGGCGTCCGGTGATGAAAGCGATGAAGTCGCGCCGGCTTATGCTGACGCTTCCCTGGCTCGCGGCCACTTTCCACTTGCGACGTGCCGTACGCGGAATACGCTCGCGCCTGAGCCGTCAGAAAAAGTACACGTGGGACTGATCCGGTTTAAAGTTTAAGGTTTAATGGGTTTAATCAGTGTATAATTTCTCCAAGCTGCAATTTTTAAACCGTAAACTATAAACCATAAACCTTTATAGATTCGAATCAGAAGTTCCGGAGATAATCGCCGAGATTTATGTCGCGTTCCAGACCGAGTTTCTTGCGAAGGCGGTAGCGTGTCATCTCGACCGAACGGTAGGAGATATTGAACAGCGGCGCCATTTCCTTTGAACTTAAGCCCATACGCAGATAACAGCACACCCGCAGTTCCGACTGGGTAAGCCCGGGATGCGACTCGCGCAGTCGGCGGGTGAAGTCGTCATAGACGGCGTCGAAGTTGTTGGTGAATGTCTGCCAGTCGTCGTCATGGCTCATGTTTTCCTGTATGAGCGCCTGTATACGGGATATCTGCGCTCCGGCCTCGCCGCCCGAGGTGCCGTTCTCGAGCGTGCGCTGCAATTTGCTGAGGCGCGACGAAATGTTGAGCAGTATCTCGTTCTTGCGCACCACGTTCATGGTTATGCTCGACAATTCCTCGCTCTTGTACTTCACGTCCTGCTCAAGCTGACGGTTCTTAAGATTCGCGATTTCATTCTCCTGACGCAGGTTCTCTTCTTCGGCAAGTCTTCGCAGACGTGCGATCTCGTCCTCGCGGCGGCGCTCGATGCGCCTTGCCGAACGCTTCATTATATGCCGCACGGCCATCCACACTGCCCAGATGGTAGCCAGAACAAGTATAAAATAGACACACTTGGCCCAACCTGTCAGATACCATGGCGGCAAAATGCTGAATGTGACGAAACGCTCGCCGACGGCATGTGTCATTGTGTTCAGCGCACGTATGCAGAGTGTGTACGTACCGGGGCCGAGGCGCGTGTACTCCTTGGTTGTCGAACGCGAGTATGAGCTCCAGTTCTGATCGTAATTGCGGAGATAATGGCTGTAGAGCACGGCATTCTCGGAGCGGTACTCGGGGGTGAAGAACTCGAATCGCAGCGAATTGAGGTCGTATGTCAGTTCCAGAGGCCCGAAGCTGTCGGCAGCCATGTTATACACGAGCGAATCCTGATTGGCATAGATGCGACCGACATAAGTGCGGCAATTCTCGTCGGAAGCCGACGGCAACATCCTCGAACGGTCCACCTCAAGGAATCCGTTCTGACTCGACACTATGATTCTTGAATTGTCGATAAAGTTGAAATGCTCGAATCCCGGAATAAGTTCCCGGCCGAGGGCGCCGAGAGTAACAGAATCGACTTCCACGTGACCCGACGGACGGCGGTTGGCGATATGTATGCCGTCTGGGGTCACACTCCACAGCTCGTCGACGGCGGCATGATAGAGGTGCGGGGCGTTAAGTCCGGTAAATACGGAGCAAAGTTCTTGTTCCGGCACCATGGAGTCGCGCACGCTGTCGTACACGAAATAGGATGAGCCGGAAGAGAAGACGAGGCGATCGTTATAGGGCCAGACGCTCGTATTCTCGTTGGAAAGCAGACCCCGGGATGTGTCATAGAAATCGACCGAATCGAAACGCCTCCCGGCAATATCGAAACGCAGCTTGTAGATTCCGCGCATCCAGTGGGCTATCCATATATTTCCGTCGGCATCCTGCATGAAGCGTCCGTTGATGTCGTTGAAACCTTCGACACGGCCTTCGCTGACCCACCTGCCCGAGCGCCGGGAGAGAAGAAAGAAGCTGTCGTAGGTCGAAGCAATGGCATATCCGGGCGCAGCCACGAGTTCTTCCACATCCCAGGTGCCCGGCACAGCGTCGATACGTCTGAAATCGGAACCGCTAAGTTCGAAAAGGCCGGCATCGGCGCATACCATCATGCAGCCCGCAGCCTCGGTTATATTCCATATCTGCCCGCGCAACTTTCGTACTATCTGAGGCGGACGCGGCGACATGGGCAAGGGATAGGACGACATGTAAAGCCCCTGGTTAGTCCCAAGATAAAGCGTGCCGTCGTGCATGAAAGAGGCATATCCGGCTCCGTAAGAGTTCGACGAACCGAGGAGATTGAAGAATGGCGACTTGTAGAGCACATAGTCGATGCCGTCATCGAGTCCGCACCAGACGTTTTCGTGCGAATCGAAGAATGCAGTCAGGACAGTATTGTTCTGTAGACCGCAGTCGGCATTGACAAAGGTGCTGGTCTTGTCCATCAGGTCGAGGACTACAAGGCCGTGTCCTACAGTGCCTATGGCAAGCTTCGTAAGGGTGCCGGCAGCACAGAAAGCCTGGTTTTCCCGCAGGAATGAATCTATTCCCGTACGAAATGGCTGCACTTTTCCCGACGACAACATGAAAATTCCATCGAATTCCGTCACGACAAGAATCTTATCGTCGAAAGGACGGATGCTGACTATCTTTTTCCCGGCAAGCACATGCGCCGGATCGGCCGATTCGAGGCGTGTGCCGCTCATCACGCACAAGCCGCCGTTCTGGAGGCCGAGATACAGACGGTCGCCGGCAATGGCCGAAGTGAAGATCTTGTCGTTGGTTTCAAGCTCATGGCTCACACGGTCGTCGAGCACGGAAACGACCGTATGGTCGCCCTGAAAAATCAGCACATCCCCCTGGCGGTGTATATTCCATATCTCGCCGAGCGACGTTCCGGGAATGCCGTCGCTACGCAAGGAACGGTATTCGGGATAATTCTGTCCGTGACCGAAAGAAAAATAGCCGAAGTCCTCCGAACCGCCGACATATATGCGACCCGAAGGCTCGTCGATAAGTATGGCGCGGACTGTCGAGCGGTTCGCCATCACATATCTGTCCCAGTTTATTCCGTCGAATACAAGAAGTCCGTTTTTATTGCCGAAGTACATACGGCCGTGGCTGTCCTGAGCCACGGCCCAGTTCTGCGTGCCCCATCGATAGCCATCGGACGGGAAATTACGCACAGGCGCGAACGACGCTCCCGCACCAAACGACGAAAACAGAATTATTATCAAAAATAATGTGAATTTCATTTGATCTATTCCTTGAATATTCATACTTGAATAGGGGCTATTTTCACCGGCTATGTATTTACGACAGCAAAATTGCAAAAAAACATCAAGTAGTGCCACCATTGAAAATATGTTATAAAACATATTTATTATAAATACCTGATATACAACATACTATATATATATTGTAGTACACTTGTAGGGGCGATATATAGGCATTGTTGAGTTTTTTGTGAATACATTATAGTTGAGTATCGATATATTATTCATAATTTTGCGACAGAAAAGGATGGAAAAACTCTCTTTGTTCCGATTCTTTTCTGAATTTAACCTAAAATAATACCAGCTCCGCAACACCAACCTCATTAAACCAAATGAAAAAGTATCTATCGACATTATTACTCCTTGTTATGTCATTCACGGCTTTTGCCCAAGAGCTGCGGGTGACCGGTACCGTCACCTCGGCCGAGGATGGCGAACCGCTGATCGGAGTATCGGTAATCGACACGCAGAGCACGCGCAACGCAGTCACTACCGACCTCGACGGTGTGTACACAATCACCGTGGCAAAAGGCTCCACCATCTCATTCTCGTATGTAGGATGTGAAAAGGTGGAAAAGAAAATCAACGAAAGCGGCACTCTCGACATCGTTCTCCACAGCGCCAACGTGCTCGACGAAGTGGTTGTCGTCGGTTACGGCACAATGAAAAAGAGCGATCTTACAGGCTCGGTCACCACCGTAGCCTCCGAGCAGCTTAAGAAAACGCCCGCTCCTTCGCTGGCCAACGCCCTTCAGGGCCAGGCAGCCGGCGTAACGGTAAACTCGCTGTCGGGACGTCCGGGCGCACAGGCCGAAGTACGCATCCGCGGCGTCGGGACAGTCAACGGCGCGGCACCTATATATGTGGTTGACGGAGTGATTACCGACGACATCACATTCTTGTCGCCCAACGACATCGCCAGCACCGAAATACTGAAAGACGCTTCGGCCACAGCTATCTACGGCTCACGCGGCGCCAACGGCGTGATCATCGTGACTACCAAGACCGGCCGAACAAACCAGAAAGCCTCCATCACGCTCGACGCCTACGTGGGCGTGCAGCAGCGTTGGAAAAAGCTCGACGTGATGAATGCCAAAGACTTCGCAGATACCTACGTGGCTATCAACGGCAACAAATCGTCGAAGAAATACTACGCCGAAAACGGACTCAACAAATGGCTCGAAGTGTACAAAGGACTGAAAAGCTCGAACTATTATCCTACAATCTACGATGCCGAAAGCAACCCCACCGGCATCGACTACGCCGGCATCGACACCGACTGGCAGGATGAAGTGTTCCGCGACGGCATGATACAGAACTACCACCTCTCCATCGACGGCGGCGGCGACAAGTTCACCTACTCGATGAGTGGCAGCTGGTTCAAGCAGGAAGGCATCATAATGGGTTCGGACTACAGCCGCTTCACAGGCCGCCTCAACACCTCTTATCAGGCAACTCCCTGGCTGAAAGTCGGAGAAAATATTTCTTTCATGGCCTCTGTGGCCCAGAACGCCTACGAGAACGGCGACAACAGCGAAAGTGCCGGCGCCAATATCATATCCGCGGCTTTCGCCATGGCTCCCTGGGATCCGACACACTATCCCGCAGGAACGGTCAACCGTCAGGGCAAGGACATGAGCGGCGGTATATCGGCAGGTTCAAACTTCAAGAACGTGACCAACCCCTTCAGCATGATCGAATACTCCCATCCCAAATCACGCAACGAGCGCTGGGTGGGCAACGTATTCGCTGAAATCACCCCGTTAAAGCACCTTACATTCCGTTCGAGCTTCAGCTTCGACTACCGCATTACACAGGACAAGAGTTTCATGGATGCCTACGAAGTATCGAGCTACGACAAACGCGAAAAGAATTTCCTGTCGTCGAGCATGGCCCGCGCCTATTACTATAATGTAGACAACATCCTCACCTACGCCCGCAGCATAGGCAAACACGACTTCTCGGCAATGGCAGGCCAGACAGTCGAGGAATATTCCTATTATTCCATCGGCAACTCCGGCGCATCGATCATCAATCCGGCAGAAAAGAACTGGTATCTCTCACAGGTGACCGAAGACTTCGGACGTCCCAGCGACAGCGTCAGCCGCAACCGCCGCTTCTCGTGGATAGGCCGTCTGCACTACAGCTACGACCAGCGTTATCTGGCTACCGTGACCTTCCGCGCCGACGGATCCAGTAAATTCCCCGAAAAAGCATGGGGCTACTTCCCCTCTTTCGCCCTTGCATGGCGCATCAATCAGGAAGCATTCCTGCGCGACTTCACTCCGCTGACAAACCTCAAACTCCGCTTCGGCTGGGGCAAGGTCGGCAACGACAACATAGGCAACGATGCCTTCACTCTGAACATGTTCAACAACGGCCCGACATTCGTCGACTATGTGCTGGGAGCCAATCAGCAGCTTGTCAGCGGTGCTACAGTGCTGACATGGGTTAACCGCGGCGGCCACTGGGAAAACACCGAACAGTGGAGCGTGGGTGTCGACTTCGGCTTCTGGAACAACAAGCTGACCGGCTCGCTCGACGGCTTCATCCGCAACACCAACGACATGCTTATGAGCGTGGTTGCTCCTGCACACGTGGGCAACCGCTATTCGGCTACGGCCAATGTCGGCAAGGTGCGCAACCGCGGCATAGAGCTTAGCCTCGAACACCGCAACACCGTGACGCGCGACTTCTCTTACTCGGTCAGCGGCAACGTGTCGTTCATCGACAACGAACTGACAGCCCTGAACGGCGGTGCCCCAATCTACACTAATTACGAAGGCGTACAGGTCGTAGACCAGGGTTACCCCCTCTATTACTTCTACGGCTATCAGAACCTCGGCATCTACCGCACCGACCAGGAAGCTCTTGACCATCTGCACGGCTATACATCCGAAAGCACGCCTTTCCATGCCGGCGACACCAAATACGCCGACAACGACGGCAACGGCATCATCGACGGCAACGACCGCGTGAACCTCGGCTCGAGCATACCCTGGCTCAACTACGGCATCAACCTTGGCGCATACTACCGCGACTTCGACTTGCAGCTCTTCTTCCAGGGCGTGGCAGGCAACAAGATCTACAACCAGATGCGCCACCGCCTCGAAGGCGACGGTAGCAACTCCATCCTCGCTCCCGTCATGGCCGACGCATGGACAGCCGAGAATCCCGACGGCAGCATTGCCAACCCCCGCAACTCGATAAACTATAAAGTTTCCGACCGTTTCCTTGAAGACGGCTCCTACTTCCGCCTGAAGAACATACAGTTGGGCTACACACTGCCACGCCGCCTCATAGGCAAGGCCGGCTTTGAGAACTGCCGCTTCTACGTTCAGGCATCAAACGTATTCACCGCCACAAAATACAAAGGCTTCGACCCCGAAGTTTCCGGCGGCGTGGACTACGGCAACTATCCCCAGTCGCGCACATTCCTCTTCGGCGTGAACATAGTCTACTAATCCTCCTCCCTCATCACCGACACCAACATTCACATCCGCAAAAATGAAAAAGTTCATATATACGATTCTCGCCGCCGGTCTAACTGCCGGATTGGCATCGTGCAACGACTGGCTCAAGGAAGAAAGTCCCGGCAACATACGTTTCGATGACTTCTACACCGAAGGCACAGTGTGCATCCAGAACGTCAACGCCTGCTATACCCCGCTGGCATGGGAGTACAACAAGACCTATTTCCCCGAATGGTACATAGGCGACGTGGCTTCCGACGACGCCATCAAGGGCGGCCAGAACCTGGCCGACGGCGGCGACCTCTACGACATCGACAATTTCAAGATCAACGCCAACAATGCCATCCTGCTCGACTATTACCGCGCCAAGTATCAGGGCATACAGCGCTGTAACCTCGCGCTGCAGGAAGTGGCCAAAATGGATCCCGACGACACCATGAGCGCCGAACGCAAGGAGTGCCTCCTCGGCGAAGCTTATTTTCTGCGCGCTTTCTACTATTTCCAGCTCGTGCGCGTGTTCGGCGGAGTACCTCTGGTCGACCATGTGATAGATTCGAGCACACAGTGGCGCCAGCCCCGCGCGACCGCCGACGCTGTCTACGAACATATTATCGGTGACCTCATCGACGCCGAGAAACGCCTGTGGAACAAATCGGAATATTCCGCCGAGGATCTCGGACGCGCAACCAAGGGTGCCGCACAGGTTATGCTCTGCAAAGTCTACCTCTACATGCACGATTACAACAATGCCTACGTCTGGGGCAAGACCTTTGTCGACGACCAGTATCGCGGCGGCCAATACAGCCTCTGCGGCGACTTCGGAGAGAATTTCACCCTCGCAGGCGAGAACGGTCCGGAGAGCGTGTTCGAAATCCAGTACATGGAAGACCCGACGAGCGACTACGGCGAAGGTTTCGGCTTCACCCGCGGCACATTCACTTCCATACTCTCACGCCCGCGTTGCAGCTCTCTCGGCGGTAATGCCGGCTGGGGCTTCGGCCATCCGACCTTCGACCTCTACAACGAATTCGAATCAGGCGACCCGCGCCGCGACCTCACCATAGGCGTGCCCGACGAGAGCGACCGCGAAGAAGTGGAAGTGAACTATCTCGGCAATCCCAACTACAACCGCAAGATATGTTATTGGGAAAACGGCGCTTTCCCCGCATTGAGCCATGCCACACGCTCGCCGATGAACTACCGCCTTATCCGCGCCACCGACGGCCTGCTGCTCTATGCCGAAGCTGCCCTCGAAAGCGGCAAAGATATCGCCGGCGCAAAATGGGCCTTAGAAGAGGTGCGCGCCCGTGCCCGCGCCATGGCCGGCGACGCCGCAGTGCTGCCCGAATTCCCCGGCTACCTCGGCTATTCCGACAACAGCGACGACCTGCGCAAGGCCATACGCCACGAACGCCGTGTCGAACTTGCCCTCGAAGGCCACCGCTGGTTCGACCTTGTGCGCTGGGGCATCGCCGCCGAAGTCATGGACAAGGACCGCGGCTCATACGGCAAAAACGAATCGGATATCGTGCGTGCCGAAATGGCAAACTTCATCAAAGGCCGCAACGAACTCTTCCCCCTGCCCGCTGAAGAGCTTGACCTCAATCCCATGGAGCAGAATCCCGGATATTAACCCAAAAACGCAGTCTTGCGGGGCTGAGCATCAAATCATCCCCGCAAGACCGCCGAAAGCAATAAAACCAATTTTCAAACCAATTTTTATAAACCTCTAAATTATTTTCATCATGAAAAAATTTACTTTTTTCGCAGCCGCAGCAGCTGTAGCTCTCGGCGCTTCCGCACAGGGTGCAGTCGCTCCCGGCATCGCACGTGTTCTTGAAGGCGGTAAAATCGCTACACTCGAATATGTAGCACTCGACGAATTCACTGTGGCCGACCTCGAAAGCAAAGGCGTGAAAGTACAGAATATAGGTCCTAACGACGCAGGCCGCCAGCTTTTCATCTGGGCTTCCGGTGAAACCCTGCAGGCCTACGAAGCCGGCATGCCCGGTGTCGACGACCAGACCGCAGGATTCCTTTCCATGGAAGTAGTTGCTCCCCAAGGCTGGTCAGGCGCAGGCTATAACATCAGCAAGGACGAACCCGCCAACACCACCATGTGGAACGACGAAACCCACTTCCACCTCGCTTACTGCACACCCAGCAACAATGCTCCCGCTTCTATCGCCATCACAGTGGCCGACGGCCTTGGCGACTGCGGCAGCGCTCCCGCAAAATTCGCCCTCGGTCCCAATTTCGACGACAACGGTACCGTGATACCCTCTGCCGCTCCCGCAGCAACCGACGAATGGCAGGCTATCGATATAACCTTTGCTGACCTGAAGAAAATGTGGCCCGGTTTCGACTACAAAGCCATCACCGGCTGGTGCGGCAACATTATGGCCTTTGTTCCCGGCGGTGTAGCAGGCAAGACTTTCGCTTTCGACGCCATCTATTTCTATAACTACGGCGACGGTTCGGGCATCTCCAACATCGCAGCCGACGAAACCGACATCGTCATCACCGGCCGCACCGTCAACGCCCACGGCGCAGCAGGCATCGCCCTCTACGACCTCACCGGCAAGACAGTCAAAGCTACCGCCGGCACAACACTCGGAATCGACAACGTGCCCGCCGGACTCTATATCGTAAAAGCCGGCAACGCCGTACGCAAAGTACTCGTAAAATAATTATTTTTTTCCAAGGTAAAAAAGATTTCCACAATGCCGGGGCGAATCCCCGCCCCGGCATTGTTTTTTTCAAGAAGCCTCCCTTAAAACGGCTATTCAAGTATATCAACGCAACAGTTCCGACACCTCCTTCAACCAAACCAATTCAAGCATAATCCATACGGAACCCCTTAACCGATAAAGCCATAGACAAACCATGCAACTCCGACGACACATACTCATCGCCTCTCTTTTGCTCCCCGCTGCGCTTTTCGCCGCAGAACCTCAGACCGGCACCGGCGAAAACGACGGCTACCGCCTTGTGTGGCAAGACCTTTTCGATGCCGACGCATTAAGTCCCGAACGCTGGGAAATAGAAGTCAACGGCGCCGGCGGCGGCAACAACGAGCTACAGTACTACACCGACCGCGAGGAGAACGTGCGTCTGGGAAAGGACGAGCACGGCAACGGATGCCTTATCCTCACCGCCCGCCGCGAAAGCTACAAAGGCAAGAGTTTCACATCCGGCCGGCTTATAACCAAAAACCGCGTGAACTTCACACACGGCAAAGTCGAGGCTGCCATAAAACTACCCAAGACCGCCAACGGCCTCTGGCCTGCTTTCTGGATGATGGGCAACGACCACGAACAGGTGGGATGGCCCAAATGCGGCGAAATCGACATCATGGAATTCGGACATTCCAACGCATACGGCGCAGGCAAGCAGGAATACTACTTCAACGGCGCATGTCACTGGGGACAGGGCTGGCCTGCGGCAAGCCATGCCAACAGTATCATCAATCCATACAGCCTGCAGGACGGCGAGTTTCATATCTATACCTGCATCTGGACGGCAGAACGGATAGAGATGTATGTCGACCTTGACCGCAATCCTGACGCAGAACCGTACTTCGCCATGGATTTTCCCTGCAATGAGCCTGACAACGAATGGTCGCCCGGCAACTATTTCCACAAACCCAATTTCATATTGTTCAATCTGGCTGTCGGAGGCAACTTCCCGGGCATTCACAATGCAGAAGGAATCACGGCTCTCAACGAAAACAACGGACAGCAGGCATCGATGTATGTCAACTACGTAAAAATCTACCAGAAAGGCACTCCCGACGAAGAGTTTTTCTCCCTTATCCCCGGCGACAAAGAAGAAAGTTCATCGGTAGCCGCAATAGGAACATCCTCAGTGAGCTGGCGCCTCGACGGCCGCAGAATCAGCCCCACAGAAGCGTGCGACATAAAGGTGTATGACACCACCGGACGCCTCGTGGCATCAGCCGCAGCCGCAAACACCCTGAACCTCGAGGCTCTGCCCGCAGGTATCTACATCCTGCAGGCCGGCGACGACACACGCGCAAAAATAGCGCTCAGATAATCATGAAAATACAGCTGATCACATTCATAGCCGCTCTGGCCGCGCTATCCACACAGGCCGCCGACCGTCTTCCAGCTCATCTCGGAGCCGAAGGCTACGTGCTGTCGTGGCACGACGAATTCGACGGCGACAGCCTCGACCGCCGTGCCTGGAACGTGGAAGTAAACGGAACAGGATGCGGCAACCACGAACTGCAGCACTACATCGACGCTCCCGAGGCAGTCAGCGTTGCCGACGGATGCCTTCTGCTGACGGCCAGCCGCCGCCCCTACGGCGACAGCCACCGGTTCACATCCGGCCGTGTGAACACCCACGGCAAAGTGACCTTTACCTACGGCATAGTCGAGGCACGCATAAAACTGCCCTCCACCGCCGACGGACTCTGGCCTGCTTTCTGGATGATGGGCGACGACATCTCTACCGTAGGCTGGCCAGCGTGCGGCGAAACAGACATACTCGAAATGGGGCATGCCGACGGAATCGCCGCCGGATCGCAGGACAGGCTTTTCAACGGAGCCATGCACTACGGACCCGACTCCGGCCACCACATCCAGCAGGTCGGAGCAGGAACATCCACGTACAGCCTCCAGGACGGCGAATTCCACCACTTCTATGCCGTATGGACCCCGAAACACATACGCATGTATGTCGACAACGTCGCAGAACCATACCTCAGCGTCGACATTGACGCCACACAAGCCGCCGGAGCCGACAGCACAGGAGCTTATTTCCACAAGCCAAACTTCCTGCTGTTCAATCTGGCCGTAGGAGGCGATTTCACCGGCATCCACAATCCAGACGCTATCACGGCACTCGGCAACACCGAAGGCTCGGCGGCATCGATGGAAATCGATTATGTACGTATCTACACCCCCGCCGGCATGGCATCGAACGACTGACAAGCAATAACAATCAGAAATATTCACATCAAGCAATGAAAAAAGCACAACTTTTCGCCCTCGCGGCCGCAAGCGCAATCACTTTAGCCGGAGTTTCATGTTCCGGCGGAAGCGACAGCACAAAGGCCTGCGACTACGACAAGGAAGTAGAAACACTGCTCTCGCAGATGACCCTCGATGAAAAAATCGGTCAGCTCAACCAACGCACCGGTGTCGGCCTAACCGACGAAATGACCGGAGCGATCCGCGCCGGCAGTGTAGGCTCACTGCTCAACGAAGTGGATCCGGAAACTGTCAACGCCCTGCAGCGCGAGGCTGTCGAAAACTCCCGCCTCGGCATACCTCTGATATTTTCCCGCGACGTTGTACACGGTTTCAAGACCATCTACCCCATTCCTCTCGGGCAAGCAGCCACCTGGAATCCCGCACTGGTGGAGGAAGGCGCCCGAGTAGCTGCCGACGAAGCCTCGTCGGTAGGCATACGCTGGACATTCTCTCCCATGCTCGACGTGGCCCGCGACAGCCGATGGGGCCGCATAGCGGAAGGTTTCGGCGAAGATCCGTACCTGACTTCGGTTCTTGGCGAGGCCATGATACGCGGCTACCAGACCGACGACCTCAGCCGCCCGAACACCATGGCTGCCTGCGCCAAGCACTTCGCCGCCTACGGATTCTCGGAAAACGGCAAGGACTACAACAGTGTGTGGATGCCCGAATCGCGCCTGCGCGACGTCGTCCTTCCTCCGTTCAAAAAGGCTGCCGAATCCGGTGCTGCCACATTCATGTGCTCTTTCAATGAAATCAACGATGTGCCTACCAATGCCAGCAGCTATCTGCTTCGCGACATCCTGCGCGACGAATGGGGCTGGAACGGCATGATGGTCAGCGACTGGGGTTCCATCATGCAGATGGTTCCGCAGGGTCATTGCACCGATCTGCGCCACGCCGCCGCCGTTGCCTCCAAGGCAGGCGTCGACATGGACATGGAAAGCTACGCCTACATACAGCACCTCAAGGATCTGGTAGAGAAAGGCGAGGTCAGCGAAAAGACCATCGACGGACTTGTGCGCAATGTATTGCGTCTGAAATACCGTCTAGGCTTATTCGACAATCCTTATGTCGACCTCGACAGCGCACGCCGCTTCTACACCGAAGCCAACCTCGACGGAGCGCGCCGTGCTGCCGAAGAAAGCGCCGTGCTGCTCACGAACAACGGGATTCTGCCTCTGAAAGAAAATGTGCGCCGCATTGCCGTGACAGGTCCGCTTATGGACGCCAAACACGACCAGAACGGCACGTGGTGTTTCGATATGGAAAAAGAACACACCATAACCGCTCTCGAAGCCCTCACCGAGATGTACGGAAAAGACCGCATCATAGCCGCCCCGGGTCTTACTTACAGCCGCTCGACCGACGCATCCGGAATACGCCGTGCAGCCGCCGAAGCCGCGAAAGCCGACGTGATCCTATTCTTCGCCGGCGAGGAAGCCGTTCTTTCCGGTGAAGCACACTGCCGCGCCGACATCAGCCTGCCGGGAGCACAGACCGAAATGCTCCGCGCCCTCAAAGCCACAGGCAAACCCGTTGTGACAGTCATAATGGCCGGACGCGCCCTGACTATCCCTGAAGAAAGCAAGCTTTCCGATGCCGTGCTCTACGTCTTCCACCCGGGAACAATGGGTGGACCGGCCATCGCCAACCTGCTTTCGGGCAAAGTCAACCCTTCGGGTCGCCTGCCTTTGACTATGCCCCGCATGACCGGCCAGCTGCCGCTCTATTACGCCCACAACAACACCGGACGTCCCGCGTCAGGAATTGTACTTATCGACTCGCTGGAACTTGAGGCTGACCAGACCTCGACAGGCTGCACAAGCTTCTATCTCGATGCCGGCGACGGTCCCCTATTCCCCTTCGGCCACGGCCTGAGCTACACGACTTTCAAATATGGTCCCGTGGAGCTTTCCGCCACTGAAATCGCTCCCGACGGAAGCATCACAGCCAGCTGCGAAATCACCAATACAGGCGAGCGCGAAGGCTCGGAAGTCGCCCAGCTTTACGTCCGCGACCTTGTAGGCTCGATGGTACGTCCAGTGCGCGAACTGAAAGGCTTCGAGAAAATCACTCTTGCCCCCGGCGAAAGCCGCAAGGTCAGCTTCACCCTCGACGGCGCTGACTTAGCCTACACCAATGCCGAAAATAAAAAAATCACAGAACCCGGCGAATTCAGACTGTGGATTTCTCCCGATAGCCAGTCGGGCGAGGCCGTTTCTTTCACCGTAAAATAAAAGGGATTCCAAGATGAATACAAAATTCATAGCAATCGCCCTCGGACTGCTTCTCGCAGTTCCGATGTCCGACGCCCGCAGTCCCAAACGCGGCGTCAGCGAAAGCGCATTCCAGTTCGCCTCCCAGCTCGAACCGCTCTCTCCCGGAGTGTGCTGGTTCTACAACTGGGGAGCGCAGCCAAATTCCGACGAAGTGGCAGGTTACGACGGTATGGAGTTCTGCCCCATGGCCTGGAACGGCGGCTACAATGCCACGGCCATACGCAATTACTTCAACACACATCCCCAGGCAAAATATATACTCGGCTTCAACGAACCTAATTTCACCAATCAGGCCGACATGACTCCAAAGGCAGCCGCCGAAAAATGGCCGGAACTGAAGGCCCTCGCCGACGAAGTGGGTGCTAAAATCGTAGCTCCGGCGATGAACACCTCCCCCAATCCTCCTTACCAGAGTCCGACAAAGTGGTTCGACGAATTCGTAGCCATAGTCGGTCTTGATTCATTCGACTATCTGGCCGTGCACAGCTACGGCGGCACCGAAGCAATGAAGAATATCGCCACCAGTTTCCATGACCGCTACGGAAAAGATGTGTGGGTAACGGAGTTCTGCCTGTGGCCCGACGAAGGCAACGCGAACGCTTATGTTTCGCCGGAGTCGCAGATAAGCTCGATGATCAGGTCACTCGAATGGCTTGAAAAGACTCCTTGGATCTACCGTTACGCATGGTTCAAACCCGTAGGTCTTGTAAATTCCAACAAAGGCCCGAACTACGGCCTGCTGATGCCGAAGAACGGCGCCGGTCCGCGCGAACTGTCGGAACAAGGCTACGTATATACCTACATGAGCGAGTTCGACGCGGATGTATGGCACAGCACAGGCGAGCTTGTAGCCGCGTCGGAATACATTTCCAGCACGGCTCTTAGCCTCGGCAAGGGCGCCAATGCCGACTGCCCGCTGCCTATAGAGATCAGCCAGTTCAACGCGGGCGCTACCGCCGATTATCAGTTCGACATCACGGCCGCAGGCAATTATTCGCTCGAACTGACTGTTTCAGGCGAAGGCGAGCCTAAACGCTACGACCCGACTCTGAGCATTGTGGCTGTGAATACCGACGGCAGCGAAGGCAAGGAATTGCACGCCGCCAAAGGCTTCGTCCTCACCGGCGACAACACGGTGTACTCCACTGTAAATTTCCCGATTACCCTTCAGGCCGGCAAGCAGACCTTGCGCATCAAGGATGCCAATCCTTACCGCCCGTCGGGCATACGCATCTCGACACTGCGCCTGCGCGATCTGTCCGGTGTGACAGATGTGACCGTCGAGAACGAAAACAGACTTGTCGACGTTGTCAACGCAGCCGGAATTACAGTGCGCCGCAGCGTAGAAGCCTCGCGCGCGACCGAAGGCCTGCCGGCCGGTTTCTACATAGCCGGTGGCCGCAAAACAATCGTACGGTAACAGTCCGCCACCGGTATAACATCACACACATACATCTTTTTACGGAGCACCGTCTGAACAAGCGGTGCTCCGCTTGTGTTACTACAGTAGATTGAATCAAATACTTTAAAGATATGAACGATTTTCAAGCAATAATCAACGAATCCAAACCGACCCTGGTCGATTTTTTCGCCACATGGTGTGGCCCTTGCCGAATGCAAAGCCCTATCCTTGAGGACGTGAAAAGCAAAGCAGGCGACAAAGCCAACGTAATCAAGATAGATATAGACAAGAATCAGGAACTGGCTGCGCGCTACAATGTGCGTTCCGTACCGACTCTTATCATATTCAAAAACGGCGAAGCCCTGTGGCGTGCCGTAGGTCTTCAGTCAGCCGACGTACTGATGGCTAAACTCAACGAACACTCCTAATTCATTCTCCCTCTCCGATACATGAGAAACATGGAAACGGGCTGCATCCCAAGCGGATGCAGCCCGTTTCTGCGATTGAGCGTGTCTGTTATGTAATTGAATTCGGCGCTTTACAAGCGTCAGTTGAAACAGAGTATAAGAGCCTGTGCGGCCACCACACGGAGGAACATCGTCAGAGGATAGACGGTCGAATAGGCTACGGCCGGAGCGTCGTTGCCTGTGGAGTTATTGGCATAGGCGAGTGCAGGGGGATCGGTGTTGCTTCCCGAGAAAAGTCCCATTATGGAGAGATAATTGATGCGGTCATGACCACGGGCTATAAGTCCTACGATCAGAAGCGGCACTACTGTTATGACGAATCCCCAGATGACCCACCACATACCTGTGGTGTTAAACACGGCTGCGGCAAAGTCCTTGCCGGCACCGATACCTACCGATGCGAGGAACATGCAGATGCCGAGTTCGCGCAGCAACAGCGACGCTGAAGTCGAAGTGTAGGTGACCAGTTTTGCCTTGTAGCCGAAACGGCTCAGCAGAATAGCTACCACAAGAGGACCGCCGGCGAGTCCGAGTTTCATGCCGAAACCTACATTGATGGATCCGAGGATGATACCGAGGATTATGCCTACGAAGATAGTTATCAGGTTGGGCTGGTTGAGGCGCTTCATCGAGTTTCCGAGTTTGTCGGCAAGACGGTCGATGTCCTCCAGCTTGCCCACCACTGTGAGGCGGTCGCCCATCTGCAGGCGAAGAGCGGGAGATGCGAGAAGGTCGACGCCTGCACGGTTGACGCGGGTTGCGTTCAGGCGGTAGCCGTTATGCAGTCGCAGCGAACCGAGTGCCACGCCGTTGTACTCGCTCTTTGTTATGACGATGCGGCGGGAGAACACAGGCGCGGGAACGGCTTCCCAGTCCATCTCGATCTGCGGACCTATGACAGCAGTGAAACGGGGAGCGTCGGCCGCCGAACAGATCACAAGCAGACGATCGCCGCAATGTATGGTGGTCGAAGATTTGGGGATGGTGATTTTCTCATCCTGCCCCATAAGGCGCGACACCACGAAGTTGGTCTGTACGATCTCGTGCAGCTCAAGCATGGTTTTGCCGTCGACGAGTTTGTTCGTGACTTCGACGGACAGAAGATACGGTTTCAGGTGCGAGTCTTCCTGCTCGGCCTCGATCTTACGGATCTCGTCGTCGGTCTTGATCCGGAATATTCCCTTAATGACGAACATCGACAAAATGATACCTATCACACCCAGAGGATATGCGGCTGCATAACCGCTTGCCATCAGGTTCACCTGCTCGCTTGAGCCGGTGATCTGGGAGATGGTCTGCTGCGCGGCCGCCAGACCGGGAGTGTTGGTCACCGCACCGCTCATGACTCCTACAAGGGCTGTCATGTCGTGGATATTACCGAAATAGTAGATGCACAGCACAATGACCACATTGAGCGCGATTCCGAGGACGGCCAGCATATTAAGCCGCATGCCTCCTTTCTTGAATGAAGAGAAGAAACCGGGGCCGACCTGAAGTCCGATCGCGAATATGAACAGAATCAATCCGAATTCGCGTACGAATTTAAGGATGTGTTCGTCGACGATATATCCGAAGTGTCCCATCAGGATGCCCACAAAGAGCACGAAGGTGACGCCGAGCGACACACCGCAAATCTTCAGTTTGCCGATGAAAATGCCGGCTGCAATCACAAAGGAATACAGCACCAGCGTGGCCGCGATAGAATCGTTGCCGGGCAGCAGAAGGTCTGTGATAAAATCCATGAAATTAATACATTTGAACCATTAATACCTATCGGAACAGGAGGCTGAATCATGCCGCCTGCAAATTTTCTGCAAAATTAGCAAAATTTCTGCAAACGCAGGTCAAAAGCTATAGTCTATTTATCGATGTTCCGGAAATATTGTCGCTGATTTTTATATTGCGGCGGCAAGAGCGGCAAGGGAGTCGATTTTATTCCACTGGTCGGGATAGCTCAGCCCGCGCAACAGGAAAGACGAAAGCTTGAAACCGCCGGCGGGACTGATCGAAAAATCCGCACCGGGGGCTATGCGACGCGCACGCGCAACCATTTCGCCTACCCGTTCTGTTTTTTCGGGATAAGGGCTGTGGGCTTCCAACAGACCAAGGACTATTTCTTTTCCGGCCGGGACGGACTCAAGTACGTCGAGCGAGTCCATGTTTCCAAGCTCGAAGGGCAAATAGTAGGCCTGAATGGACGGTATCGTGAAAATCTTCGGCATAAGGGCGTAGACCGAACGCTTGGCATACCAGCGCGGCACGACGTCGGTTCCGGCGGAGATGTAGAGCGACACACGCATATCGGACGGAAGCCCTCGGGTGGCTGCGGCAAGTATGCCGACAATACGATCGTGAAGTTTCAGTATGTCCGTTCCTCCCTGTTCCATCTCGCGTGTCACCGCCGGATCGAGCAGACGTCCGATGACGGTGTCGTCGAGCTGAAGGTCGCGGCACCCCAGTTCGTAGAATCGAAGTATTGTAAGACGGTAGGCTTCGGCTATATCGGCAGCCATACGCTCAGAATCGCTGTATATGAAATCGTGGAACTCTACCGCCAGTTCCTGAAGCAGGCTATAAAGATCGACAGGCGACGGAATCGTCTGCCTTGCCAACGCACGGCCTGCGGCCGCGGCATGGAGAAAGGCGAAATCCTTGAAGAATGGATGCCGGGGATTATAGCTTACGGGGCCTGTCACACGCGGAAGGTCCTCGAATGTTTCGGCCTGCTGATAGACGCGTCCGCTGTCGAAGCGCTCGCGGACGATGCCTTCCAGACCGAAATAAAAGTCGCGATCCCAATAGGTGCGTCGTATCTCTCCGGAGCTTACCGCCGAAAGTCCGTGTTCGATCTGACGTTCGACCAGTTCTGCCACAGCTTTATCGAGAGCCTCTGCATATACCCGGTTGTCGATTTTTCCGGATTTCAGATTCTCTTTTGCTTCCAGCAGCGCGTCCGGCGCCAGGAAGCTGCCTACTACGTCGTATTTCATCTTCAACGCTTTGTGTATCGGTTATCTGTTGTTATTGTTTTACGGCACAAAGGTATGCAATTCTTTTGGGTTAAAAGCAAGAATTACGGAAATTTTTCTTTAATCCAAGGTTTTAATGACGGCGGAGATTTATAGCATCGAAGCATTCCTTATCAGCAAGCATAGCGAGGACAAATGTTAATGATTTGTTAAAGCGGCATGACTTATGAAAATTTGTGTATATTTGCCATTGAAGCATTGATTCAGAAACTATACTAACCAAGAATTACCACCGTTATGCCAAAAGTACAGGGAGCTGTCGTCATCGACCAGGCACGCTGCAAAGGATGCGAACTCTGTGTCGTAGCCTGTCCGACGGACGTGCTGCTGCTCCAGCCAAAAGAAGTGAACGACCGCGGCTACCATTATGCGTATGCCGCCAGTCCCGACGCCTGCATAGGATGCGCCTCGTGTGCCACCGTCTGCCCCGACGCCTGCATAGAGGTGTACAGAGCGGTAGAGAAATAAAAACATTATCCATCCCCTCACCATCAACATCAATGGCAGAAGAAGTAAGATTGATGAAAGGCAATGAAGCCATTGCCCATGCCGCCATCCGCTACGGCGCCGACGGCTATTTCGGTTATCCCATCACTCCTCAGTCGGAAGTGCTGGAAACGCTCGCCGAACTCAAACCCTGGGAAACTACCGGCATGGTCGTCCTTCAGGCCGAAAGCGAGGTAGCGGCCATCAATATGGTCTACGGCGGCGCCGCCACAGGCAAGGCCGTGATGACCTCGTCGTCGTCGCCCGGCGTCAGCCTTAAGCAGGAAGGCATATCATATCTGGCAGCATCGGAGCTTCCGGCTCTGATTGTCAACGTCATGCGCGGCGGCCCCGGTCTGGGTACCATCCAGCCCTCGCAGGCCGACTATTTCCAGGCCACCAAAGGCGGCGGCCACGGCGACTATCACCTTATAGTTCTCGCTCCGGCCACAGTCCAGGAAATGACCGATTTCGTGGCTTTGGGCTTCGACCTTGCGTTCAAATACCGCACTCCTGCCATGATACTGGCCGACGGCATCGTCGGACAGATGATGGAAAAGGTTGTGCTTCCACCCCAGCGTCCGCGCCGCACCGAGGAAGAATTGCGTCGCCAGTGCCCATGGGCCGCATGCGGACGCGGCGGACGGGAACACCGGAATGTGATCACCTCGCTTGAGCTGGATTCGGCAAAAATGGAAGTGAACAATCTGCGTTTCCAGGCCACTTACGACGAAATCAGAAAGAACGAAGTGCGTTTCCAGGAATATTACTGCGACGACGCGGAATATCTTATCGTGGCATTCGGCTCCGTTGCCCGCATCTGCCTCAAAGCCATCGAGGAAGCCCGCGCCGCCGGCATACGCATAGGCATGTTGCGTCCCATCACCCTATGGCCCTTCCCGAGCGATGAGCTTGCCCGTCTGGCAAGCCGCGTCAAAGGCATGCTCTGCGTGGAACTCAACGCAGGCCAGATGATAGAAGATGTACGCCTTGCCACCGGCAACAGCTTGCCGGTCCACCACTTCGGCCGTATGGGCGGCATCGTGCCCAACCCAGGCGAAGTCATGGATTCTTTCCTGAGCTATTTTCCCGAAGCAAAAAAATAAAATTACCGCGCCATGACCCAAGAAGAAATAATCCGTCCGGAAAATAAAATATATTCGCGTCCGGAACTGCTCACCGACGCGGTGACCCACTACTGCCCGGGCTGCAGCCACGGTGTCGTGCACCGCATCATCGCCGAGCTGCTTGGCGAGATGAATCTCGCCGACAAGACCATAGGCATAGCCCCCGTGGGCTGCGCCGTGTTCGCCTACAACTACATCGATGTGGACTGGATTGAAGCCGCCCACGGCCGTGCTCCAGCGCTGGCCACGGCTGCCAGCCGCCTGAATCCCGACCGCCTGGTATTCACCTACCAGGGCGACGGCGACCTCTCGGCCATAGGTACTGCCGAAACTATCCATGCCTGCAACCGCGGCGAAAACATCGCAATAATCTTTATCAACAACGCCATATACGGCATGACAGGCGGTCAGATGGCTCCCACCACACTTTTGGGAATGAAAACCGCCACGACTCCTTACGGTCGTACGGCAGAACTCAACGGCTACCCGCTGGCCATCACAAAGCTTCTCGCCGAACTCGACGGCACATGCTATGTGACGCGTCAGGCCGTACACACACCCGCAGCCGTGCGCAAAGCCAAGAGCGCCATACGCAAAGCGTTCGAAAACTCGACAGCAAAGCGCGGAACTTCGGTTGTAGAGATTGTGTCGACCTGCAATTCAGGCTGGAAGATGACGCCCGACCAGTCGAACAAATGGATGGCCGAGCACATGTTCGCCAAATATCCTCTGGGCGACCTCAAAAACGTTTAACCAAGCATCTGACGACCAACTATGAAAGAAGAAATAGTAATTGCCGGTTTCGGAGGCCAAGGAGTGCTTTCGATGGGTAAAATCCTGGCATACGCCGGACTAATGGACAATCTCGAAGTGTCGTGGATGCCATCCTACGGTCCCGAACAACGTGGCGGCACGGCAAATGTGACAGTAATCCTCAGCGACAAGGCCATCAGCTCCCCCGTGCTCGACAGCTTCGATACCGCCGTGGTTCTCAACCAGCAGAGCCTCGACAAATTCGAGAGCCGCGTGAAAGCCGGCGGAACGCTTATCTACGACCCTTACGGCATACACCGCCTGCCGACACGCACCGATATCCGTGTGGTAGCCGTCGACGCCATGGGTGCCGTGCTGGAGATGAAGAACTCCAAGACCTACAACATGATACTGCTGGGAGCGCTCCTGCAGTGCCGCCCCATCGTGGGAATCGACGCTGTCATCCGCGGCCTGCGCAAGACTCTGCCGGAACGCCACCACCATCTCATACCCCTCAACGAAGAAGCCCTGCGCAAGGGCATGACCCTCGTCGGCGCATAAGCCTGCAAACAAGCGATGCGCTACTTTATGCACCTGGCCTACCGTGGCGAGAATTTCCACGGATGGCAGACGCAGCCCAACGCCTCAAGCGTGCAGCAGACTATTGAGGAAGCAATATCAACAATCGTCCGGCGCCCGACAGCAATTGTCGGCGCCGGACGAACTGATGCAGGCGTCAACGCACGGATGATGATCGCCCACCTCGATCTCCCTGACGATTTCAAGGTAGATAAGGACGGCGGAAAGTTCCTGCGCGGACTAAACACACTGGTAGGCCGCGACATAGCAATCTACTCGCTGCGTCCTGTAGCTGCCGACGCCCATGCGCGCTTCGATGCCACGGCACGCTCATACCGATATTTCGCCCACCAAGGAAAGAACCCGTTTGTCGGCCGGCAGTCGTGGCAGGCACCCGATTCTCTCGACTTCGACCTTATGAATGCCGCCGCCGCCCTGCTGCCCGGACGGCGTGATTTCACATCGTTCTCAAAACTGCACACCGACGTGAAAACCAATATATGCGATTTGCGCGCGGCTAAATGGATAGCTGATGGCGAAGGCCGCTGGTATTTTGAAATCACGGCCGACCGCTTCCTGCGCAATATGGTGCGCGCCATCGTAGGCACCCTCGTCGAAGTAGGCCGCGGACGACTCGCTCCCGAAGAGATGAACGATATAATCGAACGCCGCGACCGTTCGGCTGCCGGCACCTCCATGCCCGGCGAAGCCCTGTTCCTCTGGGACATACAATATCCCTACATCAGTTTCTGATACTCATCCGCCCTCTCAAAAAACGCAATCCCATCCGACGCATTCAATTATTGCCGGATGGGATTTATAGCTTGTTGAATGTCAAGCTGCTATTCTTCGGAAGCATCCTCATTTACCGATTCGAGCGCGAGGATTGTCAGTTTCTTGTCGGATTTCTTTTCGTCGCGCAGGATAGAACGTAAGAGCTTGGCTACTTTTGCCTCCTCCATGGCATCGGCGAACGCAGCGAGAGTACCGTAAGTCGCAATCTCGTAATGCTCCACTTTCTGTGCGGCAAGTATCAGACCGGCGTCGCGGATAGCGCTTCCCTTTTCCGTGTCGGCGATTATGCTTTCGGTTTCCGAGATAAGCCCTTCCATGGCATCGCATTTTTTTGTTTTAGGCTTTTCGCCCATAAGCTCGAATACTTGCTCAAGAGTGGAAATCTGAGCTTCGGTTTCGGCAAGATGAGAGTCGAACGAGGCTGCAAGCTCTTTTCCTGTTGCGGCCTTGCGCATTTTGGGAAGTGCTTTAAGCAGTGCTTTTTCAGCCCACAGTATGTCTTTCAGTTCATCAATGAAAAAGTCGCGGAATTCTTCACCGCTTTTTTTGTCTTTTTCAGTAGCAGCGGACGATTTTTTCGTGCCGGCTTTCGGTTCCGCTACATCTTTCTTTTTCATTTCCGTTTTAGCTTTTGAATCCTCCTTCGCGGCCGGGGATTCTTTCTTCACTTTGGTTTCCATAGTCAATAGTTTTTGTTATTAAAAATCAGACAATGTAATCGCCGAAGTTACGGGCCATACTCCCATCTATCGTGTGGCGTTACGGAAGTAAGAACGAATATTATGCCGCTACAGTTTGCAATTATTCCTTAATACATAATAAAATAGCCTAAGCACGGCGTATCCTTTGCCGTACAAAATTTACACATTCGAAACAGTTCAAAATACATACAAAGCCTATATCGAGTTATTACAAGAGCCTCAGATTATATTCATTGCTTTGCCGATACGACAAGCCGCCATCGAGTTTTTCACTTGCAGTTTAGCGAGTATCTCCTGCCGGTGGCGGCTTACAGTATTTTTGCTGATAGACAATATTCGTGCGATATCGGCACTGGTTTTACCTGAGTCTATAAGCTGAAGCACTTGCTTTTCCCTCCGGCTGAGTATAGAGGAGTCGGCGGACGATGTCAGCTCTTCCGAAACACCGGTGAAAGAATTGACAACGATACTTTTGCCGGCGAAGTCAATCGCACTTCGTCCATACAGACACAGTGAATGTGTGATAGTTTCGGAATCGTCGGCATAGATGTAATACATACGGTGAATCACATCAATAGTGTCGCCTGTCGCTGCCGTCATACGCAGTTTCGAAAGCAAATAGTAATCAGCTCGAGTATGTCGAGGAACATGACGCAGAAAATTGAAGAATCGTAGTTCAGCGAGATATTTTTCTTCACGTTCTTCTTCTTTCATAAGGTCGAGAATAGCCTTTTCCCAGATCGAGTCTTCTTCCGAATAATTCTCGATACCTAAAACCATTGCGAATCTACCTGAAAATATCCAGCTGTTACCACGCCTTAAATCGCTGACAACTGCTGTAAGATTCTCTATCCGGGCCACATTTTTCGCATAATTCAGTAAGTCATCCAATTCAATAGCGCTATCTTTAGCAGGCTGACATTTAAGCAAATGATTGAGTTTCGGAAGATTATTCATTTCAAAAAAAATGGTTATTTATAGTCATTGCCCATTATTCTATAAGCAATTAACTTTGCAAAGCTAACTATTATATATGGTTATTTGAAATGACAGAAAAAGAAAAGATGCTTAAAGGCATGATATACGATGCTAACAACGACCCTCTGCTTATTTCCGAGAGGATCGAGTGCAAGGAATTATGCTATGACTATAATAATCTCAGACCGAAGGATGCCGAAATGCGACGAGAGATTATTATGAAGATATTAGGCTCTGTAAGAGGCGATTTTCTTATAGAGCAGCCTTTCCTTTGTGATTATGGATACAACATCTATATAGGTAATAATTTCTACGCCAATCATAATCTGGTGATACTCGATGAAGCAGCGGTAAGGTTCGGCGACAACGTATTTATTGCCCCCAATTGCGGGTTCTATACCGCCGGCCACCCGACAGAAGTCAGTGAAAGGAACAAAGGTCTTGAATATGCCCGTCCGATAACCGTCGGCAATGATGTGTGGATAGGAGCTAACGTATGTGTCCTGCCGGGAGTGACAATAGGCGACGGCTGTGTTATTGGTGCCGGGAGCGTGGTTGTGAAAGACATTCCATCCTATTCCGTGGCTGTCGGGAATCCATGTAAAGTAATAAAGACAATAAAATAACAGATATGCTACAGAAAGTATTTATCACGGTAATCGTATTGCTGTCAGGCTTCTCGGTATCGGCACAGACTCTTGAAAAAATGAACTGGTTCAATGAACCGGCAACATGGAGCATCACAGACAATAAACTCTCTATGTTCGTAACGCCCAAAAGCGATTATTGGAGAATATCGCACTACGGCTTCACTGTCGATGACGCCCCCTTCTATTATGCGGAATACGGCGGAGAGTTCGAAGCCAAAGTAAAGGTGTCGGGCGATTACAAAGTACGCTTCGACCAGGCCGGCATGATGATTCGTATCGACCACGAGAATTATATCAAGGCCGGAATAGAATACGTCGACGGCAAATTCAATATCAGCACAGTGGTGACTCATCACACATCCGACTGGAGTGTCATCGCCCTCGACAAGCCTGTCGATTTCATCTGGATAAAGGCCGTGCGCCGAAAGGATGCGATAGAGATTTTCTATTCGTTCGACGACAAAGAATACATCATGATGCGAAACGCATGGATGGAAGCCAACCGCCCTGTGAAAGTCGGCATGATGGGCGCTTGTCCTGACGGGAACGGCTTCAATGTGACATTCTCCGACTTCTCAGTTCGTCATCTTCCTGATGCGCTTCGTACAGAATGGCTCGAAAACAATAAATGAGGTTTAACGATGGATATAAAAATAGATCATCTGGCCCTATATGTCCGTGAATTGGAAGCTGCAAAAGATTTCTTCGTACATTATTTCCAAGCCGAGGCTTCAGCGCAATACCACAATCCGAAGACGGATTTCAGGTCATATTTCCTAAGTTTTGGCAGCGGCGCAAGGCTCGAAATCATGACTCGTCCCGAAGTGCAAGAGCAGGATGAAGCTCTGATGCGCACAGGTTTTATACATCTGTCGTTTAGCGTCGGAAATCGAGAAACGGTAGACGAACTCACTTCAAGACTTGAATCCGAAGGTTATGAAGTTGTGAGCGGACCCAGAATTACCGGTGATGGTTACTATGAAAGCCAAATTATAGGATTTGAAAGCAATGTAATCGAAATTACCGAATAATAAACGCTCTGAAAACAAAGATGCTTATTATTCAATCCGGAGGTCAGTACGACGTATAAACTTAATTATGCTGTTATCTCCGTTGGTATTAACTTGCCACCACATATAAGTGTCAGTCAATTTGATTATTTTATAGGGATAATTACCTGCCCAGGGATCATCGCTATCAAGTTCACCCTGAAATACCACGTCTAATAATGGCTGATGGTTCTCCACTTCACGAATAGACCAACTGAAAACTCGGTCATGCCTTAGAGCAGCGTCAACCGTGAGGGCGTATGTAGTTATATATCCCTGATAAGCTCCGTAGCTTTCATGAATTTGAGCGGATGTTATGCCGAGGATGTCTTCACGTTCAAAAACCTTTTGGTTACCTTGGTCAACAACTTCCCAGGTTGCGGCAAAAAGGTTCAAGTCCATTGGTTGCACATCCTCGTCATCATCACAAGCTATCATTACAATTGAAAGAAGTGGCAGGATCGACAGCAAAAGATATTTGTTCATAGTCCGGAATTATTATTTTTAATAAAAACGGCCGGACTATACAATTATTGCATAGCAGAGAGATCTCATTTGAAGAGCGGTCAGATGTCTTCACTACTTAAATACAAGCTTTTTGCCGTTGTGAATATAGATATCGCCGATTTTCGGATGGTCAACTTTAAATCCTTGCAAATTATAGAAGGGCTGTAAACTGTCGGAATCTACAATTATATCTTCAACACCGGCTGTTTCACTTCTGAACTCGCTGCGAGCACACATTACTCCATCCGCGCTGATGACTGTTCCTTCAGGGATTTCTATCGTAAATCCCCACTCATCGTCGCGGTGGTAGCCTCCGAAGTCGCACACCAGACACCAACAATTGGCGTCGGTGTTAAGCCAGGGAGTTACTTCCATTATAGTCTGCGTGGCAGGATAGATTTCGTGAAGAAGTATTTTTGCATCGGGCGCGATTTCTATCGGTCGGTCATATATAAAGGAAACCTCACCCAATATGCCGGAATGGTCGGTATACAGACTGCACCACGTGTATGTAAAAGAATCCATCCGACCATTGTAGCCGCCAATAAAGTTAAAGACAACTTCATCATTAGTAATATCTTCGCGATAAACCGAGCTGACGCTACCTGCGGGTAGGACAAGTTTGTAGTTGATGCCTTTATCGAATGTCATGTATGTATCGAAAGCGGGCCGGGCTTGCCCTAAATCCCAATCACATGTTACGTCGGCAGGTATCTCGGCTATCTTTTCATTCTCGCGATATAGGTCAAACTTGGGGTTTCCGACAGCTTTTGTTTCAAATCCCCAATAGAGCAAGATGAAATCATCAGAGTCGGCTATTTGCACTCCATCTTCGGTTCCAAAGGTTGGTCCGAGCGAGGACGGCACACTAAATTTTTCCGTGGTTGCTCCATTTACAAGTTGGTATATCCCTTCTTCCATTTCAGTCCAACCGATGACACCTTCAGGAAGGCATAACCGGTAGGTAATTCCTTTGGGCAGATTCTGTTTCTCGAAATGCACATTTAAGATTCCCTCAGCGGATTTTTTGCTTTCCGTATTGATGATTTCGAGCGATGTAGCTTCTGCTACTACAACGCCATTAGCCTGAATTGTAACCGGTGTTGTAATCTCTTCCATCAATTTGACGGTGCGGTCAAATTTTATACCGATTTCCTCAAGAGGATAGACAAATGGTCTGTCTGTTTTAATTGTGTACGACACCGGCCACATTATCGGAGCCGTTGTGGAGGCATTTCCAGCTGACAAGGCTTGCAAGCCTAACAGGGTGCAAACGATTGTGAAGAGTAGTTTTGTTCTCATACGCGTGATGTTGTTAGTGTGAAAGTGACATTTTTCCAATTACCAAGATACGGCCATCTCAATCGCATTCTGAATAGCTTATTTTGGCCGAAAGGTAACGAAAATATTCAAATAGCCCACCCCCCCCCTGTTAAAAAACGCTAATGACATAGGAGTCAACGGTAAAGAAGCGTTACCGCACTAAAACCTCCAACCGGCCAAGGGTGTGCGGTAACGACATAATGGAGCGCGGAAAGATGAGTCGCTATCAGCGATATCTATGCCAAGGCTATGGATAAAAATCCGGCAGCAGAACAACGGACTCTATTCCGCCCCCCGATTGACCGAGGCTAATTCCTCTCTCACCGTTGTATAGTACATTTGCGTTATTGTTGTGCTGATCGCCGGTATAGCCTACCTTCTTCATCAATAGCCATTTTGATATCCGGATTTGGTTCATCAGTGCTAAAACGAGTTTCGATTACCAGTTTTTCTCCATCAATACTAACCCGTTGGATTTTTTCAACATCGAGAATGTCAAAATCATCCTTTGTGGCACTCTTTCCGTCAATTATGTATACAGCTACATCAGGAGCCAATTTCCCTATCACATCTTTATGCCCGGTAATTACAGCCTTGGTAATAGGCAACGTGAAACCGTCAAATGATGAATCGGGGCGATCGGTCGTTGGAAGATCTCCCATCCAAATAAAGTCGCCGTTTTTTATAGCTTCGCTATCCATATCAACTCCATAGATAACGAAGGGAGTATACGCACTTGTGTCTATGCTGTCTGTTGTAACGCTGTCGGTAGCTGCCTCATTGTCGCATCCCTCATTCTGGGTGGTGGAGTTTGTGCATGATAAGACAGAGATGGCAATCACTAATGCTGACAGCGATTGCCAAAATGATAGATTTTGGATAGATTTGATAAAGTTTACCATATTATGAATTATGAAATGTCATGGACTTCGGTTTACCGTTTGGCATAGCCGAGAATCCAACCACAAATATAAGTTTTTTTCTCATTACCCTATCATTCAGCACCTAAAACCTTCTAAAAATCGATCGTAAGAAAGTCAATCAAATAAAACCAACATACTTTAAAAATCCCAAGGTTATTTCGGCCGTATAGCTCGATTTTCGCAAACAGTACACTTTTAGTGCACGTTATAAAAGAAATAATGACTGAAATCAAACGATTATCAGTCATTATCAGTACCCGGACCCGGTACAAACCATAGAAATCATAGGAAAACAAAAGAATTTATTCACCTTATTATCAATAACTTGCATACTTCTTATTTTCTCCATTTTTGCCATATTTTGCCCTTTTTCTGTTATTCAGTACACTTTTAGTACACTTTGAAATATCATTTTCTTTTGTACCTTTGCAATATCAGAAAACAAAAGAAAATCAACTATTTAGCGTAATCACCCGGTTATGGTACCTAAATCGGGATAAAACCTCTAAACAATGGCAAAGTTAGAAAATAAAACGAAAGAAAACCCCAAGTTAGAGCAAAATAAGCTCTCGGATGGTAGAATTAGCCTTTACTTAGAGTATTATTTAGGTAGAGAGGAAAAGCCCGTATTAGATGAAAACGGCAATCAAGTGTACTATGATAGTGGAAAGATGCAAGGCAAGCCCAAGTTTGCAGTAAAGCACAACAGGCGAAAAGAAAACCTTAGTCTGTATCTGATAGATAAGCCCCGTACCCCTGCGGAACGTCAGCAGAACAAAGAAACGTTGGAACTTGCTACAAAGATACGTGCAGAGCGTGAGCAGGAATTTAAAGAAAGTATGTTGGGCTATCGGTTAAAAAAAGATAGAACGGTCAATTTCTTAGACTATTTCCAAGCCTATATCAACAGTTATACCAAGAAAGATATTCGCATGGTACAAATTGCGCTTAGCCGTTTTAAGGACTTCTTAAAAGAGCAATACCCCATGAATGAGTTTAGTATCAAACCGGAACTTATTACCAAAGAAATGATGGAGCAGTTTGTAGCCTATTTGCAATCCCGAAGTGTGGGTGAGGGAGCTAAAAGCATTTACCAGCGTTTTAAGAAAGTTATTCGATATGCGATTGACCACGATGTAATGTTGAAAGACCC
>Ga0209064_1001025_pt1 | contig 51753 bp, 57 predicted proteins | sample Inofromicrocosms_FD_187498 | JGI IMG/M metagenome (GOLD analysis project Ga0209064, IMG submission 187498) | Mouse cecum microbial communities from Vienna, Austria - Inoculum for glucosamine and mucus D2O microcosms (SPAdes) (version 2) | ecosystem: Host-associated > Mammals > Digestive system >...
GAGTTGTTGATTGATAAAGTAATGATCATAAAATCCTCCCTGCAAATAAGAGAATTTTACAATCTTTTTTTAGAAATTGTACATATTTATCTCATCGTTTATGTACATATTTATCTTAACGTCTACAGAAGGAGAATGTAATCGAGCAAATATTCTCCAGCACTGCCTATTTTCCGGCATTCAACTTGATTAAGATCAATGGAGAATACTATGCGGATGGAGGCTATGCTCATTCCGTTCCTTATGAGCTCGCTCAAGAGATGGGGGCTACATCATTGATCGCGATCGATATCTCTGACTTTGAAATACCGGATCCTTTTCAAAGCGACGAGAACCATCTTTTGATCCGCCCATTGATGAAACTGAAGTATTATCTAGATTTTTCAGGAGCGGACTTGACCCCTCAAATTATGGAGGGATATTTAGAAACTTTAAAGTATTTAAACAAAGCGCCAGGCTATCTCTATACATTTTATGAAGAAGACTGGAAAGATATGCTGACTCTTGAAAAAATCGGCATAGAAATCATCAAGAAAGCAGGGAAAAAGGCAGACCTTAAAGAGCTTCCTGAGGCGCTTAAAGAAATCTATACCTTTTTGTTTCAATATGTTCCTCGGCCTTTGAACAATAAGTACTGGAACGAATATATCTTAGGAAGAGTGTTAGAAGCTATCGGATACATTTGTGGATTAGAACTTTTCCAGCAATATCATTTTAAAGATTTTTTAAAACAGATCCTGATCCATTTAGAGAACTTCAACGCCGATCCGAATACGCTCCCTTATCAAATCGAATATCGCTTTATGGAAATGAAAGGCGCTCGAGATCTTATCGTTTTTTTCCATTCCGCCTTTCTTTCTTATGGACTACACTTACCGGAAGGCTTTGATAAGCTAAAAGAAAAGTATCTTCTTCCTTACTATATCGCGATTGCTTGGATCGTATTGGATAAATGTAGACTTTTGCTCGATCTATGACCTCATAACTTTTTATGAGGTTTTTTTCCATTGTAGTATAATGAACGATATGGAAATACATCAAAACACACTCTTTGAACAAGAAGAAACACAACCAGATGAAGTGTTTCGGCCTTTGGCTGATCGAATGCGTCCCCAAACACTCGAAGAATATGCCGGACAAAAACAACTCGTCCAAAAAGGAAGCCTGTTATGGAAGATGATCCAGAACGATCAAATTCCTTCGATGATCTTTTGGGGCCCGCCAGGAGTAGGAAAAACGACACTCGCTCGAATCATCGCCCATCAAACGAAAGCGAACTTTATCGATTTTTCAGCTGTGCAAAGTGGAATCAAAGAAATTAAAGCCGTTATGAAGCAAGCCGAACTCGATCGAAAAGCAGGCAAAAAGACGATCGTATTTGTCGATGAGATCCATCGCTTCAATAAAGCCCAACAAGATGCATTTCTTCCTTATGTCGAAAAAGGAAGCATCATCTTGATTGGAGCAACAACGGAAAATCCAAGCTTTGAAGTCAATTCTGCCCTTCTTTCTCGCTGTCGAACCTTCGTGCTTCAATCACTCGAACGAGAAGATCTCAAACAACTGATCTATCATGCACTAAGTTCTCAACAAGGATTTGGACAAATGCATATCGATATCCGCGAGGAAGACATCGATAAGATTGCCGCTTTCTCTAATGGCGATGCTCGCTTTTGTCTGAATACATTAGAAATGGTTATCATCAATTCGCCAAGCGATGTCGATGGAGTCCATGTATCTCAAGATATTATCAAGCAATGTCTGCAAAAAAGATCATTACTCTATGATAAACAAGGAGAAGAGCATTATAATATTATTTCCGCTCTCCATAAAAGCGTCCGCAATTCCGATGTGCAGGCAGCCATATATTGGCTGGCTCGAATGCTTGAAGCAGGAGAAGATCCGCTTTACGTCGCGCGAAGACTCGTAAGGATGGCCAGCGAAGATATTGGAATGGCCGATTCAAGAGCGCTCGAAATTTGTATAGCTTCATACAATGCGGCCCATTATTTAGGAATGCCCGAATGCAATGTCCATTTGGCCCACGCAGTCGTTTATTTATGCCTAGCGCCAAAATCAAATGCCCTTGAAGTGGCGTATAACGCAGCGAAAGAGGACGCTAGAAAAACATTAGAACAACCTGTTCCACTGCACATACGCAACGCTCCAACAAAACTCATGAAGGATCTAGGCTATGGAGAAAATTATGAATATTCGCATGACTATGCTTACCATATGACCGATATGCAGTGTTTGCCCGATTCACTTGTCGGAAGAGAATATTATCAGCCTTCCGATCAAGGTTCGGAACAAAAAGTTAAAAAACGCATGGAACAGATCAACGCGATCAAAGCCAACTATCATAGATTAAGGAGAATGAAAAAATCATGAATATCAAAATCCATTCGATCAAGGAAACGAAAGAACTGGCTCAAAATCTTGCTTCTTTAATTCAAGGAAAGAATATCGTCATTTGTTTGAGTGGCGATCTAGGTGCTGGTAAAACGACATGGACGCAAGCCTTTGGAAAAGCATTAGGCGTAAAAAAGACCATCAACTCACCTACATTCACGATTATGAAAAATTATGTTCAAGGCGATGATAAACCATTCTTTCACATTGATGCTTATCGGTTGGAAGGACTCGATCAAGATCTTGGATTTGAAGAATGTTTTGATGAAGGAATCTGTGTTATCGAATGGTCTCACTTTATTGAAAACCAGATCCCTTCTGATCACATCGAAATGAATATTTTTGCTCGAGATGGAGAAGAAAGAACGATTGAATTGTTAGGAACAGGACCCGTTTCTCAAGAAATTGTAAAGGAGTACGAAAATGCTTAGTCTATGTATGGATAGTGCTTATAAAAATTTGATTATCGGTTTATACGACGAGAATGGATTGATCGATGGGATCGCCTTCGAAGCTTTCAAAAAACAAAGTGAAACGATTTTTGTTGAACTTGAACGCCTCTTGAAAAAAAACGATCTCGATTATAAAGATTTTGATCAAATCGTGATCACGAAAGGACCAGGTAGCTATACAGGAATACGAATCGCCATGACAATCGCAAAAGTTTTAAGCACCCAAATGGGTCAAACGCTCAAAACGATTTCTACGATGCAGCTTTATGCTGGAAAAGAAGAAAAAGCCAATGTTATTTTGGATGCTCGCTCTTCTCGTGTATACGCGGCTTATCTAGAAAATGGCAAGTTGATCGAAGGGCCGAAGATCATTACGCTCGACCAAGGGGAGTCATTTTTAAAAGCGCATCCAGCTCCCGTTTTTGGAGATGCCTATTTAATTGGACAGCAAGGACAAAGCAGTGATTTTTTAAAAAATTTCGGTGACTTGCTCCTAGACGCACAACGCGTCGAAAACAAGCATACCTTGACACCCGAGTATTTAAAAAGTAGCGAGGCATATAAAGCATGATCGATTTTATCGAAATGGATCTGAGCCATGCAAAAGCAGTTTTTGAACTTGAACAAAAGTGCTTCAGCGATCCATGGACATATGACAATATTTGTTATGAAATCGAAGGTAACCCCTTTTCTACAGGCTGGCTCATGCTCGAAGGAAAAAAAATCGTTGGCTTCGCTTTTTTATGGATCTTGTTCGAACGAGCGGACATCGCCGATATCGCGATCGCTCCCGAAGAAAGAAATAATGGATATGGAATGGAATTTTTGAAATTTCTAGAAATGGAAGCGATCCAAAAAGGATGTGAATTGTTTTCTTTAGAAGTAAAGGAATCAAATCAAACGGCTCGTCACCTTTATGAAAAATTTGGGTTTATCGAAACCAACCGCTCTAAAAAATATTATTCAGATGGTCAGACAGCCATCTATATGTCAAAGCCAATTGGAGGAATATAATGATTATTTTAGGAATAGAAAGCAGCTGCGATGAAACCGCAGTCGCCATTGTTAAAGATGGAAAAGAAATCCTTTCTTCGGTGGTCGCCTCGCAAATCGATGTCCATACGGAATTTGGAGGCGTCGTACCTGAAGTGGCTAGCCGGATCCATGTCGAAAATATTTCCATCTGTATAGAAAAAGCGTTGAAAGAAGCCAATATGACGATGGAACAAATCGATGCGATAGCTGTGACAAAAGGTCCTGGCTTGATTGGATGTCTGCATGTAGGTGTGCAAGCGGCCAAGACACTAGCCTTTGCTTTTCATAAACCACTTATTCCAGTCCATCATTTAGCTGGTCATATTTACGCCAATTCTCTTGTCGTAGATTTAAAATATCCACTTTTAGCTTTGGTCGTCAGTGGTGGAAATTCTGAACTTGTTTACATGAAAGATGAACATAGTTTCGAAATCTTAGGAGAAACGCAAGATGACGCGATCGGAGAAGCCTATGACAAAGTGGCCCGGGTACTTGATCTTGGCTATCCGGGTGGGCCTAAAATCGATCAGTTGGCCAAACAAGGGGAGCCGATCTATAGTCTTCCGCAACCGAAGACAGAAGGTAAATATGATTTTTCGTTTTCAGGACTAAAATCAGGTGTTTTACAGTTTGTCAAAAGAAAAGAAAAAGCTCACGAAACATTTAAAATGGAAGATCTTGCCGCTAGCTTTCAAGAAACAGCATTAAATGAGGTCTTTTCTCGGGTAGAGCGGGTTTTGAAAGATTATCCAGATATTCAGCATTTTGTTGTAGGGGGCGGTGTTTCCGCAAACTCTAGATTGCGCGAAAAAGTGGAAGAACTAAGGCAAAAGTATCCAAAGATCGAATTCACTGTCCCTCCTATGTATTGTTGTACGGATAATGCATGTATGATCGCTGTCGCAGGAGAGATCGCGAATAAAGTGGGGCGCCGAGGGTCTGCAGATCTTAGCGGCGATTCATCGTGGGCAATTCAATAGAAAACGAGAATATATCAAGCCATAATATAAGTGTAAACCAAGACGAAAGCTTGAATAGATGAGAAACAAAAAATAGGTTGAACAAACATCACTGGAGAAAAAGCGAACTGTGTTTGAACATCCTTAACTCTATGACTCATCTTTTTCTGTCCTATAATAAAAGCATCCGATTGCAGCCGGATGCTTTTTCCATTGACATGTCCGTTCAATTCGATGACAATTTGGCTAAGAAATAAAAGAGGTAACGTATGATCAAAGCAGTTATTTTTGATATGGATGGTTTGATGTTCGATACAGAACAAATGTTCAAACAACAATTTCGCGAAAAGCTCAATGCCTATGGCTTGAATGCAGTGCCAGATACAGTGATCCAAAGCATGATTGGCTGTGATTCTAGACGGATCGCAATGTATGAGAATCAATATCCGACAATTTCTAAGGCGATGGAAGAATGCCAACAGGAGCGAATGGATTACTTTTTTCGATTTTTTCCCGTTCCAGGCTCGGCAAACAAGCAGGGTTTAAAAGAACTTGTACAATATTTAAAAAATAAAAACATACCTTTTGCGATCGCTTCCAGCTCTTATCGTGAACATATCGAAACATTTTTAGAGTATGCAGGTTTTCCTATCGAACCCGCTCTTATCGTTTCGGGAAAAGAAGGATATGCTTCAAAACCTGATCCTGCGATCTTTTTAGGAGCTGCCAATAAGCTTGGTGTCGATCCATCCTCTTGTCTTGTATTGGAAGATAGTAAAAACGGAATCTTGGCGGCTAAGAACGCGAACATGGTATCGATCTTTATCCCCGATCAAATCGTTCCTGACCAAGAAATGAAAGAAGCGATTCAATATGAAAAAAAGGATCTGAGCGAAGTCATCGACTTTCTAGAACAGGAGAATGAACATGCATGAACTGTATACAAAACGGGTCTATTTACCATTTGCTTCTACAGATGGATATCGGGTTTTAGTGGATCGTATCTGGCCTAGAGGGATCAAAAAGGTGGATGCGCATTTAGATTCTTGGGAAAAAAAGATTGCGCCTTCCAACGAATTGAGAAAGTGGTTTCATCACGATCCACAAAGATTTGAAATATTTAAAACAAAATATCGGGAAGAGTTGGAACAAAATGGAGAAGCTCAACGTTTGGTGGAAATTGTGCGAAAACAGTTAGAAACCCAAAATGTAACTTTATTATATGGAGCGAAGGATACGCAAGACAATCAAGCTGTCGTTTTGAAGGAATGGCTTTTAGAAAAATTGGTTCCGAGCAAGACGTTATGATAAGATATACAGAGATGGAAAGAGTGAGGAGAAAATATGCCAGATAAGATCGTAGTATTGGATTTTGGAAGTCAGTACAATCAGCTGATTGCACGACGGATCCGGGAATTTGGAGTGTATTCTGAACTCCATTCGAACGAAATGACTTTGGAAGAAATCAAAAAGTTGGAAGATGTAAAAGGAATCGTTTTTTCAGGCGGACCAGAAGATGTATTTGAAGCCGATGCTCCAAAATGTGATCCTGCCATTTTGACAAGCGGTATCCCTGTTCTTGGAATCTGCTATGGAATGCAGCTCATCCAGCAAGAACTTGGTGGTAAAGTTGAACCTGGAGAATCTAGTGAGTATGGGCGTACGACGATCGAAGTGACAAAGGAAAACCTTTTGTTTGAAGGAACCCCACGCACCCAAACCGTTTGGATGTCTCACGGAAATAAAGTAACAGAGCTAGCGCCTGGATTTGAAACGATCGCTTGTTCAGACAATTGCCCATTTGCGGCAGCGCAAGACACGGAACGAAAAATGTACACTCTCCAATTCCATCCCGAAGTTCGGCATACAGAATATGGAAATACGTTGCTAAAAAACTTTGTGTTCAAGATTTGCCAAGCGAAAGCCAATTGGTCAATGCATGATTTTATTGAAACACAGAAAAAAGCGATCAAAGATAAAGTGAAAGACGACAAAGTCCTTCTAGGATTGAGTGGTGGCGTGGATTCGAGTGTCGTAGCCGCTCTCTTGCATGAAGCGATCGGCGATCAGCTGATTTGTATGTTCATCGATCATGGGCTGCTTCGAAAAGGCGAAGCTGAATCGGTCATGGAAACTTTTGGCAAAAACATGAATGTCAATCTCGTGAAGATCGACGCGAAAGATCGCTTTCTCTCAAAACTTGCAGGAGTAAGCGATCCAGAAAAAAAGCGCAAGATCATTGGAAACGAGTTTGTCTACACCTTTGATGAAGAAGTCAAGAAATTGACAGAAGGAGAAAATATCAAGTGGCTCGCGCAAGGAACTCTGTATACGGATGTGATCGAATCCGGAACAAAGACGGCGCAGACTATCAAATCACATCACAATGTGGGCGGTCTGCCTAAAGATATGCAGTTCCAATTGATCGAACCGCTGAACACCTTATTCAAAGATGAAGTCCGCGAACTTGGAAGCGAGCTCGGTTTGCCAGATGAGATGGTTTGGCGCCAGCCATTCCCAGGACCAGGACTTGGGATCCGCATTTTAGGCGATGTTACAGAAGAAAAGCTCAAGATCGTTCAAGATTCTGATGCGATCTTACGGGAAGAAATCGCGAAAGCAGGATTAGAACGCGATATATGGCAATACTTTACAGCCTTGACCAATATGCGCAGTGTAGGGGTGATGGGCGATCAAAGAACGTATGATTACGCTGTCGCGATACGAGCAGTCACAAGCATTGATGGTATGACAGCCGATTGGGCAAGGATCCCATTTGATGTCCTAGACAAAGTGGCAAACCGGATCGTCAATGAAGTCGATCATGTCAACCGTGTGCTCTATGATATCACCTCGAAGCCTCCTGGGACGATCGAGTTCGAATAAATTGTGAGTTTGAAGAAGTCCAGTGTTGATGTGGACTTTTGATAATCGATCACAGTTGTTTGTATGTGATTATTCTTGCTGTCAAACAAGAGGTTGAAATCCATATTAGAAACGCCCTTAGCTGTGGGAATAAACGCATGGCTAAGGGCGTTTTTTTTATGGCTTTCTGATGATAAGGTTAAAATTTGAGTCATAATGGAGTCCGAGTTCTCTACAGATCCTATCGTTAACGCGATCTAAAGCTCTTTTATATTCTCCATATTTTGGTGATAGTATCATAAGGTTAGGAATAAATATATCGTTGTATCCTTTGTTTTGAAATTCTTTCATCATTTTTCTTTGGACTATGTAAGCTGGATAATATTTCAATATTCCTGATTTTAATTTAGCACCTTTTAAAACGCCATCTTTTAATCTTTCATATTCTTCTTCGCTCATATCTCGATAAAAAGCAATCATTTCATCCGCTGTTCTTGTTTCATTAATAATACCGCCTGCTAGCTTAGTTCCTAATCGCATCATAAATGGTATTTTTAAAGTGGTCTCATCACAGTATTCTAAGAGATTCTTTAAAGCTTGTTTTTGCTCAGAAGTTTTAATTCTCACATTGAGAAACGGTTTGAAGTGACTGATTAAATAATCAGCCCATTTTTCTTCTGGAAGCATGGATTCGATCGCGTTTTCAATGGTCTCATAATCGAGCAGCTCATTTGCTTTATCGGGATCGCCATCATCGATAAACTCTTTTAATGCTTCAAGTTCAGACTTTTCTGTTTGCATTTCTTGTAACTTTTGATGGTATATGTTTAGAAGAATTTTCTTGTCATTTGTTTCTAAAAGCTTTTTAACATCATCAATGCCAATACCTAATTTTCTGTATATAGAAATCTTTTTTAATATTTCCACATTTTCTTTTGTGTAATTACGATACCCATTATCATCTTTCTTTACAGATAATAATCCTTTTTCTTCGTAATATTTGATTGCGCGTTTGGTCATTCCTACTTCCTTAACGATCTCATTTAACAACACGCCAACACACCTCCTTACACTTAAACTATAAGCGTGTACGTTGCGTATAGGTCAATCCTTGATTTTGAATTTATTTAGATTTATCAAAAACAGAAATTTAGATCATCCTTAAACTTGACATAGTATCATGGATTGATAACGAAATAATTGATATGGTAAATATAGGAGGGGAGAAAGTAAAATGAGTATGATAAAAAAAAGAAGGATGATAGAAATACAGCAACTACAAGATGATTCAGAAAAACAAAATGTGACGAGATTCATTTTAGAAGCTTTACCCCAATGGTTCGGAATATTGGAAGCTAGAGAAGAATATATTACCGAGAGCGTGAATAAAATGTTTTTTTGCGCTTACGATCAAGATCGGCCGATAGGATTTCTTTACTTAAAGGAAACAGGAAAGGATACTATTGAATTATTCGTTATGGGTGTGTTGCAGGAATTTCATCGAAAAGGTATTGGGCGAGCGCTGTTTTATAGAGCAAAGCGAGCGGCAAGGGAAAAAGGATATTCTTTTATCCAAGTTAAAACTGTTAAAATGGGAATATATGAAGAATATGATAGAACAAATCAATTCTATCAATCGCTAGGATTTAAAGAATTTCAAGTATTTCCTATGCTATGGGGTGAATCGAATCCATGTCAAATATACGTTATGACTTTATAGCTCAATAAATATAGAATATCTATTTTTTATCTTCATCAGCGAAAAATGATATCAACTGTAGGTGTTTCTAAAACAAGTCTTGAATTGACATTCTTTACCACAATGAATCGATGATCAATAAAACATATTCTTTTTGTCAACTGCCTCATTGCAATCCTCGTTCTTTCTTCTATATTTGAAGATAGGAGGAAAAACGATGGCAAACGAAGACAAAAAAGATTTTAACGCAATGCTCAACGATCCAAAAGATATGCCAAAAATCAAGACGATCACGGATGAGAAAAGCATCGCAAAATATGGAGGGGCACGAATGTATTTTGCGCCACAGATCGAATACGACAAAATGATGAAAAAAGTCCCCAAAGGGAAATTGCTCACGATCCAAATGATCAGAAAATATTTCGCTAAAGAAAACGGAGCCGATTTTACCGATCCGATCACAGCAGGAATCTTTGTTTCCATAGCTGCTTGGGCTAGTCATCAACGAAATGAAAAACCCACTCCCTATTGGAGAACCCTAAAAGCTCATGGAGAACTGAATGCGAAATATCCAGGCGGAATTCAAGCGCAAAAAGAAAAGCTCGAAGCAGAAGGATTTACGATTCTTCAAAAAGGAAGAAAGAATCTTCGTTATTATGTCAAAGATTATGAAAAGGCCTTAATGGCTTTATGATCAAGAGAACTAGAAAAAGCATGGATCTATAGCAGAAGCAGAAGATAGACATGTTATACTGAAACCGAGGTGAGTGTATGGATAATCTTGGATTTATGACATGTCTTCCATTTTCTTTATTTTTTTTGTCGATGGGCCTCGTCTTTTCAACATTGAAAGGAAAAGCGGTCACTTTACTCAGCCGATTCAATTCATTAAGTAAAGAAGAACAAAAAAAATATAACAGAGAACGGATATCAAAAACCCAAGCTAAAACTTTCTATGTATGGACTTTTCTGCTAGGAATCGGAGCGATCGCTTCCTACTTCATTTCTTCTTATATAGGGATCCTAGCTTTTTTGACCTGGCTATTTTTATTCTTAAAAGACGCTAAGAATACACCAGAACAAAATTTTCGGAAATATTCAAAAAAGAGGAAAGAAACGGAATGAAGCAGATCGATTACGGAACAGGAAGCATTTCAAAAAATATCATGCGCGCGGCTGGTCCTATGATTGCCGCTCAAGTCTTATCTTTGCTTTACAACGTCGTGGATCGCATGTATATTGGCAGGATCGAAGGAGTCGGAATGCAAGCGCTCGCTGGAGTAGGCCTTTGTTTTCCTTTGATCTCCTTGATCAATGCGTTCGCTAATCTTTACGCTTCTGGTGGCGCATCGCTTTGCGCTATTGAAAGCGGCAGGAAAAACCATCAAAAAGCCGAAAACTATATCAATACATCGTTTGCGCTGATTGTGATCACCGCAATCCTGCTGAGTGTTTTTGGCTTTTTGTTCTGTGAAAAAATACTATATGTATTTGGCGCAAGTCAAACGACGATCCTTTACGCCCTGCCATATATGCAGATCTATATCATTGGCACTCTTTTTTCGATGATTTCTTTAGGCTTGAATCCATTCATCAACGCGCAAGGCTATCCTACCATAGGCATGGTGACGATCTTGATCGGAGCGATCCTCAATATCGTTCTAGATCCAATTTTTATTTTTAGCTTTCATCTAGGCATTCAAGGAGCCGCGATCGCAAGCGTGCTTGCTCAAATCGTATCGGCCATTTTTGTCCTTCGCTTTTTGACTTCCAAAAAAGCGGAATATCGGCTTCGTTTCTTTTCACTCGGCGTGGCTGAATTTTGGGATTGCACCAAAAACATCGTATCTTTAGGAATGGCAGGCTTTGTGATGCAGTGTACCAATTCGCTCGTTCAAATCATTTCCAACAATGTTCTCAACCAATACGGCGGAGATCTTTACATCTCGATCATGACGATCGTCAATTCTGTGCGGCAGATCCTCGATACGATCATTTTTGGCTTGGCAGATGGAACAAGCCCTATTTTATCCTACAATTATGGTGCTCGTTATTATAAACGCGTCAAAAAAACGATCTGGGCCTTGACCGCGATCGCCTGCCTTTATACAAGTGTCGTGTGGATCCTGATCTTAGCTTTCCCCGCTTTATTCATTCAATTGTTCAATCAAGAACCCCAGCTGATCGAATTGTGTATTCCTGCATTGCGTCTTTACTTTTTCGCGTTTTTCTTTCAAGCTCTCCAATATGCTGGACAAACGACATTCAAGGCGCTCAATAAACGCAACCAAGCGATCTTCTTCTCTTTGTTTCGCAAAGTGATCATCGTCATACCACTAACGCTGTGGCTTCCAAACCTTTTCAATATGGGAGCGATTGGTGTCTTTGCGGCCGAGCCGATCAGTAATTTTGTCGGAGGTTCGATTTGTTTTATCACGATGCTCGTTACCGTATTCCCGGAACTTAATCAAGCAAATGAATAGGAATAGTCCTAAAAGATTGATAACATTTTCTTGATAAAAGTTAAGGAGATGCTTATGAGCAGTACTACAAATTCGAGTATATCTTATGAATCATTCAATTCGAAGCAAAGAATGCTCCTAACGATTGGCTCGTTAGGTTTAGTGTTCGCGACAGCCACCTATGGATTGTCGCTCGCCACGATCCAAGGACCAATGTTAAAGAACATAGGAGCAGAATCTGCTTTTTCTTTAGTAACGCTGATCGGTTCGATGGCCATGTGTATCATGACCCCAATTGGAGGTCGTCTTTGCGACATCTATGGAATGCGTAAAGTCATTTTAGTTGGCGGGATCATTAGCATGATTTCCGGGATCGGTTTCGTTTTCGCAAACAATTTACCATTGTTCATCCTATGCCGATTCTTTTTATTCCTAGCGATGGGAAGCTTTGTGACCACACCCTATATCTTGGCAGGTATCATTAATAAACGACAAGATGTTCCTAAAGCGATGGGCTTGATCGCGATCGTTCTAGGAATCGGGTCATTCCTTGGCTCCTATTTAGCGGGAGTATTTACCGATATGAATATGATGGTCCTTGCGATCTTGTTCCCGATCATTGGACTTTTAGTAGGCGTTCCATTGATCGTGATGAATTATCCAGATCAAGAAAAGGGCGCGAGTGGGGTGCATCTTGATGTCAAAGGAACGATTTTGCTCGTTCTAAGCTTAGGAGGAATCTTGCTCGCCCTCAATTTTGGACCGACTTCGGGATGGAGCAACCCAGTCGTTCTTGGATGCATGGGAGTAGGAATCGTAGCGTTGATCTTATTGTTCTTTGTGGAAAGCAACGCGGAAAGCCCATTGATCCCACTGCATATTTTCAAAAACAAAGAGTACAGTTTATTACTGCTGATCGCCTTTTTGAGTATGTTCTATGTTACAGGATTAACGACCTATATTCCAAATGCAATCCAAGACATCATGGGACAAAGCACGACCGCAAGTGGCTCAGTCACGATCCCACGTACGATCATCTCGATCATTCTTCCAGGACTTGTAGGTGGTTGGGTCGCAAAAAACCAAACCAGAAACTCTTGGATCTCTCTTTCAATCGCAGGAATCTGTATCGCGATCGCCTTTGCCGGACTCGTCTTTATTGGTCCGCATATGCCATTATGGTTCGTGATCGTTATGGTCTCTTTGACAGGAATCGCGGATTCGTTCCGGTCTGTCGTGATCACACCAGCAGCCCAAGCCGTCCTTACTCCAAAAGATATGGGGATCGGAACCTCATTGATCGGATTCTTCATCTCGCTCTCTAGCGTGATTTCTTCGAGCTTGGATGGAATTGCCTACGATACATTACGCCTTTCAGAACAAGGCGTTCATGGAATCACGATGGGAGTCGATACAGTCTTCTTGATTTCGGCAATCACCGGCTTGCTCACCTTTATTTTATCCACGTTCATTTATCGTAAGATGGCTGAAAACCGCGCAAAAAAACAAGCAAAAGCCTAAAAAAATGAAACCATCGACTCAAAGCTCGATGGTTTTTATCTATCCGGGCATTTGAACGCAAAAAAATAAAATAAAGAATTATGCTAGAAGAGAAAAGAAAGCAGGTAGTAAATATGAGTAACATTTTACGAATCACAGATACGATCCCAGAAGGTGTGGTGAAAGAAGCTTTGGAAAGCGGAACAGTCGAAGGCGTGATCGTCGAAGAATTTCCAGACGCTGATTTTATAGAAAGAGTCGCCGCACTTCTTCGCGACTATTCTGCAAAACACATTGTTGTAGACCTTAAAAGCATTACGAATTCCTCTCATTTGATCGAAGCCGTAACAGGCTTGCTTTTGCCAATGGCCGAAGTTGTGATCCCAAGTATTCCAGAAGCCGAAGTGCTAGACCGTATGTCGGTCACAAGCGACCAAGACATGGAAATGGCAGCCAAGAATATCGCGGACCATTCGGGAGCTTCTGTCATCTTATTTGCCAAAGGAATCTTTGCCGCTAAAAATCTTCTCTATACAAGCAATCAAGCCATTTGGTTCGATAAAGATTTAACAAGCGAAGAGATCACGAAAGGATTGACAGAAAATAAGCCACTCACTGAGATCGTAGCATAGTGGAAGGAACCGACTTTCTGTGAGTCGGTTTTTTTCCCGATTTTTTAGAGAGAAGTTCTCTCAAATACGCACTGGATTCTAAATGGATCGGTTTCTTTTTCATAGCTTTAGTCTATCGAAGAAATCATAAGAAATTCGAAATAAAATCAGAAGAACATGAAACGATTATTAAAAAAAACACGATATATAAGTCTTCTTCTTGGCTTATGCCTTATCGGCTGCACTGCCCCTAAAAAAGTGGATGCAAATGCTCTGATGGATTGGATCCATACGCAAGCCAATACAAACTCAATCGAGATCGGTATAACAGACTCGACCAACCAAGAAGAAACCACGATCAATTTATGGAAAAAAGAGGGAAAAAGTTATGGAGCCTGGAAAAATTCAGAAACAAATGATACCAGCCAATATACGGCGCCAACGCTTCAAATCGCAAAAGAAGAAAATGGAGAAAGAAAAACGATCCTCTTTACTCAAGTAGAGGATGGGTATGTGGTCGATTTGATCGAAAACGAACAAGCGCCAGAAGAACTGTTTACCCAGACGATCGCTTCCTTATTTGCACCCGCTCTGATCAACGATAGACAAAAATATACACTCGATCCTTCGTATTCTATTCAAAAACAAGACGATCGTTATACGATACAATCCGAAGACACACAAACTTGGACGTATCAAATCAACACGAAATCTGAAACCATTCAAACAAAACGTCCAACTGGAGAAAAGATCGAAACCCAACTTGAAGCCAATAAAGCGCCTTCGCAAACAACAAAAAAACAAATAGAAACACTATTGGAAGATCCCTCTTTGCAAGAAGGTTCTATGATCCATTTTGGATCATAGACCTGTGGCCACAGTCAACGCAGCAAGAAAGATGCCCGGAACGTTCGCGATGATGATCGGCCAATCTTTCGGCTTGCTCCACAAGCCATAGATCGTCCAAAGGATACAGTTTACAAACGCCACGGCCGGCTGTATGACATTGCCCTTTTGACCATTCAAGTTGGCATGGATCTGCGCGATATAGGATACATACATTAAAACAGACATGATGGAAGCGGCAGTCCCTACATAATGATAGAGTTTATTTTTATACATAGTTTCACCTCGTATTTAAAATATAAATAACCTAAAGAAAATATGTCAAATTAGATACAAGAAGGAAAGGAAAACGTATGATCGATTTTGAAAATGGAGCTTTATGGAAGCTTAGAAAATGTGATGAAAGCGCGATTGGAAGAAATTTGCGCCTTCTTTTGATCGAAGGAGAACAAATCATTGGCGCCTATAAAAGCGTTCGGGATTTTGTCGTCTTTACAGATCGAAGAGTAATTGCCTGCAATGTACAAGGAATCACTGGAAAAAAGCAAGACTATACATCAATGCCCTATAAAAAGATTTCCGTCTTTTCGATTGAAACATCTGGAACGTTCGATCTCGACTGTGAACTTGAAATGTATTTTAGCGGAGCGGGAAAAGTCAAGTTTGAGTTTTTAGGCGATAACGAGATCCTGCAGATCGGACAATGCATTTCTAAATACGCTTTATAGAAGGAAAGCGTATAATTAAAATCAAATGATAGGAGAAATAATATGCTTAGAGTAGGAATGTTAACAAGCGGAGGGGATTGCCAAGCACTGAACGCAACGATGCGCGCGATCTATAAATCCGTAAAACACAACGCCAAAGAACTTGTAGAGATCTATGGCTTTATCGATGGCTACAAAGGATTGATGTACAACAATTTTAAAATGCTTCGAGGCGATGATTTCGCGAGCATTTTAACGGTCGGTGGAACGATCTTAGGAACAAGCCGCACTCCGTTTAAGGACCTAGACAAACCAGACGAGAAAGGTAATGATAAAGTCAAGCTCATGAAAAAAACCTATAAAGTTTTAGAGCTCGATTGCCTCGTCGTACTTGGTGGAAATGGCTCGATCAAGACAGCCAATCGTCTTTCGGAAGAAGGATTGAATGTGATCGCGATGCCAAAAACGATCGACAATGATTTATGGGGAACCGATATGACCTTTGGATTCCAATCAGCAGTCGATATCGCGACACGCTGCATCGATGAGATCCATACTACCGCTTCAAGCCACGGCCGCGTATTTATCGTCGAATTGATGGGACACAAAACAGGATGGCTTCCACTGAATGCAGGGATCGCGGGAGGAGCCGATATTATCTTGCTCCCGGAGATTCCTTATGATCTTGATCAAGTCGTTAAAGTCGTCGAAAACAAAAAGACGAGCAACGATGGCCATTTTATGATCATTGTCGTAGCAGAAGGAGCGATGTCGAAAGAAGATCGGAAATTAAGCAAGAAAGAATATAAAGAACGATTGAGCCAATATATGTATCCATCCGTATCGTATAAATTAGCAGCAGAGATCGAAGAGCTGACAGGCCGCGAAGTCCGCGTGACGGTTCCTGGCCATACTCAACGTGGAGGAGCGCCTGATGCATATGACCGTGTCTTTGCGAGCCGTTTAGGCAGCGAAGCCGGCAAATTGATCTGTGATAGAAAATATGGCTATATGGTGGCATATAAAAATCGAGAAATCATCAAAGTTCCTTTGAAAGAAGTCGCTGGTAAATTGAAACTCGTCCAGCCAGACGCTTCGATCATCGAACAAGCGCGTATGCTTGGAATCAGCTTTGGAGATGAACAAGAATAGAACTTGACAGATCGTTTTGATTCGATATACTTTAGTTAGGTATAACTAACTAAAGGAGAAGACTATGCGAAAAACGATCGTCAAGCGAAAAGAAAAGATCGAATCCTTCGTTTCGATCTTTTCAAAATTATGGAAATAAGAGAAGACTTTGGTTTTCTCTTTTTTTGTTAGACTTCCAAAGGCAGGCGCTCCATGAGCAAATGCGATTGATCGAGCTTGCGGATCGTGATCCAATAGACGATCGCCAACATGCAGGCGGCCGCTACCCAAGCCGAAACTTCCGCTAACAAGATCCCATCAAAGGATAGAAACACAGGAAGTAGGGCGACCATGCCGATCCGGGCAACCAATTCCACGATTCCCGAAATCATAGGCCAAAACGTATCGCCCATACTTTGCAGCGCGCAACGGAAGATCCATAGCCACCCTAGACCTACTAGGAATAGGGATAAGATCTTCAAGCAATGAAAACCAATGAGCATCGTTTCATGCTCGTTTCCCCCAATCATGACTTTCATTAAGAACTCTCCAAATAAGAAGATCAAGACACAGCAGGCAAGACACATAAACGCCATCGCGAGATTCATCGATTTGACCCCTTTTTTGATCCGACCTAAATGATTGGCCCCTAGATTTTGTCCAACAAATGTGCCTGTCGCAAACCCATATGTGCTCGGGATCTGCTCAAGAAGGATGATCACTTTGCTTGCAGCCGTGTAGCCCGCAATATAGATCGAACCAAATTGATTGATCGCGCTTTGAAGCACCATGACCCCTACAGCAGTGATCGAATTCATGATCGCAACAGGAATGGACAACTTTAATGAACGAAAAAATAAGTAAGGATTCCATTTCCAATCTTCTTTTTTGATTTTGGCTTCTTGGATTCTTTGAACGAACGTAAAACAATAGATCGCAGAAAACAACTGGGCGACCACGGTCGCGATCGCCGCGCCAGCGACTCCCATTTTACAAGGGATGACAAGCACGATATCGAGGATCGTATTCAAGAAAAAGGAGAGGATCATCGCGATCAATGGATTTTTAGAATCGCCAAAAGCGCGCAAGATACCAGAATAAAAGTTATAACACATCGAAACACTCATACAAGCGAAGATGATCTGGATGTAAAGCTTGGCGTTGGCCATTAGATCTTCTGGCGTCTGGATCCAGCGCAACAGCCATTCGGTCCCGAAAAAAGCTAAAAAAGTAATTATGATCGAAAATCCAAAACAAAGAAAAAAAGACATTGTGATCGATCGACGGATCGATTGTGGATCTCGTGCTCCAAAGTATTGCGAAACGAGAATCGATACGCCTTGGGAAAGACCGATCACGAATCCAAGCACTAAGAAATTCAAAGAACCCGTCAAACCGACAGCGGCTAAAGCATCGACGCCGATCCCTCTTCCGACGACGATCGTATCTACAAAATTGTAAAGCTGCTGTAAAAGGTTTCCAGCTAAAAGCGGAGTTCCAAAGACTAAGATCTGTTTGGCACATGGACCCGATGTCATATCCATCGTATTTTGATTTTCACTCATAGTTTCCCTCCATAAACGCTATTATTGTACGAAAGTTTTTTTTCTTTGGAAAGAAGCAATTCAGCGCTCATTTATTCGAAATTCTTCTAAAATAAAGGTATGACAACAAGAATCGTATTTATGGTCACGCCTCAAAGACCGTATTATAAAAAAGCAAAAATCGAATTTGAGTTTTTTCCTGGCCAATCCGCCAGTCAAAAGAAAAAGAATGTGGAAGCGCTCCATGCCGCGTTTTTAAAACGATACCCCACGATGAAAGTTCTGGAAATCTCGACCAAATCCGATCAAGAAGTCGGGATCGCGCTTTCGCCATTCAATTTAACACTTCGCCTTCCTTTTTTGCAGAAGGCCTTTTCCATCGAGAATATTTACCAAGCATCCAAAGTTTATGAACATGGAGGCCCCTTTTGTGATTTGCTCGGCGCATCGGCTTTAGAAGCCAAGCGGGATCCTCGAAAACAAAAAGTCGGAAAAGTCGTCCATTTTAACCTTGAAAACAAGCAATACCCAGCCAATCCGGATACCGCCTTCTACACATGGCTTTATTTTAGAGCGATCAAAGAACATCCTTTATTGGCACAAAAGCTGCTGGAGTTCAACGCGTTTACGGATATCGAATGTGCGGAAGAACCCAAAGGAGGAAATCAAGCTCTTGCCTGCTGTATATATGTATCGATGGCCCAGGCGGGCGTATTGAAAAATATTCATTCATTTTCTGATCTAGTCGATGCGATGTATTATTCGCCGATCTTGAAGGTAGAAGATCAAAAACAAACGAAAGTAGAAGATACTTCGCTTTCGCTTGTGCTCCCAAAAACGGAAAAGAAAAAAGCGTTCGCGATCGGCGAATGGATCGTTCATCCTACGATCGGCAAAGGCGAGGTCGTGAAAAAAGATTCAAAATCGTATACGATCTACTTCAAGGTTTCGGGCCCAAAAGTTCTAAGCAAAGAGTTCGTTGAAAAAACTTGTCGTCCGCTACCGTAATTCTTGTTGACTTTGACTTAACTCTAAGACGTATACTTTTTATTAAAGGAGAAAAAAGTGCAAATCAAAGAAGTTAGCGAAAAGTTCAACATCAAAGAGGATACCCTTCGTTATTATGAAAAAGTAGGAATGATTCCTCCTGTTCATAGGACATCTAGCGGGATCCGAGATTATAATGAAACGGATCTGGGTTGGGTCGAGCTTGTCTTGTGCATGCGTAAAACGGGACTTCCGATCCAGGCGATCGTGGAATTTGTCAACTTGTCCAAAGAAGGAGACACTACGTTAGCCAAAAGATTGGATCTATTGCAGGAGCAAAGGGAGATCTTGATCCAAGAGAGAATTCAAATGGATCAAATGCTAGGTCGTTTGGATCATAAGATCGACTACTACAAGAAAAAGTTACAGAAAAACGAACATTGATATATCTCAAGCATATCAATGTTTTTTATTGGGCCAACTTTGTATGATAAAGCTATAGAAAAGAGGAATCAATATGTGTACTGCTGTTAACTATACAAATGGCTGCCATTTATTTGGCCGGAACCTTGATTTAGAAATCAATTATCCAGTTGATGTGGTCATCACACCCCATAATTATGTATTCAAAATGAAGGATGGAAGCGAGATCAAAAATCATCATGCCTTGATCGGGATGGGATTGATCCAAAACGATTATCCATTGTATTTTGAAGCGATCAACGACGCCGGTTTAGGAATGGCTGGTACTGCCTTTGCGGGATTGGCCTATTATGCGCCTGTTCAAGAAGGAAAGAAAAATATCGCGCCTTTCGAGTTCATCCCATATATTTTAGGACAAGCTTCTACAGTGGAAGAAGCTCGGAAGCTTCTAGAAAATGTCAATCTTTGCGATGTTCATTTCTCGGCAGAACAACCGAATTCACCGCTTCATTTTCTGATTGGCGATAAAAACGAAAGTATCGTTGTTGAACAAACCAAAGAAAAAGGTTTCCGTGTTTATGATGATCCATACGATGTTTTGACAAACTGCCCAGATTTTGATTGGCAATGCAAAAACATCTCGATCTATTCTCAATTGACAGGACAGATCATTACCCCACGCTTCGCGAAAGATGCCAAAGACATCGATCTTTATTCCAGAGGCATGGGATCGACCGGTCTTCCTGGCGGAGTCGATTCAGTAAGCCGGTTTGTTCGTGCCGCCTTTACACGTCTGAATTCATTCTGTGATCCAAACAGTATTGAAAAAAATGTAGGTGAATATTTCCATATCCTTACGAATGTGCAGCAGGTCAATGGGGAAGCCGAAATACATCCAGGCGAATACGAGATCACTCAATATACAAGTGTTGGAGATACGGATTCGGGAATCTTCTATTACACGACGTATTACAACCAAAACATCAACGCGGTGGATATGAAAAAAGAAAACCTGGAAGGTTCTTCTTTGATCTCTTATCCAGTTCTTCGTGATTTAAACGTCAATATCCAAAACTAAGTAAAAACGAGATAGAACTAACATAGGAGCGATCCTGTGCTAGTTCTTTTTTTATCCTCAAGGCAGGAGTATTGAAAAAAGCCAATTATAATAACGCATTTTTTTTAGAAAACAAGTAGAGAATGTGCACGTTTTATAACAATCAAGATTTGAATCTCCTTGAGAAATCTAAGAAATAGTCTTTATATAAAGGAAAATAAGCAGATTTTCATTTTTTTGAAATGTACAATAAAAAGAATACATTTACGGGCATCAAAGTTGATGATCTCTATGCGAAAGGGTATATTGATACTGTAAATAAAGGATAGGGCATATAAAGAAGATAGAAAGAAGGCAGTATGCTTTTATGGATGCCCCCAGTAATTCCCCTCATTAAAGCATGCAACAAATTATGACAAAAGATGAATTCAAAAAAGTATTGACTGACGCGATCGGTGGATCTGCATATGGTGATGAAGTAATCGCTGATTTAGTAGCTAACTTCGGTGAAGAAGGAAAATATGCGCAAAATGCAAAAGATCGTCTAGATGATCGTCTTGGAACACTTAAAGGTTGGGAAAAGAAACATCGTGAAGAAGGCGACGCAGCAAAAGCTGATGAAGAAGCCGCTAAGATTGCGATCGTAGAAAAAGCTTTGAAAGCAATCGCATAAGTTGATCGAACACAATAACACAATATAAAAATCGGGTTTCGGCATAACAACTAAAAAAAGAAAGAAGGATGTTTACCAAATTGCCGAAGAAAGAACCCTAAAAATGGTAAGCAAAAAAAACACTATGACTAAAGAAGAAACAATCGCTAAATTAAGAGCAGCAGCAGGAGATAGCAACTACGGAAAAGCCGTTGTTGATGAATTCGAAGCACATTTCGATGATGATGCAAAAAAATATGGTCAAACTTTAGCAGATCGTATCGATGATCGTATCGGTGTAATCAAAGGTTGGGCTGAAAAAGACGAAAAAGAAGGAAAAACTTTAGACGCAGCTGTAGAACAAGACAAGATCGCTGTTCTAGAAGCAATGAAAAAAGCTCTTTAATAAAAAGCATGATAGATCAAAGGTCCGGAATTTCCGGACCTTTTTCATGGAATCCAATAGCCAATCCCTTTTATCGTTTTGATCAAATGGGGATTTCCGATCTTCTTACGGAGCCGAGACATCGATGTTGTCAAAGTGCCTTCTCCGATGAATTGTTCTGTATTCCATAAATGGAGAGTCAGCTCTTCTCGTCGAACGATGCGGCCACGATTTTTTATAAGCATATCGAACAGCCTCTGTTCTGTAGGGGTAAGAAAGATCCGCTGATCAAGCTGATATAAGTGATGGTTTTTTAGATCATACCGAAAGTCAAAAGGTAAAAGAGTCCAATTTGAATCTGTCATATCCTCAGTATAAAGGGTATTTATTAAGAAATTCCTAACACTTCTGTAATCTTTGCCAAAACAAAATACAAAAAAGCGATACAATGGAAGAATAGAAAGAAGGAATTCATTGTGAAGAAACATGTGGTATGTTTTACGACCTTCAACGAATCCCAAAAACAAAAACTCCGAGAAGTCTCGGATACATTGGAATTGCATTTTGATACCGAGGAGGATGTGATGCCCTATTTTTCAAAGGCCAGCGCGATCATTGGGATCATTCCTGAATCTTTGCGAGAACAAGTCGATTCGATCGAATCATTGGAACTCGTTCAATTACCGAGTGCCGGTTATGAAGGCTGGGATCGTTGGATCCATAAAGCCGTTTTATGCAATTCATCAGGAACATTTGGATTCACGATCGCAGAATATGTGATCCAAGCAATCTTATCGATATATCGGGAAGCAGACCAATATAAGAGCTTTCAAGCCCAAAACCAGTGGAGTACGACACGCATTCCTATAGAAACCTTGCGCTATAAAAACGCACTCATATTAGGTGTCGGGGATGTAGGTTCCACATTGGCCAGCCGCTTAAAAGCCTTTGGCTGCCGGACGATTGGTCTTAGAAAAAAGAAAGTGGAAAAAGAAGGGTTTGATCGGATCGATCAGCTAGTCAATATTCGAACATATTTGCCAGAAGCCGATCTTGTGATCAATTGTTTGCCGAGCAATACCGATACTGACGATTTTTTTCAAGCGGAAATGTTCGATCTCATGCCAAGCCATGCGATCTTTGTCAATGTTGGACGTGGAAAATTTGTAAAAACGAGTTTATTAGAAGAAGTGATGCGCAAGCAAAAGATCCGGGCGATGGTTCTGGATGTTTTTGAGGAAGAACCGCTACCTCCTCATTCTAGCTTATGGAACGAAAAATCTGTATACATCACCCCTCATATTTCGGGAGGATACGCTTCTCGCTATACAAAAGATCTCTTCGCTCAGCTTGTGGAAACAAACTTGAAAAATCTCGTGGAACACAAGCCTTTTAAAAACCAAGTTAATCGTCCAGGCTTTAACGAAGGGGAATTCGGAAAATTGGATACGAGGTGAAAAGATGGAAGTCAAAATATTAATGGATGGGGATATTTTATGGGAAGACGCGATGGAATACGCGCTTGACTGCCCATGGAAGGCGGGCAGACATCTTGGAGAAAAAATGAAGCATCATGAAATCAAAGGATGGGAACGTGTTTTCGTCGCTTATGAAGAGGGAGACCTTTATGGTTTTTTATATTTCGCAAAAAAAGACTGCCTACCTTCTTTAAAATATTCCCCTTATGTACGCTATTTGTTTATTGACGAGCGGAAACGAGGACATCGTTATGGGAAGCGATTGATCGAGTCCGCAGAACAGTATGCCTTCGACCTCGGATTTGAGCAGATCTATTTAACGAGCGATCATGTCGGTCTATATGAAAAATATGGATTCCATCCAATCGATTCTTTTCGCGCTCCTTGGGATTCGAGCACGATAGAAACTGTTTATGAAAGGAACCTTTTATGAAAAAAGAGTTTGAACAAGCGCTCCATGAGGTCGAACAAGATCCTCGAAACGCAGAATATACGCAAAGAGGGATCAAGCCGATCGTTCAGCTTTCTAAGCAAGCTAAGATCTTGATCATTTCACAAGCGCCAGGAAAAAAAGTCGAAGAAACAGGGATCCCATTCAACGATCTTTCCGGAAAGAAACTAAGAGAATGGATGGGATTGGATGAAAAAACGTTTTATTCCGACAAGATCGCGATCATGCCGATGGATTTTTACTATCCAGGCAAAGCGAAATCAGGAGATCTGCCACCAAGAGCGTTTATGAAACAATATCATACGGCTCTTCTTGAGCACATGCCCAATATTGAGCTGATCATTTTAGTGGGAAAATATGCGATCGACGCGTATTTAAAAGAAGAAGCTTATCCAACTCTTACTGAAACTGTGGAGAATTATGCTCATTATTTGCCAAAGTATTTCCCAATCGTCCATCCTAGTCCTCTTAACCAGGGGTGGAGAAAAAAGAATCCATGGTTTGAAGAAAACGTGGTTCCTGTTTTGCGAGAAAAGATCCAAGCGTGCTTGGGGGACACAAAGAAGGAGAATGCCTCATGAATAAGCCACCTGTTTTTACTGCTTATACAAGTTTGCGCTCAAAGATCGATCGAGCCGGGCAATCGTTATGGATCTATTTGCTCGTTCAGCTGTGCGCCTCTTTGATTGGTTCATTGGGTCTTGGATTTTTGCTCGCCTGGCTGCCGATGCATCTTCAGCTTTCTATCGAACCTGTTTTAAGCTCACTGATCCTTTTGCTTTCTTCAATTCTTTCTGGCCTTTGCGCGATCTTGTTTTTTAAAAGCCGCTATCCTCTTTTGTGGAAAGAGGATCTTAAGCGTCCATTCAAAGCGAGCGATGTATGGAATGGATACGCGCTCTTATCGCTTGCTTCGTTTGCGTTTTCTTTGATTTTTTCTTTGGTCAACCAATGGTTGAACGCTCCGATCCAACAGCCGGATTTTGGGGTTTCGAGGAGCTTGTTTTCAGATCTTATTTTATTTGTGGCTATCGTTCTTGTAGGACCCGCTATAGAAGAATTGTTTTTCCGGGGCGTTTTGCTGAAGAGCTTTGAAGCGTATGGAAAGACGTTTTCGATCGTATTCAGCGCGCTTTGCTTTGGTATGATGCATTTGAATTTCGCGCAAGGACTGCCTGCCTTCTTTATGGGCTGCGTTCTCGGCTGCTTTTATGCCAAGACGCGTTCGTTAACGCTAGTGATCTTGATTCATATGCTCAATAACGCAATTTCTTTTTTGACGATGAGCACATGGTTCATGTGGATCGCTCCCTTTGTGATTTTGCTGGCGTGCCTCTATGGAATCGTTTATTTGATCCTTAAACGAAAGGAATTTACGCTAGAAAGAAGGCGATGGTCTTCTCCTAAAGAAGTCTATCAATTGGCTTTCAAAAACGTTTGGATCCTTGTTTTTGGATTCGTATTTATTCTTAGTTCCTTATGGATGTGGTTAGGGCGATAAGATCGCCCTTTTTCTGTGTTTTTTTAGGATTAAGTGGTATTATAACTGTATGTTAGGGGGCTCTTTATGCGACTATTACATCTTTCAGATCTCCATTTAGGAAAACAGGTCCACGGATATTCGATGCAGGAAGAACAGGAGGCGATGCTCGATCGCGTCCTTGCGTTGATCGACTCTCAAAAAGTCGATGGACTGCTGATCGCGGGCGATATTTACGATCGGAGCACACCGAGCGAATGGGCGATGCAGCTGTTCGATCGATTTCTAGCGAAGTTGAGTGAGCGTGGTATCGAAACGTGTATCATTGCCGGTAATCATGATTCCGCCAATCGGCTCAAATATGGAGATTGGCTTTTTCAAAAACATAAGATCCATATTGCTGCGCGATTCGATGGTCATGTGGATCGATTACAATTAGAAAAAAATGGACAGAAGATCCATATTTATATGCTTCCCTTTTTAAAAAAAGCCTATGTTCGAAAACTAGATCCAGCATGTAGCAGCGATGAAGAAGCGGTGTGTTACGCGTTGGGGACGATCGATCTGGATCCGGAAGCGTTCAATATTTTAATGGCCCATCAATTTGTCGAAGGCTCGCAGCGCTGTGATTCCGAACAAAAGAGCGTGGGCGGTAGCGATGGGATCCAAGCTTCGGTGTTCGAGCCTTTCGATTATGTCGCTCTTGGTCACTTGCATTCTCCACAAAGCGTAACGGAAAAGATCCGTTATGCGGGGACGCTTTTAAAGTATTCGGTCGATGAGATCCATCAAAAGAAAAGAGCGCTCCTTCTCGATATTTGTGATAAAAAAATCGAAGTGCATGAGATCGAAGTGCCTGCCCTTCACGATTTTGTAGAGATCGAAGGCGATTATATGACATTGAGTTCTAAAACATTCTACCAAGATCTCAATAAAGAAGATTACTATTCGATCGTTTTGTTGGATGAACACGATATTCCTTATGTCCGCAAAAAGTTGGAGACAATTTATCCAAAGATCTTAAAGATCACCTACAAAAATCGCCGACAAGGAAAGCTGGAAACGCGATCGGTGCATGAAATGGAAGCGATCGATCCTCTCGCTTTGATCGCTTCTTTTTATCAAGAACAAAATGGAACCGCGATCAGCGAGGAACAAAAAAAGATCATCAAGGATCTTTGGGAAGAAACGATATGAGACCACTGCAATTAAAAATGAGCGCCTTTGGACCGTATGCGAACGAAGAGTCGATCGACTTTGAACGATTTGGAAAAAATGGATTGTATTTAGTGAGCGGAACGACAGGAGCAGGCAAGACGACGATCTTTGATGCGATTGTATACGCCCTTTTTGGAAGCGTGAGCGGGGACCAAAAGGAAACGAATATGATCCGTTCTCAATACGCCAAGCCAACCACGAAAACGTTTGTCGAGCTTCGATTTTGCGTAAAGGATCGAATTTATACGGTTTATCGTTCGCCAGAATATGAACGGCCTAAGGCACGAGGGGAGGGCTTTACGAAACAAAAAGCGCAAACGGAACTGTATTTTGAAGATCATACACTTCCGCTCGTAAAGGCGGGGGAAGTCAACGCGAAGATCGAGTCGATTTTAGGAATGGATCGAGCTCAGTTCAAGCAGATCGGCATGATCGCTCAAAATGATTTTTTGAAGCTGCTTTTAGCCAAGACGGAAGAGCGCTCGAAGATCCTTCAAGAGCTTTTCCACACCGAGGCGTATGCCCGCTTTCAAGAGAAGATCAATCTGAAAGCGAATCAAATCAAATCGGATTACGGAAAGATCGAACAAATATTCGAGCAGACGCGTCAGCTTTCGAATATCCTTTTGAAAGATCAAGAATATGAAGAGAGTGAATTGCTCCATCGGTTGGAGAAGGGAATCGAAGAAGCGCATCAACGAAAAATGCAGCATCAGCAAGCGCAAGACACGATCCAACAGAGGATCCAAATAAAAAGTCAAGAAAATGGAGTTTTGCTTCAAATGAAAAAGCAGCGGGCACTCAAAGAAGCGGCTAAACAAGAACTCGAGAGACTCATGCCTTTTTATAAACAAGCGTGTCTTGATCGAGAGCATCTAGCCAAAAGCAAAGCAATGGTCGAAGGTTGGATTGAACAGAAAAAAGAACTCCAAGATGAAATGATGAAAGCGGATGCCAAAGAAAAGTATTTAAAGGATTGGGAGACGATCAAAAAGAAGCTTGAAAGCGGATCCCGTTTGCTCAAAGAGCAAGAACAAAGAAAACATGAAATCGAAGAAGAAATGGCTCTTTTGGACAAGCTTTTGGAAGATGGGGATGAAAAAGCGCAAGAACAGATCTGGCTTTCCTATCTTCAGCAAGCCCAAAAAAAAGAAGCGTTGCTCAAGGAAGAAGAGATCGAGTCTAAAAAACAAGAACAGATCCGTTTTGCCTATCAAAAAGCGAAGGTCGCTTTGAAAAACGAAATGGATCAGCTTTCGTCGCTGGAATTGGCGTTTTTTGACCAACAGGCTGGTTTTTTGGCAAGCCATTTAGAGGAAGGCAAGCCTTGTCCTGTGTGTGGTTCGCTTTCGCATCCTTTACCAGCCCGTCTAGTGGATGTTTCGATCGATCAAGCAAATATTGATCGACAAAAAGAGAATGTCGAGCAAAAAAGGAGCGTTCTATCGACTCAGAGCGAAGCGTTGGCGCATTCCAATGCTTCGTTATCCTATATTCAAGAAGAATTAGAGGAGTATGCCGCGTGCAAACCAAAAGCACAAATCGTGCAAAAGCTCATCGAGATCCGAAGAGAAATCGCGAAAAAAGAACAAGCGAAGATTCGAAAAGTCCAGCTTCAAAAACAAAAAACCAATTTGGAAAGCAAGTTTGCTCAAATTCAAGCGGAGGTCGCTGAATGGGACCGTCAAAACGCGTCAGTCCAAGCATCCATCCGGCAGCTTGGAGAATGTAAAGCGAAAGATGAAATCGATCATCGGCTCAAAGCGTTGAACAAAATGATCGAGGATGATCGAAAAGAACGGGAAGAACAAGATAAAAAGTATCAAGCGATCAGTCAAAAAAAGGCAGAACTCGAAGGAACGATCGGAAAAGAACAAGAAGAATCGAAGATCGATCTGGAGAAGGCGCTTCAAAAAAACGAAGAGGAGCTTCAAAGTTTTCAAGAGGCTAAAAATAAATATGATCAAGAGATCCTTCAGCTTGAGAGGTTTGAACAAAATGAGCGATATGTCCTTGAACAAATCAGAAAACAGATCCAGCAAAAACAGGCGATCGAAAAAGAGTATCAACTCTTTAAATCATTGGCGGATACATTCAGCGGAAAGCTTAAAGACAAAGATAAGATCCAGTTGGAAACGTATGTACAGCGCGCTTATTTTCAGGAAATCTTGCATAAAGCCAATATTCGGCTCATGGCGATCAGCGATGGACAATATGAGCTGATCCTGCTTCCTGCGATCAATAAACGTTCGCAAAGCGGTCTAGATTTAGGGATCATCGATCACTATAATGATACGAAGCGGAGCGTGAATACGCTTTCGGGTGGAGAATCGTTTGAAGCTTCTTTATCGCTGGCGCTTGGTTTATCGGATATGGTTCAAGAACAAAGCGGAGGTATTTCGATCGAGACGATGTTTATCGATGAAGGCTTCGGCACTCTGGATGAAGAAAAGCTGAATCAAGCGATCGACTTGCTGATCGATCTTTCGGATCATCGACTTGTTGGAGTGATTTCACACACAAACGCTTTTAAAGAGCGGATCGACCAGCAGATCCGGGTCCAAAAAAATGGAGAACAAGGCTCTTCGATCCAGATCGTGGATTAGAAATCACTATAATAAAAAAGATAAAAAGAAGAGGATCGCCTGAATGTAGGATCCTCTTCTTTTTCGATTTTTCAAATTTATGGTCGTTGACCAAGACCGCCTTCCAAAGTGATCGTTTCTCCTGTCATGTATTTGAGAGAATCCGACATTAAAGTCACACACGCTTCCCCAATATCGTTCATTGGATCGCCATAATAACCGCAAGGAGGCATATGGACATTTTTTTCATACGCTTCTGGATAATTCGTTTTAAATTGTTCTAGCTGCTTGGTCCAAGCGAGCGGACAAATAATATTGACATTGATTCCGTCTTTCGCCCATTCTGTAGCCGCAACACGAGAAAGTCCGCGGATTCCCTCTTTTGCCGCCGCATAGCTTGATTGTCCCGCGTTGCCAAATAAAGCGGCGCCAGAGCCAAAGTTGACGATTGAGCCTTTTGTTTTCTTTAAGTAAGGATAAGCAGCTTTCATATAAAAGAAGGTCGCATACAATCCAGAATAGATCGCTAAATTGAATTGTTCTAAAGTTTGCTGTTCAAAAGGAACGCCCGAAGCGGAAGCTTGCGCGCAATTCACTAATCCATGGATCTCTTTGAATTGATCAATCGTTCGATCGATCACATTTTGAACGATTTTCTCATTATCTTGACCATATTCGATATCCGCAGGCACGCACAATACCGAAGCGCCATATTCTTTTTCTAGGCTTTCTTTGGCATCATAGAGCTTTTGTTTGTTTCGGCCTGTGATCACGATGTTCCATCCGGCTTTCGCAAAAGCGCAGGCGATCCCGTATCCGATCGCGCCAGGACGTCCATTGTCTAAGAGGACTTGGCCGCCACCTGTAATAATGACTGTTTTCTTTTGGTTTTCCATTAGTATCACCTCTTCCACAAACATACCACAAAGTGTTCGAAAGTCTCATTTCTTTGCCTTGTAGTAGACGAACGTGTCGTTTTCTAATAAGAGCGTATCTTTTGTTGGAATGAAGAAATCATCCTTGCGCTTGATGCATAAAATCGAAGGAATTTGTCCATGCAACTCTTCGAGCCGCTTGTTGAGCCGAGGATCCCGCTTTCCGATCGTTTCTTCCTCCAAGCTGCTCTCGCTTGGCTCATAGGCTTCTCCTGCTAGAATCAAGATATCGTTTTTAACGAGCAGCGTATCTTTATTGGGGATAAAAGAGCGGCCATTCCGGATGACGAGCGCAATGATCAAGTTTTGTGGCAAAGCGAAGCTTTCCAATGTCCTATTGATCCAATGGGAATCTTTATGGAGTCGTACTTGGATGAACCTTAAATCCGTCTGTTCGCTATAATCCGAAAATGTTTGTAAGATCGTATGCTCCAGGTCGCTCATTTTTAAGAGCTTAGCGACATACGGAAGAAGCGTTCCTTGGATCGCGATCGAAAACAAAACGACACCAAACACGATATGGTAAAGATCATAATGAAATACGGTTTCATGAAGGGTCGCCATGATCGCGAAGACGATCGATGCCACGCCCCTAAGTCCCGCAAAGCTGATCAATGTCTTTTGCGCGAATGAATAGTTTTTAAAACAGGATAAGATCGTAAACACGCTGATCGGACGCGCGAGCAGCGTTAAGAACAAAAAGACAAAACCAGCCAAAGGCAAATTGACCCAAAGCTGACTTGGAAAAGAAAGAAGTCCAAGCAGAAAGAAGATCAGCATTTGCATAAGCGTCGTCAAACCATCAAAGAAGTGAACAAGTTCTTTCTTGGCCCGCAAATTCGAATTTCCAAGCATCAATCCTGTAATATAACAAGCTAAAAACCCGTTTCCTTCCAAAAGCATCGTGATCGAATAGCTCAAAAAGCCAACAGCCAGCACATACACCGCGTTGAATCCAGCAATGTCAAAATGCCACAATTTGATAAAAGTTCGTGCAATGATATAGATCGCGACACCAACTATAAAACCAACTCCAATCTGCTGGATCAAAAGAAGAAGGATCGAACCGATCTCGAATGGCTGCTTGGAAAGCGTCAAGCAAATTAGAACGAGCATATAGGCAAATGGATCGTTGGAGCCTGATTCGATCTCTAACAAAGAATCGGTGTGATTTTTAAGCGCGAGATTTTGACTCCGCAAAATATTGAATACGCTCGCCGCATCCGTAGAAGACAATAAAGCGCCAATGAGCAAACTTTCGATCCACAAAATATGGAGCGCATAGTGACAAAAAAGCGCGGTCAACAAAGCGGTCGAGACGACCCCGATGCTGGCTAATAGCGCGCTAGGGAACGCGACCTTTTTGGCGCGCTTCCAACTCGTGCCAAATCCTCCATAGAACATGATCACCACAAGGCCCACCGTGCAGATCTGCTCTGCGAACGCGAAATCGTCAAATGGGATCGAAAATAGACCTTCGCTTCCAAAAATCATCCCTAAGCCAATAAATCCTAAAAGCATTGGGACCTTGAGCCGGCTTGCGATTTTCTGGATCATGATCGACGCTAAGATCACGATCGCTCCAAGAAATAAAGTCGTTGTCATAAAAGTCCCCTCTCATGGCTCTATTATGCCTAGAACGCGTGCATATTTCCATTTTTATCCACAATAGAATCCGATTGGATGGACAGTATGCGTATGTTTGGGATCGAAGTCGGTCAATTCTCTATGAAGCAGCACCGAAGCCATTTGACACGCTTGGGGGCCATACATTTCGCGCACCTCTTCGATCGTCTCTTCCAACGCTTTTTGCTTAGGCCGGCTTTCTTCGTTTTCAAACAAAGAGATCGGATCGTAAACTTCTCCGACCAATTGACTCAACTGGATCCCTACGCTTCGAAGAGGGCGATCGAAATCAAAGTGCCGCCGCGCTAAGCGATAGGCGCATTTTAAAATGTCGCTAGCTAGATTCGTAGGCCGGCTCATCTTGATTTGGCGGGTCATTCCGCTCAGATCGTTTCCGCGTAGGTAGATCGAGACGACATACCCTTGTTTATGGATTTCGCGCAAACGAGCGGCGATACACTCGCTGAGCACTCGAAACACCTCATAGAGCTGGATAAAGGAGTCGATATCGTGAAGAAGGGTCTTCGAGTTGCCTACCGATTTGATCTCTCGAACGTGACCGACGCGCTTGACCGGGCTTTCATCCAGCCCATTGGCAAAGCGCCATAGCTCGCCACCGATCTTGCCAAACCGTTTTGTCAGCTTGAAACCATCATACGTCGCTAGATCCTTGATCGTATAAATTCCCATCGCTTCTAATTTCAGCGCGGTATGCCTTCCGACCATCAATAGATCGCTTACAGGCAAAGTCCAGACGACTTCTTTAAAGTTGCTTTCATCGATGATAGAAAAGCCCATATTTTTATCGAGATCGCTTCCTAGCTTGGCAAAGATCTTATTGAAAGAGACACCCATCGATACTTTCAGGCCATAGGTTCGATACACTTCCTGCTGGATCTTACGGGCGAGCTCGATCCCGTCGCCAAACAAGGTTTGGCTATGCGATAGATCGAACCACGCTTCATCTAGGCCGAACGATTCTACTTCGTCTGTATATTTTCGATAAATGTCTTTGACTTTCTCCGTGTAGTAGATATAGTCATCGTAATTTGGATGGATGATGAGAAGGGAAGGGCATTTTCGAAAAGCCTCCCGCAAAGATTCTCCCGTTTTGATCCCGCACGCTTTGGCGAGATCGTTTTTCGCTAAAATGATCCCATTGCGCTTTTCTTCGCTACCTCCTACCGCCATAGGGATCGAGCGTAAGCTTGGGTTCTTCATTTCCTCGATCTGCGCATAGCAATGATTGAGATCCGAATGTACTATCACTTTTTTCACTTTGATCACCAAGCACAGAATATCAAAAATTCTGACTTTAATTATGTCATAATACAGAATTTAATAAAAAAAAAGAAGATTACACAAATGGATCTTCTTCTATTTCAAAACCGTTTTCCAAGGAGACTTGGCGATACCATCGACCGGATTTCTTGATCGTACGCGTTTGATCGTTCAGATCGACTTCAATAAAACCATATCGATTTTTATACGCATTATTCCAGCTCCAGCAATCTAAAGCCGCCCATGTGTGGAATCCAAAACAAGAGGCGCCTTCTTCGATCGCTTTGTGCAGCCAAAATAGATGCTCTTTGTAAAAGTTGATTCGATATAGATCCTCGATCACGCCGTCTTTGTTCCGAAACCGACCTTCATCGTGGACTCCCATGCCTGTTTCGGAAACAAACCATGGCGTTTTAGGGTAACGCTTCGTCATCTCTTTGGCGATGTCGTAGAGCGCTTTTGGAAAGATCTCCCAATCTTTATATGGATCGACTCGTTTCTCTGGCCAGTCGTAATGGGCATAATATTGGTCGGGAAGCCACTTCTCAAAAATTTGGCCTTCTGTGGCTTGGACTCTTGTTGGATGATAATAATTGATGCCTATAAAATCACTACGATTGAGAGATAAGAGCGATTCGTCTTTGGCTTCCGCTTTCCAAAGGACTCCATCTTTTCTTAAAATTTCTACGAGTTCATCGGGGAAATGGCCATGGATACTCGCGTCGAGAAAAGATCGCCAATGAAACAAGTCAAAGAAGCGGGCTGCTTCTTGATCTTCTTTTCGATCAGAGCGAGGGTAGGCGGGTGTCACATTGACGATAATCCCGATCTTTCCTTCAGGATCGAGTTGATGATAAGCTTGCGTGACTAAAGCGTTGGCGAGCACGATATGATATAAAACTTGAACAGCTCTTTTTCCTTCGTTTTTATAGTGCGGATAGTGATACCCATATAAATATCCACCATCGATCATGACCATTGGCTCATTGAAGGTCGTCCATTCGTGGATCTCGTCTTTAAAAAGCTGGAAAGCCGTTTTGGCGTATTTTACAAACAAATCCACCACATGTCGGCTTTCCCAGCCAGCATATCGATCTAAAAGATCAGTAGGTAGATCAAAATGGTGCAAATTGAAGATCAGCTTGATTTCATTCGCTTTAGCGGCTCGGATCATCGCTTGATAGAAAGCGATTCCATTAGGATCGAGCTCGCCTGTTTCAAGATTGGCGATCAAACGAGTCCATTGAATGCTCGTTCGAAACGAGTTCAATCCGATTTCTTTCATCAAACGGAAATCATTCTCGAAATGGTGCAGGAAATCACTAGCCACATCGGGACCGACGCCTTCATAAAAATCATTGCGACAGATTCGATACCACGTATCCATGATATTTTCATGCCGTTTCCCAAGCCATCCTTCGCTTTGGGGACCGCTCATCGCCGCTCCCCATAAAAAGTTTGGAGGAAATTTCAAAAAGGTACTCATCGCTTAGAATTCTCCCGTTTTTTCATCCAACACAAAGCTGAACTATAGTCTCCTTTTAAGCGAGCCATTTCGCCATTGGCTCCATTGAAGCGAAGCGGAACGCGGATTCCGGTTTTCTCGATCACAGCGCCTGAAATCGTTTGCTCATCGATTTGATACATGCAAGCTGGATCGATATTTGGAAGCTGGACGCGCTCGTTTCTCGAAGCTCTCAGTTTGGCGAAAGTCGTATAAAAACCAGTTAAATATATCGAATTGAATTCGGAAATGGCTGTCCATGCTTGATAACCTTCATGATATGGATGGGTATATAAAGTCGCGCTTAAGAGGAAGGGCTGCATTTTTTTATAGTGGGCAATCGCTTCCTTCAATTGTTCTTTTTCTTTATTTGTGCACTCTCTTAGATCGAGCTCTAAGCCTAGGATTCCAAAGATCGCGTTTCCGATCGGGCCAAAGAAATTATTGAGAAAGTCAAGAAGCCATTGTGGAGTGATTCCTTCAAGACCAAATGTTGCGGGTAAATATTGAATGATGATCGCGATCGAGGCAAACATCGTCGCTGGGAAAGCGGCCATAAACCCATCACGTAAAGAACATAGATACTTGTTGGTGGAAACGACTTCGGCGAACGGGCCGATCTTTTCCATCAATTTGTCGGTTAAATGATTCATTGTGTGTTTCTCCTTTTTTTTTATTGATTGGTGTCGACGAACACATTATAGATTTGTAAGCGCCATCATCCTATAGGTGGTTGTGATATAATTATGGAAAATTGTTACTTTAGAAGGAGGGTAGGATGCGGATCACGACAAACTCGACCGATTTTTATTTCAATGCGGATGCGATGGTGTATACCCAAGGATATGAAGAGTGCGAACCGGGGCACTCGTACGGTCCTGGTTTGCGAAAAAGCTATATGATCCATTATGTCACCCAAGGAAAAGGGATCTTCAAAGTGGAGGGGAAAACGTATTCTCTTCAAAGAGGGGATCTGTTTTTTATTGCGCTAGGACAAGGATCTATTATGAAGCCGATCAAGAGGATCCGTGGGGGTATGGATGGATCGGAATGACGGGCGCGCATATCGAGCCTTACTTGCAGCGAACTTCGTTTTTTGATCATCCTGTGGCGTATTATGATAAGAATGACGATTTGTCTTTGTTGTTTATCGAGATGCAAAGAGCGTACGTGTCTTCTTTCGAGATTTGGGATCTGGCGTTGAATCATGTTCTTTATAAGCTTTTGGCTTTTCTTGTCGTTCATTTTTCCAATTCGTCGCATTCAGATGCTAGAAAAACAAAAGACTACATCGAAGAGATCATGTCGTATTGTCTAAGACGGATCGATGAACCGATCTATGTGCAAGAGATCGCACAATATACGGGGTTGAATCGTTCCTATTTATCTCGCTTGTTTAAAAAAGAAACCGGATATTCGTTGAAGGAATATATTTGGAAGACGAAAGAAGAGGAGGCGTGTCATCTTTTAATCCAGACAAAGCTGCCGATCCACGTGATCGCCTGTTCGGTAGGGTTCGAGGATTCTTTGCATTTTACCAAGACATTCACAAAGAAGCTAGGAATGTCTCCCAAGCAATATCGAAATTTAAAAAAAGAAAGAGAGGATACAGATGAGCTTAAAAGAACATAAGGAAGCGAAAGAAGATGCGCTCATTTCGATGAGCCGTTTATTGGCCAAAGATCAAGAAGCGTTCTATGCCTATTTGAATACAGAAGAAGGGAAAGCGATGTACAAACTGGCGATGAGCGAAGTCGTTGCCGAGATCGAGATCTTCGTGAGTTCAGGGGAAATTTCTTTTGAATTTGACGAGGGAGATTATTTGTTTGATGAATTCAATGAAGAAGATCGGCAAGAAATCGGTGAGATCTTATCGTCCCATCTAACGAATGCGCTAGTCGATATCGTGCAAGTGCTCAACAAGACGAAAGTGCAGTCATGAAAAAAACCGATCGGCGTAAATGGATCTCATTTGGCGAATCGGGTTTTTTTGTGGGTGCTTAGTATTGAAAAGCGAGCTGTAGATGCTCGATATGGAGCGAATTCTTTTTCAATTCGCTTTGGCGGACCGAGTTCTGCGCGTTTTGCAGGCTTGCTTCTTCATACGCTTTCATGATGCGTTTGTGCTCTAGGCTCATATGTTGAACTTTGCTTTTCGCTTCAATAAGCGTTTCAAAGGAATGCTTGAATAGCGCTTTTTTCGCTTCCATCCAAACTTTATACGCTTTTTGGATGTCTTCTTGGTCGATCAGCAGCGCTCGTTGATAGAGGACATCGTAATAGTCAAAAATGTTTTGTTTGATTTCATGGTCGGCGCCTAACGCGGCTCGCGCAAGCTCATAGCGTGCCCCTTCTCGGTCCGTATAAATATAAGAGAGCGCGGCTTGGATCTTTTGTGGATCACGGGTATAGAGCGCTTGCTGGATCGCTTGGGCATGGTGAAAGTCTTTCCATGCTTTTTGGCACTTTTTATCGAGAAGCTCTTTGGTGTTCATTGCTTTTCGATAGGCGAATAAGGCTTGTTCGAGCTGTTCTCCGCTTTCTTCAAGTTTTTCATATAATACATCAATCTCGTGTTGAGAGTCTTCGAGCTGTTCTGTGATCTTAGAGAGCTCTTCGGCAATTTGGTAAGCGATCATGCTTAGACGATCGAACCAATGTGGAATCAGGATCCCATTCATATCTTCCATAATTTCTTTTCCTTCTTTTCTTAAAACAGAAAAACGGCTACCTATTGATAGTCGTTTGTTCTAAATCTACGCTTCACATTATAACAAACTCCTTTTTATAGGCGCAACCGGAAAGTTCGATGTCTTTCTTGGTCGCTTTATAAATAATATTGGAAAACGTTTACATTTTTCCGAATTGTATGATATTGTAAAAATGTATTATAGGAGTTATACAATGGAATTATGGGAAGAGAGATTGATTGAGGAGATGCATCTTTTGGTAGATCATCTCGCAAGTACTCTTGATTCAAGAAACAAGGAAAGCATGAGCGAAGCGCTCAGCGATCTTGTGATACTTGGAGAAACAACTTCTTATTTATCGGGTCATCAAAGGGATGACGAGGAAATAGGAATGAGCAACAAGATCCAGACGACGATTTTGGATCTGATCGATTTATGGGAGAAAGAAAGAGGAACATCGTTCAACGATTGGGTGAATGAACAACATTCAATACAGCTGCATTAGAAAAAGAAGGCGAAATCAAACGCCTTCTTTTTTTGGATGATTGTGTAGATTCTTAATGCTCAATGTGGCCATTTCTTTCAATGTATTTTTTAAGAAGTGCTTCGTGTCGTCTAGGTCGGAAGCGGCTTGAAAGAAAGCGGGCAGATTTTTAGGGATCTGGTTTCTAAATTCTCTGGAAGTGTTCGAGTGAGATTGTTACCTAGTTTAATGCTTGATATCCTTGCTTAGTTAAGCTCTAGGTCAAATGAGTCCTGGAGCTGTCTTTTTTTCGGCGGATGACGATATCGGAAAAGAAGAGGAAAATAATGATGATTATATAACAATATTCACAATGTTTAGAGCAATAAAGGTAATTATCAAAATATTTTACAAATGCTAAAATATCCGCATGCTGTGTGGTAGCGGTTACATTTTGACAGGTGCATATGGCTGGAAGGGAGATTAACGATGAACAATTTAAACATAGATTTAAAAAATTCAGCATTACAGCCGCAAAATGAAGTATTCAGGATAAAGAAAATATTTAATAATAATGTAGCTGTTATAAAAAAGAATGGAAAAGAACAAGTAGTCTGTGGAAAAGGAATTGCTTTTTCTAAAAAAGTCGGGGATCCTTTGGATATGAGCAGAGTGACTCAAATATTTGTTCTCAAAGAGGCCAGGGATAATATTCGATTTCAGGAAATAATTCAAAATATACCTTTAGAATATATAGAAGTGACAAACGAGATCATTGAGATGTTCAAGCTGGAGTTAGGGAAAAAAATAAACGATATCATTTATGTTTCTCTTTCCGATCATATTCATGCAGCAATCAAAAGAGCGGAAGAAGGGATCTATCTTCCCAATACCATGAACTGGGAAATAGCCCATTATTATGAAAATGAATATGCTCTTGCCCTTAAGGCTCTTGAAATAATTCGGAAAAAGACTGGAGTTGAATTAAAAAATGATGAAGCAAGTTTTATTGCCCTTCATATCATAAATTCAGAAACCGAGAATTCTTCTCTAGAGGAAACTACGAAAGTTACCCGAATTATCAGAGAAGTTCTTAAAATAGTTCGTAATCATTTGCAAAAAGATATTTCGAATGATTCAGTTCACTTTTATCGTTTTATTACACATATTAAATTTTTTGCACATAGACTTGTATATGAGAAAGCATATCGGAACGATAATAATGAACTGTTGGAAATTATAAAAAATAAGTATCAAAATTCTTATAATTGTGTAGAAGCTATTTCTAAAATGATTTATCAAAAATACAATTATCAGATTTTGCAGGAAGAGAAACTATATTTAACGATCCATGTGCATCGTCTAGCACATAACAACGGTAATAACTGAGAAATCAGTCATTATATTGGATGGTAACATTAAGTTGGCCAAACCTTCTATGTACTATTAGGAGGAAAAATTTATGAACAAGTACAGTGAATTAGCTACTGCCGTCATCAACAATGTTGGTGGCAAGGAGAATGTCAAATCTTTAAGACATTGCATTACGCGATTAAGATTTGTGTTGAAAGATGAATCGATTGCGAACGATGAAATCATCAAAAGTATGAAAGGGACGATCGGACTAGTCAAAGCAGCTGGAGAATATATGGTTGTGATCGGCGAACACGTTCCTGAAGTATACAAGGAAGTATGCACACAATTAGGCTTACCTACGAGTAATGTAAAAGCCGAGGTATCAAAAGAAAAGAAGTCTTTTCTCGATAAAGCGCTAGGAGTCATTCGTTCTGGATTGGGTCCTACACTGAATATCATGTGCGCATCTGGTGTGTTGAAAGGAATCTTAGTCATTCTTCAAATGTGCGGTGTACCAGCTGAAAGTGGTATTTGTATGTTGGCGAATGCAGCAGGGGACGCGTTCTTCTACTGTCTGCCGGTTATTATGGGATATAATGTCGCCAAGCATCTGGAAATCGATCCGTTTTACGGTTTAATACTTGGAGCATCCATGATTTATCCAAGTATTCAAAATGTTGATGTATCTTTGCTTGGATTAACTGTAAACACTTCTTATACATCGTCTTTTTTGCCCGTATTGTTCGGTTTGCTGATTTCGGCACCAATTTATAAATTTCTGCAAAAGAAACTGCCAAGCGTTGTCAAAGGGTTCATGACGCCGCTCATTACATTGTCGATCGCTTTTCCGCTTACTTTCGTAGTGATCGGACCGATCGCGGAAGTATTGTCCAACGGCATGAATATTGCAATCAATTTTATCTTTGAATTATCTCCGCTGGTGGGCTGCACGATCCTGGGCGGTATCTGGCAGATACTGGTCATGTTCGGTATTCACAGCTTGATCGTAATGTTTGCGTTTTATGCGGTTATGGCAGGAAATCCAAGCCTGATGCTGGCGTCAACATGGACCGTATGTTTTGGGATCGTCGGGATCCTGTTGGCGACCTTTGCGAAATCGAGAGATCAGCAAGTGAAAAGCGCAGCGTTGCCTGCAGCCGTGTCTGCTTTGTTCGGAGTTACAGAACCTGGGATGTATGGGATTGTAGTGCCACGTAAAGTATTATTAGGAATTAGTTGTATTGCAGGCGCTTGTGCGGGATTAGTAGTAGGTGTATTTAATATGAAAATTTACTCCTATGCTGGTATGGGCGTGATCGGATTGTTATCGTTCTTGAATCCGGAAAATCCGCAATTCTTCCCGATTGTATTAGCTGTTCTAGTTCCTTTGTTCGTTGGATTTGGCTTGACTACAATTCTTTATAAAGATGAAAAAAGCACAGTAAAAGAACAGCTTGATGAAATGCATATTGTACAAATGCCAGTGAACGGACTTGTAAAAAATATCACGGAATCTTCTGATGAAGCATTTTCATCGGAAGCTTTAGGAAAAGGAATCGTTATTTTTCCAGAGAATGGTGAAGTGGCTGCACCTGTTTCAGGTATGGTGAAGACATTGTTTCCTACAAAGCATGCCATTGGAATAGTAGCCGATGATGGAACAGAAGTATTGCTGCATATAGGCGTTAATACAGTAAACCTGCAAGGAAAATATTTTACAACTCATATTAAACAAGGAGACAGAGTGGAAGCGGGCGATCCGCTAGTATCATTTGATAAACAAGCTATTGAAAAAGAAGGATACTCTACAGAAGTTCTTGTAACGATTACAAATGGTTCCGATTATCGTGATATCATTCATCTCCATAAAGGTGCATTGATTACAGGTCAACCAGTATTAAGAGGAGTAGTGTAAGATGAATTTTCCAAAAGATTTTTACTGGGGAGGCGCAACAGCAGCTAATCAATATGAGGGCGGATGGAATCTGGATGGCCGCGGACCTGCATTAACAGATTTTACGACTGGCGGATCAGCACACACAAATAGATATTTGACGTATTTTGATAAAAATGGAGATCCAAAAAAAGTAAGAACGTCAATTGTTTCTTCCGACATTCCGATGGATGCTACTTTCGCAGTGTTTGAAGATGAACACTATCCAAATCATATGGGGGTCGACTTCTATCATCGATATAAAGAAGATATTGCGCTATTTAAAGAAATGGGTATGAATATGTTCAGAATGTCGATATCGTGGTCGCGAATCTATCCGTTAGGTATAGAAGAAGCTCCTAATGAAGAAGGGCTTGCATTTTATAGAAATGTATTTGAAGAATTGAAGAGAAATGGGATCGAACCGCTTGTCACGATTTCTCATTACGATGATCCGGCATATATCGCAACCGAAATTGGCTGGGAAGATCCGAAAACCATTGAGCTGTATTTCAAGTTTGCGAAGACTGTGATGGATGAATATCATGATCTCGTTAAATACTGGCTGACATTTAATGAGATCAATTCACTGCTGATGTCTTCAGCGTTCGTGCCGGATTATCCGCAAGAAAAAACAAGACTTTCGTATATTCAGCTGCATAATAAATTTGTCGCCAGCGCGAAAGCCGTAAAATATGCCCATGAGACCTATCCGCAGTTCGTGATGGGATGCATGATTGCCGGCCTGGTAAATTACCCGTTTACTTGCGATCCGAAGGATATCCTGGCCGCACAGCAGAAGATGCAGAACTACTTCTGGTACTGCGGAGACGTGCAGGCCCGTGGAAAGTATCCAAGCTGTTCTAAAAAAATATGGACAGAGTATGGACTGGATCCGCAGTTTTTTGATAAAGATGCGCAATTGCTAAAAGAAGGAAAAGTAGATGTTTTTACTTTTTCCTACTATAATACAACATGTGTTACAACACATAAAGATGTAGCGAAAGATGGTGCCGGCAATTTATCAATGGGTGCAAAAAATCCATATATTCATTATTCTGACTGGGGCTGGGGCGTTGATGCCGACGGATTAAGATATATTCTCAATGAAATCGAAGATCGGTATTCGCTTCCAATCATGATTGTCGAAAATGGACTCGGCGCCTATGATGTACTTGAAGATGAGCAAGTGCATGACCCGTACCGTATCGAGTATTTTAAATGTCATATCAAAGCAATGGATGATGCGATCCAAGACGGAGTGAATCTGATAGGGTACACACCGTGGGGAATTGTAGATCTAGTTTCTGCTTCTACAGGGGAAATGGCAAAACGATATGGGGTAATTTATGTTGACCTTGATGATGAAGGGAAAGGGACACTTAAACGTTATAAAAAAGATTCTTTCGATTATTACGCAAACGTGATTCGTACAAATGGAAAAGAATATTAATTGAAATAAGGATAAGTGAAAATAATCCGGCAATTTTACAAGGCGATGTATAAACCAATGTCATTAAGTTAGATTATCATCTAACTTAATGCATGATATCCTTGTTTAGTTAAGCTTCAGGCTATATGTGGTCTGGAGCTTTCTTTTTTTTTTTCGACTCTTGTTGCATAAAACTCACTGCAATAAAGTTTGTCATAACAGTGGTCTAGTTTGATTGGAATCAGACCTTTTTGATCTTATCTTCCAAATTAGATCAAGCGCCTTCTTTTTTTGGATGATTGTGTAGATTTTTGATGCTCAATGTGGCCATTTCTTTCAATGTATTTTTTAAGAAGTGCTTCGTGTCGTCGTCTAGGTCGGAAGCGGCTTGAAAGAAAGCGGGCAGATTTTTAGGGATCTGGTTTCTAAATTCTCTGGAAGTGATCGCTTTATCGCTGGCTAGGATCTTGCTGAGCGCCAAGATAAATCGTTCTCTTTCTTCGGGTGTGATCTCATTGAGCCACGCGTTGATCGTTCGATTCATATATTTTGCGCCTGGGGTCAAGTGAGAGATCGTCGCAAAATCATATCCTTCCACTTCCCACGAATAAGGATCGTGTTGCCAAACACTGAACCGAAAGCTCTTTACGATTTTAAAGTCTTCCTGCTGTTCAAGAAGCATACCGATCAAGGAAGATTGAGGGAGCGTCTTATGAACTTTGGCTTGGATATGTTTAAAGCTTGAAGATTCAAGGACCGCTTGTGGAAATCCAGGACCATCTAAAGAGTCGATCTGAACGATGCGTTCTTGGATCGAGGATGGAACATGCATGCTGGCGTAAACGGCTAAATTTCCGCCTTTGGAATGGCCACCTACATAGAGTTGTCCTGAAACGTACGAAGCGGCTTCTTGCAAATAGCGGGCAGATTCTTCTTGGCTTGCGATCGGATATTGAAATGCCATATTGAAGTCTTCTTTCCAGCCGATCACGGTCGCGTCGGTTCCTCGATAAGCGATATAAGCCATGTTTTTATTGAGTTGAAAGGTGATGGCGGAAAACTGCATCGAGCTTTTCATGTCGTTTTGATGGGTATAGCCTTTGATCAAAATATCGCGATATCGTGGACTCGCGCACATCGCGCATAAAAGATCTTTCGAGTGGGGTGCCGAATAGACGGTATGAAACATCGAGGAGAAGTCTTCTGCGAGCAATACCTCTTTAAAAGGAACGCCATCCCAGCCTTCTAAGGCCGGCAAAGAATTAGAGGGCATTCTTACATAAGCCATGCACGATAAAATCAAAGAATCAACTTGATTGAACGGAAGCTCATCAAATGTTTGCAATACATTTTGCGCATAATCTACAATGGTCCAATTCATAGTTATAAAATACTTGTTTTTATCGCAAATAGAAAGAAGATTGACTTTTCTGACTAAAAGTTTTATATTTTCTTAACGATTTAGGAAGAGGCTGTCAATGAAACGGATTAGTTTGTGTATCTTGCGTCAATGGGCACATTCATGGAATCATAAATATTCATTCTCTTATATTAAGAAACATATGACTTCGCCTTTTCATGCGAGCATGACTGTGTGGCAAGTAGGCACCTTGTTTTCAAGGAATTTGTGGTGGTATTTGCCGGTCGTGTTGTTTTATCGATACTTGACGGGATTGTTTATCTCACCTGTGTTCAAGGAAGGAATGAAAAACGCGAAAGGATACGTTCTTCGTAGTAGAAAAAGATAGACTTCCTTTCGCTTGAAACGCGCAAATTTATTGATTTGATCCATCTATGTAATTTTGTTTGTTGTTTTATGTTCATTCTGCGAGCAGCGCATATTGTTGGGTAATCATGACATCGTCCATCGTGCAAATGCGTTCAATGATCAAAATATTTCCTCGATGTTCTTCAACTTGCAAATTCTCGTATTGTGCAGCTGTTTTTTTCTCATTAGGCTCATACCAAATAAAGCGATAAGTGGAATCGTCGGGAGGTTCAAACCGTAATGAATTGTTTGAATCCACATTTAATGAGGAACCTGTTGATTGCTCATTGCTTTTGATAAGATCTTTCAGCTCTTCAAATGTTTGGTAAGAGACAAGGTACGTGTCGCTGTCATTTTTACGTTGAATATGGGTATAAACGCTGCCAAGTCGAATCAATTTTTCATGGATATATACGTCTAAGTTGATTAAATTGATCGGATGTTCATCTTTTCTCCAAAAGAAAAAGTAAAGAGATAAGAAAGAACAAAATACGATCAAAGCAATCAAGATTTTTTTCTTAATCATTTTCTACCTATAATATGGAAGAAAACGTTCTGCTGTTTTGGTTGCTGTTAATGTATAATATGAATTTAATAATTGGTTAGAGTAGGCATCGTAAACATCAACTCGATATTTGGTATATTTATAATCAATATTTACTAATAATTTTGAATCACGAGTTTGATCAACGTTGATCGTGCCTCCCATTCCACTGGATGTTGCTCCAGAAATGCTTACAGAGGCATAAGTTCCTCCTACGGATACATTTATAGAATAACTTCTAGAATAGTCATATTGGTAGGAAGCAACTCGTCGCCATACTGCTGTGTCAGGATGAAAACCACAATTAACGTTGGTGACGGTTCCAGAAGCTACTACAGTGGTTTTTGAATAAGTTGTCGCTTTAGGTTGAATCTCGCTTTCGATTTCTTGAGAATGTTCATTTTCTGCGGCGGCAATTGGAAGAGTATAAATTCCTAAAGATAGGCTAAGCACACTTAGTATTTGAATGAGTTTTTTTGTTTTCTTCATAGTATTTGACCTTTCTATATGATATGGTGATGATATTAATTTGAAAATATTATTTATGACCGTTATTAGTGCCATATGATGAGTTTACTGTCCAGCAATCATCAAACTTATGATGATGAGGACAGTATTGGGGCAAGATAATTGTACCTCCTATAAGTAAAACAGCAATAAGATTCCATAGTTTCTTTTTCATAGTATATTTTCCTTACTTTATTTCCTTTATGATAGAATTTATAGTAAAGGAAAGGAATAGCAATTTTTCGAAATTTTGAATTTTATAAATAACATGACTATAAAAAACAACGATTCAGTTATATATAATAGGGATCGATTTTATGGAGCTTACGTACAACAAATGCGAAGATATTATGTGGTTTCTCAAAAAGATATGGCGAATAAACTTCATCTAAGCAGTTCGGCTTTATCTAAAATAGAATCGGGACAGCAAAATATGGATTTAGTCCTTTTTGATAAAGCTATCGCTTTTTTTGAAGAACTAGATCGTGATTATCGTTTTATTCGAGACGTTTCTAAAGTGATTGAAGCAGAAAACTGGATTGATCGCTGTTTAAATGGCTTTTTAAATCTTTCATATTCTGATTTGATGGAGGAGCTAAAGAGTTATTTAGATCATATGGAAAACAAACATTCGTTAGCGCATTTTCATTATAGCCTTATCGAACTGTTTAACGCTCTGTTCAATAATGAAGGATCGATGAAAAATGTTGAAAACCTTATTGATTCAGGATATTTTGCGGATTCTTATCATTTGGCGATTCTTTATGATCTCCATGGAATTATAGAAGATTTTACAGCTGCTCCAGATATTCAAATACAAATCGAGAGTTTAAAAAGAGCTTTGTTATACGCTGAACAATGTGAGGATTTCGCTTTGATTGGATTGATCGAATATCATTTGAACTATCATTATTCGGATGCAAATGATTTGATCCGAGCGCTCGCTTCAGTGGAGCAAGCCAAAAAGCATTTTCAACGATCAGGGTGTTATCGGCGCTTGATTAGTGCGCAGATGAATGAAGCAAACATCTATTTAAAAATGCGAATCTATTCAAAAGCCGAAGAGATTTATTTGTCTTTGCTTACCCAAAGAGAGCAGGTTCAAAACGATTTTTTGGGATCGACACTTTATGAAAATTTAGCATGGTGTGAATTTTTACAAGAGAAAGATAAGAAAGCTTTAACGTATGCGCTTAAAGCTAAAGATGAAAAAAGCACGTTCCCGGATATTGATATTGTTCTTGTTTTTTCAAACTATCGTCTACAACGTTTTGAACAAGCACGCCAATTTGCAAAGTTGTTTCTTGATCATGGTTCAAAAGAAGAGCGAGTAAAATTTATTAAATTATTTATGCGATTGGTTCTTCAAGTGCTCGATCAAAAGTCGGATCTTTCCGGGTTGATAAATGAGATCCAGTCTCAACTTTCTTCTTTTCAAATGGTAGAATTAGAAATTCCATTTTATTCTTTGCTCATTGATCATTATCAATCTAAAAATGAGTGGGAACAGACAATAAAGTATCAAGATCTTTTGATCAAGTACTTAAAATTAAATTTCAACAACCATTGAATGTTCGAAAACTCGAATGAAACGATAAAAGCCGCCTAGCGCGGCTTTTTCATTTCACGTTTTTTCTTTCTCGCGTTGTTCCATTCTTGGATCCATACATAAAAGATCCATAAAAAGAAGGGGATGCAGGCAGTCTCGGCTAAAGTCAAGATGAATAGAGGTGTTGTTAAATCTGTTAAAAAGAACACTTTTTTTAAGAAAAGAACACAGATCGTAAAGATCGAACTCATGACGATCACCAAGATGAAGCGTAGCGGTGTCAAAGGAATGCACGTTTTGTATAAGACACAAAGCGAGCAAACGCCAGCTAAAAGCGTGCATACCGTTGAAAATTGAGCTTGATTCATGGGAATGAAGTGTTGGACGATATAGGTCGTAATGACGCAAAGCGAGACGCATAAAGCGCCTGGAACGGCTTTTGAAAATACAGTCCGTAAAAAGTTTCCGGTCACTCGATGATAATCTGGTTCAAGAGTCAAGACAAAGCTTGGGAAACCAATCGCCAAGGAAGAGATCAAGGTCAGCTGAATGGGCTGAAATGGATACTCTTGCAAGACAAAGATCGTCAAGATCGAAAGGATGAATGAAAAGATCGTCTTGACTAAAAAGAGCGAGGCGGTGCGTTGAATATTGTTGATGACGCAGCGTCCTTGATCTAAGATCGAAGGTAGCGCTTCGAATTGATCGTTTAAAAGGATCAAGGAAGCAATGCTGCGGGCGGCTTGAGAGCCTGAACCCATGGCGATCGAGCAATCGGCTTCTTTGAGAGCCATCACATCGTTGACGCCATCTCCGCTCATCGCGACCGTGTTGCCAGCTTTCTTGAGGGCAAGGATCATGGCCTTTTTTTGTTCTGGTTTGACACGTCCAAAAATTGAATTGTGAAGGACGACTTCGGGCAGTTCTTCTTCACTGACTGTTGACATGTCGATCCCTTTTCCAGGAACACCAGCCTGATTGGCCAAGGCGGCGACGGTGACAGGATCGTCTCCAGAAATGATCTTGACTTGAACATCTTGTTTTTGGAAAAACTGAAAGACTTGGCGGATATCTTTGCGAAGTCGGTCTTGGATGTTGATCAGGGCGAGCACTTCGATCTGGTCGTCTTCTTTTTTAGCAAGCGCAAGGACACGCTTACCTTGCTTAGCGCTTTCTTGGATCTTGGCGACAATGTTTGGATCGGGATGATCGGTCATGAATGTATAAGCGCCACATACAAAGGTTCCTGAAGCGAATTGAACTTGTGCGCATTTATTGGCGCTTGTAAAAGGTTTTGCAGAGAGCGCCTTTTCGTTAGGTTGTAGATCGGCCCATTCACGCAAGGCTTGGGCGGTCGAATTATCGTCGCTTAGCGCCGCATACATATTGGCGATGATTTGTTTTGGATCGCAAGGAGCGATTTGTTCGGCATCGAGAACGCTCATTTTTCCTTGTGTGATCGTTCCTGTTTTATCGAGACATAAAATGTTGACGCGAGCCAAAGTCTCTGTGCAATACAATTCTTGGACAAGGACATTTTGTTTAGCTAATTTCATGCTGGAAATCGCCAGAGCGATGCTTGTCAAGATGACAAGTCCTTCTGGGATCATTCCGATCAAAGCGGCTACAGTGGAAAGGATCGTTTCTTGAAGGGTTTGGGCGGAAAGGAAATATTGTTTTACAAACAATAAGATCCCGACGGGAATGATCGAGAAAGTGCAGATCCGAATGATCGTTTGGATCGCATCCCTGAGTTGGGAAGGGTAGCGCTTGTTGCGTTTGGCTTCTTTTAAGATCGAATGAATGTACGTATCTTCACCCACTTGTTCGACTTGCATCATCGCTTTTCCTGAGATGACAAAGCTTCCCGACAAGACACGATTTCCGACTTCTTTTTCGATCGAATCGCTTTCTCCTGTAAGCATTGCTTCGGAACATTCGATGCTTCCTTCTACGATTTGGCCATCGCATGGGATCTGATCGCCTGCGCGAAGGATCAAAAGGTCGCCTTGAACGATTTGGGTGATGGGGATCGTTTCTTCTTTTCCGTTCCGTAAGACGAGTGCTTGTTCTTGGTGGATCAAGGCAAGATGATCGAGAACTTTTTTTGAGCGGATCTCTTGGACGATTCCGATCACCATATTCGAAAGAACGACCCCCATGAACAACATGTTGCGGTAGGAGCCAGTCCAGAATACGAGAGCGGCTAAAATAAAATTGACGATATTGAAGAACGTAAAAGTATGTTGTAGGAAGATCGAGCGATACGATTTAGATAGATTGTCGTGAACGATGTTTTTTTTGGCTGTTTTTATTTCTTCGCTAGTCAAACCGGTTTTAAGATTTGTTTTTTTCATGGCTCTATTTTAGCAGATGAAGGGACGATTCATTATTAGGGATGAAATAAAAAAAACTAAACAAAAAATAAAGAAAAAGAATGAATTCGGCATTCATTCTAAAAAGACCAGCGGCGTGTCTCCAAAATGACAAACGGCTTGGGTATAATTTTCGATTTGTGCGTTTTGCTCGATCGCGTATTGAAGACAAAACATGAGTAGGCGGGTGTCGAATCCTTGCAAGGAAGCGTGACAATAAATGGCAGGATATTCTTGCAGCTTTTTCAATACGCGCTGTTTATCTTCCAGCTTGCACATCCGGTTTAGATCGAGTACGAGGACACTATCTTCGCAAACAGCTTTGAGGCCATTGACCATAGAAACGTAGGGATGTTTTGACATTTGCACGAGCATCGTTTTTTGATGTGGATGAAGCGAGAGCTTCAAGAGCCAATCTTCTTGGCAGCATATGACGATCTGCGCGCAATTTGGATCTTTCTCAAATAAAGGAAGCGCTTCTTCTAAGCGGGAATAGGAATGTTCTTGTGCGGGCTCGAAAATAAGAGCCGAATACGTGAGTGAATCCATCAAATGTTCTCCTTACTCGTTTAATAAATCATTGGGCAGCGTGATCTTGATATTTTCTTCATCACCTAACAGGACGCGGATCGGACATTTTCCATACCACTCGACAAGCTGAGCGTCATCAGTGCCGACTTTTTGGTCGGCCATCGCTTTTTCATGGCATTGCAGGATGAGAGATGTTTTAAAGCATTGGGGAGTCTGAGCGCGATACATCGTTTCTCTAGGAGGAGTTTGGGCGACATAATCACCCTCGACCATCTTGATCGTATCGACACAAGGAACCATCAATAGGCAGGCGTCCTCTTGCTTTAGCGCGCTTTTGAGCTGCTCGATCGAGTATTCTTTTAAATATGGACGGGCGGCATCGTGTATAAAGACGTAATCGCAGAGAACAGCGCCTAGGCCGTTATAAACAGATCGTTGTCTTGTATCTCCGCCGATGACAAAGGTGATCTTAGGATCCGCGTACAAGCTCTTTATATAGTCGATTTCATGTTCTGCGCAAACTAAAACGACTTGTTTACAATCGGGATCGTTCAAAAAGACATCCAGACTTGTGTCGAGCACAGTTTTTTGACTGTCCAGATGATAAAAGATCTTATTATAATCAAGATGGGTGCGGCTTCCTTTGCCGGCCGCTAATAAAATTGTTGAGTACTCCATAAAAAAATTATAGCAGTGTGTGTTAGAATCGACAAGGAAAGGCGAGGTGAATTGTATGGCTAAGATCCAATATCGCGGGATCATTCCTGAAGAGATAGAATATGTCCGAGAGCTGTATGAAACATCGTTTCCTGATTCGGAAAAGAAACCATTTGATGCGATTGTTCGGATCGATCGAGAAGATAAAGGAAACATGTACACGATCCTTAAAGAAGAGGAAGCGGTCGGTTTGTTGTTTACATTGGAAAACGATGAACTCACGTTGATCGATTATTTGGCGATCGATCCCAATGCCCAAAATGGACAAGTAGGCTCTAAAGTGCTTCGCGCTTTTTTTGAAGAAGAAGAAAAGCCGATCGTTTTGGAAATCGAGAATCCAGAAAAGGCAGAAGATGCAGAAGAAGAGTTCATTCGCAAAAAACGGGAAGCCTTTTATCTTCGCAATGGTTTAAAGATCATGCCTTATCGAGTTGATTTGTTTGGAGTGGAGATGAAGATCTTGACGTATGGAGAAACGATCAGCTTTGAACAATACTTGAAAGTGCTACAAGACACTTTGTTTGAAGGCGTAGAAAAGTACGTAAAAGAGGTGAAATAAAAAAAATTTAATTTTTTTTGTTTTAGGGGTTGCATTCGATAGGGTTCAATGATAATATAAGTGAGCACTTGATAAAGTGATATGCGCCCATAGCTCAATTGGACAGAGCGTTTGACTACGGATCAAAAGGTTGCGGGTTCGACTCCTACTGGGCGCGCCATTTATTTTATTTAAATTTTATATGTCGGGACGTAGCACAGCTTGGTAGTGCACTTGATTTGGGATCAAGGGGTCGCAGGTTCAAATCCTGTCGTCCCGACCACTCTTTGGCTGGGTAGCTTAGTTGGCTAGAGCATCCGGTTCATACCCGGAAGGTCGTGAGTTCGAGTCTCACTCCAGCCACCAACGAGTTTTTAAGGACCCTTAGCTCAGTTGGTCAGAGCATCCGGCTCATAACCGGCGGGTCGTAGGTTCGAGTCCTACAGGGTCCACCAATATATATCGATTCAAATCGATCGTAGTAATACTCACTACTTCTTGGAGAAGTACCCAAGTGGCTGAAGGGTCCGGTCTTGAAAACCGGTAGGTCGTGTGAGCGGCGCCTGGGTTCGAATCCCAGCTTCTCCGCCATTATTTTCTATATTTTATTCATATCGCGGGATAGAGCAGTCTGGTAGCTCGTCGGGCTCATAACCCGGAGGTCGTTGGTTCAAATCCTTCTCCCGCAACCATTGTGGTCTCATAGCTCAGTTGGTAGAGCAAAGGACTGAAAATCCTTGTGTCGTTGGTTCGATTCCGACTGAGACCACCATTTAAAAAATAACCCGACAGGATAACCTGTCGGGTCTTTTTTTGCTTACCGATCCTTTTAAAGTAAGTGGGAAATAGAGTAGCGGATTTACGACCGCCTGTCGAACGACTATAGTGTAAGCGGGAATTAAAACAGCGGGTAGCAGCCTGATGAAAGTTAAAGTAGAATAACCACAGGAGGTGGCTACCCTATGGAAACGAATACCACTGCTCATAATGAAGATCTTGTATTTACCGAGATTCCTTTTCCAAAAAGAAAAGCGGCTTATGAAAAACCGGCTGTCGTGATCAACT
>Ga0209064_1001026_pt1 | contig 51705 bp, 39 predicted proteins | sample Inofromicrocosms_FD_187498 | JGI IMG/M metagenome (GOLD analysis project Ga0209064, IMG submission 187498) | Mouse cecum microbial communities from Vienna, Austria - Inoculum for glucosamine and mucus D2O microcosms (SPAdes) (version 2) | ecosystem: Host-associated > Mammals > Digestive system >...
GAAAAAATTAAGATTTTGACAAAAAGATAAATCCCTGACATACAACATCAATAAAATTACCCGATTCGAAATGAACCGGGTAAGGGAAGATATGTCTCTATTTTTTGTCTTAAATGAAAGAGCCGTGACATTTACCCGACATTTACAACGAGCCAAATCAAAATCAGGCTCTTTTATCGGCAATCAGTGTAAAAATCTCATTGTTTTTAACTAAATTTGCGACACATAAGTAACTTAACCATATTTATCCAATCAGCCATGACCGACGACGAAGCACTAAGCCAACTCTACTTCAAGGATACGGCTTTCGAGAATCTCATGCAGAAACGCATATTCAATGTCCTGCTCATAGCATCGGCCTACGATGCGTTCATGATGGAGGAAGACGGCCGTGTCGAGGAGCAGCTCTATTTCGAGTACACAGCCCTCAACCTCTCCTCCCCGCCACGAGTGACACGCGCGTTAAATTCGACCGAGGGAATCGAAATTATGAAAACAAAGAATTTCGATCTGGTCATCATGATGCCGGGCAATGACGTAAGCGAGACTTTTGCCGGAGCGCGACGCATACGCGAGCTCTATCCCGAAATGCCCATCATCGTGCTTACACCTTTCTCAAAAGAGGTTTCACGCAGACTTTCCAACGAAGACTTCACAGGAATCGACTATGTGTTCTCATGGCTCGGCAACGTGGATCTGCTGCTCGCCATAATCAAGCTGCTTGAGGACAAGATGAACGCTGACAATGACATAAACGGAGTCGGGGTGCAGATGATTCTGCTTGTCGAGGACTCGGTAAGATTCTATTCGTCGGTACTTCCGATTGTCTACAAATTCATACTAAAGCAATCGCGCGAATTCTCCACCGAGGCGCTTAACGAGCATGAACAGATGCTCCGTATGCGAGGCCGTCCAAAAGTGATGCTTGCCCGCGACTACGAGGAAGCTCTTGAGCTATATGACCGCTACAGCGACCATATATTAGGTGTGATCAGCGATGTCTCATTCATGCGCGAAGGCAAGAAAGATCCGAAAGCCGGTATCAGGCTTGCCCGCGAGCTACGCGAACGCGACCCCTATCTGCCACTGATCATCGAAAGCTCTGAAAACGAGAATGCACACGATGTCTCGGAGGTTGGAGGAACATTCATTGATAAAAATTCAAAGAAATTCCCGGTAGACCTCGGAAAAGCAATCATCAACAATTTCGGGTTCGGCGATTTCGTCATCCGTAACCCCGAAAGCGGCGAAGAAATATTTCGGATAAAGTCGCTCAAAGACCTTCAGAAAAACATTTTCGACATCCCGGCCGAAGCGCTCTACTGGCATGCGTCGTTCAACGACATCTCCCGCTGGCTCTATTCACGCGCCATGTTTCCGATCGCCGAAGTCATAAAGCACCACCGCTTCCGCGACCTTAAAGACGCACCCCAAGTGCGCAAGCTGTTCTTCGACCTCATCGTGAAATACCGCAAGATGAAAAACCGTGGTGTGGTCGCTATTTTCCAGAAAGAACGTTTTGACCGTTACTCAAACTTCGCACGCATCGGACAAGGCTCGCTCGGAGGCAAAGGCCGCGGTCTGGCATTCATCGACTCCATAATCAAGAAAAATCCTGTCTGCGACAACTTCGACGGCATTTCCATAACAATTCCGCGCACAGTGGTGCTCTGTACCGATATCTTCGACGAGTTCATGGAGAGCAACAAGCTCTATCCCATCGCACTGAGCGATGCTCCCGACGAAGAAATCCTCGACCATTTCCTCAAAGGCAAACTGCCACGGAGGATCAAGGACGATCTGCTTGCTCTCTTCGAAGTTGTCGACACACCGATAGCCGTCAGAAGCTCAAGCCTTCTTGAAGATTCCCACTATCAGCCATTTGCCGGAATCTATTCGACATATATGGTGCCCAAGGTAAGCGACCCGGAAGAAATGCTGCGGATGGTCACAAGCGCCATCAAAGGTGTCTATGCCTCTGTGTTCTATTCCGACTCGAAGGCATATATGACCGCCACATCCAATGTCATCGACCAAGAAAAAATGGCCGTGATTCTGCAGGAAGTCGTCGGACGTGAAGTCGAAGGCTATTATTTCCCCTCATTCTCTGGCGTAGGGCGTTCGCTCAACTACTACCCTCTCAACGATGAAAAGCCTGAGGACGGAGTGGCCGAGGTTGCAGTCGGTCTTGGAAAATATATAGTCGACGGCGGTCTTGCGCTCCGTTTTTCTCCACGCCACCCTGAAAACGTACTGCAGACATCGGAACTGTCGCTCGCCCTGCGCGACACCCAGACACGCATGTATGCGCTCGACATGAAAGGCGATGCCAGAGAGACAAGCATTTCAGGTCAGAAAATCGACAAACCGGCATCAGCGCCCTCGCTCAGTGTCGATGACGGTTACAATGTGGCAAAACTCAGGGTGCAGGATGTTGCGGAAAAAGGCGCGCTCAAATACATGGTGTCGACATTCGATTTCCGCGACAACGTTATCCGCGACAGTGATTTCGGCGAAGGCCGACGAGTCGTCACATTCAACAACGTTCTGAAGCACAAAGCTTATCCACTTGCCGAATCTGTAGATTTCATGCTGACGACCGGGCAGGAAGCAATGCAACGCCCCGTCGAAATCGAATTTGCAGGCATGATAGGTCCAGACCCAAAGATGATCGGCCCGGGCGAAAAGCACAAAGGTCGTCTGTACTGGCTGCAGATCAGACCTATAGTCGACCGTAAGGAAACCGTCGACGAGGCTCTCATGGCTACACCCGACGAGAAGTTGCTGCTGAAATCAGGCACGGCGCTCGGACACGGCAACATCGAAGGGGTTAACACAGTGGTCTATGTACGGCCGGAAAAATTCTCATCGTCAAACAATTCTCTCATCGCACGCGAAATCGAGAAAATCAACCGTGGATTTCTCGACCGCGAAGAGCGCTACATTCTAATCGGACCCGGCAGATGGGGTTCGTCGGACACATCGCTCGGCATCCCGGTGAAATGGCCCGCAATATCGGCCGCTCGACTGATTGTCGAGTCTTCTCTGCCAAACTACCGCATCGAACCAAGCCAAGGCACTCATTTCTTCCAGAATCTCACATCGTTCGGAGTGGCATATTTCACCATCGACACCAACGCACACAAAAAAGAGGGTGACCCCGTCACCGATCTCTACGATGTGGAATTCCTGAACTCCCAGCCGGCAGTCTACGAAAGTGATTTTGTCAGAATAGTCACATTCCAGACACCGCTTGCCATAGGTGTCAACGGACTGAAAGGCACAGGAGTGGTAGTGAAACCGGAAGTCTGAACCTATCATTCCGAAATCAATGAAAATAGACATGGGTATGTGTCGCAAAGCAAGCGGGCACGTACCCATGTCTATTTATATATAATGTGTTTATTTCTGTTGGAAAGGCATCAGAAAATATACCCGAACCCTACGTTAAGGTAGATTGGATACATATTGAATGAAACCGTCTTGAACGAGCGCACGAAAATATCATTCAGTCCCCATGTGAGATTGGCGTTTACCGACAGCCGCTTCAACACATGCCATGAGCCTCCAAGCTGCAGTCCCCACTGAAACTTGCGCAATTCACTGCCAAAATCATAAGTGGCCTTGGCATCGTCTTCAAACGAAACCTTGTTTCCCGTCGGATCGCCCTCGCGGAGATAGCCGTCATGGACATATCCGTCGAATTCGTTACTGAAAGCATAGGCAAGATACGGGCCGAAATTCAATTTCCATCGGTCATTTATCCTATAGACAGCAGTAATCGGTATAGTCAGCTGCTGGGTATGATATTTTGTCTGTACCTTGCCTGTCCACTTTCCGCTTAGCTTTTTTCCGTCCTGAATAATCTCCATGCCATAGTTTTTCACGTTGGCATTCGTCTCCATGCCTTTTGTCTCAAAGCGGAATCCGCTGGCCACGCCCCATTTTTTGTCCTGTCCGAACCATTTTGTGACAGTTGTACCAATCTGCAGATTCAGATGCGGGCTATAGGAGTTTATCTGACGGATTTCAGCCGGAAGTGGCATGGGCGATGCACCACCGATATTCACACCGGCATTAACCTCATATTCAAGTCCGAGAATCACCGACTTGTAGATGTCGCCCGGACGGTCGGATTGAGTGAAATCCTCCTTGTTTACATCTGACCGGGCAAAGCCGTGGAGCGAAGCGCAAACCGTTACAGCAAGGCAAATATATTTCCTGATATTCATAATTATATACATTTTTAAGCATCGGGAGCAGTCTTCCCGTCAATCACATTTGAGTTCAAGTTCGTCCACACAGAGTGTGCTGCCTACAGCTCCCGAGAAATAGTCACCGTCAATACTTGATGTCATGACTATTGTTATGCTGTAGATACCGTTTTCAAGCTTGTCGGGGTCGATAGTCTTACCGTCACGGAACACGAATGGAAGATGGAAGTAAGTCCATTCCTCTGTTGCCTGACGCTGTTCGTCCGACAGGCGGGCCACTGCAATAATATTGGGATTGTCATCGGAAAGCACATTAGAACCGTCAAGCCACTCCATTTCAGGAGTCGATTCGTAGAACACGGCATAAATGTTACACTCATCCACCTTACCCTCAACAGGCTCAAGCTTGTTTGACTCGTTCAACCGCTGGTAGACCTCTCCGGGCTTATATTTATAATAACCGCTGAAGTAGCGCGGTACGCTTGAAAACGGTGTTCCGAACTGAGTAGCCTTCAATGGGGTGGCAACCGCTATCGTCACGTTGAACTTGCCTATGAACAGGTTGCCGGCGGCAATAGGCTTGTTTACCATCGCCCCCCAAGCACCGGTCGAACGTGTGACCATTTCCACACATTTTCCAACATAGCCATCATTAGCCTGAAATGTCGGATAGGTTTCAGGAGGCTTCGTTCCGTTGGTCATGGCAAACCCGGCATTGCCGCTCGCCCATATCATGGTGTCGCGCTGATGGGTTGATTCATTGATGCTGACATCAAGGAACTCATCATACTTTCCACCCTGCATCGAATTGACGATTCTCACATCCTCAAATCCATATTTCAGGTTTATAGCATTGTTGCGCTGCACGGTGACTGTGTAAGCCTTGCTCCATTCACCGTCCTCCGAAGTCACAACGTAGGTCTGCGGCTCGGTGAAATCACGCTCTGTACCGCTCGCGGGCTGAATGGTAGCTCCCGGCGTAAGCTCGAACTCAGGTGCAAGCTCTGTTATGTTGACATAATTTTTCACAATAAGTGTGACACGGTCATTCTCGATGATAGGCGTACGGTTTAGCGCATCATCGGGCAACACGACACCGACGATATCACACTCAGCATTGAGGGGCTCTTTTTTTATGCACGATGCCATAGCCAACATCATGCCAAGCACTAAAAGCCAGTTGATTAATTTCATATTCTGATTGGATTTTATTCGAGCCGGACACCGCAAAACCGACACGACCCGCATTCCAGACACCGGCAGGGCCGCAATAAACACAAAAGATGGTCGACGATTTCCGATAGTTCGGCAATATCGTTACAAAATTACGAAAAAACACATATAGATATGCAATTTGTGCCATTTTTTCATCATAAATTGGGCATTTCCGCCAAAAAATTATCAAAAAATATCTAATTTTAGGGAGAATTGTAAATAATCATTAACTTTGCAGCGGAAATTTATTAAATCTGATTCATTTCCATATAGTACACATTTCTTGAATGTCTGATTTTTACGCAATACATTTCTCCCACAGTGTCCGTAAAATCTCTCTCGTTTCCAACTCTTAATAGACAAATCAATTATAATCACTGATTTTATGAAATTACTTTACAAAACCTTGCTCAGCACCATGCTGGTAAGCCCTCTGTGTGTCAATATGTACGCACAGCAGCAGATTCCAAACTCCGGCTTCGAAGGCGGATGGAGTGATTGTGTTCCTTGGACATTCTACGTCAGCGAGGACAAACATGGAGAAGCAAGCGCAGTTGTCGCAGGCAAGAATCCGAACGGATGGGTCATCTCCAATGTCGCCGGTATGGCTTCTTATTACGACGGCTTGGCAAGCGGACTCGGCACTACCGTGGTTGGTGATTCTGTAGAAGGCTTCAACTCAAAATGCGCCGTCAAACTGACAAATACCCCCAATCCATTCATGGATGCCCAGATTGTCCCCGGCTACGTGACACTCGGAACAACATGGTCCACAGCATATCCCGGGTTCGACGTCTCAGCCGGTGGAATGGTAATCAACAACAGTGACGGTGGCTCTTTCGGCGGCATCGAATTCAACGGACGCCCCACAGGCATCGAATTCATGTACAAACGCAGCCGCGGAGAAGACAAACCAGCTGAAAAATCTACAGTCGTAGCATATCTATGGAAGGGTCACTGGACTCAGAAAGATGTACCGGCCGTGGTTTATATGGCAGGAGAGCCTGTATGCGCTGATATGACAGACCGCGACCGCTGCATTCTTGGAATGGATATGACCGGCTGTCAGGGCGGCGAAGTCAGCAAGAGCGACGATGCCGAACTTATCGCCGTGATTAATGCTGAAATCACCGAAGATGCTTCTGAATGGACTAAATTCTCTGCCACATTTGACTACAAGTCAGATGCGACCCCTGAAATGATTAACATCATCATCGCTGCCGGCGACTACTTCGGAGGAGCATCCGTAGTCGGCAAAGACAACTCAATCACCGTTGACGATGTAAAACTCATCTATGCCGAAAATGACAAGAATGTCTACTCAGGCGTGCTGAATATCGACATGATGGGCAATGCTCTTGCCACCAATAAGCCTGCGACCATCGAAATCACACCTGCAGGAGAAGGCAAGTGCACATTCACTCTCCCGAATTTCGTGCTTGAAATGCCCGGAGCAGAACCTATGGTTCTCGGCGATATCGTGGTTAACGATGTCACCACTTCAGAAGAAAACGGAACGACTGCCTACAATGGCGAGGTAAAAGGCTTGCAGCTTGCCGGTGGCTCAATTGTCGCCGATGTGACACTCAACGGTACTATCTCAGGCAACAACGTAGTGATGAATATTGATGTAATGTGGTCTGGAATTCCTATCAAGGTAACCTTCACTTCCACAACTTCAGGCATCAACGACATCAACGCCGATCTCAACGCACCAGTTGAATATTTCAACATTCAGGGTATGCGCGTCGACGCCGACAACATGACCCCCGGCATCTACGTAAAGCGTCAGGGCAACAAAGTCAGCAAGATTCTTGTGAAATAAATCACACACATAATCTTCAAATAAAAAACGCTGCGACATCACGAATGGATGTCGCAGCATTTTTTTATTGCACATGCAGGAGACCCCTACGAAAAATAAAACTCCGTCTGCTTCTCACGAGGCCGACGGAGTAATTCTGTTTAAACACTTAGCATAATTAACGAATAATCTTCACTTAAATACGTGATATTATCACAATCCAAAAACTGATTAAAATTTTACACATTGCAAAGTTAGCCCATTGTCAAGCACAAAGAATGCACTTTATCGTATCTTCTAAAATGAATCTCAAAATATTTTATAATATATCGCTGATTTAAAGCACATTTCAAACCATATCTTTTCTTTTTTATATAAACTACAGTACAACTTCAAACTTAACAAACAGCATATCTTATATAACATTTAATGCACCTGCCGGCATTTGCGCGAATAACCAAAACCCTCAACCCGACCCGTAGGCCAAGTCTGCAACCGCCATGACAGATTGGAGTCCGGCTCCGCGATGCTGTAAACACATAGGTCTGGCCGCATCTCAGCTTGCCCCAAATAAAAAAGAGCGGCCTTCATCACGAGGACAGCTCTCAACAGAATCTAACGTAGTTTAAAATAGTTCTTCTAAATCTAACAAAAAACAAATCTTTAATACCTATTACATCTAAATCTTACCTATGTTTATTTTATAATCTCTTTGTGGAAAGTATCAATGGTGATTTTAATATTATAATGCAAAGATATAGGCTTTTTCATCCCGACGCAATAGCCCCACGGCCAAATATAACTCATAAAGCGACTTTTACAAATATTAAAGACTATGAATCAATCAATTGACCCATAGCCTTACTTGCTTAAATATAAGTGGCATCAAAGGCGTTAAAAGCTCATGATACAATATTCTGACACATATAATAAATATTGAATCATACAATAATACCGATTTTCATGACATCGGCATCAAATGTATCGCGACGGATAGCCTTGTTCCGTAGCTTGTTTCGATAGGTATAGACCGTATTTAGAGTAACACCCAGAAAACGCGCAACCTGAGCAGTGTCGTCAACGCCAAGACGCGTAAAGGCAAGCACGCGGAGTTCGGTTGTAAGCACATTTTTCGCCGGTGTCACAACGCGCTTTTCCGGTGCGAGAAGAGCATTCACGTCATTGATAAACGTAGGATAGATTGCAAGAAAGGCATCATCGAAAATGTCGTCAAACTTCTTTCGCTGCTCATCAATCATCTTTCCGCTCTTGATGATATTGAGCAGATCGTCGACCTGACCGGCGGCAAGCTTGCGACGGGTGATGCGGTTAAACTCTTCAAGCCCCTCCATATAGCTTGATGAAAGGTTCATGAATTCTGAGATATAAGCCTCTTTCGACTGGTTGGCCTTTGCAAGCTGCTGTTTGATCCGTTCAAGTTCCCGGGTGCGCCGTCGCTTGCTGCGATAAAGATTCCAAAGCAGCAGAGCTACTCCACACAGACACACGATAAGCCCTACGAGCATTATGAATGTCGTACGCTCCTGCTCGCGCAACGCCTGCGACACAGGCATCAGAGCTGCCGAAATCATCATACTGTTTGTCTTGGCCCCTCCGGCCAACGCCTCTTCAAGCGCTACCGAAAGATAATTATGCGCTCTTGCAAGATCACCCGCATCATAAAGAGCCACGCCAAGACGGATGAGAGCTGTCCCATGCCTATCGCCCGCACGCACATCGCGCAAAGCGGCCTTGGCAAGGTTGGAAACAGCCTCGTCGGTTGCTCCAAGCACACATTGACGGCCTCCGAGTGCAGTCAGAACCATCGAATAATTCCCATAGCTTTCAGGGATTTCCTCTGAAAGATCCATGAGACAGGCAAGAAACATTGCATCATTGCCCTGTGCGAAATACATCATCGCAAGATTAAGCCTCGCATCATATGAATCCGTTGGAAGTGCGGACTGCAGCTCCTTGGCATATTTAAAACCCGGCTTTATATAATTGTCGCGCATTGCCGTCCCTTCAAACACCTCTGCCATTGTATAGTAGAGATTTCTGCCAACCTCATAAAATAAGGCTCTGTTTTCCGGATATACGCCTGATTGTGCCACATTAACTATATCATTCATCGCGTCGGGTGTCGAGCTGAGTTTACACAACTCAGTCGCGCGCTTGATGAGGAAACGCTGGGCCATGACGGAATCACCGACAGACATAGCAGCCTTAAAGCCTTGCGAAAACATGACTATTGCTGAATCGGCATTCAGGCCGCCTTGGAGATCGCCGAGTTCGAGATAACGGCTCACCGGCCCGAGCGAATCGGCGAGCAACAGGACTTTTACGGAATCAGCCTTATTCTGACGCTTTGATGTATAGTCATTACGACGCGTAAGTTCACTATCCAGCTGTTCAAGCAGTTCACTGCTATCAGACAGACGGGTCTCAGAAGCCGATATTGGAAAAACGGCTGACAAAATTACAATTATACCTATGACAAAGCCTTTCATTCGGAATGTAGAGATGTTACTATTAAACCAAGCCTAAAGATTATCCGGAGACAGACCATCCACGGATTTCAGGCCGGTGCGGTGTGAGGGTTACTGATTGTGATAAATGTAAAGAGAAGAATAAGAGGTTCGAGGCAAAATGTCTACAAATGTATCATTAAAAAACGTCCCTGCCAAACGGCAGAGACGTAAATTTCCGAATTGTAGCCCCATTGGGGACAGGGCGTTTTTTTAACGGAGGCGATTGTAGGAGTTTAACAGTTTGATATCACGTTTTATAGCCCCAAGGCCAAGAATTTCAAACGCCACGGCTATCGGCAATAGGATATCCCATACCGAGAAATCAGCGTCAAGCCCCTCAGATCCGGCTTGCTTGAAAAGGATGAAACACACAACCGCAATGCAACATAAAGTCAGCAGTAAAGAGATAGTAAGGACCTTCCGCTGAAGCGCGATATTACGATAAAGAAAAATGTCGACTATAAGCAGGATGATAGTAGCTGCGACCGGAATCAGAAGGCCATATTCATACATGGTGTAGAGTTTTTCCGACACAGCGGGCTGAGCGGTAAGATCATGGACTGCGCCGTAGGGGACTATTAGGAATATAGCCATGGCCACCATAGCGAGAAAGATGTAGACAGTCTGAATGCGTTGTATCTGCATAGCTTAATAGTTTTTAGAATTGATTTTGAAGTTACGGTGTCTCTGATAGTGACTTATTTTTGTCAAAAGTACTAAAAATTTAACAATCCGGCATACGATTAGTTGGCATTTTATCGTAATTTTGTCAAAAATATACACACGACAATCGAACGAATTATGGATAAACGCCCGCTCATACTTATTACTAACGATGACGGACTCGGAGCACGAGGACTCGAACATCTGGTCAGAATAGCCGTCAGGCTCGGAGATGTGGTCGTTGTAGCCCCCGACACGCCTCAGTCCGGGAAGTCATCGGCAATCACCGTAAACACTCCGCTCTATGTCAACGAGCATGCCCCGATTGACAGCGCAAAGGTATTCACTACAAGCGGAACCCCTGTCGACTGCGTCAAGCTCGCGATGTTCGCCGTACTCGACCGCAAACCCGATCTTCTGCTATCAGGCATAAATCATGGCTCAAACTCCGGTGTCAACAATATTTACTCAGGGACAATGGGCGCTACAATGGAAGGATGCACTCTCGGAATTCCGTCAATCGGTTATTCGCTCCTCAGCCACTCTCCTAACGCCGATTTCGATCCGACGACTCCTTTCATCGAGGAAATCACGCAGAAAGTCATCAATCATGGGCTTCCTGATGGAATCTGTCTCAATGTAAACTTTCCGGCTAAATGCACCCCGCTCGGCCTTAAGGTGGTCAGAGCCGCCAAAAGCCACTGGACCGAAGAATATGCCACCTATGCTACTCCACACGGCAAGACTTTCTACTGGCTAACCGGCAAACTATTCAACGAAGAGCCCGACAACCCCGAAACCGACGAATATTGGCTCGCACGTCAATATGGCACGGTCGTCCCCATCCGACCCGCCCAATCAGCCACTGACCAGATTCCAACGATAAGCCGGATCTTAGGGCTGTAGACAACACATATTTTATTAATGTATATACAAAAAGCCACGCATGCCATCTCAATGATGTGAATGCGCGGCTTTTGTTTATTTCTGCAAATCTGAAAAACGCTTGTGGCCTTTCATGAAATATTCGGTCAGGATATTCACTTCTCCGTCAAGAAGATCGACCTTAGCGTCACACCTGTCATAAAGCCGGCACATCCTTCTGTAGTCACGATGTGCCTTTAAAACAGCCGACGCATTTTTCAGATCGAATCCCGCAATAAATTTGCACCAAGCCATCGCATCGAGAATCCGTCGCCACAGCAGACGCTTCGTTCTGACACAGGCAGGAAGATTCTTGTGGAGCATCAGCAAATTGTTGCGGAAATTCAGATATGTCTTTTTAGGGTTCGATGCCGGAAGGCTTCCACCGCCGAGATGATAGACATGCGATTCAGGAATTGCCCACACCTGCCGCCCGGCAAGCCGGATGCGCCAGCACAGGTCAATCTCCTCCATGTGGGCGAAAAACTCACGGTCAAGCCCTCCAAGACGCAGATACAGCTCATTGTCAACCATCAATGATGCCCCCGAGGCCCACATCACCTCCATCGGAGTGTCATATTGCCCCTTGTCAGTCTCTACTGTATCAAAAATACGTCCACGGCAATACGGATAACCGTTACGGTCGAGGAAACCGCCCATCGCACCGGCATATTCAAATTCAGTCGGAGTTATGAGCGACAGCAATTTCGGCTGAAGCGCACCCGCCTCCGGATGCGACTCCATGAACCGCCACATAGGTGTCAGCCAGTCATCATCGACCTTCACATCCGAATTCAGAAGCACTGTGTATTTATAATCAGCCCTCACACGGCCGACTGCAAGATTATATCCCTCTGCGAAACCGTGGTTCTCGCTGAATTCAATACGCTTAACCTGCGGGAATTCATCGCGAAGCACCTCAAGTGATCCATCGGTCGATCCGTTGTCAGCCACAATGACATCTGCTATATCAGACGGTGTGTGCCTTACGACCGACGGGAGATATTCTCGCAGAAACCGGGCGCCATTCCAGTTGAGTATTATGACCGCGGCACGATTTTCTTTAGCCACCGGTCCGCTCATAGACACACTTCTCCTTCCGACTCCTCACCTTCGGGGTGCATCGAGACTATGCGCACGTCGCAGATGGTGTTCGACAATTCCGGTTGAGGCTTAATGTTCACACGCAGATAATTATCCGTAAACCCGGCCATTGAGCCGTCGAGACGGGGATGCTCGGCAAGCATCGGCCTGACAGTCCCTATAAAACGCTCAGTGAATTCTTTCAGCTTCCGTTCGGAGATGGCAAGCATGATGCGTGTGCGGCGGTGCTTCTCCTCCTGACTGACCTCATGGTCAATGTCGAGCGCCCGTGTGCCGGGACGTTCACTATAGGTAAACACATGCAGGCGCGAGATAGGCAGCGAGTCGACAAACGCTCTTGACTCTTCAAACCGTTCAAGCGTCTCCCCTCTCGCACCCACTATAAGGTCCACACCGATAAAGGCATCAGGCATCACCCGCCTGATGTGTTCGATTTTGCTTCGGAACAATGCCGTGTCATAACGCCGGCGCATTAGCCGCAACACCTCGTCACTGCCACACTGGAGCGGGATATGGAAATGAGGCATGAACCGACGCGACTGCGCTACGAAATCAATAAGCTCATCGGTCAGCAGATTCGGCTCGATTGACGAAATACGGTAACGCTCTATGCCTTCGACCTCATCGAGACGCCGGCAAAGCTCAATGAAAGTCTCGTCAGTGTCTTTGCCGAAATCACCGATATTCACACCTGTGATGACTATTTCCTTGCCACCCTCGGCTGCGACCTCGCGTGCCTGCGCGACAATCTCGTCGATCGAGCCGGAACGGCTGCGACCACGGGCCATAGGAATAGTGCAATAGGAGCAGTAGTAGTCACATCCGTCCTGCACCTTGAGGAAATAGCGTGTACGGTCTCCGCGAGAGCACGAAGGACTGAAACGCCTGATTTCCTTGGTGGGGGTTATGAACGTCGCCCCCTCTGGCTCGTCAGCCGCACCTTCGGCAAGCACCTTGTCGAGATAGTCGGCGAGTTCAAGTTTTCGGTCCGTGCCGGCTACAACAGCGACACCGGGCAATGCCTTGACTTCATCAGGTTTAAGCTGTGCATAACAGCCTGTGACGACAATTCGCGCATCAGGATAGCGACGCGCGAATGAACGGATTGCCTGACGGCATTTTTTATCGGCTATATCAGTGACACTACAGCTGTTGATGACCACATAGTCGGGCACATCGCCTTCGTGTACACGCTGTATGCCTTTCGATGCAAAAATGCGGGCGACAGTTGATGTCTCGGCAAAATTCAGCTTGCACCCGAATGTGTGGAACAACGCCGTCTTACTGCCGAATGTATTCTTGTCTATCAAATCTGTAACGTTTTTTTATTCCATGTTTTCATGCAGAATCGGAATCGGGCGTTTAAACACCTCTTTAAAAGAGATTAGTGTTTCCGTACGTCCGATACCTAGACGCAGTTTTTTGTGGATCACTTCAAGAAGATGCGCGTTATTATGGGCGAATATCTTGGCAAACACATCATAGCTGCCGGTGGTGAAATGGCAGTCGACAACTTCGGGAATCGCCTTCAGGCGCTCAACGACTTCATCGAACTTTGTCGGGTCATTGAGGATAAAACCTATGTAGGCGCATGTCTCATAGCCGACCGAAGGCGGATCGATGATGGTCTCAAACCCACGTATAATGCCAGAGGATGTTAGTTTTTGTATGCGCTGGTGTATGGCCGCTCCCGAAACATTGGTTTCCCGCGCAATTTCGAGAAATGGCTTGCGCGCATTATTGGAGAGCATCTCAAGAATCTTGAAATCAAGAGTATCGAAGTGTTGTCGTGACATCTAATAAAAAAATTGGTAATCGCTATCGAAAGCGAATGTTACTTATGCGGTGCAAAATTACACAAAAAATTACAATCAGTAATCAGCACGGCCATATAAATTATAATTTTCAAGTCCACTTTATTTTCCGCTATAAGCGGTCTATGGTCCGGAATCCAATGATTTCACATTAATTAAATGTCACAAAGCCTGCGCGCAAGTTGCCTATATTGGGATTATATTATATCTTTGCACCGATTTTCCACAAGTTAACGGTAAAATCATTGCCGTTGTCACATTGACTGACGGCAATATGAATCGAACATTATATCTAAGGTGCGAATTTGAGATCTTCTCACATCTACATAGTTGCTTTAGTGCTACTATGCGCCCTCTCGATGGGCGCATTCCCACGTCAGGTCGACCCTGATTCTGTCGCAGTCCCTTCCGGACCGCTTCCCGCTGTGACTGATTCGGCGGAAAGCATGTCCGCGCGTCCGCATTCCGACTCTCTGTCACGCCTTCTGCAGCGTCGCATGACAGCCAGTCCCGACACAGAACTGAAGTCCTCATCACGGCCTGCCGTGATGGACCGCACTCTGCTGCCGGCCGACTCCGCACAATATCCCGACTCGGCCTCTGCGATCGCCGGCGATTCACTCGGCTACGCCGCTGATTCGGCTACATCCGTAATAAACCGACACACATATGTGGCCGACACCACGCGCCGCCGACGTCTGAGTCGCACGCGAATAGCACCGCCTGAAAAAGGCTCGCGGATTGTCCGATCGAAAGTCGACCTTGACAACGCCGTCGACTTTTCAGCCAAAGACTCCCTTGTGCTCTACGGACGCAACAACGCATATATGTATGGCAGCTCCAAAGTGGAATACGGCTCTCTGAAGCTTGACGCGCAGGAAATCCAGATGAATCTTGACAACTCTACGGTCTACGCCATCGGAGGCATAGACTCTATCGGCGACGCATTCGGGACACCGGTCTTCGAAGACAACGGCACAAGCTATGAGTCGGAGACAATGCGCTACAATTTCAAGACCGAACAAGGATTCATCACCAATGTCAAGACTCAGCAGGGCGAAGGATATGTGGTGGGCGGCCAGACCAAAAAGGTCGGCGAAGACACATATTATACGCAAAATGCCAAATACACCACATGCGACGACCATGACCATCCTCACTTCTATCTCCAGATGACGAAGGCTAAGATGCGTCCGGGCAAAGATGTGGTAAGCGGCCCTGCCTACATGGTGCTCGCCGGACTTCCACTCCCTCTTGCAGTGCCGTTCGGCTACTTCCCATTCTCCGAAAAATATTCGTCGGGCATCATCTTTCCATCGTTCGGCGACGACTACAACCGTGGCTATTATCTGAGCAACGGAGGATATTACTTTGCCATCAGCGACAACATGGACCTTGCGCTAACAGGCGAAATCTACACCCTTGGCTCATGGGGTCTGCGTGCAAACTCCGCCTACGTGAAACGCTACAAGTATTCGGGAAATTTCAACATATCCTATCTTCAGACCGTCACCGGCGACAAGGGAATGCCCGACTATTCCAAATCGACCAACTTTCAGGTCCTCTGGAGCCACAGTCAGGATTCCAAGGCCAATCCCAACATGAGCCTCTCGGCGAGTGTCAACTTCACTACAAGCGGATATACACGCAACGACCTGAATTCATACTATTCCAACGACTTCACCCAGAACACAAAGAGCAGCACTGTCAACATGACCTACCGTTTCCCCAACTCGAAATGGTCACTGTCGACCACCGCCAATGTCTCGCAGCGTTCACAAGACTCCACTCTTGCGGTCTCGTTCCCGAACTTCACACTTACAATGTCGCAGGTCTATCCTTTCAAACGCAAACGCGCGGTCGGCGAAGAAAAATGGTATGAGAAAATCAAGCTCTCTTATTCGGGACAATTCAACAATTCACTGACAGCGAAACAAGACGAGTTCTTCAAGAAGAGCCTCGTGAAAGACTGGCGCAACGGCATGCGCCACAGCATCCCGGTAAGCGCTACGTTCAACCTCTTCAAATATCTCAATCTCACGCCATCCATCAATCTCACCGACCGCATGTATACTACAAAGGTGCGTCGCCAGTGGGATCCTAACGCATCGGCCGAAGTGCTCGACACCACATACAGTTTCTATAATGTATGGGACTTCAACGCCGCAGTGGCCCTTGATACAAAAATCTACGGCTTCTTCCAGCCGCTGCCGTTTCTCGGCGACAAGGTGAAAATGATACGCCACGTCCTGACACCGACCATATCCTTCTCAGGCGCTCCCGATTTCGCGTCACCGTTCTTCGGCTACTACGGCAACTATCAGTATCCCGACGCTCAGGGCAACATGCAGACACGCACCTATTCCTACTTCCCGAATTCACTGTTCGGCGTACCGGGTCAGGGCAAAACCGGAGCGCTCAGCATATCGCTCGCCAATAACCTTGAAATGAAGGTCAAGTCTGACAACGACTCCATCGGGGAGAAAAAAGTCTCGCTGATAGAAAACCTGACGCTCTCACAAAGCTACAACTTTGCCGCCGACTCGATGCGATGGTCAAACCTCAACACATCCATCATGCTCAGACTCGTCAAGAATTTCAATCTTAACCTGTCGGCGACATGGGATGTCTACACCTACGCGCTCAATGCCGCAGGAAATCCTGTCAGGGTCAACAAGCTCCGTATTTCCGAAGGCAAAGGCTGGGGCAAGCTTTCAAGTACCGGCACTTCGTTCAGCTACACATTCAACAACGACACCTTCAAAAAACTCTTTGGCAGAGACAAGGACAAAGATAAGAACAACGATAAGAACAACGACAAGAACAACGACAAGAACAACTCCATGGACCAGAATTTTGCCGAAGATACGTCAGACTATCAGGGTAGCGACAAACGCAAAAGCAAAAAAAGTTCAAATATGGAGTTTGACGACGACGGTTATATGAAATGGTCTGTCCCGTGGAATCTGACGTTCAACTACTCGGTCAACTACGGCTACGGCGAGTTTGACTACGACAAGCTTGAATACAAAGGCAAGATAACCCAGAACCTCTCGTTCTCAGGCAACATCCGCCCTACTGCCAACTGGAATTTCGGATTCTCCGCGAGCTATAACTTCGACACAAAAAAACTTGCCTACATGAACTGTAATATATCCCGCGACATGCACTGCTTCACCATGCGGGCAAGCTTCGTCCCTGTAGGTCCGTACAAGAGCTACAATTTCCATATTTCGGTCAAATCATCACTTCTCGCCGATCTCAAATACGATAAACGGTCATCATACTCAAATGGCGTCAGCTGGTATTAAACAAAATTCATACTTCAATTGTTAATTAATGTGACGGAAAGCAAATGCTGCCGTCACATTAATTTTTTGCTCCACTGCCACCTCCTCCTCAACCACCTGACACGTTTATCATCAACTATTATTACTTACATTTAACAACAACAGTAATGAAAAAAATTCTTCTTATCATGTGTGCCGTCATCGGGATGGCCATTAGTGCACATGCTCAAAGAGCACAGCTTCAAATCGGTTATGGCGGCTACACACAGATGGATGCGACCGACATGCACGACGGTGGTACAATCAACAACGCATGGGGCGCTCTTACAGCCGGTGTCAACTTCAAGGTTGCTCCAAGCTTCTATCTCGGAGCGAGCTACACATTCTCAAGCGCAAGCTACAAACATGAGGACGATGCCAACGCCTACTACCATGTAATCATGCTCAACGGCCGTTATGACTATTACCGCAACAGCATTGTCAAGCTCTATGCCCATCTGGGAGTCGGTGTCGACATCACTCACATCACCGTCGACGACTGGTCAGAGAACAAGGCTTACTTCGCATTTCAAGCCTCTCCCTTAGGAGCGGAGGTTGGTCTCAGCCGAGTGACAAGCTTCTTCGGCGAACTCGGCTTCGGCGCACAGGGCCTTCTCCAAGTCGGTTTCCGTTTCAATCTTTAAAAAGCCTGACCGATAAACATATCAAGATCCAATGAGCGACAGAATCTCTTACGAAGAACGGAAAGATCTACCCGACAGCGTATACGGGCTGCCGGAACGGCGCGAGTATCCGATGCCGGATGCCGCACATGTCAGAGCCGCTGAAGCATATTTCAGATATTGCCCGGAAGATATGAAGCCAAAACTGGCCAAGGCCATATTGGAACACGCACGCGAATACGGAGTTGACGTTGAAAGCCCGACCGTACTGTCCTACGCCAACGAATAGAGAATAATCATCCACGTGATTTTATCCACACTGCGGATGGAGCTCGCCACGGCCACTATATGACCCGGACAAGGCTCCATCCGCACTACACATTATCTATACCATATTTCATTTCCCACACGGCCATATTCAGCAAGACAGACTCAAACCGCAGAATTGGCATTTTAACAACTATTATGCGTTTTTATTAGGGATAAATCTGTTTTTTCAATACTTTTGTAGAAATTAGTGCTATTAACCCACCCAATCCTTATGAGCAAAGAGGCAAAACTTGACGATGAAAAACTTGTGGAACGCCTGAGAGATCCTTCGACGTGCCGCGAGGCTTTCGGCGACCTTATCAAGACCTACTCCGAACCGCTCTATCGCCAGATACGACGCACGGTCCAGTCTCACGAGGATACTGACGATATTCTGCAAAACACCTTTCTGAAAGCATGGCAAAACATCGAAAATTTCAGAGGCGATGCAAAACTGTCGACATGGCTATATAAAATAGCCATCAACGAGAGCCTTTCATTCCTTGAAAAAGAACGCAAAAGACGCGGACTCTCACTCGACGACGAGGAATCCGGAATGATATCCCTTATTCAGGCCGACACCAACATCGACGGCGACAGGCTTGCACAGAGACTGCGTGAGGCCATAGCCACCCTCCCTGAAAAACAGCGCCTCGTTTTCAATATGCGATACTACGACGATATGAAATATGAACAGATGTCGGAAATAATGGGGACATCGGTCGGAGCTTTGAAAGCATCTTACCACCTTGCCGTCAAAAAAATCGAACAATTTTTCGAAGATAGCGATTAAACTTCACGACCTTAGAAGAGTCTAACAGTTAAAATAGGCAAAACAAGTCCTTAAGCTTCAAAAAAACAGACACCGATGAAAGATATATTAACAAAAGTCGACCGAAACGACGGAATGACCGTTCCAGATGGTTATTTCGACGATTTCGCGGCTAAAATGATGGCTTCGCTCCCTGAAAAGGAATGGGAGAGCCCGGCATCCAAGGTGATGCCGAGGTCATTCTGGCAGAAGGTCAGGCCCTATGTCTACCTTGCAGCCATGTTTATGGGTGTATGGTGCATGATGAAGATGTTTGATCTGATGCGCTCCGACTCATACGGCCTTCAAATCGAAAATAACCCCGTGATGACAGCTGCAATAGGCAACGACCATTTCATCAATGACTATTTCATCAATGAATGTGATGTCAACGACTATCAGCTCATGGAAGACCTCTACGAGACCGGTTTTGACCCGGAAGAGACCGACATGGGAATGGTGGTAGACGTGGCCGATTCAGTCTCTTTGCCCGATTCACCTGAATTTCCGCTCTCTGAAATCTAAAAAACATTAAAGTCATCTTTCAGAATATCTACTACACATTCTTCTGACAGACAAACCTCAGCAACTATTCCAACATTCCTATGAAAAAGATTGCCCTTTCACTCATCCTCATCCTTTCCACGATTATCTTGCCTCTAAGCGCCCAGACAAGACCATCCGGCCGTGAACGTGAAGTATGGATGAAAGAAATGCAGCAGTACAAAAACGACTTCATAGCAAAAAAACTTGTCCTGACTGATGAGCAGAAGGCTAAATTCCTCCCGCTTTACACAACTATGGACGAGGAAATACGCAAAGCGCAGGGCGAAACGGAAAAGCTCTACCGCCAGACCCTGAAAAAAGACAGCAAGGCCACAGATCTTGAATATGAGAAAGCTGCCGAAGCTGTCTATGAGCTTAAAGGCCGGGAGAATGAAATAGAGATGAAATATTTCAAGGAATTCAAACAGATTCTCACTCCACGTCAGCTCTTCCAGCTTAAAGACGCCGAGCGTGATTTCACGCGTGAGCTTATGAAACAACACCGCCGGCGGCGCAAATAAGACGCAACCACTCCACGCCACCGATAAAAATTTTCATATACACGATATTAAAATTTCATGTCAGTATTTTACAGGTACTGACATTTTTTCTATCCCAACCAACATATTTTTAAACTATGCGTATCGGTAAAATATTCATCCTGCTGTTTACGTTCATATCAGTTTCCATCCATATAGACATGAACGCAAACACCCCTAAGACTCCTGACTTTGCATATCCCAAGACTGTCAGCACCGAATCACTGCGACAACTGTCTGCAGCCCTCAAGACAGACGACGGGCCTAAAGTGGTGCGTGCTCTCATGGACTACTATCTTGCCCGGACGGCCATCGACAGCGGAAACGCAGGAAATGCTCTTGCCAAAATCGACAGTATAGCCACTGCAAGCTCCGACGACATACTGAAGAGCATGCTTTTCACTCTCGAAGCCGACATATATTCGGCGCTATATATGAATCAAAGATGGAAATACGACTCTCGCGAAACCCCGACGACTCCACTGCCCGACGATTTCAACGAATGGAACGGCCTTCAATTCCGCTCACGCATTTCCGCTCTTCTCGACAAAGCCCTGAATTTCACGCCTGCCCTGAAAACTGTGCCCATCGGAAAATATTCATCCGTAATCGACCTTTCGGCCGGAGGGGGAAATAGCGTCTCGTCCATAACCGTCGTCCGCACGACGGAGATATACTATCCGACGCTCTACGATTTCGTTGCCAACCGTGCCATCTCGCTTCTCAGCTCAAACGGAATCATCAATTCAGTCCTTTCATGGGGACTGCTTACACGCCATGACCTCTACACGGCTCTTCCGTTCTCCAAATACGACCCCAACGTCGGACGCATACTTGAACTGTATGCCTCTCTGCTAAAATTCCACGCGCCCGGTTCTGCACCGTTTATCAACACAGACCTACAGCGTCTTACGTTTATTTCCGAGCGAGTCTACCAAGACAATTCCATGTCTGTGTCAGACAGGAAGAGCCGGCTTCTGCGTGAATTGTATGACGAAAACAGCTCGTCGGAATATTCCGGAGATATCCTTCTTGCTTTCCCCGACAGCTACAACGATCCACGGTGGCTCTACGCCTCCATCGGCCACAATATCAAAACATATCCGGCCTATCCGCTAAAAAACAACCTGATCAACAAACGGACACGCATTGCCGAGCAGGAAATCTATGTGACCGCTCCATCTGTCGTAGCCCCCGAAACTGAAACTGAGTTGAAACTCCGGATTTCAAACGTCGTATCGGGAAAGGTATATATATATAATGTGTCGTCGTCACTACTGACAGACAATAGTTATGCCGTAGCCGGACTGCCAAAATTTAAACCTGTGGCAGTACTCCCGTTCAAATCAGCTGAAACGGAAGTTCCATTCAAGGAAAATATAAATCTGAAATATAAATTTCCGTCAGCCGGAAACTATATCGCAATTCCGACAATCGACGGCAAACCGGTCACAGGGAAAAAGTGGTATGACAAAATTCATGTGACCGCTTACGCCATTGCATCGTCAAGATTCGAATCCGCAAGTCTATGGGCGCTCGATGCAAAGACCGGCGCACCGGTCGAAGGCGCTGAATTCACCTTGTATCCCAACAACCGGCGTGGGGACTCCTCGCCAAAGACTATCGGCAAAACCAATGCCGAGGGTTCAGCTGCCTGTTCGTCAAACGGCTACGTGACGCTGACAAAAGGGACCGACCGCTACGCAAATCCGCTATGGATCTACTCCGACGACAATAAATTTGAAGAAAAATGGTATAAATCAGCGTCCGGCTACAGCTCCCTGCCGCTATATCATCCCGGCGACAGCGTGGAGTGGATGGCTATCGTATATGAATATCAGCGCAAAAACCACCGCCCTGTAATCGGGAAAGAGGTAACAGCCATCCTGCGCAACGCCAGCTACATGGCAATCGACACACTGAAACTGACCACTGATCCATTCGGCCGTATCAACGGAAATTTCATACTTCCGAAAGAAGGCTTGACAGGCACCTTCCATATCTCCCTTGAGAATTATGGCGACGCTGTCAGGTTCACGGTATCCGACTACAAACTGCCGACATTCCGCGTAATCCTCGATCCGGTCGAATGTGACTATCCATCGGCCGGTGCAGCCACTCTGCGAGGACACATAGAGACCTATGCAGGCTTCCCTGTGGCCAACGCCGGTCTGACTGTTGACATTTCAGCCCTACAACGCACTCGCTGGTGGTGGAACAGACCTGCAGAAGTCAAGTTCTCCACCCTTGAAGCCACATCAGATGAAAAAGGCGATATTGAAATCACTTTGCCAAAAGACCTTCTGGAAATCTCTCCGATTCCCGGCGGCATTTTCTCTGTGACTATTTCAGCTCTTTCACCTTCCGGCGAGACTCAGACGGCCTCGACAATATTCACTATGGGTTCACGCTACGTAATCCGTCCGTCTGTGCCCGAAAACATCGACATCTCCTCTCCGACCGCCGCAATCAGGCTACAGACCGTCAATTATCAGGATTCCACAATAGCTATGCCTGTCAACTATGAAGTCATACGCGATTCAGCAACCATCCTGCGCGGGACAATCAGGCCGGCCGACGCGACCATTGATCTCACCTCGCTTGCATCAGGGCCTTGCGAACTCCGCTTCTCGCTCGCAGACAGTGCCATGGCAGAGCCTGTGAGCCAAAACGTCGTGCTCTATCGTCCGACAGACACCGCGACACCTGTTCCAGGCCGTCTGCTATGGTATCCGACCGATAAAGTTTCAATCAAAGGCAGCACCGCTGCCTCATGGCTATATGCCGTTGACTGTCCGACAAACCTTCTGGTAAGCATCCACACAGACTCCAAACTCATTTCCCGGCGATGGGTGAAAGCCGGCGAAGGAATGCACACACTCCCGATAGAGCTTCCCGCAGGGGTCGATGAAGCGTCTGTAGAAATCTCGCTTACCGGCAACTACCGCAACTCATCGGCAAGACTCACAGCAAAACGCGACATGCCCGCCAAAGGCATAAAGTTCATAAGCGAGTCGTTCCGCGACCGTCTCGTACCGGGTAGCGAGGAGACATGGACTTTCCGCGTCGTAGACCGGTCTGACAACGGAAAGGAAGCGGCTGTGGTTCTCGACATGTACAATACCGCCCTCGATGCCCTCGTCAGGTCATCATGGGAATTCACCCCTATGACCCAAGGTCCGCGCTACCATTATTTCTGGGAACAATCCGACCTATCGGCTGAATCCGGAATCAGGATTTCAGCATATCCCGACAAATTCCTTTCGGAATACTCAGTACTGCAACCCACGTTTGATACATACAGACGCACATTCTCAAACACCAAGATATACCTAAGCGGGACACGCTCTTATAAAGCCGCTGCCACCACACTCAATGCCGTGGCAGAACACAAAGAAGAAGTCGTTGTCGAGGAGGCTATGAGCTCCGCAGATGGGGCAGTCACATTCAATAGTGCAGGAATGGCCTCTGCCGACATGGCATCCGCCGAAGCTGCTTATGAAACCGATATGGGAGCTGCCGAAGGTGAAAACGGAGTTTCTGAAGAGAAGCCCGAGTCCTCAAAGCCGTTCTCATTCCGCGAGAATGAAGTCTCACTCGCTTTCTTCAAGCCTATGCTGACCACCGATGCCAACGGAAGGCTTTCATTCACCTTCACTGTCCCCAATGCCAATACCCGGTGGGGTTTCCGCGCACTTGCCTATACGGATTCGCTGCTTTCAACCAATTTCTCGGCCGATGTCATGGCCAACAAGCCGGTGATGGTCCAGCCAAACCTTCCACGCTTTCTAAGGTCAGGCGACAGCGCGACAATTATCGCTTCGGTGATGAACAGCAGCGACAAACAGCAGAAAATCACTACCAAGGTCGAGCTATTCAACCCCGCCGACGGCAAAGTCATCGCCGAATACACGCAGGTCGATGAAATCGCGCCATCATCTGCGGCGACAGTCTCTACAGGACTCGTAGCTCCGGCCGACGCTCCGTTCATTGGCTACCGTATCAAATCGTCAACGGATATGTTTGCCGACGGCGAACAATCGCTCATACCCATACTCCCCGCCGTAAGCCCCGTGATTGACACCTATCCTTTCTACATCGCACCCGATGACAAGGATTTCAGCATGCCACTCCCTAAAGTTCCTGCCGATGCCCGCGTGACACTCGAATTCTGCGACAACCCTACATGGTATGTAGTCACCGCCCTTCCCGGACTGCTTGAACAGAAAGCCTCCACCGCCAATGAGGCTGCCGCATCTATATTCTCGGCCTCAATCGCATCCGGTCTGCTGCGCGACCACCCGGTAATAGCCACAGCCATACGCGAATGGACCGAAAGCGACCGCGACGGCTCGGCCCTCACGTCGATGCTTGAACGCAACGATGACCTGAAACAGATATTGCTCGCGGCAACGCCGTGGATGCTCGATGCTAAAAACGACACCGAGCGCATGAATCGCCTTGCACTTCTGTTTGACTCCAAGACACTCGAATCGACATTGAATGCAAACATCGCTACACTACGCAAGCTTGTGAGAAACAACGGCGGATGGGCATGGTTCGGCATGTCGGACGAGGCTTCGATGTGGGCGACACAAAATGTCCTTCTCCTTTTCGGCGAACTCCACCGCCTCGGATTCATGCCTGAACGCAAGGAACTTTCCTCGATGACAGCCAATGCGCTCTCGTGGTTCGACAAAAAGAACGGCGAAGCTTTCGCGAAATCACCCAAGGGAGACTATACACTTTACGTCTACCTCCGTGACTTGTACAGGAATGTCAAAGGTATGTCCGCCCCCCGGCGCAACATAGTCAACGCCACTGTACAGCGCATACTTGAAAAATGGAAGACAGCCGGAGTATTCGAAAAGGGAATATATGCCCGGATTCTTTTCGACAATTCATATCCAAGCGTCGCAAAGACAATCCTCGAATCACTCCGCCAGTACTCGGAATACACCCCTGAAAAGGGTATGTGGTGGCCGTCGCTCGACGACATGACCCTATGGTCAATGGGCAAAGTCGGAACGACAGCCATGCTTCTCTCGACATTCGCCACCGTCGACCCCGACTGTCAGGACATCGACAGAATCCGCCAATGGCTCATATTGCAGAAACAGGCAACGGACTGGGGGACATCAGTCTCAGCCTCCTCCGCCATCGCGGCCATCCTGTCCACGTCAACAAGTCAGGACATCGACAGAATCCGCCAATGGCTCATATTGCAGAAACAGGCAACGGACTGGGGGACATCAGTCTCAGCCTCCTCCGCCATCGCGGTCATCCTGTCCACGTCAACAAAATGGATTGAACCCGCCGATGCCAAGACAGCTTCACAGATAAGCATTGACGGCCACATCGTCAAGCCTGATAGATATGAACTCATGACAGGCTACTTCCGCACTCCTCTCTCCCTGTCACCGGAAAAAGCGGGAGAGCTAAAAGTGAAGCACACCGGCGACACACCGTCATGGGGCGCTGTCTTCTGCCTCTACACCGACTCAATGACCTCAGTTAAAGCCCATTCATGTCAGGATCTCTCTATCGGTAAGAGCATAGCTGCCGGCGGAAACCACAACGACGGCACCCTGCTGAAAGTCGGCGACCGCATCAGCGTGACCCTCACCGTCAAAGCCGACCGCGACATGGACTATGTGACCATCGTCGACGAACGCCCCGGCTGCTACGAACCTGTCGAGCAATTGCCGGCCCCGATATACGCAGAAGGCATCCGGTTCTATCGCGAAAACCGCGACAGTTCGACCAGATTTTTCATTACACATCTGCCAAAGGGCACTTATGTGCTGACCTACGACATGTGGGTGAACAACGCCGGGTCATTCGCCTCGGGCGTGGCAACAATCCAGAGTCTCTACTCGCCGTCGCTCTCAGCCCACACGGCAGGGACGACAATAACCGTCACACAATAGTAAGCGCTGCGTAAACATGCAGAGCGAGGGGCTGTTGAAAAATTAACAATATTTTTTAACAGCCCCTTCAAATTATTTTGCACAACTCGGATAAAATCCTTACCTTTGCAGCCGAAAAAGTGTGCCCGACAGAAATCGGGACTCAACAAACACCAATCACTAATTATAACCAACCAAAATGCATTACGAAACCGTTTTCATTTTAACTCCCGTTTTGTCTGACCAGCAGATGAAGGAAGCGGTAGAAAAATTCGAGAAGGTGCTCACCGACAACGGCGCATCTATCGTCAACGAAGAAATCTGGGGACTTCGCAAGCTCGCTTATCCCATTCAGAAAAAATCTACCGGCTTCTACTCGCTCGTGGAGTTTGACGGCGATCCCACAATCGTCAAGAAACTTGAGACAGCCTTCCGCCGCGACGAACGCGTACTCCGCTTCCTCGTATTCCGTCTCGACAAGTATGCTGCCGAATATGCTGAGAAGCGTCGCAGCAACCGTGCTAAAGCAACAACTACAGTAACCGAAGAAGCAAAGGAGAACTAAATCATGGCACAAGCATCTGAAATCCGCTACCTCACACCCCTGTCGGTAGACGTTAAGAAGAAAAAATATTGCCGTTTCAAGAGAAGCGGAATCAAATACATCGACTACAAGGATCCTGAATTCCTCAAAAAGTTCCTCAACGAACAGGGCAAGATTCTTCCCCGTCGCATCACCGGAACTTCTCTCAAGTTCCAGCGTCGTGTCGCTCAGGCCGTTAAGCGTGCCCGTCACCTCGCACTCCTCCCCTACGTTACCGACTTGATGAAATAACTTTAAAAGCTATCCGCAATTATGAAAATCATTCTCAAAGAAGACATTGCCAACCTTGGCTACAAGGACGATGTTGTCGAAGTCAAGAACGGATATGGCCGCAACTACCTTATCCCCACCGGCAAAGCAGTGATTGCTACCGAATCAGCTCTTAAAGTTCTTGCCGAAAACCAGCGTCAGCGTGCCCACAAGCTCGCCCGCATCAAAGCTGATGCAGAAGCTGCTGCTGAAGCACTCAAGGACGTTAAACTCACAATCGGCGCAAAGACCTCTTCAACCGGTACAATCTTCGGTTCTGTCAACGCTATCCAGATTGCTGAAGCCCTCGAAAAGCTCGGCCACAATGTTGACCGTAAGCTCATCATCCTTGACTCTATCAAGGAAGTGGGCAATTACACTGCTACCATCAATCTCCACCGCGATGTGAAGGTTGAAATCCCCTTCGAAGTCGTTTCGGAATAATATTTATCCGTAAAGACATACCATCCGGCAGCCGGTCCGTTATTTTTCGGACCGGCTGTCCTGCATATATGCCTGAAAAGCATATACGCAACACATTTTAACATTTTACGTATTATTTCCGATTTATCGGGGAAAGCTCCCCGTAAGTAGAATATGGACAATTCGGAATTAAACTTTTGATTACCTTTACCGTCAGAAAGGAGTAATCACAAAATCATAATCAAAGCAATAGCCAAAGATTGAAAAAAAGACATGACACGTTTCACAAGAACCCTCACCTTACTCTCAGTTCTGCTTCTAACTTTATGCTCCGCAACTATCCATGCAGCCAACATCACCGGCCTTGTCAAAGACATGGAATCCGGCGATCCGATAATGGAAGCGGCTGTCAAGCTTGTCAATGCTAAAGACAGTTCGTTCGTGGCCGGCGTGACCACCAACCTCGACGGCCAGTTCAAACTCGAAAACATCAAAAGCGGCAAATATGTCCTGACAGTAAGCTATATCGGATATGCCGATACTGAAAAAGAACTCACTGTCGGAAAATCAAATCTCCGTCTCGGCGAAATCCGTATAAAGGAAGCCTCTCATATGCTTGGCGAAGTCAGTGTCGTAGCCGTGAAAACTCCTATAAAGGTTATGGAAGACACGGTTGAATATAACGCCGATTCCTATCACACCCAGCCAAACGCCGTGGTCGAAGACCTTCTGAAACGCCTCCCCGGTGTGGAAGTCGGCACTGACGGAGCTATAACAGCCAACGGTAAGACCGTCTCAAAAATTCTCATCGACGGCAAGGAATTCTTCAGCGACGACCCGCAGGTGGCCTCAAAGAACCTTCCGGCAAACATGGTTGACAAACTTCAGGTCGTTGACCGCAAAAGTGACATGGCCCGTCTGACAGGTGTCGACGATGGCGAAGACGAAACCGTCATCAACCTCACCTTTAAAAAAGAAATGAATCAGGGATGGTTCGGAACAGCCGAAGGCGGCTACGGTACGGATGACCGCTACATGGGTTCGTTCAACGTCAACCGTTTCTGGGACGGAAATCAGATAACCCTGCTCGGAAACTTCAACAACACAAACCAGATAGGCTTTACCGACAGTAACGGCAACCGTTTCCGCCGTTTCGGAGGAAACAACGGCATCACCGAATCGCGTGCGCTCGGCCTTAACATCAACATCGGAAAAGAAGAAATCATCCGCGTCGGAGGCGACCTCATGTGGAGCAACACGGATGCCAATTCGACCACAAGACAGGATCGTGAATACCTTTTCGAAGACCATTCCACCTACTCAAAGATACGCAAGGCCACTCGCGACCGTGGCAACAACTTCAGAGGAGACTTCCGTGTGCTCTGGAAACCCGACTCGTTCAACACTCTTGAATTCCGTCCGAATTTCTCATTCAACTTCAACAAATCGTATGACAACGAACTGACCTCCTATCTCAATTCAGCGATGGAGAAAGTCAGCGACAACACTGCAATCGGACAAAGCGACGGCGATTCCTACGAAGTCGGAGCACGCCTCATCTACTCTCACAACTTCAAGAAACACCGCGGACGCTCGTTCTCCGTCTCAGGGCAATACCGTTTCTCAAATGTAATCGAGAAAGCGACCTCAATCAATGATTTCATACGCTATATCATCGAAGAAGACCCCGACAATACAGAGGACAACTCTGAACTGCTCAACCAATACACCGACAATCATACCTGGAGCAACCAGATAATGGGACAGTTCACTTGGACCGAACCTCTCGGAGACGTGGCCGACGGCCATTTCCTAACTTTCGCATATCGTGGATCATACCGCTGGAACAATGCCGACAAGCTCGTCTACAACATTCCTGACGAATATGACCTCGACATATTTCCTCCTGTCGGTGAAGAGCCGGATCCGGAATACTCCAACCGTTACCGAAACAACTATTTTAACCAGAACATACGACTCGGCTACAAGAAAGTCGGCGCCAAGTCAAATTTTGAGATCGGAATGGCGCTCGTCCCGCAGATGTCAAAATCAATCTATCTCGACAACGCAGACAAAAACATCAGCCGCTGGGTGACAAATTTCGCCCCCTTCCTGCGCTACCGCTACAAATTCTCGAAAAGAAGCTCTATTCAGGCCAACTATCGCGGACAGTCGTCACAGCCGTCAATGTCACAGCTCCAGCCTGTTCTCGACATCTCGAATCCTACCAACAAGGTGCAGGGTAACCCGAATCTTGACCCTTCGTTCAGCCATAATGTCAATCTCCGTTTTCAGGATTTCAACATGGAATCGCAACGCTCCCTAATGCTCATGGCTGACTTTCAGTTCACACAGAACTCCATCATCTCAAAGACGACATTTGACGAGTACGGTTCGCGTCTGACCGAATATGTCAATGTCAACGGAGTCTGGAACGGCCGCGTCATGAATATGTTCTCAATGCCTCTTCGCAACAAGCTCTGGAGCATATCGAACCATGTATTCGCAAACGTCCGGCACAACGTAGGTTTCAACAACAATGTCCGCAACAACTCTCTCTCATTCTCTGTGCGAGAAAGTCCCGGAATCACTTTCCGTCCCGACCACTTCGAATTAGAACTCCGTCCGATGTACATGCTACAGACAACCCACAACAGCGTCCAGACCAATGCCAACCAGACTGTACACAACTATGGCGGACGTTTCGACGGGTCCTACTACACCCCTTGGGGTCTGACATTGCAGACAGACATCAACTACACGGCTACTGCCGGCTATGCCGCAGGTTACGACACCCGGACATGGATGTGGAACGCCACAATCTCCCAGCAGTTCCTGCGTGACAGATCTCTCACTCTCGCCGTCAAAGTCTACGACCTCCTCAACCAGCGCAACAACATCCGCCGCAATATTACTGCTAACTACATAGACGATATTGAGTACAATTCTCTCTCCCGTTACTTCATGGTGACGCTCAGCTACCGTTTCAACTCATTCGGAAAAGGAAACGAACCTTCAGGCGGCGGTGATTTCATGCGTCGCGGACCCGGCGGACCCGGTGGACCCGGTGGACATGGCGGCCGCGGTCCGAGATAACCGCTCTTGATCTACGCTCATTCCCCTCTCTCTTCACAAAAAGTCATTTCTCATATATTTTTTCACTTTTTCATCATGTTTGACAATTATCGGATAAGGGGCGTCTTCATTCTGGCGCTCTCTTGGATCAGTGTGACTTCCTACGCAGGTGATTAAATAGCCGTCTGGAGCTATAACGATTGTATTAACCATGCCCGTGGCAACAACATAGCTCTCCGTCAATCCATCCTTTCAGAAGAATCCGCTGCCATCTCTCTTGAGAAAGCTCAGGGTGAATGGCAACCCTCACTTGACTTCGGGACAAATCAGGGTTATTCAAACGCACCTTGGAGCAACGGCAGCAGCAATGCCTATACAAGCAACTATAACCTCAATGCAAGCTGGACAGTCTGGGACGGAGGCAAACGCGAGAGCGCAATCCGCCGCGGCAAGACTGATGTCGAAAGATCACGCTACGCAACCGACAACACACTGCGCAACATACGCACAGAAATTCTTTCGGCTTACAAAGCTATCCGCTACGAATAAATTCCACAGATTCAATCCTATCCGAAGAGAGAGGCGTGACGACACTGATAGAATCGTCACGCCTCTCTAATATCCATTCAATTCATTTGCTTGGGAAAGCTTTCTGAAATCTACAGCTGACAGTTAGAAATCACACAAGCTTAAATCTCAGTTGGCGTTGCTACTTTCCTGTAAGAATCGTCTTTATGTCATGCAGTTTGTTGAGAGCCGCCATAGGGGTCAGATTATTGATGTCGATACCAAGAATCTCGTCGCGCAGCTGTGCGAGAACCGGGTCGTCAAGCTGGAAAAAAGAAAGCTGTACACCCTCGGCCGTATCTGCCACGCCTGAAAGATTTTTGGTGACACGCTCGTCGCTTTCGCGGTTCACCTTTTCAAGATGCACAAGCACCTCGTCGGCTCTCCTGACTATCGACTGCGGCATGCCGGCAAGCTTGGCTACATGTATGCCGAAACTGTGTTCGCTGCCACCGCGCGCGAGTTTACGCAGAAAGACGACCTTACCGTCAATCTCGCGAACCGACACATTATAGTTGACCACACGGCTGAAACTCTTCTCCATTTCATTCAGTTCATGATAATGTGTGGCGAAAAGTGTCTTCGGATGTATGCCTCCGTGCTCGTGGATGTGTTCTACTATTGCCCAAGCGATTGAAATGCCGTCGTATGTCGATGTTCCTCGGCCGAGTTCGTCGAAAAGAATCAGTGACCGCTCGCTCATATTGTTGAGAATCGATGCCGCCTCGTTCATTTCGACCATGAAAGTCGACTCGCCGAGCGAAATGTTGTCGCTCGCGCCAACACGGGTGAAAATCTTATCGACAACGCCTATGCGGGCACTGTCGGCAGCCACAAACGAACCGATCTGGGCGAGGAGTACGTTGAGCGCCGTCTGGCGGAGCAAGGCTGACTTACCCGACATGTTAGGGCCTGTGATCATCATCACCTGCGTTCCGTTGTTCGACAGGTTGACCGTATTGGTTATATACGGTTCACCCGGAGGAAGCTCCTTTTCGATGACCGGATGGCGTCCCTCGACGATTGACAGTTCAAGTGAATCATCGACAACAGGTCGGTTGTAACGGTTTTCCAGTGCGACACGCGTGAACGAACTGAACACATCGAGGCGCGCCACCATCTGCGCGTCAAGAAGTATGGCCGGAATGTATACACACAAATCATGCACGAGGGTCGTATAGATACGCTGTTCGATGATTGCGATACGGTCCTGCGCCGTCAGAATTTTTTCTTCATACTCCTTCAGCTCCTGTGTGATATAGCGCTCGGCGTTGACAAGTGTCTGCTTGCGAATCCATTCGGCGGGCACTTTGTCCTTGTGGGTATTCGTCACCTCGATATAGTAGCCGAACACATTGTTGTAGGCGACTTTAAGCGACGGTATGCCGGTCAAAGCGCTCTCGCGCTGCTGCAGGCGCAGAAGATAGTCCTTGCCCTTGTAGGCTATTTCGCGGAGCTCGTCAAGCTCGCTGTCGACACCATCCCTGATTACCGGCCCCCGGTTGATAGCCGTCGGTGGATCGGGATTGATTTCCTTTTCGATACGCTCGGCAATCCCAGTGCATGGATTCAGCTGTTCGCCGATGCTTTCGAGAGCCGGCTGTCCGGATTCGAGACATATATGGCGGATAGGTTCGATCATGGCCAGCGCATGGCGCAGCTGCACAAGTTCGCGCGGATTGACACGTCCGGCTGAAACTTTCGCAATCAGACGTTCGAGATCTCCGATCTGCCCCAAGGCATCCTTCAGGGCATCGCGGTTATCAGGCGAGCGGAAAAAGTAGTCCACTATATCAAGACGCCGGTTTATCTCACGCGAGTCCTTGAGCGGAAACAGAACCCAACGCCGCAACAGACGCGCGCCCATCGGACTGACCGTGCGGTCAATCACGTCAAGAAGACTCTTTCCGTCCTCACTCATGGAGGCGACAAGTTCAAGATTGCGCACCGTGAATCGGTCGAGTCTGACCGCCTTCTCTTCCTCGACACGTGCTATAGAAGTGATGTGTGAAATCTGTGTGTGCTGCGTTATGTCGAGATAGTGAAGAATAGCTCCGGCAGCGACCACGGCCGCATGCATGGCATGGATGCCGAAACCCTTCAGCGAATTTGTCTCAAACTGTTTGAGCAGACGGTCCATAGCCGCATCTTCGGTAAAAATCCAGTCGTCGAGTTCGAATGCAAGATAGTGTTCGGCGAAACTGTCCTCGATCAGACGTTTCTTCCCGCGCTCGACAAGCACTTCTTTCGGCGCGAAATTCGCGAGGAGCTTCTCGATGTAGTCAACCGACCCTTCAGCTGCGAGAAATTCGCCGGTCGAAATGTCAAGAAAGGCCACGCCGACATCCTGTTTGGTAAAATTCAGAGCCGCAAGGAAATTATTTTCCCTATTGTTGAGCAGAGTGTCGTTGATTGAGACTCCGGGAGTGACAAGCTCTGTGATGCCTCGCTTCACAAGCTTCTTAGTTGTCTTAGGATCCTCAAGCTGCTCACATATAGCCACACGCTTACCGGCTCTGACGAGCTTAGGCAGATAGGTGTCAAGTGCGTGATGAGGGAAACCGGCAAGCTCGACATATTGCGCCGAGCCGTTGGCACGACGGGTCAGAGTGATTCCAAGAATCTCTGAAGCCGCTACCGCATCCTCCGAAAATGTCTCGTAAAAGTCACCTACTCTGAACAGCAACACTGCATCCGGGTGCTTTTCTTTCATTGCCATATACTGTTTCATCAACGGAGTCTCAGCGATCTTCTTTGCCATGGTGCTTTATATCGTGTCTTAAATAAATCTTCGTTTGTCAAGGCCGATTCCGGGATTGTCAGGGGAAAAATCAACAGAAATTTTTAACGGCCTCTTGTTTCTGACTACAAATTTATAAACTTTCAGCCAAAAATTAAGGCCGGACAACGGTAGTATTGAACAAATATTTGTAATTTTGCTTTTCCCTAATAGACAACCAAGCCGTTTTTCCGCGCGAAAATTCCGCTTTAATCAACAGTTTCCAACCTCAATATAAATCACCCTAATTTAAAACAGACACATTATGAAATCCAATTCCGTTATCTCTGCCGGGCTGATTGCCGTCGGGCTTGTGATTGTCGGCATTCTGCTGAAAGCCGGTATTGACAACATCGCGTTCCGCGACCGCGAAGTGACTGTCCGCGGACTTGCAGAGCGTGAAGTTCCGGCCGACCTCGTCACTTGGCCGATCACATATTCACTCGCCGGCAATGACCTCCAGACAATCTACAACAAAGTAAGCACCAACAACGACATTATCGTTAAATTCCTCACTTCCAACGGCATCAGTCAGGATGAAATTTCCGTAAATCCGCCCGACACCTACGACGCTACCTCAAACCGCTATCGATCTGACTCTTTCTCCTACAACTATTCCATCAACTGCACTGTCACCGTGACCACAAAAAAAGTGCAGAAGGTGCGCGAGCTGCTCAACCGCCAGTCAGAACTGCTCAAGGAAGGCATCGCCTTTTCCAACTCATATATCAACTATCAGTTCACCGGCCTCAACGCCATCAAACCTGAAATGATAGCTGAAGCTACCAAAAACGCCCGCGCCGCGGCCGACCAGTTTGCAGCCGACAGCGAAAGCCGTGTAGGAAAAATCAAGACCGCCTCACAGGGCCAGTTCTCAATCGACGACAGCGACTCCTCAACCCCATTCATAAAGAAAGTCCGCGTGGTCTCCACGATTGTCTACTATCTCGAAGACTGAACTAATCTCTTTCTATCCTGAAAAGACATTTGAAAGCTATCCCCGGACGAAAAATAATTCATCCGGGGATATTGATTTTTCCTTGTTATTTCTTATCGCGGTCATAATGAGGCATATCATCCGGCAGCTCAATTGAAATCTCCACCAGCCCGGCAATCCGTCCATCGGCACGCCACGGGGTCTGATAGATTATCTTTCGGCGTCCATGCTTGGTAATTGTATATGTATTAGATTCGCCGGTGTCAAGCATCCTGCGCATTATTGATTTAGACCGCTCGTTGTGACATGGAAACAGATTACGGCCACGCATATCTCCTCTTGACGCAAATGTTTCAAGAGCCTTTTCGTTCATATACAGAATCACGCCATCCGCATCACATACCGTCACCGCACAATTCATCCCGAACGCCCAGTCCGGGATAGAGTTTCTGAAATTATCCATATATGTTAGAAGTTGATTGGTTTTATTTATCTGACAATGGCAAGACATGAGCCTTTTGAAAAACACGGCCATATCCAAGACACAAATTTAGTGTTTTTCTGCAAAAATACCCAACAAACCTCACCACATATAATAATATATTGATGGACTCAGGCAATCAGTTTTAACGGCATCAATACGACTTAGCCGATGCCACAACAAACCTTACAATCTGCCTTAATAATATGGCGATAGCGGCTATTTGCGGGAATTGATAGTTTTTATTGAAGGTATCAGTGGGTGGAGTTTTAGACGGGATTAATGTTATAGAATGGCCTTAGAAGGTTAGTTTCGCATTTTTTGTTGTCTGTACGCGAAAAAGTCACTACATTTGTAGCTCTGATTTACAAAAACGAATATATTTCAACAATCTCTACATCATGACAGTAGTTGACCGTTTTTTAGAATACGTAAAGTTCGACACCCAGAGCGACGAACTCACAAACCTCACCCCATCCACTCCGGGACAGATGATTTTCGCCCGGCATCTTGAAAAGGAACTCCACGACATGGGCCTATCCGACATAACCCTTGATGACAACGGTTATCTCATGGCCACACTCAAAGGCAACACCGACAAGGAAGTCCCGACAATCGGATTTATCGCACACCTCGACACATCGCCCGATCTCAGCGGCAAGCATGTAAGCCCGCGGATCGTAGAGGAATATGACGGCGGCGACATTATCCTTAACGCCTCTGCCGGAATAACACTCAGCCCCACTCAGTTCCCCGAGCTTCTCAACTACGTCGGACAGGATCTCATCGTAACCGACGGCAACACTCTCCTCGGAGCTGACGACAAGGCAGGCATTGCCGAAATCATCACCGCAGTCGACCACCTCATCAAGCACCCCCACATCAAGCACGGCGACATACGCATAGCGTTCAATCCGGACGAAGAAATCGGACAGGGCGCACATAAATTCGATGTCGACCTATTCGGCGCCGACTGGGGTTATACTATGGACGGCGGAGAAATCGGCGAACTCGAATATGAAAACTTCAACGCCGCAGTGGCCAAAATCACCTTCAAAGGCCGCAACGTCCATCCCGGCTACGCCAAACACAAGATGATCAACTCAATCCGCATAGCCAACCAGTTTGTCATAATGCTCCCGCGCTGGGAGACCCCCGAACACACCGAAGGCTACGAGGGTTTCTATCATCTCATATCATTCGAAGGCTCGGTAGAGGAAACGGTGCTCACCTACATTGTCCGCGACCATGACCGCGACCGTTTCGAACGCCGCAAAAAGGAACTTGAGCACCTCACCCGCAAAATCAACAACGAATTCCCCGACTGCGCGTCAATCGAAATCAAGGATCAGTATTACAACATGCGTGAGAAAATCGAGCCTGTCATGCACATCATTGACGTAGCCGTACAGGCAATGAAAAATGTCGATGTCACCCCCAAGGTGCAGCCGATCCGCGGTGGAACAGACGGCGCACAGCTCTCGTTCAAGGGACTTCCCTGCCCCAACATCTTTGCGGGAGGTCTTAATTTCCACGGCCGTTATGAATTCGTGCCCATCCCCTCGATGGAAAAGGCCACGCAGGTGATTGTCGAGATTGCCCGTCTCGTCGCCGAGAAATAAAATTCACCCGTTAGATAATTGAAGACACTTGTAATAGTCACTGGTCCGACCGCAAGCGGAAAGACCTCACTCGCCATAGAGCTGGCCGAATCACTCGACACTGAAATAGTGTCGGCTGATTCGCGCCAGCTTTTTCGCGGGCTGCCGATAGGTACAGCCGCACCGACTCCCGCCGAACTCGCCCGCGTCCGTCATCACCTCGTTGGAGTCCTCGACCTCCATGACTACTATTCGGCGGCCATGTTCGAGGAGGACGCACTCAGGATTCTCAATGAAATCTGGACACGGAGCGACTACGCAGTGATGTGTGGCGGCTCGATGATGTATATCGACGCTATCACACGTGGCATCGACGAACTGCCCACAATCTCACCGGCCACACGTGCCGAAGCTATGGCCATATACGACAACGGCGGTCTCGAAGCCTTGTGCAGCTGTCTCGAAAAGCTCGATCCCGACTATCTTGCAACGGCCGACCGCTCCAACCACAAGCGTCTTGTCCACGCCATAGAAATCTGCATGGAGGCCGGAGTACCCTACTCGACCCTGCGCACAGGCCGTAAAAAGGAACGTCCCTTCCGCATAGTCAAACTCGCCATCAACCGTGAGCGCCAGCAGCTGTTTGATAGAATCAACAGCCGGGTCGGGGTCATGATTTCCGAAGGACTCGAAGACGAAGCCCGTGAACTCTTCCACCTCCGGCATCTCAACTCCCTCAACACCGTCGGCTACAAAGAGCTGTTTGCCATGATGGAAGGGAAAATGGACCGCGACACGGCAATAGCCCGCATAGCCAAAAACACCCGCGTATATGCAAAAAAACAGCTGCTCTGGCTGTCGAAAGACCCTGATGTCAGACTGCTCGACCCGACGCAACCGCTTATGGAGCAAGCGTTAAGATTTATTAAATAGCACGATGGAGCTAAACTAATCTTTTTTCATTAATTTTGCGCTCAGTTTTTTGCACGAATCTCTCCGTAATGTGCACAAGTCAAACATTAAACAACCACATAATAAAGACATCTACATGAAAGCCCGCGATTGCCTTAATTTATATTTTCAGGACGCAGTCAAAGAATACTGGGAGCTCCCGGCCTTTACGGACTTCGGCGGCATCACCCTCACCTACAAGGATGTAGCCCGCAAAATAGCAAAACTTCATCTCCTCTACGAAGCTGCCGGCATCCGTCCGGGCGACAAAGTGGTGTTGTGTTCAAAAAACAATTCAATGTGGTGTGTAGCCTTCATCGGCACACTCGCCTATGGAGCGGTCATAGTCCCCATACTTCCCGATTTCAAATCTGACAACATCCAGCATCTCATCAACCACAGCGAGGCAAAACTCGCCATAATCGACGAAAACATCTGGGAAGACCTCAACCCTGAAAGCATGCCGACGCTTCTTGGCGCTCTGTCGGTGAAAGACTACTCGCTGATTGTCAGCAATGACGAGAAACTCACCTACGCACGTGGCCACCTCAACGAGCTCTTCGGCCAACGCTATCCCGACCGCTTCACACCAAACGATGTCGTATATCACATCGACTCTAAAGACGAACTCTGCCTTATCAGCTACACTTCAGGATCTACAGGATTCTCTAAGGGAGTGATGCTCCCCTACCGCAGCCTTTGGTCAAACGTGCAGTTCTGCCTCGAAAATCTCCCCACAAATCCCGGCGACGGCGTCGTGTGCATGCTTCCGCTTGCCCACATGTATGGCCTGACCATCGACATGCTGCGCCCCTTCGTCAGCGGCAACCATATCCACATACTGACCCGCACCCCGTCTCCACGCATAATCATGGAGGCATTCGCGAAAGTCAAGCCACGCTATATCGTCACCGTGCCGCTTATCATCGAGAAAATCATACGCACACGTGTCTTCCCGATGCTTGAAAAGCCTCTGATGAAACTCATGCTCATGGTTCCGTTTGTCGACGAACGCCTGCTCAGCAAAATCAAGGACCGCCTGACCGAGACCTTCGGTGGAAACGTCGAGGAAATCGTCATCGGCGGCGCAGGTCTCAACCGCGATGTCGAGCAATTTCTGAGACGCATAGGATTCCCCTACACCGTCGGCTACGGCATGACCGAATGCGGCCCGCTCATCTCCTACTCGCCCGCTACCGACAACCGCATGGCTTCGTGCGGACGCATCGTCGACCGTGTCGAAGCTCGCATCGACTCCCCAGATCCGGCCAACAAACCGGGCATACTCTACGTGAAAGGCGAAAATGTGATGCTCGGCTACTACAAGAACCCCGAAGCGACCGAAGACTGCATGGATGCCGACGGATGGCTCTCGACAGGCGACATCTGCAATCTTGACCACGACGGTTATCTCTACATACGTGGCCGTGACAAAAATATGATCCTCGGCCCGTCGGGACAGAACATATATCCCGAGGAAATCGAAGACAAACTCAACAACCTCCCCTACGTTGCCGAATCGCTCATAATCGATTCAGGCGAAGGCCGTCTCGTGGCGCTTATCTATCCCGACATCGAAAGCCTGACATCACAGGGCATGTCGGAAGAGGCCATCAACGGACTTATGGAAGAGAATATCAAGACTCTCAATTCGAATCTCCCCGCCTACTCTCAGGTGCAGCGCTTCAACCTCATGAACGAGGAATTTGAAAAGACACCAAAACGCTCGATCAAACGCTATCTCTATCAGCCGAAATAATCCAGACGGCAAATAAAACGGCCACGGGCCTGTATCAGTTCCGAAAACGGAGTGATACAGGCCCGTAATTTATATACCGAGTCTGACCATTATGAGCGATGGCAAGACGTATAATGTGAGTGTTGTTTTTAAGCACTTTAGCAGGTAAGATTCTAAATCTAAGCGTTGGCATTTTCGACAATAATTTGGAAATAAAAATTTGTTAAATACGAATTTTAGATTATTTCCGGTTATATTTAGGACAATCGAATATCCTCAAAAATGAGGCTGTTTTCGATATATGATACTATCTTAAATGCCGATTGTTCAGTGTAATATACAAAAAGAGAGGGGGTCTCACGACTGCCTCTCTCTCCATTCATCACATTATGCTTATTTAGTGCTATATTTCGTTTCAATAATAAATACTTTTCTAACATTTAATTTTTCTATATTTTCTCGCCGTGGGTCAAATGTAGCGGCTGGCAACAATATCCCAGTCGACAATCTTCCAAAGCTCCTTGAGAGCATCGAGTCGGCGGTTGCGGTAGTCGATATAATAGGCATGTTCCCACACATCGAAAACCAACAGCGGTATCAGACCCTCGCAGAGAGGGTTGCCGGCGTTTGAGGTCTGGGTTATGAACAGCTTTCCGTCCTTATCTTTCGAAAGCCACACCCATCCGGAGCCGAAAATAGAAGATCCAGCGTCTTCAAACTCTTTCTTGAACTGCTCGAACGAACCGAACTGCTCGTCGATAGCCTTGCGCAGATGGCCGTCAGGCTCATGACTGCCGTCGGGAGAGAAAGAGAAGAAATAGAATATATGATTCCACGCTTGAGATGCGTTGTTGAACAACGGGCCTGACGATGAAGTGATTATTTCCTCAAGCTCCATGTCCTCATATTGCGTGTCCTTGATGAGACGGTTGAGATTGTCTATATAGGCACGCTCATGCTTGCCGTAATGGTAATCTACTGTCTCTTTCGAAATCGAAGGCGCCAAGGCATCGTTCTTGTATGGTAAATCAGGGAGTGTATAAATCATAGTTTCAAGTCGTTTTTTAGATTGTTATACTCTAAAAACGCCACCACACGCCTTTAGTTCGGGCTTCATCTGTTAAATATCTTCAAGAAATGCTTCAAGTTACTATTTGCCAATCGGAAATATTCACGTAAATTTGCTGCGACATTCATCATCCATACCATCCTGTCGGAATCTTCTCCGCACGACAACAACCTTCCAACCATGAGTTTCATACAGATTCCTTCCATATTCCGCAGCCCCTCGTTCGGCAACAGCATCCGCGACTGGGCGGCCATCATCGCCGGAATCGCCATCTATGCCATAGGCTTCACTGTGTTCATCCTTCCGCATCACATAGTCATCGGAGGAATGGCTGGTTTCAGCACACTTATATATTACGCCACCGGCGGACTGCTCCCCGTGGCAGTCGTCATGTACGGAACAAATATCATACTCCTCGTCTGCGGATATAAATATCTGGGCAAGGTCTTCGTCCTGCGTACGATTTTCGGCACGACAATGCTGTCGATGCTCATCGGTATGGTCGAAGGCTATTTCACATCCCACCCGCCTCTCGTCACCAGCACCCCGATGAGCGTCATGATGGGCGGCGTCCTTCTCGGACTTGGAATAGGTATATACTACAGCCACCACGGGACTACCGGCGGAACTGACATCGTGGCCGCCATCATGGCCCATAAGACAGATGTCAGTATGGGACGCGTAATGATGATAATCGATGTGACGATAGTGGCCCTGTCATTCTTCCTCCCGTTTGACGGCGACATGGAAGCACGCATACAGGCACGCACAGAGACCATCATCTTCGGCCTCCTCGCCATAGTGCTCTACTCGTGGCTCGCCGACAAATACATAGCCCAAGAAAAGCAGACCATACAGTTCATCATCCTTTCCGAAAAATGGGACGAAATGGCCTATCGTATCACCCATGAAACCGGCCGTGGCGCAACAGTCTGGGACGCGCAGGGATATTGGACGGGCAACGAAAAGAAAATGATGCTCGTATGGTGCCGTCAGGTCGACACCTACAACATATTCCGTATCGCCCATGAAGTCGACCCCACAGCCTATGTCACCACCTCGACAGTGAGAAGCGTCTACGGCAACGGCTTCGACCGACTCAAAATAAAGAAGAAACAATAGAGGCATTTATATCGAAACAACAATATGATCAACCATGCGAAAATTACTGCTCTCCTTATTATTGATACTTTCAACCTTGGCATGCTATGCCCGGTCATATAACGACCGCATAATCAACGCCATGAATACCGGCGATTGGTTTGCGTTGGATTCCATCCATAAAACCGCGCCAAAAGACTCTGTCATGCCATTTCTTGAGGTCTTTTCAAGATGCCTTATCGGAAACCGTCTCAACCGTCCCGACATTTCCGTTCCGGCTTTTGACGAATTGTTTAAAAATCATTCCGAATCGCTTGACCTCGGCAATCTGCTGAGTTCCACCGTGATGTTCGCCACAGATTTAGGGCGAAGCGGACATAACAGACAAGCGGCAGATTTCGTCAAAACCATCCTTGATGCCACCGTCGGGCATCTTGATTCTGTATGGGCCGAATCGTTAGAGCTGTTAATCTCCCGACACAACGCCTTGTCTCACTACAAGCCTTATGGCATAACCTTTACAGGAAGTTCCGGTCACATTCCATTCAAAATAGTCCCTGTAGGAGAAGCAAAGCATGGATCTGTCCTCATGCACCTCGAAAAAAGCAGCATCAACGGGAACATCGCAGATATTACATTTGACACGGGAGCCGGAGTAAATATGATTTCCGATTCTCTTGCCAAAAAATTCAATCTTATTCCCATTGACGGCTATGTAACCGTGGCCGGCATAGGACAGCGCAAAGGGCAGTTTGCCATAGCGAAAGAAGTTAAAATCGGCAACATGACGGTCAGCGATGTCCCATTTGTAATAATGGATTTCAAAACCGGACATGCCAAAGCCGACAATTATACCGATTGTTTCAACGTTGTCATTGGAAGCGAACTGATGTTACAACTGAAAGATCTGACCATAGACTTTATCAACCGCGAAATAACCATACCTTCCGAAGTTGCCGAGCGAAGCAATGCAACCCCTAATATATGTTTCGGTCAAGGCATGTCGCTCAACGTTATCGGAGCTGTTTTAAACAATCCTCTTCTCATGTGTATTGACACCGGTGATGCCTCCTACGGAACATTGGATGCTTCATTCTTTGAAGCCAACAAGGATTTCATAAAATCTAACGCCGAAACCGACACCATCCGCCGGGCAGGTATCGGGGGTGTGACTGAATCGCTATGTTACCGTGTCAGAAATATGCCTGTCAGTATGGGCGGTCACACTGTCGGAGTCCCGGACCTTGTCGTTGACACTTCGCAATCATCCGCAGCAATGAACTTCGAATGCAACATAGGGCTAAAGACATTGATGATGTTTGACAAAATAAGGTTCAATCTGGTTGATTTTGTCCTGACCACCGACACTGATAATTCCTCAGTCCACAATAAGTCACGCTACAATCCCCCGGTTTTCAAATTTACGAAAGCAAACGGACCTTCTGCTTTACAGGCTTTGGGAATCGTAGCTATTGGCATAACCAGAGGTCTTATCAACCCCAATGCTCCTGCCAATCCTGATTTATGATAGACGATATTATTGCAAAAAAAGAAGAGGCAACCTGCTGACCGGTTGCCTCTTCTTTTTAGTTTCAAACTGTCAGACAGGACATCAGACCATTATCTAAAGAATCTATATTCCATCATAAACCTGATCTTTGACCTGTCACATCAATCAAATGTCTGTCTCTTATTCCTCTTCTGCGAACATCGGATCCCACGGCGGGAGAAGTGTAGGATTCTGCTTGAGAACTTCCTTGACCTTGGGAGTGATATACTTCTTGTTGACAACGAGACGGAACATATATTCGTCAAACCACTTGTCGGTCATGATAAGATGCCCGTCGTTCGCACCATTGCCCCAGCTATTTTCCACCATCCATTTTTTAGGAGTGTCGTTGGCATCGAGATCCACTGCGACGAGAGTCATCGCGTGTGACGAAGCCGACGAATGAGTGCGGATGCGGTCGGCCTTGTCCATGCCGAACTTAGTCCCGAACAATGAGTCATAGTCGAAATTGTCAATATCGAGCACACCTCTCTCACGGTCAATGAACTTGCCGACATCGCATGAGAAATACATCGCATTCTCATCCTTTATGGAAGCGATGGCCATTTTCTTTATGTCATCGATAGGGAGGTTGACATATGTCCAGTTGTAGCCGTCGTAGCCGTGACGGTCAAACTCGATTTCATACAGTTTATAGTACTCGCGTGTAGGATCGTTCATCAGCATCACATAATCGTTCTTCAGGTCATTTCCGGCAAACGTCTTGTAGAACGACTGCGGAGTGTAGGTCTCAGTGCTCACCACATTTCCGTCCTTGTCGCGGCGCGACCAAGTGAATTCCGTCGGCGGTTCACCGAGGTTAAGCGCAAGCATACGGTAAATTTCCTTAAGCATTTCCTTCTTGCGGGCAACGAGTGCCGAAGTGTTCTGTCCCGAAGCGGCGAGCTTGCGAAGCTCAAGGCCATCCTCGCGCAGCCGCAGACCGAGAAGACGGCGCATTGTCGAGGTCGACTTGCTACTGTTGCTCTCGCCCATCACTTCAATGGGAACCACACCATATTTCATAAGATTGTCGGCTATGCCTGTGTACTGGCCTCCGTCGCTGAGCGGATTGGAGAACAGCCAGTCGACCTTGCGGTCATCGGCAGGAAGTGAGGACGTATCAATTATGCCCTGAAGGAAAAGATTTGATTTTTCAAGCTGATCCCAGAAAAAATTGTAGCTCTGCGAGAGTTCAAGTTTAGGAAGATCATGGTCGCGCATCATCTGGGCACGCAACACGTTGAGTCCCGTAAAAAGCCAGCAACGGCCCGACGAGCGCTGATTGGTTATCCCCTTGCTCTTTACGCGGTGTGAGAAGGTCGCATCGAAATTGTTCTTATTGCTGTGATTGACAGCAAGCGAATTGATATCATTGTTGGCAATGGCATTGTGAATCGCCTTATTGGCAGGAGTCTTATCGTAGGCCGAGCGGAAATTTTCAATATCCGACTGCGAAATTCCACCTGTTTTGTCAGGTGTCGCGGCTAAAACCGACGGGAATGCCATCGAGAATGCAGCTCCGATAATAAATAGTGATTTTTTCATGGGCTGTGACTATTTGGTTAAATACTACTTATTTAAAGTTTATTTCATGGCAAATTTAGCAAATATTCACGAATACTAAAAATTCTTTTACATAATTTTTATTTCGAAAAATTTGGAGGATTCAAAATAAAGACCTAACTTTGCACACGTAAAAACCACGACATGGTTCCTTGGCCGAGTGGTTAGGCGCCGGTCTGCAAAACCGTTTACAGCAGTTCGAATCTGCTAGGAACCTCAAAAAACAACTCCGAAACTTACTTTCAATCAGAAGTTTCGGAGTTGTTTTTTTATTATATTCAGGTCTCGGAGATTTTGGTTCTGACTCATCTCCGAGACCGGACTGTCTGATTTTGATTCTACATCCGATGACATATTCAGTGGCAGCGGATATTCATCGCCGGAGAGAAACAGGTCTGTCAGCTTTTATGACGCAGACTTTTCAGCAGTTGCGGAAACCTTGTTCTTGTCTTTTGACTGGCCGTGACGATGGCCGGTGAGATTGCCTTTACGGCTCTTGGCATGCTTCATGAAAGCCTTGCCACCATGCTGACGGCCTCCCCCATTGACATACATGTTTTCGAGGAATACCACATACTGCTCAGGACCGATGATAGCCTTGACCTCTTCAAGATAAGATTTCTTCTCTGCGCGACGGGCTGCCATACGCGAAGAATCGTTGCGTTGTTTTGCCTCCTTGCGGGTCTGTGCCTCCTGTTGGCGTGAAGCCTTACGCTTGCTGTCGAGCTGCTGGAGCTGCGACTTCTGCGAATCGCTCAGATTCAGACCTTCAAACGGATTGGCGGCCTTGCAGCATGCACGTTTTTCAGTGTTTTTACATTTTACATTTTCCTTATTGACCTTACATGTCTGCTCCAACTGAGCGGGAGTCTGTGCCATGCCGGTGAATGCGAAGAGTGACATTGCGACGAATGCTAAACCTAATACTTTCTTTTTCATTTCTATCGTACTGTTTGTTTTACTGTTATTATTTCGTGTTGTTTGTCTGTTTGACCGCCGCACCGTCAAACAGTTTAACTATCCTGCGTTCTTTAACCGAAATTTAACTCTTTGACCTGCAATATACTAAATATTCACAAAAATTCACCCGCCGGATTAAACCTTTTCGAAACAGCACATTCTCGGCCACGCCCCGGTCCAGCCTTTACACTAACACCTATATATTATATATAGTCCCTCCTTCCCGCGAATCAACGCCCGGCCGTAGTGTCAGGCAGCTCTTTAAGCGCATCAAGCAGCTCTCCTACAGACCTGTAGCATACTCCATCGTTTATGAAATATCCGGTGGCATCTGCCCTGACCACGACTTTTGTCCCACATCCGCAGTCATCGGTCACAGCCAGTCCCTGACGGGCAAGCGCTTTTCTGACCATATTGACATAAGGAGGACATCCTGTTAGAGAAACAGCACCCGAAATCCTGTGATTGATCTTAAACAAACCCGTTTCGATGTCAAACACCACTCCGTCACGCTGAAAATATCTGCCCATGTCGCCGTTCAGCGAAAGATCCTCTGGAGTGCCGATCGACACTCCGTGGGGCTTGTCAAGAAGCCATATCTTATCCGCAATCTGAAGAGCGAGTTCCAGATCGTGGGTTGAAAGAAAGATGGTCTTCGACTTTTCCCTTGACAGGCTTTGGAGCAACTGCATGATTTCAACCTTGCTCGGATAGTCAAGAAAGGCCGTCGGCTCGTCGAGGAATATGAACGGGGTCTCCTGCGCGAGAGACTTGGCAATCATCACCTTCTGACGCTCACCATCGCTAAGAGTCTGCACCGTTCGGCCACTCAGTGACTCTATGCCGACAAGCGAGATAGCCTCGTCGACAATCTCCTTGTCAGCCCTGTCCATGCGCCCCCAGAAACCGGTGTAAGGACTACGCCCCATCCCGACCAGTTCGCTGACAGTCATGTTGCTGACACTCAGCCTTTTGGTCAGCACTACTCCTATCACCTTGGCAAGTTCCGAATCCGTATAGTCGGTAAGTGATTTCGAACCGATTGTAATTTCACCGTTCAGAGGCGCAATGAAACCTGTCAGCGTCTTAAGCAGCGTAGACTTTCCTGCACCGTTAGGGCCGAGCAGACATGTCAGCTCTCCTGAATACAACGACGCATTTATATCCTTGGTGACTGCGACCCTCTCATTCCTGACACAATAGCCGGTATCAAGATGGCTCAGTCTTATCGTTTCATGTTGCTCTGCCATAGAATCCTTTCATTTATCTCATATACCGCAACGATGCGGACGGAACTACATCCGTCATTCCGCAGCCTTTGGAGCTTTATTGCCTGAACCTCCCGGTTTCCGGCCACGGCTGTTGCTTCGTTTATGTCTGCCGGGATTTCCAGCTGATTTTGATTGTTTAGCCACAGGGGTTGAATTGGACTTCGCCTCTGCTCCGGGTGTTGCATCAGCTTTTGGCATTGCGGCCTGATCCGGTTTCGATCGCTGCTTAGGTTTGGCCGTCGGTCGTCGGCCGTCTCCTGCCTGAGCCTGATTTCTTCCGGACTGCTGACGATTATTATTGCCGCCGTGGCCGTTCCTGCGGCCGCCCGGACGACTGTTCCCTCCCCGTGGGCTGCGTTTGGCGGGATTATAGGCCGGGGCTTCGCCAAGTTCGGCAGGGACATCCTGTTTCCTCACCTCATAGCCCAGAAACGACTCAATCTGCCCGAATTTCGCTTGTTCCCGCTGACTGATGAGCGTGACAGCCATTCCGTCGGCATTCGCACGAGCCGTGCGGCCTATACGGTGCACATAGTCCTCCGCCTCATGCGGTACATCGTAATTTACTACCATCGAAATATCATCGATGTCAATTCCACGCGACAAAATGTCGGTTGCGACAAGCACATCAAGCCGTCCCGCCCTGAAATCGAGCATCACCTGATCGCGCTCGGCCTGCTCAAGATCCGAGTGCATCTCACCGGTCTTTATCTTTGCCTTACGCAACTCCCGGCTCAGCTCCTTCACCTTTAGTTTCGATGAAGAGAAGACGATTACCCTCTGAGAGTGCGCGTTTTTGAACAGATGGCGCAGAATGCCGGTCTTCTGGCCTTCATGACACACGAATGCCGACTGGTCAATCTTCTCGGTAGGACGCGAGACAGCGATTTTCACCTCTGCGGGATTATTCAGTATAGCCTTGGCCATCTGCTGGATTTTCGGAGGCATCGTAGCCGAAAACATCAGCGTCTGACGCTCTTTCGGCAGCTGCTTGACTATCTGCACTATGTCGTCATAAAAGCCCATGTCAAGCATACGGTCGGCCTCGTCGAGTATGAAATATGAAACCTTCGACAGATCGACATAACCCATCTGCAAGTGTGCGAGCAGACGGCCCGGAGTGGCGATGACCACATCAGCCCCCATCTTCAGACCTCTCTGCTGCCAGGCGAAAGTCGCGCCGTCAGTGCCGCCATAGATGGCCACGCTGCTGACAGGCACAAAATAGGCGAAGCCTTCCATCTGTCTGTCAATCTGCTGGGCAAGCTCGCGGGTCGGCGACATGACGATACAGTTCACATAGTCCTTGGCTTCAGGAAGTTCGGCAAGGCGGTCGATTACGGGAAGAAGATAGGCGGCGGTCTTGCCGGTGCCTGTCTGTGCGACCGCGATAAGGTCGCGGCCTTCAAGAATCACCGGGATAGCCTGTTCCTGAATCGGTGTACACTCGTCAAAACGCATGGCATCAAGAGCGTCAAGAATATCGTCGCTAAGGTCGAGCTCGTCAAATCTCATATATGTGCATTGTGTAAATCAGTATGCAAATGTACTCAAAAGTTTCCGATACACAAAACGCGCACCGTCTGTTTGAAGCCAATAAAAAAATGCCGTGGAGAGGATCTTTATCCCCACGGCCGTTACTATTGTCATTCCATCCTTGCAGGAGCTTGCCAGAACCACTGTTCATCGGTAGTGAGATAGTGCGAATAGGGATAGCTGACTCCTTTGGGAACGAGAGTTACATGATAACCTTGCTTATGGCAGCTCTCTCCCTCAGGTTCTGCCTGATTGAAAGAGTTACACTGTAGTATATACAGATTCTTGGCCATATAGTAGTCAATGTATTCCTCATGCGTCACCAGATCTTTATTATTCCAGTTGGCATCCTTGTTTAAAACCACCGGCAAATCTTTACGCAATCTGTAGCGCACTTCACCCGGGTCAAGCAAAAGTCCGTTTTCATCTGTCACGTAGGCGGCGAAAGTCGGATCGACCCATATCCATTTGCCTAACGATTCACTCCACGCCACACAGATTACATGACAATCGTTATCCGTATTCCATGCTTTCGGCAGACAAGTGATGTATCTCGCCGGAATACCCTCTGCAAGCAGCGCCTCTGTAAGACTTATGGCAAGTGCACGACAGTTATATCCACAGCTATCTCGACGGGATGTGTCATATGTGTTTCTTAAATTTATCGCACCGGGAGGGAATCCGTTGCTACCATCGTGAGTTATGTTATTGTGAACCCAATATAAAAGGTTCTTTATACGGCTTATGTCATCGCCACTACCGGCTATGCTGTCAAGATTGAAACGCTCACGCGACAACAGGAGAAGACTGTCTGTCGGACTCGCATAATGGAAACCAATAGTCATTATCGAATCAGAAACCTCATAATCAGACGATTCCTTTAAAATTTCAAGTTCAGTTTTGACATCATCACCCAAGTTCCAAGCATAGACCATCGCCTGTTTTAATCCATCTGCCTCAGGACTTCCGATTTCCGACAAAACAGGCTGTAATACTTTTGCCGTCTGATACTGGTCTTTCCTCATCCACCCGGAATGCTTTGCCGTCAGTACCTCGGTCTGCCATCTTGCAATGCGTTCCATGTCTGCGACAAATCGCGCATTTGACTTCAGTTGTCCGACTGTGGCGACCGGAGTCAGACTGTCATTATAGACCTTCAGGAAAGCGCCTTTATTGGTAAAGCCTTTGAGCTTGGGACATTTGTGACGTGTATCAAAATCAACGTCCAGACTAACCACTACACCTTCGAATACCACACTCTCAAGATTCGGCAGATTGTATAGAAATCCCGGTCCGCCGGTGGATGCGACCGGGCCTTTAAACACAATCGACTTCAATCCGGGACAGTTCGAAATAAGCGTACAGTCAAAATGACCTATCATTCCGTTGAACACAACTTCCTCAAGCTTAGGAAACCCGGTGAGTAAAGCTCCCGGGAGGTAATCAGCATCTCCAAACGTTATCTTTCGCAGTTTAGGGAACATACTGCCGTCCAGACGGCCGAACATCCCGATATCGGGAACTACAATTTCCTCGGCCTCACTCGAATACGTAAGACTGTCGGGAAACAGTTCATGACCATCACGGATCGGCACTGTAAAATAGCCGGGAGACTTAATCACAACTGTTTCAGCCCACGAAAAGAGTGCAACCGAAAATAACAAGGCTGAAAAGAGAAATTTATTTTTCATATCTCATAAACACACTACGCAGTTCCCCTACAATTGATTTAAACACAGCATCAGCCGCATCATCTGTCAGCCTCAGAGGCTTTTCAGCCATGAGGTGATTTCAGAAAGCACGTTGTCGTGATACCTGAATTTCTCACGATAGCCCCAACCATGACCGCCTGTAGGATAGACCATAAGCGAAGCAGGGACACCGGCTTTGTTAAGAGCATCGAAATATCTGAGACTGTTGGCCGGGACTACAGTCCTGTCGTCAGCACTAAGGAGCATGAGAGCCCTTGGTGTGGCGGAAGTAACCTGCTTCTCGGATGAATAGGCAGCTTCAAGCTCTTCGGATGGATTCTCGCCAAAAAATCCGGTGCGAGAACCTTTGTGGGTCAGACCGGGATCCATTGATATGACGGGATAAAACAATATCTGGAATGCCGGACGGCAATTTTCGGTTGGATGAGTGGCCATAGTCGAAGCGAGGTGACCACCGGCCGACGAACCCATTATGCCTATGCTGTCGGGATGGAAGCCCCATTGAGAGGCACTGTCGGCCATGACCTTGAACGCCGCATCGACATCTCCCATAGGGATTGAGCGGTCACCTTTTGGCATAGAGTATTCAAGCACGGCATAAGCAAGCCCGAGCTGATTGTAAAACGGTGCCCAGTCGAACCCCTCGTGATAGACCGCAAGGTGCGAATATCCCCCACCCGGGAGCGCAACGAGTGCCTTTCCGTTTCCAATCCCGGAGGGAGGCAGGAAAACGGTCATTTTCGGATTGTCGATCCTGATGACTTTGCTCTGGGCTTGGGCCGACACGGCCGGGACTGCCATTAAGAAGAAAACAGCTAACGATTTGATTAGGCTCTTAAACTCCATATCTGTCTTTATTGTTTTATATTAAATGTAAGGAGGAGATTGCATGAGCGCAAATATACGGAGAATATTCGACAAAAAGAAAAGTGAAAGTCGGCCTTTGGCCAGGGCGCGTTTGCATAAACCACTTCTTTGAATCAAATATACGGAGAATTCGCGAGACTATGGCAATAAATGGGGAATAAAGTAATGTGTTGAGAGTTAGGAGAGATTGGCGTTGTTCGTCCGAAGGGTGCTTTCGGCGGAAAATTCGGTTTTTGGAAGGGTTAGGAGATAGAATCGCTACCTATCCGTTGCCTTTTTCCTATCCGGAATCCGGTCTTGAAGACGGTTTTGCCGATGGATGATTATCCCTGTC
>Ga0209064_1001027_pt1 | contig 51680 bp, 40 predicted proteins | sample Inofromicrocosms_FD_187498 | JGI IMG/M metagenome (GOLD analysis project Ga0209064, IMG submission 187498) | Mouse cecum microbial communities from Vienna, Austria - Inoculum for glucosamine and mucus D2O microcosms (SPAdes) (version 2) | ecosystem: Host-associated > Mammals > Digestive system >...
GTGAAAACGGGTGTGACAAAAGCATTTATATAAAACAGCCTCATGTTTAAATTTTGAAAATTAATATCTGAATGAAGTTACCTTATCCTCATGGCAGCCTCTTTCGTTACCTCGTCATTGCACCTCGGTCACATAGCCACAGCTATGCTCCCTCTGTGTAATAACGAGTTGACTGAAAGATGCCACCACTTTGGATAAACATTTGTTATGAAACGTCCTCTTAAAATTTCTTTTCCTCTTTTTGCCGCCGGAGGAACCGGGGGATAAAGCCGAGGTGCCTCCACAGGGTCGGGAGGAATCCATAGTAATGGCTCATGATGCGAAACCGCTCGACGAGTGACGCCCGGTGGTTGGCGGTCGTAATCCCTTCATGAAGATAATCGATTATGGTCTCGGGGAGATAAGTGTTGCGTTTGCTGCGCTGCAGGCAACGGATGCACCATTCATAATCGGCCGAGTATCTGTAGCTTGTGTCAAAATTGTCTACAAGTTTCCGCAATACGACAAATGCTTGGTGGCACACTACCATCCCTTTGGCAAAACTGTCAAGGGTCAGAACCTCGGGCGCTTGCAGATGGCGCGGCCCTAAAATGTTGCGGTTGCGGTCTACAATCTGAGTCTGTCCATAGACTATGCCCGGATAGTCGTTGTCCATGATTGCCTGAGCGAGGTGCTCAAGTGTGTCGGGGGATGTAAATGAGTCTCCGGCATTAAGAAATATTACATAATCTCCTTCGGCGATGCCGAGTCCCTTGTTCATAGCGTCATAAAGGCCGTTGTCAGGTTCGGAAATTATTTTTGCGCCCGGAAGACCGGCGTTTTTTGCTATTTCCACAGTCCCGTCGGTTGACCCACCGTCGATGAGCAGGTGCTCATATAGACGGCATGTCTGAGCCGCAAGGCTGTCAAGGGTTGCGGGAAGCGTCGACGAGGCATTGTAGGTAACCGTTATGATAGAGAAAAGGGGCGCCATGGGATATACTTTTCTACAAAAGTAGTAAAATTCTTAAAAATCAAAATGAGTTTAACAAATATTTTACAGGAGAGATGACGTTTTGCGGCATTTTTCGCTTGTCGATATGACGAGAATTGCTATATTTGCAGTTATAACCATAATCCTCACATTATCATGGAATACTACAATCAGAACCGGTCAGGCAACGGTCAGTCGGTGCCGCCTCCCTACGATGGAAACAGTTACAGAGACTATAATTATCAGCAACCTGTGCCGCAGCGCAAAAGTGGCCAGTCAATCGGCATGAAAATCCTGTTTATCGCCATTATTGCCGCCGTGCTGATGATTCCAGATCTGATTATATCCTCTTTGGTCAGTGACCGTGAACATGCGCAAGACTCGACAGTCAATGAAATCAGCTATTCATGGAGCGGCCCGCAGCTCGTTTCGGGTCCCGTGCTTTCTATTCCGTATGACAGCATCTGTCCTGATGACCGAGGGGGCATAGTGCGCCTTCTCCCCGAGACGATGGATTTTAAGGCGGATGTTAAGTCGCAGGTGCTGCATCGGGGCATATATGAGTGTGTGGTCTACAATTCAGAGGTGGCCGTCGGTGGAAGTTTCAGTATCGAGCCTTTGAAGAAGCTGGGCATCCCCATGTCGGCTTATAGGTTTGCCGAGACTCAGGCGACAATCGGAATCGGTGATTTGCGCGGTGTCGAAGAAATCTCTCCGTTGAAACTCGGAGACAAAGAATATGAGCTTGAAGGAGGTCGAAATCTTCAGGTTTACTCGTCAAATGACGATGTCGTTGTTTATGGGGAAGATTTGAATATCCGAGCCTCGTCGGGTTGCATGGAATCGACCGGTATTCTCCTCGCCGGCTCTGATTCGGTCTCGATACCTTATAATATAACGATGAAACTGCGTGGTTCCCGGTCGCTCGGGGCGGCCCCGGTGGGACGGCGGAATGAAATCACTATCGGTGGAGAATGCAAGTCGCCGTCGTTTACCGGGATGTTTCTGCCGAGTGACCGCGAGGTAAAAGACGGCAATTTTACCGCTTCATGGACACTCAACTCTACTAACCGAGACTATCCGCAGGCTTTCATCGGAGACCGTTCAGGGGATATTGCCGCATCGGCTGTCATGGTTGACATGCTTGTCCCTGTTGACCGTTATCAGAAGACCGACCGAGCACTGAAATATGCGATTATTGTGATTCTGTTGACATTCATTGCCGTACTGTTTGCTGAGATTATGATGAAACACCCCATCAACATGTTCCAGTATCTGCTGGTCGGACTCGCGCTGATATTGTTCTATTCGTTGCTGCTTTCGCTCAGCGAGCACCTGTCATTTGGCCTCAGTTATCTGATTGCGTCTGTGATGACGATAGGGCTTGTGGCGGTTTATATGCGCGGAGTACTGAAATCGGCTAAAATCGCCATAGCGATAGGCGCGCTGCTCACTATAATATATGTGTTTATTTACATTCTGCTGTGTCTTGAGACATTTGCGCTGCTGACTGGCAGTCTCGGACTGTTTATCGCCCTTGCGGCTATAATGTATGCGACCCTGAAATTGAGAATCGAAAATAAAGAGTAATGTCATGAAAAACCAGCTAAAAACAATTTTGCTTTCTGTCGCGCTGTTGTCGGGCGGGGCTCCTGTGGCTTTCGGACAGGGTGATGCCGGTGTGGAAATGCCTGATTCGGTTGCTGCCGAGGTGCCGAAACTGACAATGTATCAGTATGAATACCAGCTGATTCCCATGCTTCTCGGGCGGATGGGTGTCAGCAGCGAGTTCATGGACAATCTTTCGGATGCCCGTTATCTTAATGAGTTTATTTTACCGATGATGGGGGTGGCATGTGATTTTGACTTGTCAGCAGTGTCGGCGAGCAGAATGAAACGAGCCGACAAGGATATTGTTGTCTATACTTTTCCGACTCCCAAGAGGATTCCCGATGCCAAGTATGGGGCGATTGTCAACATGGGTGACAAATACCGGTACTTCACGCTTGAAAAATCGCTGGAAGGCTATTGGGTTTTGGGCGAATGCGAGTGCAGCGTTCAGAATCTCGGTCACAAGAATTATGGCGACGTGCCCGAATCGGAAACGCCCGAAATGTTTGTCGACCTTATCAAAGAAAAAGACCTGTTGAAATAATCTGTGTAGGCTCAATCATCCCATGAGGGGGCCGATTCCATGCCGTAACCGTCAAGAGCGGTTACGGCATATTTATATCCCCGGCGGCAAGTCGTGGGGAGAGTGAAACTGTTGTCGTAAGTGATGCCAAGGAAATATTCGGCTGAGATTCCGTCTGTTTTTGCGGCCTTTTCCTTTGAAACGCTTTTGGGGACTGCATAGACGGCATATTTTACTATCGCCTTGCAATCGGCATCGTCACAGCGGCTGACGACAGGAGCTGCGACCGGGTCCCATGTGATGGCCTTGCCGTCGCTGAACACTCCGGCGGGAGAGGGGAGTGCCTGCACCGACTTCCAAGTCATGGGAGGCAATAGAGCCGGTGCATCAAACATGTCCGGGTCGAGGCGGTTGAGAAATTTTGCGCTGTAAAATATGAATCCGGGGGCATTGCCGGGAGCGTGGCGGCGCGTCATTTCAACTTGTCGTGAGAATTCCGACCGCGGCAGTGTCTTGCCCTTATAGTCGGCAAGTGTGTGGCTGCTGAAAAAATGCCGTCCATGAGCATTGGCTGTGTTGTTCCACCACTGGGTCAACGGTTCAAACGGTGCCGTCGGATGGTCGGTGGGCCAGTATAGCTGAGGCGATACAAAGTCGACAGTGTGCTGATATAGCCACCCGACCGGGTCGCTGTAAATATCGGCCCACTGCCAGTCCGAAGCCTTGACGTTGACTGCGTCTATGCCGTATTTCGGAGCCGAAGTGTCGCTTTTGCCCGCAACACCGGCAGGGGAGATGCCGAAACGCACGTCGGGACGCACGTCGGAAATCATTGAGCTGACATCGGCGATAGTCTTGTGTATGTTGGCACGTCGCCAGTCGCCGATTGTCATCTGTGTCTCGCTTGACAGATAGAGTTTGTAATCAGGAGCATCAGCACTTTCAGTTATGCCTTGAGGGTAGAAGTAGTCGTCAAAAATCAGTCCGTCGACCTCATACTTTGTTATGATTTCGCGGCACACATCTACGACATGCTGTCTGACATCCTCGATGCCCGGGTTGAAAATAGTGTTTTTGCCGATTGTCATCAGCCACCCTTTTTTCTGCCACTTTAGATCCGGGGCAGAGGCGTATTTTGTCCCGGAACTCCATCTGAACGGGTTGACCCACGCATGGCATTCCATGCCGCGCCTGTGGCACTCGTCGGTTACCCATTTAAGCGGGTCCCATCCCGGGGAGACACCCCGTTTCCCCGATACGAATGACGACCAAGGCTCAAGTGACGACTCATACATCGCGTCGGCCATGCCGCGCACTTGAAAACACACCATGTTGAGGTTCATGTCGGCTGCTTGGTCGAGAATTTTTGTCATCGCGGCTTTCTGTGCTTTCTGTATGGCGTGTGTGGTTCCCTGTTTCTGCGGCCAGTCGATGCCCCATACAGTCGCTATCCACACTCCGCGCAACTCGCGTTTTGAGTCTTCGGCCCATAATGTGGCGAAACATGCGCTATAAACAAGAATAGAGAGTATAATTCGAGATATGTTATTCATGCCGTCTAAATTTCGTTGATGCAAAGATAAAACTAATTTGGCACTGGGTTTTGAAAAATTAAGAAAAAAATGTAACTTTGCACACTGAATTGAGGCTTGGATTGCGCGCACGCGCCTTTTTAAGCCGATTGTCACGAATATTACTTATTAAATATAGATAAAAATGAACGTTACAAGAGAAGATCTCGACTCGGTCAGCTTGCGCCTGACTGTCAAAATCGACGAAAATGACTATAAGGATGAAGTCACCAAAAAAATCAAAGAAATAGGCCGCACCCATGTAATCCCCGGATTCCGTAAAGGTCATGTCCCATTTGGTGAACTGAAACGCCGTTTTGGCAAGCACGTTACCAGCGACGTGATTAACGACATCGTCTACCGTGGCGTATTTGAATATATTCGTGAAAACAAGCTCCGTGTAATGGGCCACCCCGTTCCCGTAGAAGTGAAAGAGGCTTTCGTGGAAGGCGATCAGGAATTCAAGTATGATGTGGCGCTCCTTCCCCAGCTCGACATCGAGCTTGACAAGAACGTGACCTATCCCTACTACGAAATCACCGTTACCGACGAGATGATCGACGAGCAGGACAAGGGCCTCCGCAAGCGTTTTGGCAGCCAAGTCCCCGGTGAGGAAATGGAGGCTGACGCACTCGTTAAGGGCACTTTGATGCAGCTCAACGAAGACGGTACCGTAAACGTCAACGAAGGCGCCATCCAGATGACCAACGGCATTGTGTTCCCACTCTATTTCAAGGACAAAGAGGAGGCCGCCAAGTTTGAAGGCAAGAAAGTAGGCGACAAGGTTGTGTTCAACCCTTGGAAGGCTGCTGCCGGTGACGCGGGAGAACTCGCTTCAATGCTCGGCATCGACAAGGCTATAGCCGGTGATGTCAAGAGCGATTTCGAGATGACAATCAGTGAATTTATTGTCAACAAGCCCGCTGAACTTGGCGAAGAATTCTACAAGAATGTATTTGGCGAGGACAAGGTTCACAATGAGGAAGAATATCGTGCAGAGGTTAAGAACATGATTGCTGCCGAACTTGAAAATAACAGCCACATCCTGTTCCGCAACCAGTTTGACAAGGCCATGATGGAAAAATATGACAACATGGAACTTCCCGGAGCCATTATCACCAAGCTGTTCTTCAGCGAAACCGAAGATCCTGAAAAGACCTACGAAGATCAGAGGAAATATATCAAGCACGAGGTTATCGAGGCTAATCTTCTTGAAAAACTCGGCATCGAGGTAAGCGAGGATGAGATTCTCGACATGACCAAGATGATGACTGCCCGTCAGTTTGCCCAGTACGGTATGATTGGCCTTGACGAGGAAATCATCACCAAGTATGCCAAGGAGCAGCTTCAGAACAAGGATGTGCGCAGCCGTGTGGAAGAACAGGTTCGCACTGCCAAGCTTTATAACGCAATCGAAAACGCGGTTACCCTTGACAAGAAAGAGGTATCCCTCGACGATTTCAAGAAAATTGCAGAAGAAGCATAATTGTAATCATTAATAATAAGAACAGAGGGTTTCCCCGACCGGGAAACCCTCTGTTTTTCAACTTGTCAATATGTCACAACAATCCGCACCCAGTACCAAGGTGACAACGGCGTTTGCCGTGCTGTTTGCCGTTAGCGCGGCTCACCTGCTTAATGATATGATACAATCGGTCATCCCAGCGTTGTATCCTATTATAAAGGATGAGTTTGGTTTCACATTCGCGCAGATTGGAATCATTACATTTGTGTTTCAGATGACATCGTCGATTCTTCAACCGTTTGTCGGTAGATATGCCGACCGTCATCCGAGGCCCTATGCCTTGACTCTCGGCATGATTTTTACGCTTGCAGGGTTGGTGTTGTTGACCTATGCGTCGGGGTTTGCCGGATTTCTCCTCGCTGTAAGCGTTGTCGGATGGGGGTCGTCGATATTTCACCCCGAGGCATCTCGTGTGGCGCAGCTTGCGGCGGGTGACCGCAAGGGCCTTGCACAGTCTATTTTTCAGGTCGGAGGGAACGGTGGTTCCGCCATCGGGCCTCTGCTTGCGGCGTTGATTGTCATACCCTATGGTCGCGGAGCGACGATATGGTTTACCGTTGCCGCCATAGCGGGAGCACTGCTTGTGTCGAGAATAGGGTTGTGGTACAGTCGGCGCCTTGCTGCCAATCCGCACATCCAGCCGCGAGACCGCGGTCTTGCCGACGCGTTGCCGCCCCGCAGTATTAAGATGGCGATGTTCATTCTCGTTGTGCTTGTGTCGACCAAAAATTTCTTTACTTCATGTATGACGAGCTACTTTACATTTTATCTGATTGAGAAATTCGGGATGTCCATACGCGATGCCCAGCTCTGTCTGTTTGCATTTCTCGCCGCAATGGCCGTCGGGATTGTGGTTGGCGGCATTGTCGGAGACAGATATGGCCGCAAGCTCGTTATATGGCTTTCGATTCTCGGGGCGGCTCCGTTTGCGCTCTTGATGCCGTTTGTCGGGATGACTGCCTGTGTGATTCTCGCCGTGATTTCCGGATTTGTAATCTCGTCGGCATTTTCAGCGATTCTTGTTTATGCGACTGAATTGAAACCCGGCAAGGTGGGAATGATTGCAGGACTATTTTTCGGTCTTGCATTCGGCCTTGGAGGTATCGGCGCGGCATTTTTCGGATGGCTTGCCGATAAGACAAGTATTGAATTCATATTCCATGTCAGCACGGTACTCCCGCTTCTCGGAGTCATAGCCGCATGGCTCCCCGATGTCAAGGCTCCGAAGAAGGTTTGATGACGTGGTCTTATTTATCGGCGCGGTGCGGAATATATTGTGTTTTTTCGTAACTTTGCGCTTAAAAAATAATTTATCCGCTATAGAGAATGAAAGTATTGAAATTTGGCGGTACATCGGTCGGGTCGGCTGAGCGCATACGTCACGTTGCATCATTAGTGCAGTCGAGAGGCAAGAACATAATTGTCCTTTCGGCAATGTCAGGAACAACCAACGCCCTTGTGGAGATTTCAGATTACCTCTACAAGAAAAACTATACAGGGGCAAAGGAGACAATCAACCTGCTTGAGTCGAAATATCTCAAGACTATTGCCTCCCTTTATGACTATCACGAAAGTCGCGAAAAGGCACTGAAAGAAATAAAGGCGTGTTTTAACTACATACGTTCATTCGCTCGCGAACCGTTCACTCAGGCCGAGGAAAAAATAATCCTCGCCCAAGGAGAAATCATGTCAGTGGCGATGATGTCAATCCTGCTCAACGAGCGCGGCCTGAACGCCGAGCCGCTGCCCGCGCTTGATTACATGAAGACGGGTGAAAACGGAGAACCCGATTTTAATTATATAACCATGCATCTCGGGTCGTTGCTTGATAAGTATTGCGATGCCGACATTTATGTGACGCAGGGATTTATATGCCGCAACTCGGTAGGCGAGATTGATAATCTTGAACGTGGCGGCAGCGACTATACGGCATCTATAATCGGTGCGGCGATTGATGCTGACGAAGTTCAGATTTGGACCGACATTGATGGAATGCACAATAACGACCCCCGCTTTGTCGAGGGTACGGATCCGGTGGGACAGCTGCATTATGAGGAAGCTGCCGAGCTGGCCTATTTTGGAGCCAAAATCCTTCACCCCACATGCGTGCTGCCGGCCAAGGTCAACAACATCCCCGTGCGGCTGCTGAACACCATGCAGCCCGAAGCTCATGGCACAATCATTGACAGTGAAATCGGCATGCCGTGTATTAAGGCTGTCGCGGCAAAGGACAACGTAATCGCCATCAAGATTAAAAGTAGCCGCATGCTTATGGCCTACGGGTTCCTGTCAAAGGTTTTTGAAACATTTGAACGTTACAAAACCCCCGTTGACATGGTGGCCACATCGGAGGTCGGTGTCTCTTTGACCGTGGATTCGGAACGGCACTTAATTGAGATTGTCGATGAGTTAAAGAAGTTTGGCACGGTGACCGTTGACAGGGATATGGTGATTGTGTGTGTCGTGGGAAATCTTGAATGGACCAATACAGGATTTGAAACACAGGCACTCGAGGCACTGCGCGATATCCCGGTCAGAATGATTTCCTACGGCGGTTCCAATTACAATATCTCGTTCCTGATACGGCGTGAGGACAAGATAGCCGCCTTGAACCGTCTGAGCGACTGCTTGTTTAAAAATAAGAAATAAAATTTAAGAAGTCAGTGGATACACCTTTTTATTATTATGACATGCGTCTCCTTGACAGGACGCTTGCGGCTGTCATGAGTGCGGCTTTGACCGATAGCCGTTTCCGTGTGCATTATGCGGTAAAGGCTAATGCCGACAAAGAGATTCTTGAAACCATAAGTCGTGCGGGCCTTGGTGCCGACTGTGTGAGCGGATGGGAAATCGAGGCGGCGGTTTCCGCCGGTTTCCCGGCTGAAAAAATTGTCTTTGCCGGTGTCGGTAAAACCGACCGGGAGATTGAACTTGCGTTGAAGGCCAGGATAGGGTGTTTCAATGTTGAATCGATGCAGGAACTTGAGGTTATCGGGACGATTGCGTCTGATTTGGGCGTGACGGCTCCCGTGGCCTTGCGTGTGAACCCCAATATTGACGCTCACACTCATGAATATATAACCACGGGCCTGTCTGAAAACAAGTTCGGCATCAATCTTGACCAACTGCCGGCCCATGTCAAGGCCGCCGTTTCGATGCCCGGCATTTCTCTTGAAGGGTTGCACTTCCACATCGGTTCTCAGATAACCGAGTCAGAGCCATTTGAAATGCTATGCGAGACAATAAACAGGATACAGGAAGAATATCTTTCGCTGGGAATCACATTCCGGAACATCAACGTCGGCGGCGGACTCGGTATTGATTATGCCGATCCGTCGGGGCATCCCATTCCCGATTTTGACCGTTATTTTTCTGTGTTTCGCAATAAGTTGAAGGCATATCCGGGTCAAAAGGTGCATTTTGAGCTCGGCCGGTCTATTGTAGCACAATGCGGGTCGCTCATCACGCGCGTACTATATATAAAGGAAGGCACCGTTAAGCGTTTTGCGATAGTCGATGCGGGAATGACCGATTTGATACGTCCTGCGTTGTATAATGCCTATCATAAAATTGAAAAGGCTGATGCCGATTTGAAGCCCGCGCATGTTGACAGCGACACATTGACTCAATCCTATGACGTAGTTGGGCCGATATGCGAATCCTCTGACTGTTTTGCCCGAGATGTCCGGCTCCCGGTTCTGAAGAGAGGCGATTTGTTGATGATACGCTCGGCCGGTGCTTATGGCCGGGTTATGGCCTCGCAATATAACCTGCGGCCGATTCCTCGCGGGGTCTATTGCGGAAATTGAAAAATATGTTGTAAAACATATTGGTTTTTTGATAATATTTGAAATATTAACCGTAACTTTACGGCGTGAAATAAGTGTTGAATTTACACTTATTTCACGCCGCAAAATTTTACATATCACGTTCAACCTGATTGAATCTATATTACCATAATATCTTCAACATTAAAACAGTATCATGAGCAATCTCAAACTTGTCGCAGCAGCCGCAGTGTCGGCTATCTGTCTGAGTGCTTGTTCAACAGGGACGCAACAGCCTGTGTTGACGAAGTCAGGTCTTAATCCTGAAAATTTTGCCCGGGAGTATGACGGGAAAAAGACATCCCTCTACACCTTGTCCAATGCCAACGGCATGGAAGTGTGCGTGACCAACTTTGGCGGCCGCATTGTTTCCATCATGGCTCCTGACCGCGACGGAAACCTTCGCGATGTCGTGCTCGGCCTTGACAGCGTAGCCGCGTATTTCCCTAAGAACAACCAGACCGACTTCGGTGCGTCGATCGGCCGTTATGCCAACCGTATCAATCAAGGACGCATTGTTCTTGACGGCGATACCATCCAGCTCCCGCAGAACAACTTCGGTCACTGCCTCCACGGCGGCCCGACAGGATGGCAATACAAAGTTTACGATGCTTCGCAACCCAACGACTCGACCGTAGTTCTTACCCTCCAGTCTCCCGACGGTGACAACAACTTCCCCGGAAACGTGACTGCTACCGTTACCTACACTCTTACCGCTGACAATGCAATCGACATCGACTATAAGGCCGAGACTGACAAAAAGACGATTGTCAACATGACCAATCACTCTTATTTCAACCTTTCAGGCAACCCCGACAATCAGATTACCGGCGACATCCTTTACATCAATGCGGCTGATTTCACCCCCGTTGATTCAACCTACATGACTACCGGTGAAATCCTCCCGGTCAAAGGCACTCCAATGGATTTTACCACCCCCAAGGCTGTAGGGCAGGACATCGCCGTCGATTTCGAGCAGCTTAAAAACGGCAACGGATATGACCACAACTGGGTGCTTTCGACCAATGGTGACATAAACACACCCGCAGCAACCCTCATGTCGCCTGAAAGCGGTATCAAGATGACTGTTTATACCGACGAACCCGGTATTCAGGTTTACTCAGGCAACTTCCTCGATGGCACAATCACCGGAAAGCAGGGCAAGGTATATAATCAGCGCACCGGCATCTGCCTCGAAACCCAGCACTATCCCGACAGCCCCAACAAACCCGAATGGCCTTCCGTCGTTCTTGAGCCGGGTCAGACCTATTCAAGCCACTGCATCTTCAAGTTTGATGTAGAGAAATAAGGACAATCTTTTGCAACCTTAAATTAACAACAGTAAACAAGCAATTATTATGGAACTACTTGACTGGCTTGTAATCGGCCTGTTCTTCATTGCCCTCGTTGGTATCATCGTGTGGGTAATGCGTCAGAAACAAAACAATGCCGCTGACTACTTTCTTGGCGGCAAAGATGCGACATGGATAGCAATCGGTGCATCCATCTTCGCTTCCAACATCGGTTCAGAACACCTTATCGGACTTGCCGGCTCAGGCGCGTCGAGCGGTATGGCGATGGCCCATTGGGAAATCCAAGGGTGGATGATTCTTCTTCTCGGCTGGGTATTCGTTCCATTCTATACCCGCTCGATGGTTTACACAATGCCTGAGTTCCTTGAACGACGTTTCAATCCTCAGTCGCGCACCATCCTCGCCACAATCTCCCTTATCAGCTATGTGCTGACCAAGGTTGCCGTTACCGTCTATGCCGGTGGACTCGTGTTCCAGCAGGTATTCGGCATCGATACCCTGTGGGGAATTGACTTCTTCTGGATTGCTGCAATCGGCCTCGTGCTTCTGACCGCCCTTTACACTATTTTCGGCGGTATGAAATCAGTGCTTTACACTTCCGTGCTCCAGACCCCGATTCTTCTTCTTGGCTCTCTCATCATCCTTGTCCTCGGACTCAAAGAACTTGGCGGATGGGATGAAATGATGAAAATTTGCTCCGGTGTTCAGGTCAACGAATATGGCGACACTATGGTCAACCTTATCCGTGACAACAATGACAAACAATATCCTTGGCTCGGCGCCCTTATCGGCTCGGCTGTAATCGGTTTCTGGTACTGGTGTACTGACCAGTTCATCGTCCAGCGCGTCCTTTCTGGTAAAGATGAAAAAGAGGCCCGCCGCGGTACAATCTTCGGCGCATATCTGAAACTTCTCCCTGTCTTCCTGTTCCTCATCCCGGGTATGATTGCATTTGCCATCCATCAGAAATATGTCGGTGCGGGTGGTGAAGGTTTCCTCCCGATGCTTGCCAACGGCAACGTCAACTCCGATGCCGCTTTCCCCACTCTCGTGGCCAAGCTGCTCCCGGCCGGTGTGAAAGGCCTTATCGTCTGCGGTATTCTTGCCGCCCTCATGTCGTCGCTGGCATCTCTGTTCAACTCGTCGGCAGCTCTCTTTACCATCGACTTTTATCAGCGCTACAAACCCAATACCGACCCCAAGAAACTTGTGCGCATCGGTCAGGCCGCTACTGTTGTGATTGTGATTCTCGGTATCCTGTGGATTCCCGTTATGCGTTCTGTCGGTGATGTGCTCTACCTCTATCTTCAGGATGTGCAGTCAGTTCTCGCCCCCGGTATCGCAGCTGCGTTCCTCATCGGTATTCTGTGGAAACGTGCTACCGCTATGGGCGGTATGTGGGCGCTTCTCTCGGGCCTTATCATCGGCCTCACCCGTCTTGGCGCAAAGGTTTATTACAGCAATGCCGATGTCGTTCCCGGCAGTGACGGCAGCCTGTTCCAATATGTATTCTATGATTGTAACTGGTTGTTCTTCTGCGGATGGATGCTCGTGTTCTGCCTCGGCGTGGGCGTGATTGTCTCGCTTTGCACCAAGGCTCCCGATCCCGCCAAGATTCAAGGACTCGTATTCGGTACTTCCACTGCCGAGCAGCGTGCTGCAACCCGTGCAAGCTGGAACAAGTGGGATGTTGTCAACTCGATAATCATCCTCGGCATCACAGCTGCGTTCTATATCTATTTCTGGTAAAAATAAAGGGGCGGGTGACCCGATTTTCAGATTATCCGCCCCCATTTGTTCAATATCCATTTGTATATGACAGAATTTTACGGTCATAACCCGCGGTTTTATGTCGGTGTCGACTGCATTATCTTTGGCCTTAATGAGGGTAAGTTGTCGATATTGCTGACAAAAAGACGGTTTGAGCCTGAAAAGGGCAAATGGTCCCTCATGGGAGGATTTGTTCAGGAAGGGGAGAGCGTCGACGACGCAGCGCGGCGTGTGCTTTATCAATTGACCGGCCTTGACAATGTGTTCATGGAACAGGTCGGTGCCTTTGGCGCAGTCGACCGCGACCCCGGAGAGCGAGTTGTCTCGGTTGCCTATTATGCATTGCTCAGCCTCGACGATTTTGACTTCGAGAGCGTCAGCGAACATAATGCGGTGTGGGTCAGAATTGATGAAATGCCGTCTCTCGGATTTGACCATCCTGCCATGATTGAGAAAGCCCTCTTTACGATGCGGCGTAAGTTTTCAACAGAACCTATTGGTTTTAACCTTCTGCCTCATAGCTTCACGCTTTCCCAATTGCAATCACTTTACGAATCAATACTTGGAGAGACAATAGACAAGCGTAATTTCCGCAAGCGTATCGCCGACCTCGACTGCATCGAGAAAACAGGCGAAATCGACAAGACCGGTTCCCGTCGCGGGGCCGCGCTTTACAGGTTTAATGACCGCATCTATAATTCTCACCCCAAGTTTAAAATCTGAATCAACATGCTTGAAGAATTAAAAGAAAAAGTATTCCGTGCCAATCTTGACCTTGTCAAGCACGGACTGGTGATATTCACATGGGGCAATGTCTCGGGAATTGACCGTGAGAAGGGCCTCGTTGTCATCAAACCCAGCGGTGTCGACTATGAGACTATGACAGTCGACGACATGGTTGTTGTCGATCTAAATACAGGCGAGGTGGTCGAGGGAAATCTCCGTCCGTCATCTGACACTCCCACTCACCTTGCCCTTTACCGCGCGTTCCCTGAAATCGGCGGTGTAGTCCATACCCACTCGACCTATGCGACCGCATGGGCCGAAGCCGGAAAGGACATTCCGAATATCGGCACCACCCACGCCGACTATTTCTATCAGGCTATTCCATGTACCGACGACATGACCGAGGCCGAGGTCAAGGGCGACTATGAGCTTGAGACTGGCAACGTGATTGTCAAGCGTTTCGAGGGGATGAATCCTGTTCACACTCCCGGCGTGCTTGTGAAGAATCATGGCCCGTTTGCTTGGGGCAAAAATCCCTCTGACGCGGTTCACAATGCCGTTGTCATGGAACAGGTTGCCAAGATGGCGTTCATCGCCTTCAGCGTTAATCCCGACTTGACAATGAATCCTCTCCTTATCGAGAAACATTTCAACCGCAAGCACGGCCCCAACGCCTATTACGGACAGGCAAAAAAATAAAGAGATACAAAAATAAAACTTAACTATTAACTTAATACCTAAAACAATGGCACTTTTTGACAATTATGAAATCTGGTGGATTACCGGTGCACAACTTCTTTACGGTGGCGACGCAGTAGTCGCAGTCGATGCTCACTCAAAGGAAATGGTTGACGGCCTCAACAACTCGGGCAACCTTCCTGTCAAAGTCGTGTATAAGGGCACAGCCAACTCCTCACGCGAAGTCGAGACTCTGATGAAGGCCGCCAATAATGACAACCGTTGTATCGGTATCATCACTTGGATGCATACTTTCTCTCCCGCCAAGATGTGGATTCACGGTCTCCAGCAGCTCCGCAAGCCGCTGTTGCACCTCCACACACAGTACAATGCCGAGATTCCGTGGGACACAATGGATATGGACTTCATGAACCTGAACCAGAGCGCCCACGGAGACCGCGAGTTTGCCCACATCTGCACACGCATGCGTATCCGTCGCAAGGTTGTAACAGGGTACTGGAAAGATGAAGAAACCCAGAAACACATCGCCGTGTGGCAGCGTGTGTGCGCCGCATGGGCCGATGCTCAGGACATGCTCATCATCCGTTTCGGCGACCAGATGAACAACGTCGCTGTTACTGACGGTGACAAGGTAGAGGCCGAAGTGCGCATGGGATACCATGTCGACTACATGCCGTTCAGCTCGGTTATGCCTTACTTTGACGCAATCAAGGACGAGGATGTCGACGCGCTTGTGGCCACTTACTTTAAGGAATATGACCATGACGCATCGCTTGAAGACAAGTCTACCGAGGCTTATCGCAAGGTTTGGAACTCGGCCAAGGCCGAACTTACCCTCCGCGCCGTGCTCACCGACAAGGGCGCAAAGGGTTTCACCACCAACTTTGACGACCTCGGCGATGCCAATGTCGATGTGACAGGACGCGGATTTGACCAGATTCCCGGTCTCGCATCGCAGCGACTGATGGCCGAGGGCTATGGCTTCGGTGCTGAAGGCGACTGGAAGTCTGCCGCCCTTTATCGCTCTCTCTGGGTGATGAATCAGGGCCTCGAAGGCGGCTGCTCGTTCCTTGAAGACTACACTCTCAACTTTGACGGCAAAAACAGCTCGATTCTTCAGGCCCACATGCTTGAAGTATGTCCGCTTATCGCCGAGCAGCGTCCCCGTCTCGAAGTACACTTCCTCGGAATCGGTATCCGCAAATCACAGACCGCCCGCCTCGTCTTTACTTCAAAACCCGGTACAGGCGTGACCGCTACTGTCGTTGACCTCGGCAACCGTTTCCGTCTCATCGTCAACGATGTCGAGTGCATCAAGTCCAAACCGCTGCCCAAACTCCCCGTTGCTTCGGCCCTGTGGATTCCCATGCCTAACTTTGAAGTCGGCGCAACCGCGTGGATGCTTGCAGGCGGTACTCACCACTCTTGCTTTGCCTATGGTGTAACTCCCGAATATTGGGAAGACTATGCTGAAATCGCCGGTATCGAGATGGTTCACATCGAGAAGAATACAACGCTCGAAAACTTCCGTCGCGACCTGCGTCTCGGCGAGGTTTATTACATGCTCAACAAGTCCCTTTGCTAATCGCTCCGTGTCATGATAAACAAAGCAAAAGAAACCATTGAGTCGGGAAAGGCCATCCTCGGCATAGAGTTTGGCTCGACCCGCATCAAGGCTGTCCTTATCGACGAGGATAACAACCCCATCGCCCAAGGAAGTCATGAATGGGAAAATCAGCTTGTCAACGGATTGTGGACTTATAGTCTGGAGGCGATATGGTTTGGCGTTCAAGACTGCTACCGTGATTTGCGTGCCAATGTCAAGGAACAGTATGGCGTTGAGATTGAAACACTCGCAGCCATCGGTGTCAGCGCGATGATGCACGGCTACATGCCGTTTAACAAGGAAGGCGAGATTCTTGCCCCGTTCCGCACATGGCGCAACACCAATACCGGCAAGGCTGCTGCCGAGCTTTCGGAACTCTTTGTCTACAACATACCTCTGCGTTGGAGCATCTCACATCTATATCAGGCTATCCTCGACAACGAGCAGCATGTGGCTGAGATTGATTTCCTCACCACCCTTGCCGGATATATCCACTGGCAGCTTACCGGCGAGAAGGTTCTCGGAGTGGGTGACGCATCGGGCATGATTCCCATCGACCCTGCGACCAAGAATTACTCTTCCCGGATGGTTGAGAAATTTGACGAACTCATCGCTCCCAAAGGATATTCTTGGAAACTCGCCGACATTCTCCCCCGCGTACTTATGGCCGGAGAAAGTGCCGGTGTGCTGACCGAGGAAGGTGCGGCCCGGCTCGACATCTCAGGCAACCTGAAACCCGGCGTGCCGGTATGTCCTCCCGAGGGTGATGCAGGTACAGGCATGGTGGCAACCAACGCTGTCAAGCAACGCACCGGCAACGTGTCGGCCGGAACATCTTCATTCTCGATGATTGTGCTTGAAAAAGACCTTTCCAAGCCATACGAGATGATTGACATGGTAACAACCCCTGACGGCAGCCTCGTGGCAATGGTACACTGCAACAACTGTACCAGCGACCTTAACGCATGGGTGAACCTGTTCCGCGAATACACTGAATTGCTCGGTCATCCCGTTGACATGAACGAGATTTACGGTAAGCTTTATAACAATGCTCTTACCGGGGATGCCGACTGCGGCGGGCTCGTTTCCTACAATTATTTCTCGGGCGAGCCTGTGACCGGCCTCGGCGAGGGCCGTCCGCTCTTTGTGCGCTCGGTCAACGACCGTTTCAACCTTGCCAATTTCATGCGTGCTAACATACATGCCTCGGTGGCTGTGCTGAAAATAGGCAACGACATACTCTTTAACGAAGAAAAAATAAAGGTTGACCGCATCACCGGTCACGGCGGTCTGTTCAAGACCAAAGGTGTCGGTCAGCGGATTCTCGCCGCAGCCTTGAATTCTCCCATCTCGGTCATGGAGACCGCCGGAGAAGGCGGAGCGTGGGGTATGGCACTCCTTGCGTCGTTCCTTGTCAACAACAAGGCCGAGCGCTCGCTTGCCGACTATCTTGAAATGGAAGTGTTTGCCGGGAACACCGGTTTCAGTATTTCTCCGACTGAAGAAGATGTGGCCGGATTCAATGCCTATCTTGAAAACTACAAAAAGTGTCTCGGAATCGAGAAAGCTGCTGTTGAGTTCAAGAAATAAACACTGAGGAACGAATGGCGCGGCCCCCTGACATTTGGCGGGCCGCGCTTTTTTATGATTTGTTATGACGTTTTCTCGGTTCCATGTGCAACCCGACGTGAGTGGCCGGCCCGAATCTCGTTTTAAGCCTGTCCTCGGCCTCGCTTGCAAGCGCGTGAGCCTCGCGGAGCGACATGTTGCCATCCATCCTTACATGGGCCTCTATGGCGATATTGTTGCCGATACGGCGGGTGCGCAGATTGTGTAACTCGCATATTCCGTCAACTGATGTTATGATGCGGGCAATTTCCCCGATTGTTTCTTTAGGCAACGACTTTTCAAGAAGCTCGTCGATACACGGGCGAGAGATGTCCCAACCGACCTTGATGATGAAAAAGCTGACAACGATGGCGGCCAATGGGTCGAGAATACGCCATTTGTCACCTAAAAACATCGCCCCGGATATACCGACAAGAGTCCCGATTGACGACACTGCATCGCTGCGGTGGTGCCATGCGTTGGCGACGACGCTCTGCGATTCAAGTTGTTTCCCTTTGGATACAGTGTAACGATATATGCCCTCTTTGAGGAGGATGGACAGCACGGCAACGGCAAGCGCGAGCATGGTGGGACGAGGAAGTTCCCGGCCGTTCACGCTGTCGATTACAAGGTTGATGCCGTTGACAAGTACACCTGTGCCGACAGCGGCGAGCGCCACCCCGATGATTAACGTGGCGAGCGTCTCGAATTTCCCGTGCCCGTATGTGTGGTTGCTGTCTTTGGGCCGACCGGCAAGTCTTACAAAGACAAGCACGACGATGTCAGTTGCGAAATCACTGAGCGAGTGAATGGCATCGGCAATCATGGCCGAGCTTCGCCCTGCGATTCCGGCTACAAACTTGGCTACTATCAGCAATGCGTTGACCGCGCTGCCGATGAGGGTAACCTTGTAAATCTCTTTTTCGCGTGAATCTGTCATATAAAAAAAGTAAACAGCCCCGGACTTTATAAACGCTCCGGGACTGCTTTGTGGTATATTATTCGGCGGATAGTTTATGCTTTTTTCTCTGAACTGTAATCCTTGGGAGTGTCTTCAGCGTATGTCTCACGGATGAAGAACACGCAGAACGCACCGACAATGAGCAGTGCTCCGGCAAGACCGATCATGTTAATCTGGTGCAATCCGCCGAGGATGTGGAACACGACACCTCCGAGAGCCGCGGCAACAATCTGAGGAATGGTAATCGTGCCGTTAAAGAGGCCGAGGTAGGCTCCCATGTGTTTGCCCGAAATCGAGTTTGTCAGAATCGTAAACGGCATTGCAAGCATAGCTGCCCATGCTGTTCCGACGAGGAAGAAGGAGAGGAAAAGCAGATATTTGCTCGTGATAAACATTGACGAGAGGAAACCGAGACCACCGATGACGAGGCTGAGGCTGTAGCCGAGCTTGCGGTTGGGGAAGAACGGAAGCACAGCTGCCCAGATTACCGAGCCGATGGCCTGAACGGCAAACAAGAGACCTGTCCAGTTTCCTGCTTCCTGATAGGATGCTACCTGAGTCCCTTCGGCAGGATTCCATCCGAAGGCCTGCTCGGCCACACCGCCGGTAGTGTAGGTCCACATATACATGAAGGCACCCCAGCAGAAGAACTGAACGAGTCCGACTGACCAGAATACTTTAGGCGCTTTGAGAAGGAGGGTGAAGATGTTTTCTTTTTCCTCGTTCACTTCCTGAGAGATGCCGTGATATTCGGCATATTGCTTGGGCGGCATTTCTTTAACTTTCCAGAATGTATAGAGGACGCAGAGAATCAGAATGGCCGCTCCGATATAGAATGAATAGGATACCGTGTCAGGGACCTGATTGCCGTCGGCGACGTTGCTTATGCCTATCCATGCAAGCAGGAAGGGGAATACATAACCCACGACCGAACCTGCGTTGCACAGGAAACTCTGAATGGAGTAGGCGAGTCCTTTCTGTTTTTCATTGACCATGTCGCCGACAAGCATTTTGAACGGCTGCATTGAGATGTTGATAGAGAGGTCGAGAAACATCAGCGCGACAGCCCCGAAAATAAGTGCTCCGGCCACGGCAAAGTGGAAACTTCCTGCATTGGGTAAGAGAACCATGACGATTACAGCAAGGATTGCCCCGAGAATCAGATAAGGAAGTCGGCGGCCAAAACGGCACCATGTCTTGTCGCTCAACGTGCCGATAATAGGCTGGATGATAAGGCCGGCGACAGGAGGAAGAAGCCAGAAGTAGCTCAGGTCATGGGGGTCAGCTCCGAGTGTGGCGAAAATTCGTGAGATATTGGCACTCTGCAGCGCGTAGGCAATTTGTACTCCGAAGAACCCGAAACTCAGGTTCCACAAGCTCATAAAGCTCAGGTCAGGTTTAGTTTTCATGAAATATTGTGATGTAATGTAAGTAAATATAATCTGTATGATATAGTCATTATTCCTGAGGAAGGGAGTAGAGCCAAGCGATTTCTTCTCCCCATATTTCCTCGTCGGGGGTTTCAAGAATCAGCGGGATGTCGTTCATGCGTGAATCTGCTGCAAGGAGGCGGAAAAATTCGCTGCCGAGCATCCCTTTGCCGAGTGATTCGTGGCGGTCAACCTTGGAGCCAAGTCCTTTTTTGGTGTCATTGAGGTGCATTCCTGAAAGATAGCGGAACCCGATGATGTCGTCGAAATTTTTCCATGTTTTCTCATACCCTTCGGGTGTAGACAGGTCATATCCGGCGGCAAAGGCATGACAGGAGTCAATGCACACCCCGACTCGCGACTTGTCTTCGACATGGTCGATAATGCGGGCAATCTGTTCAAATGTATAGCCGAGGTTGCTGCCTTGTCCGGCAGTATTCTCGATAACAGCCTTGACTCCCGAAGTCATGTCGAGGGCGATGTTGATTGACTCGGCAATCAGGTCGAGGCAACTATCGGTATTGATAAGTTTCAGATGACTCCCGGGATGAAAGTTGAGTAAAGTCAACCCCAGTTGTTCGCATCGTCTCATTTCGTCAAGAAACGCGGCTCGCGATTTTTCAAGTTTTTCGGCATCGGGAGACCCGAGGTTGATGAGGTAACTGTCATGGGGCAGTATGACATCCGGGGTGTAGCCATAGGTCTCGCAGTTCAGTTTAAACGCATCAATTTCTTCTCCCTTTAACGCGGGAGAAGTCCATCGGGAGGGATTGCGGGTAAAAAGCGCAAAAGATTTCGCCCCTATCAGATGTGCGTTGACAGGTGCCTGACTGACTCCGGCCTGCGCCGATACATGTGCTCCAAAATATTTCATCTACATTTATAAATTTTACGCATTATGCTACAAATTTACAAACATTTTTTGTAGTCGGCAAATTTCGCATGAAACAATGGTTAAAAAACGCAAAAAGACCATGCCGGTTAAGGCAGGAGATGGAATAATTATTATTTTTGTATCATTATGTCAACCTCTCTGAGCAAGAAGTATTATACAATCGGCGAGACAGCCGATATATTGAACCTCCCGGCTTCGACATTGCGTTACTGGGAGAGCGTTTTCCCAATGATTCGCCCGCAGCGCACATCCCACGGAAGACGCACCTATACTCCGGCGGATATCGAAAAGCTGCGTATGGTCAAATACCTTCTACACGATCGCGGTATGCACATCGAGGCTGCACGCGAGGAGTTGAAACGCAACCGCGACGGTGTTCTAAAGCACTCTGAAGCGATAGATACGCTCAAACGAGTGCGCGCCGAGCTCGTTTCGGTGCTCGACGCGCTGCATGCATTAAGATAGGAGCCGGACAGGCATACTATTTAATCTCTCCCTGACGAGTGAGTACATACTCGATGTCGGCAATCTCAAATTTAAGTATAGGACCCTTTATTTTAACGTCGTCAAGATGCTTGACCGACAGATAGCGAGTTTCAGCATCGCGGCGTATTTGTGCGCCGATATTGGCAGTGACTTCGCGGCGCAGAGAGTCGACCTGCGGGATGTTTTGGTCGGTGAAAATATCGTTGGAGACAGTGACAGCCTCGGGATCGACTTTCACCTGAAGACTCTTGGGGTCAAGAACGAGGGCGATTTCATCATCGTCGATGATAGACCATGAGCCTTGGATTGACGTTGTCGCCGCTGCTGATATTGAGACCGGACTGACGGCTATCGGGATGGTTGTTGAAACATTGCCGGTAATGGTCACATTGCCCTTTTTTGCTTTTGGATTGACCGCGTCGGGAGTGAATGTAAATGTCTCCACGATAGTTGATGTGACATCCTCGGCATCATTTAGGCGCTCAGGGGTTCCGGCCCATGAGCCTTGAATGTCTCGGGCAAGGCGGGCGTTTTCGTCACATGAGCCGAAGGAAACAGCCATCAATCCGATAAACAGATAATAGAACTTTTTCATTACTAATCGCTTTTTAACGTTTTTTATTCTATTAACGTCAGGGCACGGCATATTGTTTTGCGCATGGGGAAAAATCGGCACAATTTAAGGAAGTCTCATGGCTAATGTTATGCCGGAGAGATGTCATGAAGCAATTGTAACATAAACAAGAATCACGCACAGGATGTCAAGCCGTATGGTCAAATATCCGCCCGGCAACGAAAGTGCCGGGCGAGATAACTTGCAGATGCGCAACAAATGTCAATAAGAGATAACCGGCTCAAGCTCTTTGGCTTGGTCAATCATTTTCTGAATTTCCTTTTCGGAGGGGACGCGGTTGCATAGGTTTTTGGCCTCATTTGTTTCGACCAGCTTGGGATATAGGTTGGCAGCCACACGGTGGCGGAATTCCTTGACCGTATCAACACCGGCGGCTTCAAGCAACTCGGCAAACTGCCCTGCGACACCTCGGATTCGGAACAGGTCGGTATGGTTGGTCCATTTCAGAATCAGTTTGGTACTGATGCCGGTTTCCTCTGCTATTTTCTCACGCCCTTTGGGTGAAGCGCATTTTTCAAGCAGGTCATCGGTGGTTTTTATACCGGCTGCCTCCAGTTTGTCGGCGTAAGTCTGTCCAATTCCTTCGATTTCTATAATTTTGTAGGCCATGATAGTTATGTTGTTAGGATGGTAATTTTATTAACCAACGTCAGAGGGCGTGAGCCGGTTTTGCCTGATTGGAGAATATTGATTATTTTTGTGATTTAAAAGCATTTTTTATGGAGAAAAAGACGATATGGGACCTCGATCGCGTGAGTGTCGAGGGGTTCAAGCGTAGCGCAAAGATGAAGTTGACCGTGGTGCTTGACAATGTGCGCAGCCTCAATAATATCGGGGCTATATTCCGCACCTGTGATGCCTTTGCCGTGGAGCGTATCATGCTGTGTGGCATCAGTGCGACCCCTCCGTCACCGGAAATCCACAAGACCGCTCTCGGCGCGGAAGATTCAGTGGACTGGGAGTATTTCGACACTGCTGACGAGTGTGTCGCCCGGCTTAAAGAGGAAGGGGTGACGCTTTGCGCACTCGAACAGGTAAAGGGGAGCGTCGGTCTGCATGACTTTGAACCCAATCCGTCATGCCGTTACGCGCTCGTGCTGGGACACGAGGTAAACGGAGTCGCGCAAGAGATTGTAGACCGATGTGACGTGTGTCTCGAAATACCGCAGCGCGGCACCAAGCATTCTCTCAATGTGTCAGTGTCAGGCGGAATCGCTATATGGCACTTTTTCAGCAAGCTCATGGCATAAAATGGCATAAAATAGGGCCGTTGATTTTGTCACGCGGCTGATTGTGCGTAACTTTGCAGTCGCAAAATGAAAAAATAATATAGATATATGTCACTGACCGAAGAAATCGCGCGTAGGCGCACATTTGCCATCATATCTCACCCTGACGCGGGCAAGACTACGCTGACCGAGAAGCTGCTGCTTTTCGGCGGCGCAATCCACATCGCGGGAGCCGTAAAGTCAAACAAAATCAAGAAAACAGCCACCAGCGACTGGATGGAAATAGAGAAGCAGCGCGGAATCTCGGTGGCGACATCGGTTATGGGTTTCAACTATGGCGACTATAAAATCAACATTCTTGACACCCCCGGTCACCAAGATTTTGCCGAGGACACCTACCGCACCCTTACCGCAGTCGACTCGGTAATCATTGTGGTCGATGTCGCAAAAGGCGTGGAGCAACAGACGCGGAAACTGATGGAGGTGTGCCGTATGCGCAACACCCCTGTAATCATATTTGTCAACAAGCTCGACCGCGAGGGGCGCGACCCGTTTGAAATCCTTGACGAACTTGAAAGCGAACTCAAAATCAAAGTGCGCCCATTGTCTTGGCCCATTAATATAGGCGCCAAGTTCAAGGGGGTGTATAACATCTATGAGCATTCTCTCGACCTGTTTACTCCCAACAAGCAGAAAGTCTCGGAGCGTGTCGAGATTTCGTCGCTTGATGACCCGCGTATCGACGAGAGCGTCGGGGAGACCGATGCAGCCAAACTGCGCGAGGACCTCGAACTCATCGAGGGTGTCTATCCCGAATTTGACGAGCATGCCTATCTTGCCGGCGAGGTCGCGCCTGTATTCTTTGGGTCGGCACTCAACACGTTTGGAGTCAAGGAGCTGCTTGACTGCTTTGTGCGCATCGCCCCGTCGCCGCGCCCCGTTACCACCGAGGAGCGCATGGTCAATCCCGACGAGGAGGGATTTTCGGGTTTCGTGTTCAAGATTCATGCTAACATGGACCCGAATCACCGCAGTTGTATAGCGTTTGTAAAGATCTGTTCCGGCAAGTTTGAACGCAATGCGGGATACAAGCATGTGCGCTCGGGCAAGGTGATGAAATTTGCCGCTCCGACGGCGTTCATGGCCCAGAAAAAGAGTATCGTCGACGAGGCTTACCCCGGTGACATCGTAGGCATTCCCGACACGGGCAATTTCAAGATTGGCGACACGCTCACATCGGGCGAGTTGTTGCATTTCAAGGGATTGCCGTCATTCTCGCCTGAGATGTTCAAATATATCGAGAATACTGACCCGATGAAGTCAAAGCAGCTTGAGAAGGGAATTCAGCAGCTTATGGACGAAGGTGTCGCACAGCTGTTTGTCAACCAGTTTAACGGTCGCAAGCTCATCGGCACTGTGGGGCAGCTCCAGTTTGAGGTCATCCAGTACCGGCTGTTGCACGAATATGGCGCGCAATGCCGTTGGGAACCGATTTCGCTTTACAAAGCATGCTGGATAGAAAGCGACGATGCCGAGGCATTAGCGGCGTTCAAGAAACGCAAGCACCAATTCATGGCTGTTGACCGCGAAGGTCGCGACGTGTTCCTTGCCGACTCGGGATATGTGCTGACAATGGCCCAGCAAGACTTCCCCAAGATTCGTTTCCATTTTTCGAGCGAATTTTAAGAGGGCGTGTCAAGATAAAGCAATCCCCCGTTTCCTGTGTGGAGGCGGGGGATTGTCATGTCTATGTGGTATGGTTAGCGGGTTGTTCCGTCACAGTAGCGGGTGTTTCGGGGCAGAGTCGAGTAGTCGCGCGAGTAGCGGAGCATCTGCGGGATGTAGTCTTCGGTGTATTCGATGGTCACGTCGGTGATGTTGCCGTCCTTGTCGGTAACAGGGTTGTAGACGGGGTTGACAAATCCGCGATAGGGAGGTATCGAGAGCTTGGCGTAGCGGTCAAGCACTTCTTTGTGGAGGTCTTGGTCAACCTTGACAGCATAGGTTTCCACGAGTGCGGCACCGGCAGCATAGTCGCCTTCGCTCTTGATGCGCTGGATTTCGCCGAGGAGCTGTCCGAAAAGGTTACGAAGTGCCTCGTAGTCGTTGATGCGGATGAATGTCTTGCCGTCACGCTTGACAAATTCCACAACGTTGTCGTCCTTGCCTTTTTCATAAACCCACTTGGCGATGAGCTGGCGGTTGCGCATGTGAGCTTCCTCGATGTCCTTGCCCGGTTCGATGCGCATGAGCTGTGTCATCAGACCGTTGAGCATGAACTTGTAGTATTCGGCCTTGTAGGCATCGGGGTTGTCGAGGAGTCCGAGTTCAAGCAGTTTGGGGTCGCCGAGGTAATAGAGTGCAAAGAGGTCGGCACGGGCTTCTTCGAGGGTCGAGCCGTGGGCCTTCAGTGCGTCGGGGTCAACGCCGGGGAGCAGGCGGCCTGACGCATGGCCGAGACACTCGTGGAGGTCGGTGTGGAGATTGTCAGTGATGAACAGATATTTGTCCATGAGGTCGCTTGTCTCCTTGTCGATGACAAATTCCTCGTTGAAACCGTTGCCGTGGGATGCCATGTCGTAAGCCTCGGTGATGTTTTCGAGTGTGACTGATTTGGAGCCGTGTTCGGCACGAATCCAGTTGGCGTTGGGGAGGTTGATGCCGATGGGTGTCGCGGGGTATGCGTCACCGGCGAGGATGGCGGCTGTGATGACCTTGGCCGATACACCTTTTACCTTGTCTTTGCGGAAACGGGGGGCTACGGGTGAGTTGTCCTCAAACCATTGAGCGTTGCCCGAGATGGTCTCGGTTCTGTTGGAAGCCTCGATGTTCTTGAAATTGACGATTGACTCCCATGCACCGGTCATGCCGAGGGGGTCGCCGTAGCTCTCGATAAAGCCGTTGATGAAATCGACCTGTGAGTCAGTGTCCTCGACCCAGCCGATTGAATATTCGTCAAACGCTTTGAGGTCGCCGGTAGTGTAGAACTCGATGAGTTTGTCGATTGTGGCTGCCTGCTTGTCGTTTTCGGCATAGTTGCGCGCCTTGCCGAGCTGGTCAATGATGCGGGTGATGGCCTCGGTATAGAGTCCGTCCTTGCGATATGGTTGCTCGACGAGTTTGCCGTCAATCTTGGTCATGCGGGTGTTTAGACCGTAGGAAACCGGGTCGGGGATGGTAGTGTCCTTGATGGCGTTGAAGTAAGCCTCGACTTCGGCCTGTGTGACACCCTCGGCATAGAGATTATTGTCCGATGTGGTGATGAGGTCTTGTCCGTCGGCTTGGTTGACGCGCTTGGGCATTACTGAGGGGTTGAAAATGACCTCGGCGAGTGTTTCAAGGTTTTCGGGACGCTTGGCATCGGGGAGTTTGGCAGCCTCGGCCATGAAGAACTCGCGAGAAAACTCGGGGGAGAATTTGTCCATCGAGTAATGGTGGTGGATGCCGTTGGCAAACCACACCTGTTTCAAATATTTCTCGAATGCTTTGAACTCAGGCGATTCCTTGTCGCCGTCATAGGAGGTGTAGATGTCTTCGAGAAGGTCGCGGATGGCGAGGTTGTAGCAACCGTTCTGGTCCCAAAGGATGTCGCGGCCGGTGATGGCCGCCTCGGTGAGGTAGTAGACGAGGGCCTTCTGCCGCGGAGTGAGGTTTTCAAAGTCGGGGACTTTGTAGCGCAACACTTCGATGTCGGCGAAACGGTCGACGGTATAGTCGAAATCGGCGTCGGCCTTCTGTCCCTTGTCAGAGCAGGAGGCGAGTGAGAGAGCGGCAATTGAACCGGCAATCATGTAATTAATCAGTTTCATTATGAGAGTTAATAGATTGGTAAATTATTCGACGTATAGCACGAGACCCTTGAGGTATTCCCCCTCGGGGTGGTAGATGCTGACAGGATGGTCGGCCGGCTGGGTGAGCTGATGAAGGATGCGCACTCGGCGGCCTGTCGATGCTGCTGCCGAGAAGACAGCGAGGCGGAACTGTTCGCGGCTGACCGCTTGGGAGCAGGAAAAGGTGAACAGGATGCCCCCGGGGGCGATTTTCTCGAATGCCGCAGCGTTGAGCCGTCGGTAGCCGCGCAGGGCGTTGTTGAGCGCGCTGCGGTGCTTGGCAAATGCGGGCGGGTCGAGTATTATGAGGTCGTAGGCTCCTTTCTCCATGTCGCCGAGATAGCGGAAGGCATCTTCGGCCACGGCTTTGTGGCGGCTGTCGCCGGGGAAATTCAACGCGATGTTGGCATCGGTCAGGGCGACCGCCTTGGCCGAGCTGTCGACCGAGTGGACGAGTGTCGCGCCGCCACGCATGGCGTAGACTGAGAATCCTCCTGTATAGCAGAACATGTTCAGCACTCGCGCCCCGTTGCTGTAACGCTCAAGCAGGGCGCGGTTGTCGCGCTGGTCGACAAAGAATCCGGTTTTCTGTCCTTTGAGCCAGTCGATGTTGAATTTCAGACCGTTTTCAACGGCTATATTGGTATCAAAAGCACCGGTGATGTAGTCGTTGACCGGGTCAAGGCGTGCCTTGAACGGGAGCGTGGTCTCTGACTTGTAGTAGACGTTCTTAATCCCTGCACCCGGGAGGTCGACAAGTGCGCGGGAGATGATGTGGCGCGCATAATGCATGCCGGGCGAATGAGCTTGGAGAACGGCTGTCGAGCCGTAGATGTCGATAACGCAGCCGGGGAGGAAGTCTCCTTCGCCGTGGACGAGGCGGAAGGTGGAATTGTCGGGGCGCACGAGGCCGAGCCTTTGTCGGAGCGTCCATGCCTCGGCAAGACGGGACGCATAGAATGCCTCGTCGAGCGCGATGTCGAGGCTGTCGAGAATGCGGACGGCAATGGAGCCGATTTCGTAGTGGCCGATACCGAGCAGGCGACCGTCGGAGGCGGTGACGCGAACGGTCTCGCCTTCTTCAAGGCCGTCGGGAAGTGTGGCTATTGCCCCCGAGAATACCCACGGGTGGAAACGCAGCAACGAGTCTTCTTTGCCTCGTTTTAATACGATGTCTTTATACATATATAATGATGGATTACTTCAGGAATGCGCGGAACAGGTCGTTGCCGTTGGCATAAACGAGCAGCAGCAACAGTAACGCCATGCCGATATATTGGGCGACAATAAGGAACTGGTCAGATGGTTTGCGGCGCGTAATGATTTCATAGAGGAGGAACATGACGTGGCCGCCGTCGAGTCCCGGGATGGGGATGATGTTCATGAAGGCGAGTGCGACCGAGAGGAAGGCGGTTATCTGCCAGAAGGAGTACCAGTTCCAGCGGTCGGGAAAGAGGTTGCCTATCGATCCGAAACCGCCGAGGCTCTGCGCCCCTTCGGCCGAGAATACATGTTTCATTGACCCGACATAGTTGCCGAGAGTGCCGGTGCCGATTTCCCACCCTTTGGGGAAGGACTGCAGGAGGTTGTAGCGCACGGTGACGGTGGGGTAGACATCGGTCAGCGGAGTGAGCTGGAACCCGAGTTTGCCGTAGGAGTTAGGTGTCACGGGAACAGTCATCACCGAGTTGTTGCGGATGATGGTGACGGTCGTGGGGGTGTCTTTGTAGTTGAGCAGCGCAGGGGTAAGCTCGGTGTAGGTGGGAGTTTCGATAGAGTCGACCCCGATGATGCGGTCGCCTTCGAGCAGACCTGCTTTCTCGGCTGGTTCGCCCGGCACAATGCGGCTGATGACGACAGGTAGGCGGTAGGCCAAGAAACCCTTGTCGTCATTTAGGCGGAAGATGAAATCGTCGGGGATGTCGATGGTTACAGTGTCGCGTTTGTCGCGCAGGACAGTGACACGTTTGGCCTCGACCATTTCGAGGGCGTAATTGCCGGTTGACGCGTCGAGTTTTTTGCCGTCGGCAGTCAGAGGTATGTCGCCGTTGCGGAAACCTGCGTCAATTGCTGCGGGTACGAAGTCCATGCCCTCGGTGGCGGCATCGAGCGGAATGTATTTCTCACCCCAGTAAAAGGCGATACCGGCATAAATGATGATGGCGAGGATGAAATTGAACAGCACGCCGCCGAGCATGACGAGAAGACGCTGGTAGGCGGGTTTTGTGCGGAACTCCCACGGCTGTGGTTCTTGCTGCATCTGCTTGGTGTCCATTGATTCGTCAATCATGCCGGCTATCTTGCAATAGCCGCCGAGCGGCAGCCATCCGATGCCGTATTCGGTGTCGCGCCATGATGTTTTGGACGGGTCAGCACCCGGTTTGTCTTTGGGTTTCCACTTGGCAAGGGTGAACCACGGGTTGAAGAACAGGTAGAATTTCTCTACCTTGATGCCGAAGATGCGGGCGAAGATATAGTGGCCAAACTCGTGAATGATGACGAGAAAGCCGAGTGCAGCGATGAGTTGCAGTGCTTTTATAAGGAAGGATTCCATTTTCGGTTTAAAGTTTGGGTTTATGGTTTAGTGGAGTGTCGGGACGAGCTCGCGGGCCACGGCTGTGGCCGCGGTATGAGTCGCGACGTAGTCGTCGAGTGTGGGGGCGGCGATGTAGTCTACGCGGTTGATAGTGTCGCAGATGAGGGGGTAGATACCGGTGTAGGGTATTTTTTTGTCGAGGAACGCGGCTACGGCGACCTCGTTGGCGGCGTTGATGACACATGCCGTGTTGCCTCCTGCCGCAAGGGCACGGCGGGCAAGCGATAGGCAGGGGAACAGTGACTCGTCGGGCCGTTCAAATGTCAACGTGGCATAGTCGGCAAGGGTCATGCCTTTTTCAGCTCCCGCGAGACGGTCGGTGTCGCCGAGGGCGTAGCTGATGGGGAGATGCATGTCGGGCAGTCCCATCTGAGCTTTTATCGCGCCGTCGCGGAACTGCACCATCGAGTGGACGATTGACTGTGGATGTACGACTGCCTCGATTCTCTCGGGCGGGATTCCGAAAAGCCACCGGGCCTCGATGATTTCAAAAGCCTTGTTGAGCATCGTGGAGGAATCGACAGTTATCTTTGCGCCCATGTGCCACCGGGGATGGTTAAGGGCCTGCTCGACGGTCACGCCGGCAAGTTGCTCGGCTGTGTAACCCCTGAACGGACCTCCCGATGCGGTGATGATGAGCTTCTCGACTGTAGCGGGGTTTTCGCCTATGAGACACTGGTATATGGCCGAGTGTTCCGAATCGACCGGTATTATGCGTGACGTGCTGTCGGCAAGCAGGTTGGTGACAAGCTCACCGGCTACGACAAGGGTCTCTTTGTTGGCCAAAGCAATATCCTTTCCCGCTTTGATGGCGCGGACAGTCGGAAGCAAGCCGCTGTATCCCACTGTGGCGGTGACAACCGTGTCAATGTCAGGGCGCTCCATTGCGTCGGCAATGGCCTGTGCCCCGGCGGCAGTCTCGATGCCGAGGCCGTCGAGCAGTTGGCGAAGTCGGGAAAGTTGTGATTCGTCGGCAATGATGGCGAGGGCCGGGTGGTGGATGCGGCACTGCTCGGCCAGCAGGTCGGCATTGCGTCCGGCGGCGAGCACCGTGGCGCGGAACCGGTCTGGATAACGAGCTATTATGTCGAGGGTCTGAGTCCCTATCGAGCCGGTCGACCCGAGGAGGGCGATATTTTTTATAGTGTCGGTTGAATTGTTCACTGTGTCGCGGTCTGATTTGTTTCGTAGCTGCAAAGGTAACAAATTATCGCGAATATTGCAACGGGAGTGAGAAAGGGGACTGCGACAAGAAATTAGAACTTAACGTGGTGCAATTTCTCTCCAGCCACGTTCTGTGTGGTGTGATTTGACGCGGCGAAATTTGGAAAAACGGGTTATTGTGGCTACATTTGCGTTACTGAAACTCTAAGAGGATGTTTCATAACAAATGCTAATCCAAAGTGGTGGCATCTTTTAGCTAACTCGTTATTACACAGAGGGAGCATAGCTGTGGCTATGTGACCGAGGTGTAATGACGAGGTAACGAAAGAGGCTGCCATGAGGATAAGGTAACTTCATTCAGATATTAATTTTCAAAATTTAAACATGAGGCTGTTTTATATAAATGCTTTTGTCACACCCGTTTTCACGGTCGCCTTTCGCCCTGAATCTCGGTCACATAGCTACAGCTATGCTTCCTCGATTCATGACGAAATCCGACGCGTGAAAACGGGCTTTGGATTTAACGGTTGTTATGAAACACCCTCTAAAACCTACTTGCCATGAGTGAAAGAAACATCACCAACGGGTGGCGCAGCCGCATTGAGGCTATGACGGGGAAACCCGCCGCGACGTTGACCCGCCGCGACATTGCCGACCTCGTGATGAACGAGGGCTTCGAGATGGTCAATTTTATGTATCCCGCTGCCGACGGGCGGCTGAAGACGCTCTGCTTTCCTGTTACTGACAGGGAGTATATCGAAACGGTTTTGGCAGTCGGGGAGCGTGTGGACGGGTCGAGCCTTTTCCCGGGTATCGGGACAGGGCAGAGCGACCTTTATGTCGTGCCGCGTTATTCGACAGCATTTGTCGATCCGCTTGCCCCAGTGCCTACCATCGCACTGTTGTGCAGCTATTTTGACGGCTCGGGACAGCCTTCCGACGTTGACCCGCGCGAGACACTTGTCAGAGCGTGTGACGCGTTGCGGCATACTACGGGGATGACAATTGAAACAATGGGCGAGCTTGAATACTATGTCGTGTCGCCCGATACAGGAGTGTTTCCGGCCGAAGACCAAAGGGGGTATCACGAATCTGCCCCGTTTGCCAAGCATGGGGATTTCCGTGCCCGGGTCATGGGGATGATTGCCTCTGCCGGATGCCGCATCAAGTACGGCCATGGCGAGGTTGGCAGCTTTGTTTCCGGTGGTATGTCTTATGAACAGCATGAGATTGAGTTTCTGCCTGTGGCCGCTCCGGATGCCGCCGACCAGCTGATGATTGCCAAGTGGATGATTCGCAATCTTGCGGCCCGTGAGGGACTCGAAGTCACTTTTGCCCCCAAGATTACGGCGGGAAAAGCAGGGTCGGGCATGCACATCCACATGCGCCTGTTGCGTCCTGACGGAACCAATGCCTTGGTGGCCGACGGCTCTCTGACCGATGATGCCCGTCGCGCAATCGCGGGAGTGATGGAGCTTGCTCCGGCACTCACGGCATTTGGCAACCGTGTCCCGACGAGCTATCTGCGCCTCGTGCCTCACCAAGAAGCTCCGACTGCTGTGTGCTGGGGCCGCTGTAACCGCTCGGCACTCGTCCGCGTTCCCCTCGGGTGGACGGCAGGGGCCGATATGACGGCTATTGCCAACCCCGGAGAGACCGGTGTGGGAATCGACACGGCGATGAAACAGACATTCGAGCTGCGGTCGCCCGATGCGTCAGCTGACATATATCTGCTCATGGCAGGACTTGCCGTAGCTTGCCGCCACGGGTGGGAGATGGCCGAGGCTCTTGGCTTGGCCGACGCGACCTATGTCGATGTCAACATCCACTCGGGCGAGAACGCTTTGCGTGCAGCCTCGCTGAAAACCCTTCCCGGATGTTGCGCCGAGTCGGCAGAGTGTCTGCGCGACAAGCGTGGGACGTTTGAGGCAATGGGGGTGTTCCGTCCATCGCTCATCGACATGACTGCCGCCGCGCTTGAACGCTATGGCGACGCGACCCTGCGCGAAGATATTGCCCGTGACCACGCCATGATGCAGCGCCTCGTAGGCAAGTATTTCCATTGCGGATGATTTAAGGTGAAGTGTGAAAAGGTGGAGATGATGGTGCGGTCTCACTCGTCGCTTTCTTACCACGTCTTCGCCTTTCACCGATTTTCTCACCCTGCACCAAAATATTAACTAAATATGAACCAAACCGCCAAACAGCGTGTCGAGGAGCTCAGAGAGGCACTCGACCGACATAACTACAACTACTATGTCATGAACGCTCCCGAAATCAGCGATTATGACTATGATATGATGATGAAAGAGCTTGAACGGCTCGAAAAGGAAAATCCCGAGCTTGACGATCCCTATTCGCCAAGTCACCGCGTGGGCAGCGACATAAGCAAAAGTTTTGAGCAGGTAGCCCATGTCCACCCTATGCTTTCGCTGAGCAACACTTACAGCATCGGGGAGGTTGACGAGTGGGTGGAACGTTGCGGAGACACCCTCGGGTTCAGGCGGTTTGAGGTTGTAGGGGAGATGAAATTTGACGGCACATCGATTTCACTCATCTACCGTAACGGACGGCTCGTCAGGGCGGTCACTCGCGGAGATGGCGAGAAAGGCGATGACGTTACCGAGAATGTCAAGACTATCCGCAGCATCCCGTTGCGCCTTAAAGAAGGCGCAGGATGGCCCGACGAGTTTGAGATCCGTGGCGAGATTGTGCTGCCGTGGAAGGCATTCGACCGCCTCAACGAGGAGAGAGCGTTCAACGAGGAACCGTTGTTTGCCAATCCCCGCAATGCTGCTGCCGGCACGCTGAAGATGCAGAACTCCGCCGAAGTGTCGCGTCGCGGTCTTGATGCCTATTTCTATTATCTCATCAGCGACAGCCTTCCATGTGACACACACTATGACAACATGATGGAGGCCCGGCGGTGGGGGTTCAAGGTCAGCGACGTGATGACTGTGCTGCACTCCATCGAGGATGTAGACAACTTTATCAACCGCTGGGACGTGGAGCGCAAATCTCTCCCCGTGGCCACCGACGGCCTCGTGTTCAAGGTAAACTCCCTGCGCGAGCAGCTCAATCTCGGCTATACCTCCAAGTCGCCGCGGTGGGCGATTGCCTATAAGTTTCAGGCCGAACGGGCATTGACTCGGTTGAAGTTTGTATCGTTTGAAGTCGGGCGCATGGGTGTCGTTACACCTGTGGCCAATCTTGAGCCGGTTCTGCTGTCAGGAACCATAGTTAAACGTGCGTCGCTCCACAACGAGGACATCATCAAAAACCTCGGCATCCATGAGGCGGACATGCTCTATGTCGAGAAAGGCGGCGAAATCATCCCCAAGATAACCGGGGTACAGATTTCGGAACGACCCGAGGGGGCACAGCCGGTTAAATTTGTAACCCATTGTCCCGACTGCGGGACACCCCTCATCCGCGTTGAGGGTGAGGCCGCGTGGGTATGCCCCAACAAGTATGGTTGCCGTCCCCAGCAAATCGGGCGGCTTGAACACTTCGTCGGGCGGCACATGATGGACATCGACGGCATCGGCGAGGAGACAGCCGCTGTGCTCTTTGACAAGGGCCTTGTCAGCAGCAGTGCCGATCTTTACGATCTCCGGGCCGAGCAACTGCGGGGACTCGACCGATTCGGTCCGCGCACAGCCGAGCGTGTCATTGAGGGACTCAATGCGTCCAAGAGTGTGCCGTTTGACCGCGTTGTCTACGCGCTGTCAATCCCCTTTGTCGGGGAAACTGTCGCCAAGAAACTCGCCCGTGCCGTCAACGACATCGACACGCTCATGTCAATGTCTCGCGACCAGCTGACCGCCATCGATGACATAGGCCCTCGCATCGCCGACGCTATCATTGAATATTTCGCTACCCCTGTCAACCGCGAAAACCTCGAACGCCTCCGCGCGGCAGGGTTGCAGATGGCGATGCCTGCCGATCAGAACAGTGAGCGCACCGACCTGCTTGCTGGGAAAATTATCGTTATCAGCGGGGTGTTTGCCCATCACTCGCGTGAAGAATATAAAGAGATAATCGAGCGAAACGGAGGCAAGAACGCCGGCTCGATAAGTAAAAAGACTTCATTTGTCCTTGCCGGGGAGAATATGGGTCCGGCCAAGCTCGAAAAGGCCCGGTCGCTCGGAGTCCCTGTCATCGGCGAGGATGAATTTCTCGCTATGCTTGCCACAGAGGAGGAAGCTAATGGATAGGCGGAGTTTTTTCAGGCTGTCGGCAATCGCCGCTGCCGTGTCGGCTCTTCCGCGATGGGTCTCGGCGGCAGAAACCCGAAAGTGTTCCGGCAGTGTCATGAATACGTCCCCGGTGACGATACCCCCCTGTCGTGTGACGGTGTTGCGCAAGGAATGTTACATGGACATCCAGTCGCTATATCTCGACGACCCTGAAGCAGGCGCGTGTGACTCGATGGAGTGCGGGGCGACATTTTCCAGTAACGATGGTTCGTGTCCCGAGGGATTCTGTCCCAAGGCATGGGAAAGCATCCGGGCAACGCTTGCCGACCCCAAGGCATGTCATGGACGCAACAGTGCCGCCGCAACAGCCATAGCAAGCTGTCCCGACGGCACTCGTCCTGTAATTTTCAAAATAGAAATTCAGAATGCACATAATACATAATCAGCAATCGTGCGCGGAGCGAGCCAATTATGCATTATGAGTTGATCTTACGGTCTCACTGAGCCTCCCGACGATGTGCTGACACTGTTGTCGTTGACTTGGAGACCTGTTTTATTAATGGTTGCCCCCGACGAGGCACTGAACTGTCCCCTGATAACTTTGCCGGTCAGTTTAATCGATGCACCCGACGACGCACTGGCATTCACGCTTTCGCCCGACATGTTCTTAATCTCGACGTCGCCTCCCGATGACGCGCTGGCTACAGTTCTCTTGCCGCTGAGCGATTCTATCTCAATGTCGCCGCTGCTTGATGCTACGGTGTTCAACTCAGTGCATGTCATTACCTTTATTTCGATATCACCGCTTGATGATGCCGACAGGTTGGCACTGGAGGCGTTGACCGTAATAATCTCCACGTCGCCGCTGCTTGACGCGTTGATGTCGAGTGCCGAGGCCGAGAGGGTGGAGATGTTCACGTCGCCGCTGCTTGATGCAGCTACTTTCATTGTGCCGTTGACCTTGTAGTTCCCTATAACGTCGATGTCGGCTGCCGACGAGGCAGAAAGGCTCGAAACCACGGGCGCGTTGACAGTCACGGTGACCCCTTTGAGTGAAAGATGCTTGGGGCGGTTGTCTTTCAGGCGGATGTTCAGTGTCGAGCCGTTTTTCTTGACTTCGACATAGGAAATCACCTTGTCAGGGCCGTTGACGGTTACGGTCGTGGAGCTGTGTCCGGGGTTATAGGTTACGTCGAGGCCGCATGATGCCGTGATGGCGTTGAGCGACCCGCCGAAAGTCTCGGTACGGCTTCCGGCTGTCATTACCGCGGGCAGCAACGCGATTGCAAGGGGTAAGATAATCTTTTTCATAAAGTGTTCTGGGTTTATATTTATTCTTTAGACGAATAATCCATGAGAAAAGTTACATCATTGCGCGGGAAAATGTTATCTTTGCGGTTAAATACCATGTATTATGATTCAAAAGCTACGAATAGGTCTTCTCGGACGAGTCGCTATAGCCATTGCGGCAGGTATCCCTGTCGGCATAGTCGCCCCTCACTGGGTGGCGCAGACATTTGCCACCTTCAACGCTGTTTTCTCCCAGTTCCTCGGGTTTATGATTCCGATGATTATTGTCGGGTTTGTCGCTCCGGCTATTGCCGACATCGGCTCCCGGGCAGGACGCCTCCTTGTGGCAACAGCGTTGCTTGCCTACGGTGCCACATTTCTTGCCGGACTGTTGTCCTACTTCACGGGCACACTGACTTTCCCGTCGCTCATCGGGGGAGAAGAAGGGGTTAACCTTGTGGAGAAATCGGTGTCGGTCGCTCCATTTTTCACCGTCGAGATGCCGCCACTCATGACGGTAATGACCGCGCTTGTGCTGGCATTCATGATGGGGCTCGGCATGGCGTTCTCGGGCGGCACGTCGCTGCGGCGCGGCTTTGACGAGTTTCGCATCATTGTCGGCAAGACGATTGACACTGCCATTATCCCACTGTTACCACTTTACATATTCGGTATTTTTCTCATTATGACCGTCGAGGGGCAGGTCGGGGCCATTATCGGCTGCTTTGTCAAGATAATAGTGGTTATATTTATACTCCATGTCTTTATCCTCGTGTTGCAGTATTGCATCGCGGCATGTTTCTCGCGTCAGAACCCGTTCAGAATGCTGCGCACCATGCTCCCGGCCTATTTCACTGCCCTCGGCACCCAGTCGTCGGCGGCCACAATCCCGGTAACGCTTCGGCAGGCTATAGCTATGGGGGTAGACAAGGATATTGCCGGATTCGTAGTGCCTCTGTGTGCCACCATCCACATGTCGGGCAGTACTCTGAAAATCGTGGCTTGTGCCCTTGCATTGATGATTCTGCACGGCCACCCTGTGGAACTCGGCACCTTTCTGCATTTTATAGCCATGCTCGGCATAACCATCATCGCTGCCCCCGGTATCCCGGGTGGAGCCATCATGGCCTCACTCGGTCTGCTCGGGAGCATACTTGGTTTTGATGAGCCGATGCTCGCTTTGATGATTGCGCTTTATATCGCGATGGACAGTTTCGGAACAGCGTGCAACGTTACCGGCGATGGTGCGCTTGCGGTAATCATCAATAGGTTTTTCGCCCCGAGTCGTGTCTAAAGGCTGTCTACTTCTTTGAGCCATAGCGTTGAAGATGCGTCTGACGGCATGCGCCAGTCACCTCGCGGCGAGAGACACACACTTCCCACCTTTGGGCCGTCGGGCATACATGACCGCTTGAACTGCTGATTGAAGAAACGGCGGAAGAATGTGCGCATCCAGTGCTTTATGACATCGTCAGGATACGCCGTGGGGTCAAAAGCCTTGCGGGCGAGTGTATAGATGCGCTGCGGGGAGAAACTGTAACGCAGCATGTAATACAGGAAGAAGTCGTGCAGCTCGTAGGGCCCCACAAGGTCTTCAGTCTTCTGCTTGATATTCCCTTCCTCATCGGCGGGGGTCAGTTCCGGACTGATGGGTGTGTCGATGATGTCGTTGAGTGCGTCGCGACCCTTAGGGTCGGCTGTGCGCGTCGCAAACCATCTGACAAGGTATCTGACAAGCGTTTTAGGGATGCCCGCATTGATGCCGTACATCGACATCTGGTCGCCATTATATGTCGCCCATCCAAGCGCGAGTTCTGACAAGTCGCCCGTTCCGAGGACTATTCCCCCGGCTTGATTAGCGATGTCCATCAGTAATTGGGTGCGTTCGCGGGCCTGTGAGTTCTCGTAGGTCACATCATGCACTGCGGGGTTATGGCCGATGTCCTCGAAGTGCTGGTTGACCGCCTTGACAATCGAAATCTCGCGCATTGTTATCCCGAGTGATTCCATCAGCGCGACAGCGTTGCCGTGGGTGCGTCCCGTGGTGCCGAAGCCGGGCATTGTCACGCCGATGATGCCTTTTCGGTCAAGGTTCAGTCGGTCAAAAGTCTTTGCGGCCACAAGCAGCGCGAGCGTTGAGTCAAGCCCCCCCGAGATACCGACGACGATGGTCTTGCACCGTATAGCGTCGAGACGGCGGGCAAGGGCAGCCACCTGTATGTTGATAATCTCGTCACAGCGATCGTCGATGGCTTCGTCACCGGCGGGGACAAAGGGTCGTGGGTCAACAGTGCGGTAGGAGAGGGGACGCGTGGTGACATGGTCGGTCTCGGGACGGGGATTCTCTACAGAAACGCGGTTGTTTTCGATTTCGGCACAGTCGGCAAAGGTCGTCGTGTGCAATCGGTCGTGCCGCAGCATCTCAATGTCGATGTCGGCGATTGAGATGTTGTCGTCGGGACTCCATCGCCGGTTAACAGCGAGGATAGAGCCGTTTTCGGCAATGATGGCTTTGCCGTCAAATGTCAGGTCGGTCGATGATTCACCCCATCCGGCACCTGCGTAGACATAGGCGCAGAGGCACCGGGCCGATTGCTGCTTGATGAGCGAAGTCAGATAACGGTATTTGCCTATAAGGTCATCCGAAGCACTGAGATTGAACACTACCTCGGCGCCACCCATCGCGAGATGGCACGACGGAGGCACCGGCACCCATAAATCCTCGCAGATTTCGATAGCGATGTTGACTCCGTGGCTGCTGAACACGCGGCTGCTGTGGACTGTTGCAGTCTCGCCCGAAGGGAGCGTGACCGCAAAATCGCCGGTGAGTACCGCGCCGGGTCGCCACCACCGTCGCTCGTAAAATTCATTATAGTTTGGAATATATGATTTTGCCACCAGCTCCACCTCTCCGTCGCGTAGCAGGGCTGCGCAGTTGTACATGGTGCCGCCGCCAGCCACCGGGAGTCCCACGATGAAGTGCAGATGTTTCCTTTCCGAAAGTTTGCGCAGTTTGTCCAGTCCGGCAAGTGCTGCGTTGATAAGGGTCGTGTTGTGGAAAAGGTCACCACAGGTATATCCTGTGATACACATCTCCGGAAACACAGCCACATCCACTTGCTCTTTTTCAAGTCTGTCGACCAAGAGAGAAATCTGTTCTATATTGTGGTTCACGTCGGCCACATTGATATGGGGCACTGCCGCCGCCACGCGCAAAAATCCGTTTACCATACTATAATATTATATATGTATATATGCAAGGGCAAATTTAGCGAATTTTTATCGGGCGACAAAACTTTTCCCTGCCCACTTGAAACTGCGCCATCGCCGGGCAAAGATAAAACCGCGGATATTCTCGTCGAGAGTAAACATCGCCCACATCCCATATATCCCGAGTCCCGCGACAATACCGAGCATGTAGCCTGCCGCGACCGCGACACTCCATTGAACTACCAATCCGATATAGAAGGGGAAATTTACATCGCCCGTTGCCCTGAGCGCATTGGTGGCGAAGATGTTGATTGCGCGGCCCAGTTCAAGCACGATGTCTATTACCAGTATTGTAGTTCCCATCTTTATGATTGCGGCATCAGATGTCAGTGCGTGGAATATTACGTTGCCAAATACCGCAATCAGTATCGAGAGTGATACTGAAACGATTATAGATATGCGCATTACGAAACGGCCAAGCAGGTATGTCCCCATCACTTTTCCTCGCCCTATAAGATGTCCGATGCAGATTGCTCCGCCCTGTGACACGGCTATGCAAAACAGGTAGCCGAACATGACGACGTTGACTGTATAGGTGCGAGTGGCGAGAGCCTCTACCCCGAGCATGTTGATAAAATAGGTTATCAAGACTTGTGACGAGCTGTATGAAAGCTGTTCTCCCGCCGACGGAATGCCTATTTTTAACAGGTTTTTTACCTCCTTGAACGGGAATGGCCGGAAAAGCGACGGCTTGATTACGGGGATGGTTGTGCGGAACATGATGGCAAAGAGCATTATCATGGCCAGAGTGCGTCCTGCGGCGGTAGAGATTGCAGCCCCTTCGACTCCGAGCGCTGGCAGTCCGAATTTGCCGAAAATCAGCGCATAGTTCCCGAAAATGTTAAGCACGTTCACAATCGCCACGACCGCCATCGGGTAGACTGCCTTGTTGCATGCCCTAAGCGTGGCCGAGACAGTCATTGCCAAGGCTTGTACAAATGCGAAACCTCCCACGATGCGCATATAGGCCAGTCCTTCGGGCATCATCTCGCCGCTCAGTCCCATTGCTGTCAGTATGTTACCCGCACCGAGAAACAGTGTCGCGCTTATGGCGCAACCTGTCAACAGATTTATGGCGAGGGCTACCCCTACGACTGTCGCAAGCCTGTCTTTGAGCCCCGCACCGAGATATTGGCTGCATAGTACCGATGTGCCGAGGTTTATGACCTCGAAAACGAGGAAACACAGCATGACAATCTGATTGACGACCCCGACGGCGGCCACGCTCGCGTCGCTGTGGCGCGATAGCATTATGGTGTCTACCGCCCCGAGCATCATTATGAGGAATGTCTCAATGAAGATGGGGACGGCGAGAGATGCAAGCTGTCGTTTGATACCCGGTGACACTGATTTTATATGTGGGAATGGCATGTGTACGCTATATTGGATTTTCGGGGTGCAAAGTTAATGATAACCATCATTGGGTGGCATAAAACAACCGCGTTAAATTTAGTTAACATTCCGGTCTCGGCAATGTAGGGAATATTCTCTATCTTTGCATAATAATGACTTTCGCTATGGCGCTGTACCGTATAATATATCATCGCATGTTGCTCTTGTTCTTTTTGTCGCTGATTTCTTGTGGCGGCGTTATGGCTGCATCTGTGACGAGCGAGGATGTGTCGGCTATTTTGAAACGTCTTGACCATGAGTTGTCCCATCGTGACAATTATGTGGCCAAGCGTCAGCGGATTATCGACTCTCTGCGCAACCGGGTGGAGAAGCTGCCCATCTCGGTGCATGAGCGTCTTGAATCAGAATTGCTTCTTGGAGAAAATTACAGCGGTTTCAATGCCGACTCGGCCATTTATCATTATTCACACGGTCTTGCTGTTGCACAGGCGATTCAGTCCGACACTATGGTGGCTCTTTTCCAAATGCGGCGTGCGACGCTGCTCCCTCTTGCCGGCTTTATTCAAGAAGCGCTTTTGAGCTATCAGGCGATTGATACAGTCGGGATGCCCGTGGCCCTCCGATGCGTGTACCACGACGCGGGTAGGCAGATGTATAGCTATATGGCCTCTTTTTGTGTCAGCCACCCCGCCGAGTACGAACGTTTTACATATCTTGCTCTTGAATCTCAGGCCAAGCTTATCCCCCTTCTTGGAGACAATACGTTGCGATACAAGCTCAACCAAGGGGAATATTACTTCCTCCGGGGGGAATATTCCCGGGCCAAGGCCATACTTACCGACTTGCTTGACAATCTTGACGAAGATGACAATATGTTTGCCCGGGCAAGCCACTTTTTATCAGGAATCGCCCTTGCCCGTAACGAGCGCAATGAGCATATATATTATCTTGCCCTTTCGGCCATCTCTGACATCAAGTCGGCCACGCTCGAAGTGTCATCGCTGCAGGAACTCGGACAGATATTGTTCAGCCTTAATGATGTCTCTCGCTCCCACCGTTATCTTTCGGTCGCCCTTCGCAACGCAGTCGAGTGTCGCGCCCCATTGCGCATCCTCCAGTCGGCCGAGTCACTGCCGATTATCGAGAGTGCCCATGCCGTGGAGCTTGAAGGGTCGCGTCGCCGCATATACGTCATCATGGCCCTCATGGGCCTATTGCTTGTGGGGTTTGCCGCCACTCTGACTCTTTTGCGGAGAAAGATGATTTCGATGAATATGCTGTCTGACCGTCTCGAAGAAGCCAACCGGGTCAAGGATATATATATAAACCAGTTCCTTGATTTGTGTTCAATATATATGGACAGGCTCAACCAGTTCAGCAAGACTGTAAACCGCAAGATTTCGGCCGGGAAGGTCGATGACCTGTACAACATCACCAAATCAGGAAAGTTCATCGAGGAGCAGTCCAAGGCGTTCTATAAGGTTTTTGACGATGCTTTCCTCCACATCTATCCCACTTTTGTAGAAGATGTCAACGCCCTCCTCCGTCCCGAGGAGCAGATTGAGCTGCACGAAGGAGAAAAACTTAACACTGACTTGCGCATCCTCGCATTCATGCGTCTCGGCATTGAAGAAAGTTCGCGGATTGCCCAGCTGTTGAACTATTCGGTCTACACAATTTACACCTATCGCAATCGTCTTAAAAACCGCGCAATAGTTCGTGAGACGTTTGAATCCGACATGATGAATATTAAGTCGATTTCGTGATGGATGTATTTTCGTCAAAGAATGTGACAAAGTTGAATCAGTTAACATTTTATACCCCTTGTCCGGTTTATGCTCGGGTTAGATGCGAAATGTTGCATTGATAGCATATTTGATTGGCTGTCAGTAGTATATATGACTTAGTCGGCTGTATGATTCTATATTTTGTCTATCTCTGCTTGCCGAGGGGTAAAATGATTGCTAATTTTGCATCAGAAACAAATCGGTAATGCGACTTGATGTCACAGAATCAGATTGTTGAGACAAAATAAGAATACGTTTAATAATTTAGTTTTAGGGTTAGTATAGATTGTTAGTATTCTTAGCGATGAAATAATTGCATAATAGTAAATGTGTTTTTATGTTAGGTTTGTAGAGTCTTATTGCTAAGACAGTAATACGGCGCCTCCGTGAGGAAGTGCCGTATTGTCGTTTTATAGGCCATGACTGAAAACAAAAGTATGATATATTTGTGCATGCAGCGTTTTTTTGTTAATTTCGCAGTTGAAAAGTTTATCCGATGTTCAACCGTTTTTTACTGAATCTTCATGGGCGGCTTTATGTCGCAGATCGTCCTCAGGTAATGGGGATTTTGAATATCACGCCCGATTCATTTTATTCGGGTAGCCGCACTATGCGCGACCGGGAGATTGCGGCCCGTATTACAGCAATGGTAGAAGATGGTGCTGACATGATTGATGTCGGAGCCTATTCTTCGCGTCCCGGTGCATCCGATGTCCCGTTAGGAGAGGAGATTGACCGTCTGCGTATCGGAATGCGGTTGCTTCGCGATATTGCTCCTGACATTCCTGTCTCGGTCGATACATTTCGCGCCGAGGTCGCCCGCGTGGCGGTTGAAGAACTCGGGGCCGATATTGTCAATGATATATCGGGCGGAGATTTGGATTCCGACATGTGGCCTGTTGTGGCCGCTCTCGGTGTGCCATATATATTGATGCACATGCGCGGGACACCATCTTCCATGCAGCAGCTTACCGACTATGGCGATGTTACGGCCGACGTTATAAACGACCTCTCGCGCAAATTGCGCGAACTAAGGCTTTCGGGTGTGGCCGATGTAATTGTTGATCCGGGGTTTGGTTTCAGCAAAACAGTCTGCCAAAACTTTGAAATGATGCGGAATCTCCAAGCATTTACGCTGGCACTGGACGCTCCTTTGCTTGTGGGAATCTCGCGCAAGTCAATGATATACAAGACTTTCAATACTACGCCTGAGGAGACGCTTAACGGAACCACGGTGTTGAATACAATAGCCATCTCCCGTGGCGCGTCAATTTTGCGCGTCCATGACGTAAAACAGTGTGTCGAGGCTGTCCGGCTCAGCCTGTTGTCATCTAATTAGAACTAACTTTATGGACCAGTTTGGAATCAGAGATGCCTTTGACATAGCGATTGTCGCGCTATTGCTGTTCTATCTTTACAGAATAATGAAAGAGAGCGGCACTATCAACATATTCTTCGGTGTGCTTGCGTTTATAGTGGTGTGGGTGCTTACATCTCAGATTCTTGAAATGAAACTGATAGGCACTATCCTTGACCAGTTTATGGGAATAGGGCTGCTTGTACTCGTTATCCTTTTTCAAGACCAAATTAAGCGATTCCTTGTTGAACTTGGCGACCACAAGCGATGGCGGTTCTTGAAAAAACTGTTTCAGCATTCCAAGCATGACCACGGCAGCGAGGCGCGCAGGTATGTGATGCCGATTGTCTATGCATGCCTCAACATGTCGAAGACAAAAACCGGTGCTCTGATAGTCATCCAGCAGGAAATTCCGCTCGACTCCTATGAAAAAAGCGGTGACATCATTGATGCCGATGTCAATTCCCGACTTATAGAAAACATATTTTTTAAAAATTCGCCTCTCCATGACGGTGCAATGATAATTGCCCGTGGGCGCATAATGTCAGCGGGATGTATCCTTCCCGTCAGCCACGACCGCAACATTCCCCGCGCTCTCGGACTCCGTCACCGGTCAGCCCTCGGCATTTCTCAGGCGACTGATGCCTTGGCGGTGGTGGTGTCAGAAGAAACCGGAAACATTTCAATCGCACATCGCGGCACTCTGACTACGCGTCTGTCATCGACCGATCTTGAACACCGGCTCTCACAGGCTATGTCAAGCGAATAATAAACAAATTAATAACCAATACATTATCACAACAGCTTATGTCAAACAAATCGTTAAAGGATGTCGTTTACACCGATGCCGATCCGCTGGAACTGCCAGAAAACGCGTTCCGCGAGCTTGGTGCCGATGAAAACTACCGTCCCATCATGCATCCGGCGCATGATTATCCCGAAGTGACACCCTATTCAGTGTTTATGGGACTTTTGCTTGCCGTGATATTCAGTGCCGCTGCCGCCTATCTTGGATTGAAGGTAGGGCAGGTGTTTGAGGCTGCAATTCCCATCGCGATTATAGCCGTAGGGTTGTCAGGCGCCTTGAAAAAGAAAAATCCTCTCGGGCAGAATGTCATTATCCAGTCAATCGGGGCTTGCTCCGGTGTAATAGTGGCCGGAGCTATCTTCACACTTCCGGCACTCTACATTCTACAGGCAAAATACCCTGACATCACGGTCAATTTCATTGAAATCTTCCTCAGCTCGTTGCTCGGAGGGGTCCTCGGAATACTGTTCTTCATTCCTTTCCGCAAATATTTTGTGAAAGACATGCACGGCAAGTATCCTTTTCCTGAGGCTACGGCTACCACTCAGGTGCTCGCAAGCGGACTTGGCAAGTCGCAGACGGGCGAAAACTCCCAAGCCAAGACCCTTGTCATTGCCTCGCTGATTGGCGGTATCTATGACTATCTTGTCGCCACATTCGGATGGTGGGCCGAAGTGGTTACCACTACCGCGGCTGGATGGGGACATGCTTTGGCCGAGAAGACCAAGCTTGTTCTTTCGTGTAACACCGGTGCCGCATTGCTTGGCCTCGGATATATAATCGGCCTGAAGTATGCTTTTGTGATATTTGCCGGTTCTATATTCGTGTGGTGGATAATTGTGCCGCTGATGGGGACATACGGTTCGCCTGAAATCATGGCGATGGATGCCGGTGACATTTTCAGCAACTATGCCCGCATGATAGGAATCGGTGGCATTGCAATGGCCGGCATTATCGGTATTGTGAAATCTTGGGGCATTATAATGGATGCCGTTGGCCTTGCCGGTCGCGAATTGCGCGGAAATGCCTCGGAAGTGAAGACTGTGCGCTGGCAGACCGACCTGTCGATGAAGTATGTCGTTGCCTATACGGCCTTGGCTCTTGTCGCCGTTCTGCTGTTCTTTTGGTTCGGTGTGATCCATACCTTTTGGCAGGCTGCCATCGCTTGGCTTGTCGTTACGGTAATCGCCTTCCTGTTCACTACAGTAGCTGCTAACGCGATTGCTATTGTCGGTTCCAATCCGGTGTCGGGCATGACGTTGATGACCCTTATCGTCGCTTCGGCAATATTCGTGGGTATCGGCCTGAGCGGAACTTCGGGCATTGTGGCCTCTATGGTAATCGGCGGAGTCGTGTGTACGGCGTTGTCAATGGCCGGCGGATTTGTGACTGACCTCAAGATCGGTTACTGGCTTGGCTCGACTCCGCGAAAGCAGGAAAGCTGGAAGTTTCTCGGCACTCTTGTTTCGGCCGCTACAGTCGGCGGTGTCATACTTCTGCTCAATGATGTGTATGGCTTCTCCGGCCCTAATGCCCTTGTTGCTCCGCAGGCCAATGCTATGGCCAAAGTGATAGAACCCCTCATGATGGGTGGTGACACTCCGTGGGTGCTTTATATGGTGGGCGCGATTCTCGCTCTTATCCTTAACTGGCTCGGTGTCCCCGCTCTCGCATTCTGTCTCGGCATGTTTATACCGTTGTATCTCAACACTCCGCTCCTTGTAGGCGGTGCTGTCGCGTGGTTTGTCGGGTCTCGTTCCAAGGACAAGGCCGTAAACGACGCTCGCCGTGACCGCGGTACTCTCATCTCGTCGGGCCTCATTGCCGGAGGCGCTCTTTTCGGGGTATTTGCCGCGTTGACTCGTTTCTGTGGATTTGAATATCACAACCCGATGGATTCCGCAGTCGTTCAGTGGCTCGGACTCATTGTTTACGCGCTGCTTATTGTCTACCTTTGCTGGGACAGTATGCGTGCCAAGAAATAAAATAGTAAAAATTGTTATCAGTTAGTGGAGCGGCGGGGAGACGGATTTTCTCGCCGCTCTGTTTTTGAGTCATGAACCGTAAGATACTCGCGCTTGCTGTCCCGTCGATTATTACCAATATCACGACTCCGCTGCTCGGCCTCATGGATGTCGCCATCGTGGGGCACATGGGGAGTGCCGTATATATTGCCGCCATAGCGGTCGGGGGTACTATGTTTAATCTGCTGTACTGGCTGTTTGGTTTCCTGCGCATGGGGTCAAGCGGCATGACGGCCCAAGCCTATGGGGCCGGAGACACGCATGATATTGCGGTGGTGCTGTACCGGTCGCTCCTTGTGGCCGCATGTGTCGGCGTGATGCTTGTTTTGGTGCATTATCCTGTCGGGGTGTATGCGTTGAAATTTATGGATGCCGATATGGAGACACAACGGTTCGCCATGAAGTATTTTTCAATTCTTGTGTGGGGTGCGCCCGCTGTCTTGGGGACTTATGCGCTCTCGGGGTGGTTTCTCGGGATGCAGAATGCCAAAGCGTCAATGTGGATGTCTATACTCATAAACGTCAGCAACATTGCCGTCAGTTTTATTCTTGTCCTCGGTTTCAGGCTGAAAATCGAGGGTGTCGCATTTGGGACATTGACGGCTCCATGGATAGGGTTTGTCTATGGCCTCTGTGTGGTGGCTAATAAATATTCGGTGCCTGTACCCGCATTCGGAGACCTTGTTGACCGTGTCGGTCTTAAACGGTTTTTCTCTGTCAATGTCGACATATTTCTACGCACATTGTGTCTTGTCGCGGTAACGATGTGGTTTACCCGCGCAGGGGCGGCTCAAGGCACGCTCATTCTTGCGGCAAACACGCTTTTGATGCAGTTTTTCATGCTGTTTTCCTACTTTATGGATGGGTTTGGTTTTGCGGGGGAGGCTCTTGTCGGCCGCTATGTAGGGGCAAGAGATACCAATATGGCTAAACAGAGCATCAGCATGCTCATGAAGTGGGGCGCTGTTCTCGCTATCCTCTTTTCGTTATTATATTTTGCCGTAGGAGCGGAATTCTTAGAGATTCTCAGCAGCGATAGAGAGGTTACAGATACAGCTCGCGATTACTTTTATTGGGTGGTGGCCCTTCCGCTGTTGAGCTTTTCCGCGTTTTCGTGGGATGGTATATATATAGGGGCCACTGACACCCGGGCGATGCTTGTTTCAATAGCTGTCGCGACAATGGTATATTTTGCCGCCTATTGTTTTCTGTTCCCGCTGTTGGGCAATCACGGGTTGTGGATTGCGTTTCTCGCTTATCTCTTGGTCAGAGGGGTCGTGCTGTCATTGATGCGTCGTCGCATTTATCGACTTTGCCGTTGACAAGGTGTATTATCCTTTGGTTGGACGACCCCCGGAACCGCAGTGATGTGTCGCGCTTCTCAATCATGAAGGGGCCGTCGACCAGTGCGTCAATCACATTTAAAATAGGGGATAGGCGTGGTGATGACTGAATCTGTTCAATCGTGTATCCTGTATAGCACCACACGGTGTACCCGAGTTTTTTGATTCGTGATGCAAGCTCAACCATGTCGTCTATCTGAAAAAGCGGGTCGCCTCCGGTCAGCGTCACGTTAAACCCGTTTTCTTCGACCGCATCGAGTATCTGCTCTATCGACATGGCTGTCCCGCCATCAGCATCCCAAGACTGGGGGTTATGGCAACCGGGACAATGATGCGAACACCCTGCAAAGTATATTGAAGTGCGTAATCCCGGGCCGTCAACTGACGTTCCCGGGATTATATCGATTACATTCATCGGGTATGGTTTATTTGTGTACCACGCGGTCGTGAAGCTCTGAAAGTTTTGCCTTGTTCCATCGGTCGGTAGTGCCTACAAGGTATCCGGTGATGCGCTGGAGGCAGTCGATGTTGTGGCTGTGGCATTTCGGACATTCTTCAAGGGATTCAGACGCGTCTTCATATCCGCACTCCATGCAGCGGTTGCGGTTGTGGTTGACCGAGCAATAACCGATGTTGTATTTGTCCATCAGGTCAACCACATCGCTGATTGCTTCAGGGTTGTGGGTTGCGTCACCGTCGATTTCGACGTAGAAGATGTGGCCGCCTCGGGTCAGGTCGTGATATGGAGCCTCGATTTTGGCCTTGTGTCGCGGTGAACATTTGTAGTAAACCGGCACATGGTTGGAGTTGGTGTAATAAATCTTGTCGGTTACACCGGGGATTTCGCCGAAAGAGCGGCGGTCACGCGCTGTGAATTTGCCCGAGAGACCTTCGGCCGGTGTGGCAAGTACCGAGAAGTTGTGGTTATACCGCTCAGAGAACTCATTGGCGCGGGAACGCATGTGGGAGACTATTCTCAACCCGAGACTCTGAGATTCGTCGCTTTCGCCGTGATGTTTGCCTGTCAGGGCGACAAGGCACTCGGCAAGGCCGATGAATCCGATACCGAGTGTGCCTTGATTGATGACGCTTTCGATTGTGTTGTCGGGGCTGAGCGAGTCGGCTCCGTTCCACAGTCGTGACATAAGTAATGGGAACTGCTTGGACAAGGCTGTTTTTTGGAAGTCATATCTGTCGCAAAGCTGTCGCGCGGTAATTTCCATAATTTCGTCGAGCCGACTGAAGAAACGGGCGATACGTTCATTCATGTCTACTATGTTCATACACTCGATAGCGATGCGCACGATATTGATTGTCGAGAAACTGATATTGCCTCGTCCGATGGATGTCTTTTCTCCATAACGGTTTTCGAAGACACGGGTGCGGCATCCCATTGTAGCGACCTCATAGTTGTAGCGCAGCGGGTCGTCAGCACGCCATTTCTCGTGCTGGTTGAAAGTCGCATCAAGGTTTACAAAGTTGGGGAAGAACCGTCGGGCAGTTACCTTGCAGGCGAGTTGGTAGAGGTCGTAGTTGCGGTCTTCAGGGAGATAGCTCACACCGCGTTTCTTTTTCCAGATCTGAATTGGGAAGATTGCTGTAGCTCCGTTGCCGACACCTTCGTAGGTTGAGTTGAGCAATTCGCGTATAATGCAACGGCCCTCGGCCGAAGTGTCGGTGCCGTAATTAATGGAGCTGAACACGACTTGGTTGCCACCACGGGAATGAATGGTGTTCATGTTGTGAATGAATGCCTCCATTGATTGGTGGACGCGGCTGACGGTGCGGTTTATCGCGTGCTGAATCCAGCGGTTGTCTCCTTCAAGTCCGTCAAGGTCCCTCTTGATGAAATCGTCGATTGACACATTATATAAATGAGAGAGGTCGGTGCCGTTCAGGCTTTCGAGATTCTTAATTTCTTCAATATAAGAGTATCGGACATAGGGGGCGAGATAAAAATCAAATGCCGGAATGGCCTGACCGCCGTGCATCTCGTTCTGCGCTGTTTCAAGGGAGATGCATCCGATTATGGATGCGGTCTCGATGCGTTTGGCCGGGCGCGATTCTCCATGTCCTGCAATGAATCCGTATTTCAATATGCGGTCAAGAGGGTGCTGCACGCATGTCAGGCTCTTGGTCGGATAATAGTCCTTGTCGTGGATGTGGAGGTATCCGTTTCTGACTGCGTCACGGGCCTCGGGTGAAAGAAGGTAGTCGTCGACAAACGGCTTGGTGGTCTCTGAGGCAAATTTCATCATCATTCCGGCGGGAGAATCGGTGTTCATGTTGGCATTCTCGCGGGTAATGTCATTGTTCTTGGCCTCGATGATTTCAAGGAACATGTCGCGGGTTTTAGCCCGACGGGCAATGTTGCGCTGGTCGCGGTAGGCGATGTAGCGTTTTGCCACCTCTTTGCGTGGCGACTTCATCAACTCCACTTCAACCCGGTCCTGAATTTCTTCCACAGTCATGCGTTCGTCGCCGCTCATGCCTACGCGGTCAGCAATGCGCATGATAAGGGCTTCGTCTTCGCCCATTTCGGTTGTCAACATTGCTTTGCGGATTGCCGCCTTGATTTTTTCTTCGTTGTAACCCACGACGCGCCCGTCACGCTTTATTACTGTCTGTATCATTTTGAGGGATAATTTCTTAGGATGAAGTGTCAGTTTTGTTGATATTTATGATAGGGTGTCTGATGGTATTTCAGACGGTGCAAAGATACGATGTCTTATCCGCTTTTGCAAACTTTTGTGAATAAATGTGTGGGATAAATTTTTGTTTTGGAAAACTTTCTGTGATTTTTAAAAATGTAATATGTTTATATGTAGCGGTTTAGGGTTTTAAAATGGAAAACTTTGCGACGGTTGTATTGCTTTGGGTTGCTGATTGTGTGTTTCTTCTTGATGATGCGTGAAATAGGTTATTCCGTTAAAACCCACTGTGTTCAACGTCTCGGAATCGCTTGTAACGGGGCCGATTCTTAGTGGATTTGCATCGTGTGCAGTAGTTATAAATGATTTTTAACGTTGACGCGAAACAGGGCCGGCGCATGAAATTTATATAAGATTTGGTTAATTTCAAGGCGGTTTTAGTGAAATTATATTTATAGACTTGCATAATCAGCTGGAAATATCTAAATTAGATCATGCAAATAGAGTTTTTCAGCAAAGTAAAAGACCCACGTGTTTTAGGCAAGGTAAGGCATGAGTTAGAAGATGTTCTTCGCATCGCCCTTATCGGAGTATTATGTTCATGCGAGGATTACGATGAGA
>Ga0209064_1001029_pt1 | contig 51454 bp, 38 predicted proteins | sample Inofromicrocosms_FD_187498 | JGI IMG/M metagenome (GOLD analysis project Ga0209064, IMG submission 187498) | Mouse cecum microbial communities from Vienna, Austria - Inoculum for glucosamine and mucus D2O microcosms (SPAdes) (version 2) | ecosystem: Host-associated > Mammals > Digestive system >...
TTCCCCGGTAGTCGGTCGTGGCTTTTATGCATTCGAATCCCAGTACTGTTTTTGTGGAATCGAGAATTTGCCATGTCGGTTTCTGCCATTCCTCCTCGTAGTATCGTAGTTCCTGGTCGAAAAGGCAGGAGCCGGTGAGCATTCCTTCGGGCATATTCTTGAATAAGTATTCCCATTCAAAGCCGCCGAGGGGTCGCCACCTGTCGGGGTCGCCACTTTCATGGCGCGTTGTGTGTATTTCCATATGGGTGTTGAAATCATATGTTCGGAGTGAATCGTCCCAGAACTTTTTTGTTGCAAAGAACATACTTGCAGTCGGGCCTATTCGCAGAGTCATCGGAGAAATCTCAAGATGTTCGTTGCGCTGGATGGTATCTTTTTCGGTAATCTTGGTATAGTACACCTCCATTATAGAGTTCTCTTTTTCCTCGACTATCGCAGAGAAAAGAGAAATAGATACAATCGCCATTGCGATGATAAATATTGTAGTCCGCAAAGGGATTTGAGGTTAAAAGAGACAAGTCTGGGAAGAATAGACCCTGCCTTGTCTCTTTGGCAGCAGATTGTTTAGATTTGGATTACGAGGTTTATGTAGTTGTGTTTGTTTAGAAACTGTTAGATTTCAGATTGTACTATTTTTGAGTGTTTTTCATAATTGTAGGTGTATAGGTTCAAGGTTCTGCGCCAAAGATAGCCATATTTTTAGATATTCCAAATTAAAGTCTGTGTTTTTATGTTGTTTGTGTGCATTTTTTATGCTAAAAGAGCTTTTTTGGCGAGCAAATGATAATATCGGAGGCCTTTCCCGGGAATGCAACGACGCATTTCAGGGAAAGGCCTCCGGATTTATATGGTGCTATAGCCTGGGAAACGGTTTAATTATGTATGGGACAGCTTCCTGGCATAGACGGTCTGGTTTTTCAGATGTGGAGTTTTACCGCCAGTTGCAGGGAGCGGGGTAGCGACGGGCCATAGATATAGCCGCTGTCGCGGTTCTCGCCATGGTCGAAGTCGTTCTGGTAGCTGTTGAATATGTTGGTTATTCCTGCCGAGAAGTCGAGGCATGCTGTGTGGAACACTTTAAGCTCGTAGTTTATTTTGGCTCCGGCGTCGAAGAAGCTGCCGGTAGTCACCGCGCGGTCGATCGGCGTGCCCGAACCTTCCATGTGCTGTACCAGCATGGAGCCGGTGTAGGTGCCGCTGAGAGCCAGACTCCAGTGTCTGGCGAAGTCCCAGTTGAAAGTCAGGTATCCGTAGGTGTCGGGAGTGCGGAACATGCGGCGCACGGCAGGCACTTCCGGGTTCTCGCTCCATTGCTCAGGCTGTTTGTAGCGGCTTCGCTGCCATGTGAATCCGGCCTGAATCCAGAGAGGGGATCCGAAAGATACCTTGGCTTCGATGTTTGCGCCGGCCACTGTTGCGCCGCCGCCGTTGTAGCGTTCGAGCACTGTGTTGCCGGCGGCGTCGGGTGTGGCGAGTTTGCGCAGTGCGAACACGTGGCGCAGGTCGGTGTAGAATCCCTCGAGGGTTAGATTGCACTGCACGCGGCCGAAACGCCGGTAGAGGTCGGCGGATGCGCTGAGGCTGTTGCTGCTTTCCTGGCGCAGGCCGGGCGCGAGCACCGTCACCACGCGTTCACCGCCCACGATTGCCACGTGAAAGTCTTCATCGTAGGCCTGGGGAGAGCGGAAACCGGTGGAATAGCTCAGCCTGAGGTTGATGTTTTCGGTAGGGTTGAAGCGGATGTTGGCACGTGGCGACACAATGGGGCGCCGTACCATGCTGTGCTTGTCGAGTCGTGCGCCGATGAGGAATCCCCAGCGGTCGTTGCGCCATTCGTTCTGCAGATATGCGCTGTAGATGTTCACCCGCTGCACAATGCGGTGCCCGTAGCCCACTGTTATGTCCTTCAGGTAGTTGTGGTAGTATTCGATTCCTCCGATAAGCTCCGAGGGCATGAACAGCAGACGGCTGAAACTGTGGGTGTACTGTGCTCCGGAAGTGACCACCAGGTCGTGGGTGCGGCCATAGGCATTCGGGTCGCGTCCGCTGCCGTAGTAGCTTTTGCGGCGCGTGTTCTGGAGAGCCGCGAACACATTGAGATGGCCGGTGCGCTCCCTGTTCCACAAGTCGAACGATGCCTCTCCGCCGTTTATGTCGTGTTCCACCTCTTCGGCGATGAGAGCCTGGTGGGCCGGCAGGTCGAGGTCGTCGCCTCCGCGGCGGTATTCGTGGGTGCCGTGGTACTCGAGGGTCAGGCGGCTGTCGTCGGTTGTGCGTGCGAAGGCACGCAGGCCGAGGGTCTGCGATTTCAGTTTCGCCACTTCCGTGAATCCGTCGCCGTTGTGGTCGTAGCCGTCGCGATGCCGGTTCTGGCCATATACGGTGAGGCCTATCTTGTTGTTCATGCCCACCACGGATGCGTTGAGCGCCGTGTTGTTGTCCAGAGCGCCGCTTATGCCTATTGATGTGAGCGTGTGCGAAACTTCGGCATAGTTGTCGGCGGGATCGCGGGTGATTATGTTCACCGTGCCGCCGATTGCCGATGCGCCGAACAGCGCCGATCCGCCCCCGCGCATCACCTCCACGCGGTCGATTATATTCGCCGGAATCTGTTCGAGACCATAGACACCCGTGAGTGCCGAGAACACCGGCCTCGAGTTCATCAGAATCTGTGAGTAATGGCCGTCGAGTCCGTTGATTCTCACCTGGGTGAAGCCACAGTTCTGGCAGTTGTTCTCCACCCTCACACCTGGCTGGAAGCTCAGGCCGTCGGCAAGCGAGCAGGCGTTGACCAGGCCGAACACGCGGTCGTTGACAACGCTCACCAGCACGGGGCTGTTGCGGCGCTTGAGTTCGCTTTTGCTGCCGGTGACCACTACCTGGTCGAGCATGAAGGCGTCGGGTTCGACTTCGAAGTTGACTTCCAGAGTGTGCCCTGCCGCCAGGGTCACATTCCTGGTCTTGGTAATGAATCCTACCGACGATGCCTCCACGGTGTATTCGCCGGGGCTAAGGTGGCGGAGTGCGTAGTGTCCGCTGGCATCGGTTACGGTGAATGTGCGCGTGCCCTTGAGCACGATGTTGTAGTGCGAGAGGTGCTCGCCGGTGGTGGCGTCAACCGCATGGCCTATGATATTGGCATCACTGGGGTTGTCGGCCAGGCCGACAGCCCACAGCAGCGCAGGCAACATCAGCGCTGCCAGCGTGGAATAAAAACGGATCATAAAGGAAAATGTTGAAAATTAGCGAATAGGATATGTTATGGCTAATTTTCGACCGGAGGCGCACGTTCTCCGGAAACAATCCTTCTGTAGCATATGGAAACGATGATAACCGCAAAGCCCAGGGTCACTGTCCAGAGTCCTGGTTCGGGCACTGTCGCTATGCCTGAGCCTATCATCTGCGTCAGCGAGGCATTGATGGAGCCTATCGAAGCCAGAGCCTGGGAGCTGTGGCTGTGCTGCGAACCCGGAATGGTGGCGTGAGAGTGCACATACACCCGGTCGCCGTCGCGGTGGGTGTGCGTGAACAGTGTGTTCCCGCACACAAACGATGCGAAAACAGCCAGCAGCAGGCCGGCGATAATCCTGTTTCGGGTGCACTGCGGTTTCACGACGCAAAGTTAGCAAAATTATAGGTTGTCTTGATATTTTCGCTAATTTTGCATACCTGAATCATCAGTAAACGCAAGCTTAAAAGCGACAGATGTATTTTTCGCCCGAACTTCCCCTTGAGGTACTTTGGCTGCTGGTTGCCGCCGCCGTGTGCGTGCTGCTGGCCGCAGCCATCTATTTTTTTCGTGTGCGCACAGTGTCGGCATACTGCCGGCGTGCCGACCGCGAGCGTCCCGACAAGCCCGATGCCGAATATGAACCGGCATCGGTGGTTGTGTATTCGCAGGGCGATGCCGGACATCTGGAGGAGATTCTGAAAGCACTGCTCGACCAGGACTATCCGGCGGTCTTCGAGGTGGTGGTGGTCAACGAGGGCGAGCGTTCCGACGTGTCCGACCTCGTTTCGATGCTCCGCGCGAGCCATAGCAATCTCTACCTTACCTACACCCCCGACGGGGTTGTGAATCTCAGCCGCAAGAAACTTGCACTCACTCTTGGCGTGAAAGCCGCGCGCTACGGTGTTGTGGTGCTTACCACCACGGCGGCCGTTATCGAGTCGCGCATGTGGCTGCGGCGTATGATGGCTCCATTCGGAGCCTCCTCGCCCGTGGAAGTGGTGTTAGGCTTCGCATACGTGGACCCTGCGGAGGACAAGTCCAACGGCCGCAGGCGCCGTGCCTTCGATTTTGTTGCCGACAGTGTGCGCTGGCTCGGCGTGGCCATTGCCGGAAAACCTTTCCGAGGCACGGAGTACAACATAGCCTACCGCAAGGAGGTGTTTTTCCGCAACAGCGGCTTTGCCCGCAGTCTGAATCTGCACCATGGCGACGACGACATATTCGTGAGCCAGGTAGCCGGCCGCGACAACACTGTCGTGGAGCTGTCGCGGGAGTCGATGGTGCGTCTGCGCCATGGCAACCACCCCCGCATATTCACCGAACGCACCCTGCAGCGGCATTTCACCGAAAGTTTTATCCGCCGTCGCCCGCGGATTCTGTATCCCCTGGCCGGATGGCTGCAGCTTGCCGCCATAATCTGTGGCGGTGTGGCGGCTATTATCTCGTGGCCCAACCTGCAGGCGACATTGGTCGCTCTGGTTATTGTGGCCGTGATGCTTACTATAGACATCATTACCTGGCGAAAGGCCCAGGAGGCATTGCGCTCGCGCCGGCTTCTGCTTTCGATTCCATGGCTGGCCGTGATGTATCCTGTGCGCCGCATGGTGTCGCACATCCATTCGCTGCTCGGCAGACAGAAGAAATATACCTGGGACTGAGACAAAAACCTTCTAAATCTATACTAATGGCAAAGTACAACTTCGACTGCGTTATCGACCGTCATGGCACCGCAGCGGCAAAAATCGACCGGCTCGATGCAGTGTTCGGCCGCCACGACCTTACCCCCCTGTGGATCGCCGACCTCGACTTCGCCGTGTGTCCGCAGATTACCGCGGCACTGCAGAAACGGCTCCAGCATCCTGTGCTGGGATACTCCGAGGCTTCCGATGCATACTGGAACGCCATCATAGACTGGAACCGCCATCGCCACGGTTTTGAAATCGACCGCAGCGAACTCGCCTTTGTTCCCGGTGTGGTGAAAGGAATAGCATATGCCGTGAACTTCTTTACCTCGCGCGGCGATACAGTGGTGATTCAGCCGCCGGTATATACTCCTTTCCGCACTGTCGTGGAAGGCAACGGCCGCAAAGTGGTGGAGAATCCTCTGGTGGCCACTGCCGAAGGCTATGAGATGGACCTCGACGGTCTCGAAAGACTCATAGAGGAACACCATCCGCGCATGATGGTGCTCTGCAACCCCCACAACCCCATAGGCATCCAGTGGAGTTCCGACGACCTCGCCCGTCTGGCAAGTATCTGCCGGCGCGCCGGCGTGGTGGTGGTGAGCGACGAAATCCACGGCGACCTCATGCTCGAAGGACGCCCCCATATACCTTTCCTCAGTGTCAGCGACGACGCCCGTGCCATTGGCGTGATGCTCGGCGCGCCGTCGAAGACTTTCAATATTCCAGGCCTTGTGAGTTCCTGGATGGTGGTGAAGAACCCCGAACTCCGGAAGCCTTACTACGAATGGCTGGAAGCTAACGAGTTCAGCGCTCCTGTGCTTATCTCGACCATTGGCGCCGAAGCGGCATACTGCAATGGCGAGGAATGGCTCGACCAGATGCTCGAATATGTGCAGAGCAATATCGAGTTTGTGGTGGACTATCTGGCCGCCAACATCCCCGAGCTGCGCGTGGTGCGGCCGCAGGCTTCGTTCCTTCTGTGGCTCGACTTCCGTGGCCTTGGAATGTGCCAGAAAGAAATCATGAACCTGCTGCTGGACAAGGCGCATCTCGCCCTGAACGACGGCACCATGTTCGGCAGCCAGGGAGCCGGTTTCGCACGCCTGAATGTGGGCACACCGCGCTGTGTGCTGCATAAAGCGCTTGATAGCCTGAAAACGGCCATCAAAGGCTGCGAAGACGAAGCCTGACCGCTTGTACAGAATTCAAATTATACATTATAGAATTCAGATTGGACCTACGCATATTTCCCCCTGACGGCATTCTTGAGGCCGTTGCAGAACTGCCGCTGAGCAAAAGCGAAAGCGCGCGCCGGCTTGTGATCGATTTCATTGCCGGCGGCGCCGGCGCCCTTGCCGACGCATCCCGGCTGGCCGAGTGCCACGACATCGAGGTGCTGCGCCGTGCGCTTGAAATGTCGGGACAGGCCGACTCCATCGATCTGGGAGCCTCGGGCACCGCACTGAGGCTGCTTGCGGCACTATACGCCGCCACTCCGGGTGTCCGCTGCCGCCTCACAGGCAGCGACAGCCTGCGGCAACGCCCGCTCGCACCGCTGGTGGATGCTCTCAGAGAAATGGGAGCATCCATAACCTATTGTGTGCGCGAAGGTTTCGCACCGATAGAAATCGAAGGCCGGCGCCTGCGCGGCGGCGACATCACCCTCGATGCATCGGTAAGCTCACAGTTTGTTTCGGCATTAATGCTGGCTTCGCCACTTATGGAGTCGCCGCTGCGCATAGCCACTCCGGGCCGACGCAGCTCCTCTCCCTATCTGAAGATGACAGCCGCCATGATGACAGCCGCCGGTGTGCCTGCCGAAGTCGACCCCGATGGTGTGTCGGTTTCTTCCGGCAGCTATAGGGTTGTCGATGCCGATGTGGAGCGCGACTGGAGTGCGGCGGCCTTCTGGTACGAAATCGCCGCTCTTACCGCCGGATGGGTCACCTTGCCAGGCCTTCGTGAAAAATCCCTGCAGGGCGACAGTCTGGCCGCCTCGCTGTTCGAGCGCCTGGGTGTGATCACCGAATTTACCGCCGAAGGTGCCGGGCTGTCGGCTACACCCGACCTGTTCAGCCGTCTGGAGGCCGATATGTCCGATACTCCCGACATGCTTCCGGCGCTGGCTGTTACCGCGGTCCTTGCAGGCATACCGTTCGAGCTGAGCGGCGTTGCCAATCTCCGCCACAAGGAATGCGACCGGCTTGCAGCCTTGTGCGACGAACTCGCAAAAATAGGCATTCCGGTGACTATCGAGAAATACGACGACCTGTTGCGTTGGGACGGTACCCGTCTTCCGGTCAGGGAAATTCCCGTGTTCGATAGCCATGCCGACCACCGCATGGCCATGGCTCTTGCTCCGGTGGCAGTGTTCATTCCCGGAACGGTGATAAAGGACGCCGGTTGTGTAGCCAAGTCCTACCCCGGCTTCTGGCAGCAGCTGCAGCAGGCAGGCTTTGTGCTGGCCGACCCCGACGAACCCATGCCCGACCCGCAGCAGCAATGACGGCAATTCTCATACTTGCCGCCTCCATTGTGGTTGTGGGGATGCTGCTTTTCATCCACCACCGGATTACCACTCCCGCCCCGTCGCGCACAGAGCGTGAGGATGGCGTTGACACGACATCACCAGCATCCGGCGGCGACAGTTCTTCCGACGACGGGGAATGCTGCGGAATGCATATAACCTGCGAAAAGGATTCGTTGCTGGCGGCTGTCTCCGAAACCATAGAGTATTTCGACGACGAGGAACTCGACCGCTTCGCCGGTCGTGCCGCCTCCGACTACAGCACAGCCGAAGCCGATGAGTTCCGCGACGTTATGCTAACCATGTCTCCCGACGAAATCGCGCCCTGGGCGCGCAGCCTGCAGTTGCGAGGCATCGAACTGCCGGCTCCCGTGCGCGACGAACTGTTGCTCATCGTGGCCGAGGCTCGGAAACCGCATAAGCAATGACAGAACTTCTGCAATATCTCGACTATCCGTTTTTCCAGCGCGCACTCCTGGCCGTTGTTCTTGTGAGCCTTTGCGGGGCTGTTGTGGGAACATACATTGTCAGTCGCCGGCTGGTGGCAATCTCGGGAGGCATCACACACGCCTGCTTCGGAGGTCTCGGTCTGGGTTACTTTCTTGGTGTCAGCCCTTTGCTCACAGCAGCAGTCGTGGCCGTGGCATCGTCGGCCGCCGTGGAATGGAGTTCCTCCCGCTGGGGCGTGCGCTCCGATTCGGCAATTGCCGTTGTGTGGGCGCTGGGAATGGCGCTGGGCACATTGTTCGTGTTCCTTACTCCTGGATATGTGCCCGAGCTTAACACTTTCCTGTTCGGAAACATCCTCACCGTCGGCCCCTCCGACCTGCTGGCTTTCGGTATTTTCGGCCTGGTGCTGGCGGTATTCACCGTAAGCTGCTACCGGCGCATCGTCGCCGTGGCCTTCGACAGCGACTTCGCCGCTGTGTCCGGAATAAATGTGCGTTTCATTTCCTACGCCATGACTGTGCTCGTGGCTGTGTGCATAGTTCTAACCATCAGAGTGGTCGGAATCATGATGCTCATGTCGGTGCTTTCGCTGCCCATGCTCGCCGCCGAAGTCTATTTCCGGCGCATGGCCACAATAATGTGCGCCTCGGCGGCGGTTTCGCTGCTGTGCTGCCTGGGAGGCCTTATACTTTCTGCCGGCACGGGAGTGCCTGCCTCCGCCATGGCTGTGCTGCTCATGGTGGCCGTCTATGCCGTCGCCAGAATTTCAGCGGCTCTGTCGGCGCGCAGGCAAGCCCGCTAAACAAACTTTAATAGGCTAAAGGCCAAAAAAAAGCGTATTCCGCAAAACCAAATACCGAAATTTTTCATTAATTTTGCGGCGGTAAAAAAGAACAGTCCTTGCGCCATATGTAGCGCAAGCGCCAAAAGGCTGACAATAAGCATATTTTCAAACCCAATATTCAAAATATCCAAAATGACTAAAATCGGTATCAATGGCTTTGGACGTATCGGTCGCTTTGTCTTCCGTGCCTCCATCAAGCGTGACGACATCGAGGTTGTTGCCATCAACGACCTGCTGCCCGTAGACTACATGGCCTACATGCTCAAATACGACACAATGCACGGTCAGTTCGAAGGCACCGTAGATTACGACCTCGAAAAGAGCGAACTCATCGTCAACGGCAAGCACATCCGTGTCACCGCCTGCAAGAACCCCGCAGAAATCGCTTGGGGCGCAGTAGGTGCCGAATACGTCGTGGAATCCACCGGCCTCTTCCTCACAAAGGAAAAAGCTCAGGCTCACATCGAAGCAGGTGCGAAATATGTGGTTATGTCCGCTCCCTCCAAGGACGACACCCCCATGTTCGTCTGCGGCGTGAACGCCCACACTTACGTGAAAGGCACCCAGTTCGTGTCCAACGCTTCCTGCACCACCAACTGCCTTGCCCCCATCGCTAAAGTCCTCAACGACAAGTTCGGCATCCTCGATGGCCTTATGACCACCGTTCACTCCACCACCGCTACCCAGAAAACCGTAGACGGTCCTTCCATGAAAGACTGGCGTGGTGGCCGTGCCGCTTCCGGCAACATCATTCCCTCCAGCACCGGCGCCGCCAAGGCTGTAGGCAAAGTGATTCCCGAACTCAACGGCAAACTCACCGGCATGAGCATGCGCGTGCCCACCCTCGACGTTTCCGTTGTCGACCTCACTGTAAACCTGGCTAAACCCGCCACTTACGACGAAATCTGCGCCGCCATGAAGGAAGCTTCCGAAGGCGAACTCAAAGGTGTGCTCGGCTACACCGAAGAAGATGTCGTTTCCAGCGACTTCCTCGGCGATACCCGCACCTCCATCTTCGACAAGAAGGCAGGTATCCAGCTCACCCCCACTTTCGTGAAAGTCGTTTCATGGTACGACAACGAAATCGGCTACTCCAACAAAGTGCTCGATCTCATCGCTACCATGGTTAAAATCAACGGCTGATACCCGAAGATACACCGCATAAAATAGAAAGACTGCTCCGCACAACAGGCGGGGCAGTCTTTTTTTCATATCTTTGCGAAATGATGCAGCACTGCGAACATATTCCGATGGTGAGCGTGGCAATGATTGCCTACAACAAGGAACGGCTCATCGCACGCGCCATAGAAGGCGTGGTGAGGCAGCGCGCGCCCTTCGCGATAGAACTTATAATCGTGGACGACGCTTCCACCGACGCAACCCTCGGGGTGGCGCGTATGTGGCAGGAGCGTTATCCGGATATAATCAAGGTATTCGCCAACAAAACCAATCTCGGACTTCAGGCGAATTATATCGAGGCATTCAGCCACTGCACCGGCAAATACCTCGCCATATGCGATGCCGACGACTACTGGTGCTCACCGTCGAAGCTCCGCCGCCAGGTGCGGTACATGGAAAAGAATCCCGGCTGCGCAATCACTTTCCATAGGGTTGTAAACCACTACACCGCCGATTCCACCAAAAGCCTGAGCAACGGCGGACAACGCGTCGACACCACGATAGCCGACCTCGCCCGCAGCAACTATATCACAAACCTGTCGGTGGTTTATCGCCGCAGCCTGGTTGATCTCCGGAATCTCCCTGAGTGGCTTGCCGACGACCGCTCTCCCGACTATGCCATGCACATGCTCTATGCTGCCGGGGGAACAATCCATTACTTCCGACGGCCAATGGGTGTGTATCACATCGCTGGCGAAGGCGCCTGGAGCATGACAGAGCGCTACCGGAGGCTGGAAATGTCGCTCTCTGTCCGCCACCGCCTTATGGTGCATTTCGCGCATATGCCCGAGGTTGTCGCCAGGCTGAGAGGCGCCGCCGAAAGCATACTGCTGGCAATGGTGGCCGCTTCCGGCAATGACACCGTGCGTCGCGATTCCGCGATAGCCCTTCTCATGGCCGATAACCCGTCGGCAACACCGGAGGACATAATCCGGGCTGCAACATCAAAGGCCTCCGCGCCGCCTCTTCTCCGCCGCCTGCTCACGGCCATCCGTCGCGCAGTGTCAAGGCTTATGCCGATTTCCGCAGCGCGCCTGATTCCGTAACAGGGCTAATACGCAGCGAGGCCGACGTTATGGTTGCGTCGGCCTCGTTGCGTTGCAGTGTGGCAAGAGCTATGCGTAGCGCTCTTTCACAGCTTTCTTGAACTCCTCGAACACGGGGTAGAAGTCGGAGTAGATGTTGCTGTCCTCGGAGCATTTCTTGAGTACATGATGCATCAGACGGAGAGCCACGGCGAGTTCTTTGGCATGTTTTTCGGAGATATCGCCCTTGGCGGCGATTTTCTGTGCCATGGCGGCAAGGTCGTGGTGGCCTCCGAAGTTGAAACTCATCACATCCTCGATTTTGCCGTCGCGCACTTCGGAGATATTGAAGTGATACGAGCGTTTTTCTTTATTGCATTTGCAATTACAGTCCATGATTATTCTATATTTGGGTTTGTATGTATAAAACGGGATATATGGCCCGATGTTCGCCGTTAAATGATAAATATTTGCTAATTTCGCGCTGTACGAATTTCCTTTTCTGTAACCATGGCTCGAAAACACACCCTGTGCCTTGCCGCCGCTACGGCACTGGCGGCCTCAGCTCTTCTTAACGGCTGCAGCGATGCCGCCCGCAAGGACAATACTCTTGTTATTCTCCACACCAACGACACCCATTCGCAGATCGATCCCACACGGAAGAATCTCGGCGGGGTTATGCGCCGCATGGCTGCTATCGACAGCATCAGACGCCACAACGAGAATGTGATGCTTGTCGATGCCGGTGACGCCGTGCAGGGTACGCTGTATTTCTATCTCTACGGCGGCAGGGTGGAGCAGGAGGTGCTGAACATCATGGGACTCGACGAAGGCATACTGGGCAACCACGAGTTCGACAACGGCACAGACTCTCTGGCATCGGTGTTGCGGCTCCGCAACCGCAAGCTCATAAGCACCAACTACGATGTGGACGACACTCCGCTGGATACGCTGTTGATTCCGTATTCCGTGCGTGAGTACGGAGGAAAGCGCATAGGCATAATGGGCCTCAATCTCGACCCGGAAGGAATGATAAGCGACGACAACAGCGAAGGCATAGATTTCCGGCCTATCGTGGCCACGGCCAATGCCACAGCCGACATGCTGCGCAGCCGCGAGAATGTCGACGCCGTGATTGCCCTCACCCACATAGGATACAATCCGGCGGGTCTTGTCGGCGACAGTGTTCTTGCCCGCAACTCCCGTGGCATCGACATCATTATCGGCGGCCATAGCCACGATGTTATAGATCCTGCAACCGAGCGAGGAGCCGCGCGCAGCCGCCTTACCGACCTCGACGGGAAGGAGGTGCTGGTGGTGCAGACAGGAAAGTCGGGTATGAATCTCGGCAAAATTGAAATCAATCTCGACAGCCTTGGCAAGGGCGGCCGGCCGTCCTACGAGCTCATCCCTGTTGATTCCCGCTTCGACGGACGCACCGAGCCGCGTCTCCAGGCACTGCTCGACCGCTATTCTCCGGGAGTGGACTCGCTGATGCACATGTGGGTGGGAACGGCTCCGCAGGCTCTTCCCGACAGCAGCACTCGTCTTATCAATTTCTTCACCGACTTTGTGCTCTCCCGCGGCCGCCAGCTGGCACCGGGGGTAGATCTGGCAATAGCCAACAAAGGCGGCATCAGAGCGTCGCTGCCGCAGGGGCAGTTCTCCAAAGGCCATATAATCAATATGCTGCCTTTCCGCAACTATGTAACTGTAGTCGATGTCGAAGGCGACGATTTGCTCGAAATTTTCCGGGTTATGGCAAAGACAGCAGGCAATGGAGTGAGTGCTAACGTGCGCGCCACCTACACCGATGGCGACGAGGGCTTCGAACTTGGCGAGGTGCTCATCGACGGCCGTCCACTCGACCCTGAAAAAACCTACCGTGTGGCCACAATAGACTATCTGGCTAAGGGTGGCGACTATATGAAGGCATTCCGCGAAGGCGACGGTGTGGCCGACAGCCCCACATGGGTCTACGACGACCTTCTGGAATATTTCACCACCGGCGCCGGTGCAGGCCGGCCGCTCACCGGCGACCCCGGACCGCGTTGGAAAAAACAATGATACCGGGCGGTATTCTCTTTTGATATGAAGCACAATTATCTGATATCTCTTGCTGTCGCGGCTCTGTTGGCCGTGATTTCCGCCACCGGAGCCGAACCCGTGCCGGCGCGTGGCGTCGACCGTGCGGCCGCAGCCCGGTGGGCCGACTCTGTGTATAATTCTCTCAGCGTGCGTCAGAGGCTGGCGCAGCTGGTTGTGCCCAAGCTTGTTCCCAACGACGTTGCCGCCGTTGGGCGTATCGCCCGTGAGGGCTTCGGCGGGCTGCTGTTCACGGCAGGCTCGCTCGAGCAGTATGTGGCAAGTACCAATAGCGCGCAGAGCAATGCCAAGGTGCCAGTGCTGATGACTTTCGACGGAGAATGGGGCCTGAACATGCGCATCCGGGAACTCGACGCCTTTCCCCATAACATGGCGCTCGGCGCCGTACAGCAGCCGAAGCTCATCTACCGCTACGGGCAGGAGATGGCGCGGCAGTGCCGCCTGCTGGGAATACAGTGCAATTTCGCTCCCGACGCCGATGTGAACTCCAATCCATCCAACCCGGTTATCGGCTACCGCTCCTTCGGCGAAGACCCCGAGCGAGTGGCGGTGGCCACAGTTGCGTATACACTCGGTCTGGAAGATGCCGGCGTGCAGGCCACGCCGAAACATTTCCCCGGCCATGGCGACACTTCCACCGACTCGCACAAAACGGTGTCGCGTGTCACACACAGTCGCGAGACGCTTGCCGATACCGACCTCATCCCCTTCCTGCGCAGCATCGAGGCTGGTGCATCCAGCATAATGGTGGGCCATCTTGTGGTACCTGCGCTCGACCCTTCCGAGGCTCCGGCTTCGCTGTCGAAAAACATTATCCGCGGAGTGCTGCGCGACAGCCTCGGCTTCGAGGGACTTATATACACCGATGCTCTGGGAATGAAAGGAGCGGTGGATCCCCAGGGGCGCAATCCTGCCGTCGCTGCCATGATTGCAGGTGCCGATGTGCTGCTGTGCCCCACCAATCCCATCGGTGCCCTGGATGCTCTGGTGGCCGCCAAAACGTCGGGAGCCATCACCGACGCCATGCTGGAAGACCAGTGCAAAAGGGTACTTCGATACAAGTATTACCTCGGACTCAGCGTTCACCCTATGGTGAGCACCGACATAGCCGCATTGCGCTCGCAACTGTTCGATGCCGGCACCGAGGCGCTCATCGACGAGCTGGCAGCGGCTGCCATCACGGTTCCTGTCAACGATGATTGTGTGCTGCCGCTGGGACAGCTGGCGAACAACAGGATTGCGCTGGCGATTATCCGCGAGAACGCTCAGGCCTGCCAGGCTGCCGTGGACCAATTTGTGGAAACCGTGCGCCACTATGCCGATGTGGAAGTGTTCTATGCCGACGGTGCCCCGCTTTCGCCTGCCAAGCTGCAGAAACTCAAGTCCGCCGATTCAGTTATTGCCGCAGTATTCACCGACAAGGCTTCCGACCGCAATGCGTTTGCCGCCATCGCCAGCAACTACAGCGGTAAGCTTGTGGGCGCGTTCATGATCAATCCATACAAGACTCTGAAGTTCAAACCTGCCCTGCAGAAGTGCTCGGCCCTGGTGATGGCCTACGACCACATTCCGGCCAGCGCCCGTGCCGCCGCGCAGGCTGTGTTCGGCGGAATCGATGTTTCGGGAAAACTGCCTGTGCGCATGCCGGGTATAGCTCCGCTGGGCGCGGGATTCAATATCGAGAAGACCCGTCTGGGCTTTGCCACTCCCGTGGCCGAGGGATTCAGGCCTTGGCTCACCGACAGTATCGACGCCTTTGCACGAAAGTGCCTTGCCGAAGGCGCTTTCCCCGGCTGCCAGATTCTGGTGGCCCGAAACGGGAATATTGTTTTCAACCGTTCGTATGGCAAAACCGGACTCCGCGACGGCCGACCGGTCGACGCCCGCACGGTCTACGACCTGGCGTCGGTTTCCAAGGCCGCCGGCACCCTTCCGGGCATTATGAAAGCCTATGACATGGGTCTGCTGTCGCTCGACGATTCCCTTGCCACGCTCATTCCCGAGATAAGCGACCCCGGAAAACGCACCATCACCGTGCGCCAGCTGCTGTACCACGAGTCGGGCATGCCGCCGGCACTGAACATGTACAATGTGATGATCGACACCTGTTCATATACCGGCAAACTGTTCTCCCGCCGCCGCGATGCCAGCCACGGCATTCGTGTGGCACGCAACACCTACGGCCACAATTCCGCCCGAATGCGGTCCGATATCATATCCACCAGCCGCAGCGACAGCTTTCCCACGGAAATCGCCCGGGGTATCTTTGCCGGAAAGGCCGCATATGACACCGTGATGCGGCGCATCTATGATATCCCGCTGCGAAAGAACCGGAACTACACGTACTCCTGCCTCAACTTCTGCTTGCTCATGGACATCGAGCAGCGGCTCACGGGCCGGCCACACCAGCAGTTTGTCCGGGACGAAATCTTCGGTCCCATCGGTGCATACCGCACCGGATACCGCCCTCTTGAACGCATACCGCGAAGCGAGATAGCGCCCACAGAGAACGATACTTTCCTGCGCCGTCAGGTGGTGCACGGCTACGTACACGACGAGACCGCCAATTTCTCCGGTGGCGTGCAGGGCAATGCCGGTCTTTTCGGCACTGCCGGCGATATCGCCAAGATATGCCAGATGCTGCTCAACGGAGGCACCTACGGCGATGTGCGTGTGCTATCCGCAAACACCGCCGACCTGTTCACCACAGCCAAGAGTCCTACATGCCGCCGTGGTCTGGGATTCGACAAACCTGACATGGCCAATCCCGACTATTCCCCCACGTGCGAGGAAGCCGGAGCTTCGGTATTCGGGCACCTCGGGTTCACAGGCACCTGTTTCTGGGTCGATCCTGAAAAAGAATTGATTTTTGTTTTCCTGACCAACCGCGTTTACCCAACCCGCGAGACACCCGTTTTCAACGGACTCAATATTCGTCCCACACTTTTCAGTACAGTTTATAAAGCCCTGGCCGACAACTACGGGGAAATACAGTAAAAACTATGAAACTTCGTCGTCTATTCCTTACTCTCGCTGCCGCGACCGTCCTTGTGGCCACGGCGGCAGAACCATCGGACAGCACCGCATGTCGCCTGAGCCTGTGGCCGGCAGTGACCGATGCCGGTATTTCGCTGGCACTCAATGCCGGTATTACCGAAACATTCAAACATACCGTTCATGAATGGCGCCCCGATGGCAGCGACGACCGTTCTTTCCCGTCGCGGCATGCGTCGTGGGCCTTTGCGGCTTCCTCGGTGCTTTCGCGCGAGTTCTACCGTACGACTCCCTGGGTGGGGATGGGCGCACACGTGCTGGCCTCCGGACTTGGAACATCCAGAGTGTGGAAAGGCAGGCACTACGGTGGTGATGTGGCTGCCGGAGCGGCCATAGGCATAATTTCCGCGCAGGCCGGCGGCATGCTCTCCGACCTTATCTTCGGCCGCAAGTGCCACCCCTCCGGAGCCGATGCCGTGTTCGCTCCGGCAATCGACGTTGAATCAACCGTACTTATACCACTGGACGACAATTATAAATCGGGCTTCGCCACATCGGTGCGCGGAGTGCTGCCCTTTGCCCGCCACTGGGGCGTGAGCGCCCGTGCAGGCATTCTGGCCATGGCGCGCAATGCCGCCACTCTGAAGCGCCCGAGCCGCGGCGGACTGCTCACCATGGGCTTTACCGGCCACTGGCAGCTTCCCGCAAGAAGTCTGGCATTCGAAGCCGAACTCCAGGGCGGTGTTGCCGCGCTCACCCGCTACGATGCCGATAGCAAGCACTGGCGCGCTGCCGGCAGCGTCCGTGCCACCCTGGCATGGCAGCTCACTACCGCTTTCGCCGCAACGGCGTCGGCGGGCTATACCGCGACAACCGGTACCGGAAGCATTTCGGCCGTGGCTGTAACCATAGGCTCCCGAGCCACATTCTGATGAAAGGTACTGTAATACGCAACACCGGCTCGGCATATACCGTCCGTACCGACGGCGGCGAAGAGGTGTCGTGCCGCATCAAAGGCAATTTCAGAATCAAGGGCATACGCACCACCAATCCGGTTGCCGTTGGCGACCGGGTGGTGTTCGACGAACCGGGACCCGACGGAGTGGCGTTGATAACGGCCATAGAGCCTCGGCGCAACTACATTATCAGGCGCGCCTCCAATCTTTCCAAGGCCGCATCCATCATCGCCGCCAATGTCGATGCCGCACTGCTGGTGGTCACTCTTGCTCATCCATCCACGTCGACGACATTCATCGACCGCTTTCTGGCTACCGCCCGCGCCTATGGTGTGCCGGCGATACTGGCCATAAACAAAACCGACCTTCTCGACGATGCCGAGAGCCGCGAGCTGCTCGACGCGGTGGCCTACCTCTACCGCTCAATCGGTTACCAGGTGGCGGAAGTGTCGGCAAAGACAGGTCTGGGACTCGATGGCCTGCGACAGCTGCTGGCGGGTAGGACAACCCTATTTTCGGGCAATTCCGGGGTTGGCAAGAGCAGCCTTATCAATGCGCTTGTGCCGGGGCTGCAGCTGCGCACGGCGAAGATTTCCGACGCCCACGACACCGGCATGCACACCACAACTTTCTCGGAAATGTATCCTCTGCCGGGAGGTGGCAACATAATCGATACTCCGGGAGTACGCGGATTCGGCACAGTCGACTTCGACCGTGCCGAAGTGGGACATTTCTTTCCTGAAATATTCGAGGAGTCGCACAACTGCCGTTTCAGCAACTGCACGCACACCCACGAACCGGGTTGCGCCGTGCTCGCGGCTGTCGATGACTGCCGCATAGCGGCCAGCCGCTACAACTCATATCTGAGCATTGTGAACGACACCGGCGACGAGTCCGACAAATACCGCAAGCCGCAGTAGCCGGCTTACCGGTCGCCGTTGTAGAAAAGAAGGATTCGTGAGCGCAGAATCGACTCGTAGCGTGCGCGCACGCTTTCTGCCATGGCTGTTATGTAGTCACTTTTGGCCTTTTCGAGTTCGGTGGCGTTGGCCCTTCCGTTCTCGTATTTGATGCTTACAGCCCTGAAAGCCTCCCGGGCGCTCTCCAGTGCGGCGGCTGCGGCCGTGCGCTTCTGGTATGCGGCCATGGCCTGGCTGTGTGCCTGGCAGATGGCTTTATAGAGGGTGTTGCGGGTGTCGTCGACTCTCAGGCGGGCGCTTTCGCCGGCAAGCCGTGCCCTGCGCACGCTGTTGCGCGTTCCGAAGGCATCGAACAGCGGCACCGACAGGTTGATGCCTATGCTCTGCGAGAAGTTGTGGCGCATCTGGCTGCCGAAAGTTTCGTTGGGTATTCCGCTGCTGTTGTAGTAGTTGCTGCCTATTCCGGCACTCACGCTTATGGTTGGCAGGTAGCCGCTGCGGGCCACAGCCACGTTCTTTTCGGCAGCTTCGAGAGACAGTCCGGCGGCGCGCATGGCGTGGTTGCCGGCGAGTGCCGAGGCAAATACATCGTCGACGCTCATAAGCGGCGGCAGGCTGTCGGCGAGTGCGGCTATGGCGAAGCCCTCCGTGGAGTCGAGATTGAGAATCTGGGCGAGGTCGAGCAATGCAAGGGCGCTGTCGCCGGCGGCTGTTACGGCACCGAGTTCGTCCTGCGCGAGCTGCGAGCGCGCCGATGCCAGGTCGAGTTCGGGCAGCCGGCCCTGTTCCACCAGAATCCGGGTGCGGTCGAGTTCCCGGGCGCTTATATTGCGTCGTTCGCGGGCAACGGCGCTCAGTTCGGCGGAGTAGAGTGCCTGCAGGTAGGCGCTCAGCACATTCAGGGTTACATCGTCCTTGGCAGCTTCGGCTTGCTCGAGCATGGCGGCGAGATTGGCTTTGGCGTAGCTTAGACGGCGCACGGCGCCCAGTCCCTGGAACACGGGTATGTTGACATTGAGTCCGGCGGAGAACGACGATGTGTTGCGGTTGGCGTAGGTGTTGTCGGCGGTGAGGCCGCGGCCGAAGTTGAAGTTCTGGCCGGCATATCCCGAGGCCGTTGGCAGGAAGCGGTTGCGGGCGTCGTCGAGGTCAAGGCGTGCGCTGCTCACTTCCAGTGCGCGCGATCGCACATCGATGTTGTTTGCCACGGCATAGTCCACGCATTCCTGCAGCGACCATTCCCTGGCCTGCGCTGTGGCGGCTGACGCTGCAATGGCTGCTATTGTAAGGAGTTGGCGTATCATTGTCATTCGACTGTTTTCTTGCCGCGGACTATGACCGTGCTGTCGATTCCTGCGGTGATTTCTATGTTTATGCCGTCGCTGAGACCGGTTTCGACGGCCTTGCGGAGGTATTTCCGTGGCTCGGCGAGGCTGTCGGTGAGGATGTGCACGAAGGTGCTGTCGCCGGCGAATTCTATCACGCCCTCGGGCAGTGTCAGAACACGGCCCGATGATGCCAGGGCTATGGTGGCGTTGGCGCTGTAGCCCGAGCGCATGCCGGCGGTATTCTCGGCAGGGATAGCGGCCTTGATTTCAAATGTATTTGCGCCGCTGCTGTTGTCGCCTTTGGGGGCTATGTATTCTATCTGCGAGTGTGCCTCGAGTTCCGGGATTGCTCCCACGGTGATTGTGAGAGGCATGCCGGCGCGAAGCATGCCCACCTCGGTCTCGTCGACCTTTCCACGGAAAATGAGGTCTGACATGTCGGCTATTACCGCCACTGTGGTGCCGTCGTTGAGGGTATTGGCCTGGATTACCGAGCTGCCCACCTGCACCGGCACATCAAGCACCAGGCCGTCGACGGTGGCGCGAACCATGGTGTTGCTCTCGGTTGCGTTGTAGCGGCTCACGCCCTCGCGCACGATAGCCAGGGCATCTTCGGCGGCGTCCACTTCCTCGCGGGCACGGGCGCGGGCGTTCAGCGAGGTCTCGAATTCCTGGCGGGAGATTACCTGCCTGCTATACAGCACGCTGTCGCGGCGGAAGGTGGTTTCCTTTTCGTTGAGTCCTATAGAGGCCACGCTCAGGCGGTTCTGTGCCGAACTTAGCTGCGAAGCTTCGGGCACAACCTTGATTCGGGCTATTATGTCGCCGATGCGCACCTGGTCGCCGGGCTCGACGGCGATTTCCGCGATTATGCCGGATATCTGGGGCTTGATCTGAATTTCGTCGCGAGGCTCGATGGTGCCGGTGAGCACAGTGGTGCGCTCTATGGTGTCGAAAGCGGGAACAACGCTCTCGTATCTGTCGTGGCGCGGACGGGAATTTTGCCAAAGGAAGAAGAAAGTGCCCGCCGCGAGCAGCGCCAGCAGAATCCACAGGGAAGTGCGGAAGAATTTTTTCATTTTTCTCGGATAGCTTCTATAGGTTTTATTTTCATAGCTTTTACTGCTGGAAGAGTGCCGGCGGCACTTCCCAGCACAAGGAACATGAACACGATGGTCATGGCCACGCCGAAACTGAGCTGGAATCCTGCCGGCGGCAGCATGGGCTTGGCGGTGGCGTGTTCCACCGCGGCAAGAATGGCCGCCGCGAAACACACGCCGGCGGTACCCGCCACAAGAGTGAGCACGACGCTCTCGCTGAGCACCTGCATGGTTATGTCGGCCGGGCGTGCTCCCAAAGCGCGGCGGACGCCGAATTCATGGGTGCGTTCGCGCACGATAATCCACATTATGTTGCCCACGCCTATCACTCCGGCCATCAGCGAGCTGCCGCCGATGAAAAGGGCAACCAGCGATATGCCCATGAAAAGCTTGTTCACCATGTCGAACATATCGCTCACGTCCATGAAGTCATATGCGTTCTCGTCGTCGGGGGATATCACATGGGTCGACGACAGTACCCTGCGGATGGCCTCCTTGTTGTCGGAAGGCTTATGGCCTCTAGGTGCCGTGTACAGGAAGAAGAATACGTTGTTGCCCTGATTGAAGGCGCGGCGCAGAGTGCTTGCCGGCATCAGTATGCTCTCGTCGAGGCGGCCGCCGATGCTCACTTCTCCGAGCTGGCCGGCACGTCCGATTATCAGGAAACGGATTCCGCTGATGGTTACCGAGCGCCCCACGGGGTCTTCGTCGGGGAACAGCTCGTTGGCGAGGTTGTTGCCTATGAGGCACACTTTGCGCGAGCCGGCCACGTCGGAGTCGTTGAGCAGACGTCCGCCGTAGAGCACAGGCGAGGTTATGAGATTGTACTCGGCCTCGACTCCTATTATGCGCACATTCTTGCTGTATTGGCCATTGATGGCGCGGGCATTGGCGAAGCCGAGTTCGGTGGAATATTCTATAGCAGGGGCGGTGCGGCGGATGGCGGCGATGTCGGCCACGTTCATGTTCCATGAGCTGCCTTTGTTGAAGCCCCGGTAGGAAATGCTGCGCGTGCCGGGCGATACGCCTCCCATGTTTGTGGCCAGGCCTGCGAACTGGCGGCTGACTATGCCTTCGAATCCCCGCGAGGCACCCCAGAGCAGTGCCAGCATGGCCGTGCCCCAGAAAATGCCGAAGGCGGTGAGGAAGGTGCGCGTTTTGTTGCGGCCGAGGGTGGCGGCTATCTCGCGCCAGTTTTCAAGGTCGAAGAATGTGACTTTCATGGCTCATTCGTCGCGGAGTGCCTCCACTGGTTTTACTTTTATGGCCTTGAGGGCCGGGAAAAGCCCTGCCAGTGCGCCGGCGACAATAAGCGCCACGGTTACCTGCATGGCCAGACTGATATCCACGGTGGGATTGTTTATCACATTTTTGTCGCCGATGTTGGCATCAGCTAACTGAAGGATTATCATGCCTGAAAACACCCCTATATAGCCGAACAGAGCGGTGATGGCCACGCTTTCGCACAGAACCTGCACCAGAATCGAGCGAGGGCGCGCGCCAATGGCACGGCGGATGCCTATCTCGTGAGTGCGCTCGCGCACCGACACGAACATTATATTGCTCACGCCCACTATGCCAGTGAGCAGTGTGAGCAGTCCCAGCACCCATACGGCCAGCACGAGATAGTTGTTCACCTCCTTGTTGGTGAGATATGACTTGAATGAATTCCACATCCACAAGGCATTGCTGTCGTCGGGGTCGAAGTTGTGGCGGGCGGCCATGGTGCGGCGCAGACTCTGCTCGGCGGCATCGGCCTGTTCCTCGGTGGCCACATTGTCGGCCAGCTCTAACTGCAGCTGATACACGAAGTCGTCGCCGCCGGTTATGGATGCATATGTGGAGTACGGTACATAGGACGTGTTGCGCCAGTTGTGGCTGAATATTCCGGTAACCGTCCACGCCAAACCCATTGCCGACACTTTTTTGCCCAGGGCATTGTCTTCGCTGCCGAACAGAAGGCGTGCTGTGCGTGCCGAAATCACTATCGAGCGGCGGCGCAGCTCCATGTCGAGGTCGTTGATGAAGTGACCGCTCTGCATGTCGATTCCCTCATACTCGATGGCCGCCGGATATACAGCCATGAAGCCGCCGGATACAAAGTCGGCCGGGCCGTGTATTTTTGCGGTGTCGTTTGTGGCGAAAGCGCTGCCGGAGGCTATGAGGCCATGGCTGTTTTCCACCACCGGCTGCAGGTCGGAGTTGCGCTGGCGTATGTAGCGGCCATCGGAGTATCCCCTCCAGGGTCTGGAAGTGATACCGTTCCACACGTTGATTTTGCCCATGCTTTCGGATGTCTGGTTTGCCTCGAAGGCGTTCACAAGGCCTTTTGCCATGCCGAGCAGAAGAATGAGCATGAACACGCCCCAGCTCACCGAGATTCCGGTGAGGATGGTGCGCAGCCGGTTGCTGCGCATGGTCTGGCCGATTTCGCGAAAGAGGTCAAGCATCGGAGTCGACAATTCTGCCGTCCACAATCCGCACGATGCGGTGTGTGGCGGCGCCAACGGCGGGGTCGTGGGTAACAATCACGGTGGTCATGCCCTCGGCATTCAGCTGCCGGAATACCTCCATCACCTCTTTGGAGGTGGATGAGTCCAGGGCGCCGGTGGGCTCGTCGGCCAGTATGATTGCAGGATTTGTCACCAGCGCGCGGGCTATGGCCACACGCTGTTTCTGGCCTCCGGACAGCTCGCCGGGCAGATGGTGCGCCCGGTCGGCAAGGCCGAGGCGTTCGAGTTGCTCCATGGCCAAGGCATTGCGCCGTTTGCGCCCTATACCCTGGTAGAACAGCGGCAGAGCCACATTCTCGAGGGCGTTCTTGTAGCCTATGAGATTGAACGACTGGAAAACGAAACCTATCTTGCGGTTGCGCAGGTCGGCGGCGCGGTTCTCGCCCAGGTCGCGGATGAGGATGCCGTCGAGAATATATTCCCCCGTATCGTAGCTGTCGAGGATGCCGAGGATATTCAGCAGTGTGCTCTTTCCGGAGCCGGAAGCGCCCATGATGGCCACCAGCTCGCCGCGGGCGATATCAAGGTTGATATCCTTGAGCACGTGCAGGGGCACCGCCCCGGGGTAGGTTTTATTTACGTCTTTAAGATGTATCATAGCAAGTACGCTCCGATAGGAAGCCTCGCTATAAAAGACGCAATTGTCTGCCGAAAATTACATTCCGGCGAAAAAAACTTATAATCGCGCTTATGCTGAATATTTATTGGTGAGATGTTGGATAACCAGGTGGATAACGGGAGCATGTTTTATCCGATAAAACACGCGTGCGAATGTCTGATACCCGTCGGTTCCGACAATTATATCCTTTGACTCTATCCCCTGACTCTATCCCCATTTCAGTCAATTTAGGGATATTGCGTTGATATAAATTTTCAAAAAGATTCCATCTGTATTGCTCGGATGCCATTGCGGAATGATGTGTTTCCAATGGATCGGTCGAGCATATGAACGAGAATACAGCATTGGGAAATATTGAGAACTGATCAATCAGCCATTGGCACATTTTAAAGAACGCGCTTAAGTTGAGCGGCAGGTCTATATGTAATTTGTCGATTGAAATATCAGCAATATCCAGTTCTACAAATTCCTGTGGTATCTGGAATGTACCCGTTTTGTCATTATCATCATAAAAACTGAGGACAATCACCAAATGATTGCCCTCATTATCGGGAATGATAGTTTCTATGGATTCCATTAACCGTTGGTAAGCTTACGGTATTTGTCGCATATTTTCTTCATGCGTTCTTTCTTTTGGCGTTGCGCTCTTTCTATGAAAGCGACCAATTCCCTGGATGGTTTGGGGATTCTGATAGTGTTTGTCGTCTCCATAATTATTAGTGTTTTGGTTACAAAATTACGAATTTTTTCTTCTGCAGCAAACTTTTATTGTGTAACGCCGCAACCAATAATATGTTTGGTTGCCAGATGTGCGTGTCATATAATGTTCCGGCTTATAAAATAAGCAAATAATGGCTGTTTTTATCTAAAGATTGTACGTATCCGGCAATAAAATGGATAGACTTTAAAAATGCTTTTTAGCTAACCGTAGGGTTAAATATTCTAAAAAGAATTTGTTAAACCTTGCATGTCGGCGGATTTACAGCTACCTTTGGCGAATTAACCAAGCATTCTTACTGAGAAATCACAATTATTCATCATCTATCAACCAAAAAATCAGTAACATGAAACTTTCTTTACGCTCTTTTGCTCTGGGCGCGGCAATGACTGCTCTCGGCGCGATGAACGCGCAGGAGCCTGTCGTTACTCAGAAGTGGTTTACCCAGGAAGGCCTCCCCGCCGAAGGTAACTCCACAAACTATCGTAACGGAAATGGTGTGAATGGCAAAATTTATATTGCCAACGCTGCCGAAATTATCGAAATCGACGGTTCCGCTCCCGCCGGATCGCAGAGCAAAGTGGTCTATACCCACACATCGGCTCTCAACCGCGGCTTCACAATGGACGACGCCGGCAACATCGCTATCCAGCCCACATGGCCTACTTCGGCTAACAACTGGACCAACTGGCTGCTTATTTCCAACGACTTCCAGACAGTAAAACCTGTTACAGTCTCGGCTCCCACAAACTCCATATACGCCGGTGGACGTACCGACATTGTAGGCCGCGCCTCCGGCGACTTCTTCGGTGAAGGCGGTATCTTCTACCTCACTGCGCAGAAACAGACCTTCCCCGTACCCATGATGTTCATGGAAGGTGAGTTCACAGAACTCGAATATGGTGCCGATGTCGACATGGGCGCAGCCAACAACATGGCTATCGCACAGCCCTCAATGCCTTTTGCCGACATGGACGACAGCAACTACCACACTGCGTTCTACTACACTCCTGCCAACGGCGGTGTTATAAAATATCTCGATGAGAACGGTGAAATAGCTGAATTCCCCGCCATCGCCGAAGAAGAACTCCCCGCAGGATGGTCCAACGTAGGTCCGGCCAATCAGAACGGTATGGACGTGTTCACTCTCGGCGAACACACCTATGCTGTACGTGCCCGCTCCTACAAGGCATGGCAGTCCAACTTCATCATCAGCGATGAGAACGGCCACGTTATTTTCTCCACAAATTATGCTCCCGAGCTCGGTGGCGACCCCGAGAACGCAGGCAAGAGCGGCAACGGCTGCAACCTTATCGCCCGCAAGGTCAGCGATACCAAGGTTGAGCTCTACCAAATTTATATTTCCGGTTATGCAGGCCAGAGCTTCGTGGCAATGTACGAAATCACTCTTCCCGGAGAAGAACCCGCAAAATCGCTCTACATCGCAGGTGGCGTTAACGGCTGGGATCCCGCAAATCCGCTGGAATTCACCCTCGGCGAAGACGGCAAGTACACCTACGAACTCGCACAGACCGGCACCGACGGCTTCAAGATTTCTACCGCAAAGGGTACATGGGACGAATTCAACGCCGGTGTTCTCGGCGTGAATGAAGACGCTTGCCTCCCCGGCAACACCTACACCCTTGTCCCCGGCAAGGACAAGAACATCAATGTTCCCACCGGCAACTACACTCTTACTGTCGACCTCGAAGCCCTCACCCTCGACATCCAGGGCGAAGCAACATTCACCGCTCCCGACCTCTACCTCCTGGGCGACTTCAACGAATGGACCGCTTCCGACGCATACAAGATGACTTCCAATGGCGAGGTTAACGAAGACGGCAATGTTATCTACACCTACTCCGCATCCGCTATCAGCGGCGCTTACAAGATCGGCAGTGCCGACTGGAGCGTAAGCCTCGGTGCTGCCGACGCCAACGGCGCAGGCACATTCGAACTCCAGCGCAGTGGCATGGACAACAACCTCAAAGCCGACCTCATCAATGCCACCTTCACCCTCACCTATCCCAAGGATATCACCAAAGCTCCTGTTCTTGTGGTTAACGGTTTCCGCAAAGGCGTGCGCAAAGCTTTCGCTTACGAAGTGAAGGGCGCAGTCGTTGAGAACGACAACTACAAAGTTACCTTCAAAGCTACCGAAGCCGCAGACGAAGGCGACGTTGTCCTCAAGGACGCCGAAGGCCAGACCGTAGCCAACTTCCCCATCAGTAATGTTGTGAAGGGCGACAACGAGGTCACTTTCAGCATCTCCGACCTCGAAGACGGCAAGTACACCTGGCTTGTACGACTCATCTCTGACCGCGAAAACGAAACAGCAGGCATCATTTACGAGGCTCCCGCCGAATGGCAGAACAGCCTCAACATTACCGGCGGCGTAGTATTCATGCGCGATGCCGAATATGACTCCTATGGCTATATGGTAGTAGGTCATGGCATGGCACGCGGCTTCGCAGTCTTCGACCCCGAAGGCAAACTCGTGGGCGACAAGCTCTACCACCAGAATTTCGCAGGCTTCACCGCTTCCAACGGCTCCTCCACAACCCGTGGCGACGCCCTCCGCAACTACGCTGTATTCGCCGACTGGTCCGACCACGGCTCCGGCTACTGGCGTATCGACCCCCTCAACCCCGAAACCGAACCCGTGAACATGCTCATGGTTGAAGGCGCAACACAGGCCGGCGACGGCACCGTGACCTACAACGGCGTGGAAACCGGTTCCGGCTCCTGCGTGGTAGCATTCGGCGGCAAGGGCGAAGACACCAAGATGTTCGCCTACGACGAAGACATCTACGAAAACACCGTGGTTCGCTACGACCTCGGCACCGCCGACATGATCACCGCCGCTCCCACTTTCGTATTCGAATCGAAAGGTCAGTTCGCAAGCCAGAACGTTGAAGTTGAAGCTCTCGACAACGGATACTTCTATGTTAGCCAGGGCCGTGCCGACGCCAACGACGGCAACGTTCCCGCTCTGATGCTCTTCGATCCCGAAGGCAACAAAGTATGGACAAGCGCCAACCTCGACCTGATCCCCAACACCAACGCCGGCTTCGCCATCACCCCCGACGGCACCATGGCAGCTTTCGGCCGCTACAACTCGATGGATATCCACGTGTTCGCAGTTTCCTACGATGAGTACATGGAACCCACATTCACCGAACTCTACACCTTCCCCACTCCCGAATCCAACACCGGCCGCACCCGCTGGTGCCAGATGACCTTCGACGCCGGCAACAACCTCCATGTGTTCGACCGTCGTAACGGTGGTTACAAGGTTTACGAACTTCCCTACAGCGGCATTGCAACTACTCCCGCCAAGGCCGAGTTCGCAATCACCAAGAGCAGCGGCATCGAAAACGTAGACGTTGAAAACTCCGAAGCCCCCGTACAGTACTTCAACCTCCAGGGCGTAGCTGTCGAAGCCGACAACCTCACCCCCGGTATCTATGTTCGCCGTCAGGGCAACAAGGCCACCAAAGTGGTTGTGAAGTAATACTGAGCCCCATACATTCTCTGGAAGACGCCTGCCGGCATTCGGCAGGCGTCTTTTTGCGTCTGTGGGCACGAAGTAATCCAATACGACAGTCAGGCTTAAAAGCATCGGAGATGCTTCACCTGCAGAAGCCCCACCTTTACGTAGCGTAGCGTAGTTAGGTGGGGTGTAGTGTGGTGTTTTATATGGAAATAGGTCGTAGACCTTGCACATTCGCGTTAGTGTAAGGTCTCCGACCTAATCGAGTGATTATGCGCTTTTTCCCCCCCCCACCTAACTTCGCTACGCTACGTAAAGGTGGGGTTTCTACAGGTTGAGTGTCTCCGACACTCTTTTGCGTCTCGCGGGCTGTTATATGCGTCTCCGACACTCCCAGCAGGCGGGAATCAACGTAGGATGTAATCCAATACGACTGTCAGGTAGAAAAGCATCGAAGATGCTTCACCTGAGGAAGCCCCACCTTTACGAAGCGGAGCGAAGTTAGGTGGGGTTAAAGTGGTGGAATGCAATGGGATAGGTCGGAGACCTTGCACTTTCGCTGCTGTGTAAGGTCTCCGACCTAATCGAGTGATTATGCGCTTTTTCACCCCACCTAACTCCGCTGCGCTTCGTAAAGGCGGGGTTTCAACAGGTTGAGTGTCTCCGACACTCTTTTGCGGCTCGCGGGCTGTTATATGCGTCTCCGACACTCCCAGCAGGCGGGAATCAACGTAGGATGTAATCCAATACGACAGTCAGGTAGAAAAGCATCGAAGATGCTTCACCTGAGGAAGCCCCGCCTTTGCGCAGCGGAGCGAAGTTAGGTGGGGTATGTGATGGTGTTTTATGTGGAAATAGGTCGTAGACCTTGCACATTCGCGTTAGTGTAAGGTCTCCGACCTAATCATGTGAATGTGCGCGTGTACACCCCACCTAATTACGCTACGCTTCGTAAAGGTGGGGTTTCAACAGGTTGAGTGTCTCCGACACTCTTTTTGCGTGTTGGGTGTTGCAGTCTATGTCTGTAGGGTGTTTCTGAGAGTCGGCAGGATATGTGTCTTCGACACTCTTTTTCGATGGAGAATCGTCTCGGCCTATGGCAGGAGCTTATCCTTTGAGCCGAAGGATAAGAATTTCCGACACTCTTTTTCGGTGGATTTGTCGTAGTACGATAAACAGACCCTTGCCGGCGTGTATTCATAAATTATTGTTAAAGATTTTGCTGCGCCGGGTGTGTTTGCTATCTTTGATTCACTATGGAACATCCCGAAAACGACCAGAAATACACAGGCCTTACGGTGAACAGCGGCGTGGCACAGCCGCCCAGCGTGAATCCTTATGCCAACAAGCGCCCGCGTCGGCGTCCGCTGCCTCCGGCGTCGGAACTGGTGGAGGGAATCCTCAAAGGCGAGCTTAACGCCCTCAGCCGCGCGGTGACACTTGTGGAGAGCATCGCCCCCGACCATTATGCCATCGCGCAGGAGGTGATAGAGAAATGTCTGCCTCACTCGGGCCATTCGCGCCGTATCGGCATAACAGGTGTGCCCGGAGCAGGTAAAAGCACGAGCATCGATGTGTTCGGCCTGCATGTGCTGCGCAAGGGCGGCAAGCTGGCGGTATTGGCTATCGACCCCTCCAGCGAGCGCACCAAAGGCAGCATTCTGGGCGACAAGACACGCATGGAGAAGCTTTCGGTGCAGCCGGGAGCCTTTATCCGCCCCAGCCCGTCGGCAGGCTCTCTTGGCGGCGTGGCGCGCAAGACGCGCGAAACCATAGTGCTATGTGAAGCCGCCGGATACGACAACATATTTGTGGAAACCGTAGGCGTGGGCCAGAGCGAGACCGCCGTGCACTCGATGGTGGACTTCTTCTTGCTTATCCAGATTGCCGGTGCCGGCGATGAGCTGCAGGGCATCAAGCGCGGCATAATGGAGATGGCCGACGGAATAGTGATCAACAAAGCCGATGGCGACAACATAGGCCCGGCGCAGCTGGCACAGGCGCAGTATCGCTCGGCGCTGCATCTGTTTCCGCCGACAGCTTCCGGCTGGCAGCCCGAGGTGCTCACCTATTCGGGTTATTATGAGTTGGGCATAGGGGAAGTGTGGGACATGATCGACCGGTACTTCGCCTTTGTGGATGCCAACGGATACTTCCACCGCCGCCGCAGCGAGCAGGCCCGCTACTGGATGTACGAGACCATCGACGAGCAGTTGCGCAACAACTTCTACAACAATCCCGAGATATCCGCGGCTCTCGGCGCCGCCGAAGCCGATGTGCTGGCCAACCGCCGCTCGAGTTTCGCCGCGGCAACCGACGTGCTCGCCCGCTACTGGAAATTGCGTCAGTGAGCACCAATATATTACAGATACTGAATATGAATATGAGAATATCTTCCACGATAATGCGGCTGGTGGCATGCCTGGCGATAATGGCCGCATCCTTCGCAGCCCAGGCCCGAACACCCGGAAGCAATGTGGGTGTGACTTTCGACCGCACCGAAGCCGACTTCGGCACAGTGACCGCGGCCGCCGGCACGGTACACATGAAGTTTACCATGACCAACAACGGCAGCGGAGCCGTGGCCATACTTTCGGCGCGGGCTTCCTGCGGATGTACCGAACCGTCGTTTCCCCGCAAGCCGGTGGCGCCTGGCGAGGAGGCTGTGGTGAACGTGGGTTTCAACACCACCGGCCAGCGTGGCGAAATCGACAAGGAAGTGACCCTGCGCCTGCGGGCCGCGAACGGCCGCTCCGAGAAAGTTCAGCTCCGGATAAGAGGGGTTGTTGTGCCGGAATAGACATGGAAACCGTATAAAAACCAGCGTAGCGACTACCTCACGGTGTCGCTACGCTGGATAATAAACCAATCATTATCACATTTCTTGCAATGGAAAAAGTAATCTTGCTATGTACTATTAGAACACGGTTCGGATGCAATGGTTCACCGGCAGGAAGAAATTTTGCGGCAGATTTTGTAAGAAAAAGCGCAAGGTGCAGATATACAGTGCGATGATTGGTCGAGCTGTTATTTTATTTAACATTTATTATTCCCGACGGGAAAGAATGATGCCCGGCTCCGGCGTTATCTTTGCATAGGAAACAAAACAACACACATCATATGAGCCCTAAAAAAGAAACAAGCAAGAAGGCTGCCGCCAAGGCCGCCGACCCCCAGGCCGCACGACGCGACGCCCTGGCCCAGGCCATGGGACAGATCGAGAAAGCATTCGGACGTGGTGCCATAATGAAACTCGGCGATGAAGTGGTCGACGACGTGGAAGTGATTCCAACCGGCTCCATCGCTCTGAACCACGCGCTCGGAGTGGGTGGCTATCCCCGTGGACGAATCATCGAAATCTACGGTCCCGAATCCAGCGGCAAGACAACTCTTGCCATCCATGCCATAGCGGAGGCACAGAAAGCCGGTGGCATAGCTGCCATTATCGACGCCGAGCATGCCTTCGACCGCTTTTATGCCCAAAGCCTCGGTGTGGACATAAACAATCTGCTCATATCCCAGCCCGACAACGGAGAGCAGGCGCTCGAGATTGCCGAACAGCTTATCCGTTCCTCTGCAATCGACATTCTGGTGGTCGACTCCGTGGCTGCGCTTACTCCCAAGAGCGAAATCGAAGGCGAGATGGGCGACCGCAACATGGGCCTGCAGGCACGCCTTATGTCGCAGGCCATGCGCAAGCTCACGGGCGCGATATCGCGAACAAACACCACATGTATATTCATCAACCAGCTGCGCGAGAAAATAGGCTCTATGTTCGGTCCGATGGAGACCACAACCGGTGGCAACGCACTTAAATTCTATGCCTCGGTGCGAATCGACATCCGCAGCCGCACAATGATCAAGGACGGCGATGACGTTCTGGGACGCCGCACCTATGTGAAGGTGACAAAGAACAAGGTGGCACCTCCCTTCAAGCGCGCCGAGTTCGACATCATGTTCGGCGAGGGCATCTCGCAGAGCGGCGAGATAATCGACCTTGGCGTGGCCTATGATATCATAAAGAAGTCCGGCTCATGGTTCAGCTACGAAGGCACCAAGCTCGGCCAGGGACGCGATGCCGCCAAGGCCACCATTGCCGACAATCCCGAACTCGCCGCGGAAATCGGCGCCAAGATTGCCACCGCACTGCGTGGCGACAGCTCCGCCGGACAGCCTGCGCCGAAAGTGGCCGACGATGCCGCTCCCGCAGCCGGCGTCGATATGGCCGCCGACGAGTTCGACGACGATCTGCCAGACGATTTCTCCATCGAGGAAGACCTTTGATTCCACCGGCCGGTGCCGGAGGCAATCTGTTTGCGAGGCTGTGCCGTAAAATTTACGGCACGGCCTCGCAGGTTATTGCAGCCGGCGGTTTGTCAGTGGGCGTCGAGCCAGTTTGTGGCGATGCCTGACGAAACTTCCATCGGCACTTTGCCGTGGTAGGCATTCTCCATTGTTGTGATCACCATTTCCTGAAGTTCGGCGCTTTCTTCTGGCACGACATTGAAGATGAGTTCGTCGTGAATCTGGAGAATCATCCGCGAACGCATGTTGCGACGGCGTATCTCGTTGTGGATGCGCACCATGGCCAGTTTGATGATGTCGGCGGCCGAACCTTGCAGAGGGGCGTTTATGGCATTGCGCTCGGCATAGGAGCGTACGGTGTTGCTGCGCGAGTTGATGTCGGGCAGATAGCGTCGGCGTCCCATCACGGTTGTCACGAAGCCGTCGGTGCGTGCGCGGGCTATGGCCTCCTCCATATATCGTGCAACACCTGGATAGGTGGCCATATAGCCTTCGATGAGTTCTTTCGCTTCGCTTCGTGGAATGCTGAGCCGTTCGGAAAGTCCGAAAGCCGAAATGCCGTAGATGATTCCGAAATTGGCGGTCTTGGCATTGCGGCGCTGGGTGTCGGAAACCTGCTCGAGGTCGATGTGGTATATTTTGGCGGCAGTTGCGCGGTGTATGTCGGCGCCGCTGAGAAATGCGTCGACCATTGCACTGTCGCCGCTGAGGTCGGCCATCAGGCGCAGCTCGATCTGTGAGTAGTCGGCGGAAAGAAGCAGACATCCGGGTTCGGCCACAAAAGCCCTGCGGATATCGCGCCCGTCGGCAGTGCGTATGGGAATATTCTGCAGATTGGGATTTGTGCTCGACAGGCGTCCGGTGGCGGTAACGGTCTGGCGGTAGGTGGTGTGCAGCCTGCCGGTGGAGGGGTTGATGAGTTTTGGAAGAGCCTCCACATAGGTTGTGAGCAGCTTGCGCAGTCCTCGGATGTCGAGAATCAGCCGCACCAGCGGCACGGTGGATGCGTATTTTTCCAGAACATCCTCGGCGGTGCTCCAGGCCCCCCCCTTTGTCTTGCGGGCTTTGGGGTCGATAGCCATCTCGCCGAACAGAATCTGACCCACCTGCGAAGGCGACGATATGTTGAACGGGCGTCCGGCCATGGCGTATGCCTCCTCCTCGAGCGCCTCAAGACGCTTGCGCAGCTGGCCGGCAAGAGCGGCGAGCTCGGAGGGATTCACTCTGGCGCCTTCCCATTCCATATCGGCCAGGACGGCGACAAGAGGCAGTTCGATGTCCTCGAGAAGTCTCAGCTGTCCTTTTTCGGCTGCCTCGCCGGTGAGCGGCGCTTTGAGACGCAGCAGCGCACGCGCTCTCTGGCAGGCTACGGGTGCGGCATCGGCCGCAGCTGTTGCGGCGCGCCTGGCTGCGGGGATGTCGTAGAGGCTCATACGGAGGCCAAGGTACTGCATGGCCAGTTCCTCGAGGTCGTGGCGCGCTTCGGGGGAGCATACATAATGTGCCACGGAGGTGTCGAACCAGCGGGCGCCGCTGAATTCCACGCCCAGACGGCGCAGCACAATGATGTCGCGCTTTATGTCGTCGCTAACCACAGTCGTGCGCTTGTCGGCGAGCAATTCCTTCAACAAGGCTATGCCATCGGCCTGCAACGGGCCTTCCAGTGCCATGTATGCCGCCACGGGTGCCGGAGTGTCGAACAGATTTCCGGCATTATCCGGTTCGAAAGCCAGCGCTACGCCGATTGCCCGTGCCGTCATTGCCTCCTGGCCGTCGGCAATCAGCGCCATGGCTATGGTCTCGCGGTTGCGGACGGAGTCGGCGAACTCTGCTATGGCAGCGGCGCTGTCGAGTATCGTGGGTGGTATGTCTTCGGCTACGGCGTTGTCAATGGTGTGTATGGAGCCGTTTTTGTCGTCGGCAAGGTCGAATAGCGATTTTTCCGTGCCCGCTATCGCAGGCTTCGCCTCGGGAGTCTCCTGCTCCAGGCGTGCTATAAGGTTGCGGAATTCCAGCTCGTTGTATATGGCTTTGAGCGCGCCGATGTCGGGCTGCTGCCGGTGAAGATTTTCCGGGTCGACACCCACGGGAACGTCGGTACAGATGGTTACAAGCTCCTTGGAAAGCCGTATCTGGTCGGCGTTTGTTTCTATTTTCGACTTGAGCGCACCTTTCAGTTCCGCGGTATTGGCCAGAAGGTTCTCCACGGAGCCGAACTGCGCGATGAGTTTCGCCGCTGTTTTCTCTCCTACGCCCGGACAGCCCGGCACATTGTCGGAAGCATCGCCTTCGAGAGCCAGCAGGTCGATTACCTGGCGCGGGTCGGAAATGCCGTACCGCTCGCACACCTGCTGCGGACCGCGCACCTCGAATCCCTGTCCTTTTATAGCAGGGCGATACTGGAACACGTCCTCGCCGACGAGTTGGCCATAGTCCTTGTCGGGTGTCATCATGTAGGTGGTGAAACCCTCGGCGGTGGCCCGGCGGGCCAGAGTGCCGATAACGTCGTCGGCTTCGTATCCCGGCACCTCCACCACGGGAATCCGGTAGGCTTCCAGAATGCGCTTTATGTATGGGATGGCCAGTGTTATGTCCTCAGGCTGTTTGTCGCGGCCGGCCTTGTATTCGGGATATCTGTCGTGGCGGAATGTGCGGCCGTGTCCGGGGTCGAAGCACACGGCCATGTACCCCGGGTTTTCCTTTCGCAGAACGTCGTCGAGAGTGTTCACGAAGCCGAATATGGCCGAAGTGTTCAGTCCTGTGGATGTTGTTCTGGGCGACCGCATCATGGCGTAGTATGCGCGGTAGATCAGTGCGTATGCGTCGAGGAGGAAGAGTTTTCGTTCGTCGGCCATGTTCAGAGGGTGTCGAGGTTGATTATCTGTCGGAGTATTTCTGTCGCCGCGCTTACCGACGGCACTTTTGCGAACACAAAGCTGCGGCGTCCGTTGCGGTCGCGGATCTGCACACGCGCGGCGTTGTCCTGGAGGTAGTGCAGCATGCGCCCGAACATTGGGCTCTGGTAGTAGGCCTTGTTGTCGTCGCCCACAAAGAATGTGAACATCTGCCCCTGTTTGAGCACCACCTTCTCTATGCCCAGGCGCCGTGCCAGGCGTCGCAGACGCGGCACGCGCAGCAGCTCGCTGGCGGTCGGGGGGATACGGCCGAAGCGGTCGCGAAGGCGCTCCTCGAATTCCTTCAGCTCGCTGTCGCGCTCGATTTTGTCCAGCTCCTTGTACAGGGCGATACGTTCGCCTGGCTGGGCCACATAGTCGGCGGGCAGCAGCAGCTCCAGGTCGGTCTCGATGGCGCAGTCGGCCACGAATTCGCCGGGGTCGCCTTCCTCGGCGCCGCTTTGGGCGGCATCGGCGGCGGCAAGTTCGGGGAATTCTTCGGTGCGCAGTTCGGTGACAGCTTCCTTGAGGATTTTCTGGTATGTCTCATAGCCGAGGTCGGCTATGAATCCGCTCTGTTCGGCGCCAAGGAGGTTGCCGGCACCGCGGATGTCGAGGTCCTGCATGGCGATGTGTATGCCCGAACCCAGGTCGGAGAAACTTTCTATAGCCTGCAGGCGCCTTCGGGCGTCGGGAGTAAGCGGATATCCCGGCGGGATGGTGAGATAGCAGAATGCCTTGCGTGCGCTACGGCCCACGCGGCCTCGCAGCTGGTGCAGTTCGCTGAGGCCGAAGTTGTGGGCGTTGTTGATTATTATGGTGTTGACATTGGGTATGTCGATGCCGCTTTCGACAATGGTGGTCGCAAGCAGGATATCGTAGTCGTGGGCCACGAAATCGGCTATGGATTTCTCGAGTTTCTCCGGTGGCATCTGCCCGTGTGCCACCACTGTGCGGGCATCGGGAACAAGCCTGCGGATCATGGCCTCGAGGTCGTAGAGCCCTTCGATGCGCGGGTTGATGAAGAACACCTGGCCTCCGCGGGCTATCTCGAAGTTCAGGGCCTCGGCCACAAGCTCGTCGGACAGTACGTCGACACTGGTAATAATCGGGTAGCGGTTGGGCGGAGGAGTGGCTATGGTGGAGAGGTCGCGGGCTCCCATGAGCGAGAACTGGAGAGTGCGCGGGATGGGCGTGGCTGTCATCGTAAGGGTGTCGACGTTGGTTTTCAGCTGCTTGAGCTTTTCTTTCACGGCAACGCCGAATTTCTGTTCCTCGTCCACGATAAGCAGCCCCAGGTCCTTGAACTTTACGGTTTTGCCTATGAGCTTGTGGGTGCCTATTATTATGTCGATTTTGCCGGCTTCGAGGTCGGCGACGATGGCTTTGGTGTCCTTGGGGCTGCGTGCGCGCGAAAGATACTCCACACGCACCGGAAAGTCGGCCAGGCGTTTCCTGAATGTGTTGTAGTGCTGGCAAGCCAGCACGGTTGTAGGCACCAGCACGGCCACCTGCTTGCTGTCGGCGGCGGCCTTGAAGGCGGCGCGGATGGCGATTTCCGTTTTGCCGAATCCCACATCGCCGCAGACGAGGCGGTCCATCGGCCTTTCGCTTTCCATGTCGGCTTTTACGGCGGCGGTTGCTGAGAGCTGGTCGGGAGTGTCCTCGTAGATGAACGATGCTTCCAGCTCGTGCTGCATGTAGCCGTCGGGTGAAAAGGCGTGGCCTTTTTCGGTGCGCCGGGCGGCGTACAGCTTTATGAGGTCGCGGGCGATGTCCTTGAGGCGCGTCTTGGTGCGCTCTTTCATTCTGGACCATGCTCCGGAGCCCAGGCGGTATATTTTCGGAGGCACGCCTTCCTTGCCTCTGTATTTGGAGAGCTTGTGCAGGTTGTGGATGGAGACCAGCAGGATGTCGTCGCTTGCATAGACGAGCTTCACCATCTCGCACATCTTACCGTTGTTCTGGGTGCGCAGCAGGCCGCCGAAAGTTCCCACACCGTGGTCGGCGTGTACGATGTAGTCGCCCACCTCGATCTGTCCGAGTTCGCGCAGGCTCAGTGCAAGCTTGCCGGAGCGTGCCCGGTCGCTTCGCAGGGTGTATTTGTGGAAACGGTCGAAAATCTGGTGGTCGGTGAACACGCATGTCTTTGCCTGGTGGTCCACAAAGCCCTCGTGGAGGGTGCCGTCTACGGCGGTGAAGGTTATGTTGTCGCCGCGGTCGGCGAAAATCTCGCGCAGGCGGTCGAACTGGCGTTCGTTTTCCGAGAGGATGCACACCTTGTATCCATCGGCGATGAATCTGGTGAAACTGTCGGCGATAAGGTCGAAGTTCTTGTGGTATATGCCCTGCGGACTCATGCCCATGTCGGCCGCGGGAGCGCCGCCTCTGCTTTTGCCTTCGGCCGCTGCGGCGGTGAAAGTGAGCTGGCGCAGCCCTTCGAATGCATCGGCGAAATCGTCAGGGGCTACCGCCACATCGAGGGCGTCGGCATTGCCTTCGCCGGCCATGAGTGTGAAGCCGGAAATCTTTGTCTCGGCCACGCGTTTCACAGTGGCCAGCAGGTGCGAGGCGTCGCGCACGGCCACGAGCGTGTCGGCGGGGAGTATCTGCGGAAGGGATATGTTGTCGCCGGAGGCGCTCACGTTGGCGGTTATTTCCACACGCGAGTGGCTGTGTTCGGAAAGTTGTGTCTCGACGTTGAACGAGCGTATGCTGTCGATCTCGTCGCCGAAGAAATCCACGCGCACGGGAAGTTCGGCGGAGAAGCCGTAGATGTCCAGAATGGAACCGCGCACGGCATAGTGGCCCGGTTCGTACACATAGTCGGTGCGTGTGAATCCGTGATCCTTTAGCCATGCGCGTACCTCGGCCATGTCGGCGGTGCTGCCGGAAATGAGAGTTAGAGTCGATTCGGCGAGGGTCTCGTGCGAGGCCACACGCTCGGCCAGCGCTTCGGGATATGTTACCAGAAAACGCAGCCGGCCGCTCTGCAGCCGCGCCAGGCTTTCGATGCGGAGAATCTGTGCCGGAGAATCGGGCTGGCCGTATTTTATGTCGCGTTTGAAGCCCGAGGGCATGATTGCCACTTCCTCTTCCGGAAACAGGCGGCAGAGATCGAAGAAGAGGTACCCGGCGTCGTCGGCATCGTCGCCGACCACCACTACGGTGTTTTTCTGCTGCGGTAGCGCTGCGAGCATCACTGCCGCCGAGGAGCCGGCGAGTCCGGCCATGGTGGCGCGGTGGCTGCCGGCCAGGCGTGCGATGGCTTTTCGGCGCGCCGGAGTCTGCAGTCCGGCGCAGAGTTCGGCTATGGTCATGGACGGAGTATGCTGCGGTAGCGGTCGCCGTCGTTGATTATTTCGCCGGCGAGTATCACGGTGCTGTCGCCGGACAGTGTGCGGCGCACGTTGTCGCCTTCGGAGAAGTAGCGTTTGCCGAGTTCGGCTTCCAGAATTTCAGTTATTTCCTCTGTGTTTATGTCGAGGTCGTGCTCCAGGTCGTGGTGCAGCAGGGCGCCAAGGGCATCGAAGGCGGCGGCCACGCTGTCGTTCATGTAGCCTTCGCTTTCGGCGGCTTTGCGGAAGATTGCCAGATTCTTCTCGAAATAGCGGTCGTAGTTGAATCGCGACGGGTCGATGAAGGCTTTGAACTGCGCGACCACAGCGCTGTCGGCCAGTACGGCGTCGACCGGAGGAGTGGTCGGGTTGGCGGCATAGTGGCGGTTTGCGAAGTCAAAGGCCCACCAGTCGGACAGTATATTGTAGAGCAGGCGGTTGGTGGTCTTCTCCTCTATGGCGATGTCGGGGGTGATGCCGCCACCGTCGCGTACGGTTCGTCCTGCGGCGGTGCTGTATGCCGTGGTGAGGCTGTCGGGGGTGCGTTTGGGGCTGCCGTCGTCGTTGCGTTCGCTGTAGTTGAGAGCCTGGATGAGGCGTCCCGAAGGAATGTAGTAGCGGGCGGTGGTGAGTTTCATGATGTCGCCGTAGGGCAGGGGGCGCGTGCTCTGCACAAGGCCTTTGCCGTAGGTGCGCGAGCCAACGACCACACCGCGGTCGAGATCCTGCATTGCGCCGGCGAGGATTTCTGAAGACGAGGCTGTCTGGCCGTTGACAAGGAGCACAAGAGGCAGCTCCGGGGCGATGGGGTTCACGGTTGTCTTGTAGATGCGTTCCTCGGCTTCCCGTCCGCGGGTGCGCAGAATTTCCGTTCCGCGTGGCACGAACAGCGATGCTATCTGCACGGCATCCTCGAGCAGGCCGCCGCCGTTGTTGCGCATGTCGATTATCAGCCCTTTGAGTCCGGGGTGGGCGAGCAGTTTTGTCAAGGCGCTCTTTACATCGCGGGCTGCGCTTTCGCTGAAGGTTGTAAGGCAGATGTAGCCGGTGCTGTCGGGGAGCATGCCGTAGTAGGGCACGGGTTCGGTGACAATCGCCCGGCGAGTGATTTCAAAAGTGAGCAGTGAATCGGGGCCTATCCAGGGGCGTGCAACGTCGATGCGCACATTGGTGCCCGCCTGTCCGCGCAGACGCTTCGACACATCGCCGATATCGGTGGTGGGGCGCACTGTATCGCCGTCGACGGCCACAATCACGTCGCCGCGGCGCAGGCCGCCGGTGCGCGCCGGAGAGTTCCAGTAGGGGTCCGCTATAATCACGTTGTCGCCACGCTTGGATATTATCGAGCCGATGCCGGCATAGGAGCCTGCCGAGAGTGCCAGAATCTCGTCCTGGTTTCCCGAAGGATAGTACTCGGTGTAGGGGTCGAGCTGGTACAGCATCATGCCGATTGCGTTGTCCATGAGTTCTTCGGCGTCGATTGTGTCCACATAGCCGGTCTGCAGCTCGCGTACCACTGAGTTGAAGGTGTTGAGCTTGCGGAAGAACGTGTCCTTGGAATCGGAATTGCCGGCACGCATGCCGGCGAAAGCCGACGCTGCAAGCAGTGCGGCCAGGATTATTGCGGTTTTCTTCATCTATTGCATAACATCGCCGCGTGTGCGGCGGTTCAGTTCAAAAATTATAGCCCAGGCTTATGGTAACGTTGTTGAAACGGCCTTTTATCGCCGAACCCTGCACCATGTCGGTGATGCCGGCGGCGCCGCTGATTTCCGCGGTCCAGTTACCGTAGTCCACGCCGGCGCCGAATTCCCAGCCTACGTTCACGCGGTTGAAGGTGCCGTCGCTGCCGTAGGCGTTCTCGCTGGCGCTTTCATTACCGACTTCCAGCCGGGAACGTCCTATGAGGCCGACTTCGAGCTGCGGGCCGGTGAACGCTCTTACGCTCACCTTCTCGAAGTCGAACCGGTAGCCCAGGCGGAAAGGCACACGCACGCCGAAGCGGCGCAAAGAGCCGTGGCCGGTGTCCGGTGCTGAAGATTCATCGCTGATTGTGATGTCGTAACCCATGCTGTTGTAGAACAGAAGCAGTCCGGGCTCGAAATACATGTTTTTCCATACCGGTATGTTGTACACGGCACCTGCGGTGAATCCCGCACCCGCGTTGAGGACACCGAGTTTGATGCGGCCGAAATCGAAGTCGGTGGATGTGGCGATATCCAGTCCCAGACGCACGCCGAGGCGGGCGCCGCGATCGGGATTGTCGAAAATATCCTGTGCGGAAGCGGCAATGCAAAGGCACAGGAGCATGAGTGATGTGGCGATTCTTTTCATGATGAGATATATAGAGAGATTGGTAGACTGCGAATATAAGCAATTTATTCCGAAAAACCCGCGGTTGTTTCAAACAAGTTCGCCCAGAAGGGTTGCCGCGGTGGCGTCGACAACGCGAACCTTCACCAGCGAGCCCACACGGGCATCGCCGCGGGCGAACACCACGGCCTTGTTCTGGCTGCTGCGCCCTACCATCTGTGCGGTGCTCCGTTTGGCCACGCCCTCCACAAGTACTTCCACAATGCTGCCTATGTCGCGGCGGTTCGACTCAAGCGACAGTTCGCCCTGCAGGGCTATCATGCGGTTGAGGCGTTCTATTTTCACATCCTCTGGAACATTGTCCGGCATGGTGCGGCTGGCGAGGGTGCCGGGACGTTCGCTGTAGCGGAACATGAACGACGAATCGAACCCGACCTCGCGCATCAGGCTGAGGGTCTGCTCGAAGTCTTCCTCGGATTCGTTGTGGAAGCCGGTGAACATGTCGGTGGTTATGCCGCAGTCGGGCATGGCAGCGCGGATTGCCGCGATGCGTCCCAGATACCATGCGCGGGTGTATTTTCGGTTCATGGCCTTGAGCACACTGTCGCTGCCGCTCTGCACCGGCAGGTGGATGTGCCTGCATATGTTGGGGCGCGAGGCCATGGCGGCTATTATTTCGTCGGACATGTCCTTGGGGTGTGAGGTGGTGAAGCGCACGCGCATGTCGGGGGCGGCGTCGGCCACGGCTATGAGAAGGTCGGCGAAACCGGTGCCGCTCTCGGCATCGTTGTAGCTGTTGACATTCTGTCCCAGCAGAGTAACCTCGCGGTAGCCTTTGGCGCGGAGATCGGCAACCTCGGCAAGCACGCTGGCCAGGGGGCGCGACCGTTCGCGGCCGCGGGTATAGGGCACGATGCAGTATGAGCAGAAATTGTCGCAGCCGCGCATGATGCTCACAAAGCCGGAGATTTTCTGTCCGGGAATGCGGGCGGGAATCACCTCGCGGTAGGTCTCTGTGGTGCTCAGTTCCACGTTCACCGCCGGAAGCCCTTGCTCTGCCGCTGCCAGCAGCGAAGGCAGGTCGAGATATGCGTCGGGCCCGACCACAAAATCCACACCGTAGTCGGCCACCAGCTTCTGCCCCAGGCGTTCTGCCATGCATCCGGCCACGCCGATGAGCATGCGCCTGCCGCCAGCCGCCAGTCTTTTGCGCCGTTCGGCGGCAAGGGCGCGCAGCCGTGCGCCGACACGTTGCTCGGCGTTGTCGCGGATCGAGCAGGTGTTGAGCATAACGGCATCCGCATCGGCGACATCATCGGCCATGTCGTAGCCGGCAAGTGCGGCCACAGAGGCTATGACCTCGCTGTCGGCAACGTTCATCTGGCAGCCGTATGTCTCCACGTAGAGCCTGCGGCGGCCGCCATCTATTTTATCCATTGAAATTTGTACCATTGGGGTGGATTGACTATTTTTGCGCAAAAATACGAATAAGTCCAGAGCAAAGCCAAATTTATTTGAGCTTCGCCGGACGGGAGTATTTAAGGACTTAAGTCAAAAAACAGAAAGAAGTGGACAGTAATCTCATAGCCGCCATAGCCGTGGCCGTTGTCCTTTTGCTGCGCTTTGTCTTCGGAGGCAAGAAGAAAGCTTCCGCGGATGCTGGCGCGCGGAAGCGTCCGCAGCGGCAGCCGCTCAGGCCGGCACATTCCGGCGACTGGATTGAGAGTACATCTTTAGATGAGGTTCCCGCGGAGTCCGGAGCAATGCCCTCGCAGTTCGATCCGGCGCTCGAAGGCGCTCCTGCAATCCGCCAGAGTCCTCCCCGACCACCTATCCAGGCGCAGCAGCGGCAGAGAACCGCCTTGCGCCGTCCGTCCGACATGCGGAGCGCCATTGTATGGGGCGAGCTGCTACGACGGAAATTCTGACCTGTAAAGCTACCGAAAAACACACTATCACACTATCTCAAAATGGCATTCAACATCCTCACAGCTGCCGAAGCCGCCGAAATGATCAACAACGGCGATACCATCGGCCTTTCCGGATTCACCGCCCCCGGTACTCCCAAAGCCATAACAGAAGAGCTTGCCAAGAAAGCCCTCCGCGAACACGAGGCCGGTCGACCCTTCAAAGTGAACATGTTCACCGGCGCCTCCACCAGCGACCATGTCGACGGTGTGATGTCGCGTGCTAACGCCTACAACATGCGCGCTCCCTACCAGAACGTGCCCGACCTGCGCAAGCGAATCAACTCCCACGACTGCCACTACTTCGACCGCCATCTCTCCGAAATGGCCCAGGAAGTACGCTATGGCTGCTACGGCCCTGTCGATTACGCAATCATCGAAGCCGCCGCCATCGAACCCGACGGCAGCGTCGTGGTTGGCTGCGGAGTGGGCAATGTGGCCACATATGCAAAGCTCGCCAAGCATGTATTCATCGAACTCAACGACAAACTTCCGGCATCGCTGCTGGGCATGCACGACATCTACACTCCGCTGGATCCCCCTTACCGTCGCGAGATACCCATCTACCGCCCCGACGACCGCATAGGCTCCCCCGTGCTCAAAATCGACCCTGACAAAATCGTGGGCATTGTCAAGACAAGCTCCTACGACTGCGTGAAGCCTTTCAGCGCCCCCGATGAAGTGTCGACACAGATTGGTCGCAACGTGGTCCGCTTCCTTGTGGGCGAATACAAGGCCGGACGTCTGCCCAAGGAATTCCTTCCCCTGCAGAGCGGTGTGGGCAACGTGGCCAACGCCGTGCTCTACGACCTCGGCGAAAGCAAGGAACTGCCGGCATTCATGATGTACACCGAAGTTATCCAGGACGCCGTCCTCGAACTTCTCCAGAAAGAGAAGTGCGTGTTCGCATCCACCTGCTCGATGACATTCACCGACGACACCGAGAAACGCCTCTTCTCCGACCTCAAGTTCTTCCACGACCGCATCGTGATGCGTCCTGCCGAAATCTCCAACAACCCCGAGGTTATCCGCCGACTCGGTGTCATCGCCATGAACACCGCTCTGGAGGCCGACCTCTTCGGCAGCGTGAACTCCACCCACGTGCTCGGCACAAAGATGATGAACGGCATCGGCGGCAGCGGCGACTTCACCCGCAACGCCTACATCTCCATCTTCAGCTGCCCCTCCATCACCAAGGGCGGAGCCATCTCCAACATCGTTCCCATGGTGGCACATCCCGACCACAGCGAACACTCCGTCGATGTGCTGGTTACCGACCAGGGCATCGCCGACCTCCGCCATAAGGACCCTGTGGAACGCGCCAACGCGATAATCGACAACTGCGCGCATCCAATGTACCGCGAACTGCTCCGCGACTACCTCCGTCTCGGAACCCAGGGTCAGACCCCGCACACCCTCACCGCCGCGTTCGCGTTCCATAACGCCTTCAACCAGACAGGCGACATGCGCAACGCCGACTACGGCAAATACGTCTGATTCCGCGCGCCTTCCGGCGCCCGACACATAACACCGATGGCCTTTCCCGCATCAGCGGGAAAGGCCATCGTCTATTCCATCCTTTAATGCCAGGCCACCAGGATTGAGGAAACCGCCTCGGCGAAAAACGGCCAGAGCGTACAACTCCAGAAATTCTTTCCGCCTGATAGCCAAATTCTCATAAAATTGTGTACCTTTGTGAATTGAATAATAGACGTTGTAATGACGATAACTCCGAAAACCTGTATGAAATAATCAAAGGAATCGAATAAAATGTCTTTTTGGAATTATATCGGAGAGTTTTTATTGTTCCGCTGGCTGTTCGGGACTGGCAAACAGGATGTCGCTACTCGCAATGTAGAGGATATATCCATTGGAAGGTCAAGAAATGAAAGCCATTACAACAACAGCTATTCACGCTTCGATAATAATAAAGCTTACGGCAACTTCCGATCAGACGATTATTTCCATGATGAGCAGGACGATTACGACATGATGGATGATTTTTAGTATATTTGACTATGATTGACAAGGTCGAAATACAGAAAATGCTGCTTGACTTGGAGAGTGACCGGGTCGAGAGGACTGTTTCAACAACCAATATCGATAAGTTCTGACAGGCCATTTGCGCGTTTGCCAATGATTTGCTGGATTACCGTAAACAGGGGTATCTGATTCTTGGTGCTGACGACGACGGTAATGTGCAGCCAATCAATATTACAATGGATTATTCTGAGAAGGCTTTAATAGGATTGTTTAACTAATGTGAGTATTTACAGAGCGTTTTCTACTATGGGAACGCCTGAAAGACTGCAAGAGTTCGCACTCCGTGAGAGGAGGGGCAGGGTGATGCGGATGTATGCCGGAGGGGAGGTGGCGAAAAAGGTGGCGCACATACCACGGAAGAGCGGCTGTTTTCAGACTCCGTGACGCACGATTGAAAGAGCCTCGCCAAAGGGAGAAGTCCATGTCCGCTCTCCATGTTTTTCCCTCCAAGCAACATTTCTACGTTGCAATCCTGCGACAGTAATCCCGCCACAGGCAACAACCTCCTTGCCAACCAAGCACGAGCAGCCGTGCGACAAGGTGTAATATTCCCGGCACTGTCCAACGCATGAACCGCAGGGCAAGCAATAGCAGCCATCGGATAAGCAATACCGCGATTATAACGACAGGCAGCGGATATATAATCAATAGAAGCTGAAATATAGTCAGAGATATTATGATATCATGATGTTATGACTGTCCGACAATATGATTATTACATAGCCGGACTATCGCTTGAAGCGACGCTCCAAGTATGTAAATATACTAATTTTCAACGACATATGCAAGAAATCAAGCAACTATTTTATCATGTAATGCTCTGATAATCCGATAATAATGCGCTTGTTCTATCTCATTATAGCTGTATGATATTATATATTGAAATTGATATGCCATAATCGTTTTGCAGGATAGACATATAATCAGATAGTGTGAGTATCACCTGCCGTGATTATTCGGGTATCCGATAATCGGCAACCATGATATTTCGGATAGTGATACAAAGATTATGTTCGGAATTTCTGCTTTAGCAATCAGGGTGTGCTAACTTCGCCCCCGAAGGCAATGCTGGAGAGAACCGGACCAGTGCGAACATACGGTGTAGAATTTGTCAAGCAAGTTGTACTTTTCCCCGGATAAAACTGCGTTTTACCGCTGAAAAGTAACCTGCCGCCCGTTCCCTCCGGGGCAAATCAGCTCGCGATTCGCCGATTTTTAATCACTGGAATAATCCATATGCTCAAATGACCAACAACAAGGCCGCCATATCAAAGAAAGCGTAGTGGTTTAACCATCAGAGCATTGTCATGTCATAATTTATTATTAACTTTGCACTTGACTTCCACGCCTTGTGCCGTTAAGAGAAACGGTGGCTGGGAGGTCTTACATAAGAAAGCGTGTATTGACGCTTGTTCTTGGTTATTCGGAACTTAGGACACTCTGAAAACTCACCAAAGGACAATGCAACGATAGACGCCACGGGTATGTATATACCTATCCGACTCATTTCAAGTATCTTGCTTGAAATGGGTTTGGGGTATTCACATATAGGCGTGGAGTCTTTGTTGCTCGATCCGGTGAGTTGGGCAGTCCTAAGGCCTCGAATAGCGGAGCGAGCAACAGCAAGGCTCCCGCTTTTCTTTTTATTAACCAATAGCCATTGGAGTCTGTGGCAAATGTTCATAGTCCGATGGCAAACGAAGACCTCCGAACAGCACAAGCCGGAAAGAACGATGAATTCTACACTCAATACCACGATATTGAGGTGGAAATGAATGCCTATCTTGAATATAATCCCGATGTATTCAGAGGCAAGACAATCCTTTTGCCTTGTGATGACCCCGAATGGAGTAACTTCACAAAATATTTCGCCGCCAAATTTGATGCTTTGGGTCTGAAGAAACTTATCTCCACGAGTTATGCTCCTGAAGGCAAGAAGATGGTATTAGGAGGTTTGTTTTCTGAATATGAGCAATCCTCTCCACAATTTGACGCAGATAAATCTAAAATTCATGGCAAAATCTTTATTCTAGACAGAGACATCACAGGCGATGGACATATAGATATAGACGATTTGCATTGGGAGTATCTTAATGATGACGGTGATTTCCGCAGTGATGAGGTGACAGCTCTTCGTGATGAAGCTGATATTATAGTTACAAACCCTCCCTTTTCTCTGTTCCGCGAATTCCTTGCATGGATAACAGACGCTGATAAGCAATTCATAATAATTGGGAATATAAATGCCATTACTTATCCACAGGCATTCCCTCTAATTATGGCTGACAAGATGTGGCTGGGTGTGACCATACATTCGGGAGATAGGGAATTTGAAGTTCCGCAAGAATATCCATTGAACGCTGCCGGATGGCGCGTTGATGAAACTGGAAGAAAGTTCATTCGTGTTAAAGGCGTTCGATGGTTTACAAATATTGATCATGGTGATAGGCATGAGCCATTGGATTTAATGACAATGGCGGACAACATACGTTTTTCAAAGCATAAAGATATTGTCGGCAAGAAATATCGGCATTATATAAATTATGATGCAATAGAAGTCCCTTATGGAGATGCAATTCCATCAGACTATGATGGGGCGATGGGTGTACCTATAACGTTTCTCGATAAATATTGTCCAGATCGATTTGAAATACTTGGCATAGATGGTGGAGATATGGGAACTTCGTATGGGGTTAGTGCGAATCTTACACAAGAAGAGTGTAATGCTTTATTCAGAGAACATAAAGGCTTTCGACGTGGTAAATTATGCTATCGTAATGACGATGGTGGATTAGAAGTATGTTATCGTAGAATTATAATCCGTAAAAGATAATAAATCATGACACCGACGCTTCGAATAGATTTTACCGTAGAAGATATATGTAAAGGATTTGTTTACAATAAATCCGAAGGTAGAGGCTTGTTTGGGCTGGATGGGAAACTTACCATTCAGCCTGAGTATCAGCGCAATTATATTTATAACGACGGAAAGAAAGATGTCGCTGTAATAGAGTCACTTCTTAAAGGTTATCCTCTCGGTCTCATTTATTTTAATCAGACTCCATCCGGTCAGCTTGAAGTATTGGACGGTCAGCAGAGGATAACCTCTTTCGGTCGTTACGTAACGGATAAATTTGCAGTAATACGCAATGGACGCGAGACTTACTTTTCAGGTCTTGATGATAATCTAAAAGAAAGGATTTTGAAATCAAAACTCGTGGTTTTTATTTGCGAAGGAACTGAGACTGAAATAAAGGAATGGTTCGAGACCATCAATATTGCAGGTGTACCACTTAATGAACAGGAACGCCGAAATGCAGTGCATAGCGGTTCATTTGTAACTGCGGCAAAAAGAGTATTCAGTAATTCTCAAAATTCGGCTATACAAAAATGGAGTCACTATGTCAGTGGAGATGTCAAACGCCAAAAATATCTTGAATGCGCTCTTGATTGGATAAGTCGCTCTAAAGGGATGTCTATTGACGCATATATGAGTGCCCATCGATTTGATACGTCTATTGAAGAATTAGAGAATTATTTCAATTCTGTTATCGACTGGGTAGCTGGATTATTTGAAACGACAGAAAACATGGCCGGCATGGAGTGGGGTCGATTGTATGAAGAATACCATAATGCACATCACAATCGTACAACCCTAAATGCTCGTGTCAATGAGCTATTGAAGGATGAATCAATCCGCAAACGGGCAAACATATATGAATATGTCTTAGGTGGAGAGGAAAAACCGATTCTCCTCGAAATCCGCATCTTTGAAGAATCAACAAAGAAGATTGTCTATAATAGACAGACAAAGGAGGCAATAGCAAACGGTGTCTCGAACTGCCCATTATGCGCTCTTGGGAATGACAGCAACCACACTCGCATATATAAACTAAAGGAAATGGATGCCGACCATGTCACCGCATGGAGTAGAGGCGGCGCGACAACCATAGATAACTGCCAGATGCTTTGCAAAACCCACAATCGAGCGAAAGGCAATAAATAGTATAGCCCGTAAAAGCTTACAGTCGTTACTATTTGGCCTCTGACTCTTCTGAGTTTTTTGAGTGTTCCTTTAATTGATCCAATACATCATCTATCGTGGAGCCTTTCCTGCATAGATTTAGCAAACTAATCAAAAGGTATATAGCAGCTGCAATAGTAAGAATTATAAAAATGGCCTCCCACACTGCAGATTTTATGCCAAGGAAGTTCGTATTAAATGTAGCTGTTAAGTCTGCAAGAAGCAGTGCAATGAAAATTGCTAATGGATTTATCCAATCGGTATTTCGCTTTAATTTGGCATGATGGTCTTGTAATATTAGTTTCATTCGATCAATGTTCACTATTACTATCTCTTGAGAAATATTTTTATGAACTACCAATTGACTGCCAATATCGCTGTTTAAATCGATATTCATGGATTTTCGTTGTCCTTTGCCGTTCGGTGAATTCATTTTCCTTCGTTTTGATTTAACAATCCGAGTACTCCTAATGCATGGTGACTTATAAAGCCACAATTGGCACATACAATTCCAATACTCGGGATTGACGGTCCCCCGAAAACCATACTTTGAAGATCTGCATTTATTGGCGAATTAAAGTATCCATCGGTAATAATGAAATTATTTCTATGGCACATAGGACAGACAATATTAGGAATGCGATTTGACAACACATTCGCAATTTTTCTTTTTTCGTCCTCTGTGAGTATTTGTTGAGGTGTTGTATTCATATTAATTTACTTATAATCATCTTATGATACTCCAAGAACCGGATTTGTCGCTTCCATTACGTCTGATAAAGCCTAATTCACGTAGCAACTTCGTTGCTCGTTCAACCGTTTTGACAGCAACGGAAATAATAATAGCAATTTCAGAGTGCGTTATTGATGGGTTTTGTTTAATTAATTCAAAAACTTTAGCTTGTGTGCCTGTCAATTTTACACCGACATTTACACCGACATTTACACCGACATTTACACCGACATTTTTAGCGACATCGGTGTTGTTGGTGTCGGTTAGCCGTTGGATTGCGGACTTGAGGGGGAAGGAGACTGTGGCGATGGTGCGGTCGCTTTCGATGGTAGGTTTGGTGCCAGTAAGAGTTTCCCAGCTTGTTAGTTTATTCATTCCGTATCCGGCGTTTTCGGCGATGCCGACGTAGCGGAATAGTTTAGCGATTGTAGGGTTACGGAGCTTGGAGTATATCTTGCCGAGTATTTCGTTGACAGGGAGTGGAAAAGCTCCTCCGTTCATAAACTCGATATGGTCTGTATAGACACGCACACAGGAACGGAGGGAATCGAAATGGTCGCAGTGCATCACCATGTTTGCCAATGCCTCACGGAGAACCTTGTACTGGCTTTCATCTGTTGTTGCGAAACCGTCATCCTTGATGTGTATCGGAGCATCAACAAGGGTACGGAAACGTCGCAGAATGATCTGTACGGCCTCCCAGATGTTCTGTTGTTCCGGGATGCGGTAGGTGTATCTTACTTCCGCCTGTTGTATTGTCGGTGCCGGAATCTCTATATAGTCCACACAAAAGGTAGGCACATAACGCAAAACAAACGGCGCTTTCCCGAACATCAAAAGCCCGGCGTAAGTTAGCAAGCCTTTGTGCGTGATGTTGACCTGCTCGCAAAACTCGGCATCGCTGACATCGCGCAAATCCACAAGGTTGCTTGTCTCTCCAAGGGCAAACCTATAGTTGTGCAAGGTATCGAGGTTTAACATCTCAATCCCGGAATCCGAAATTGTCTCCTCGGTTTTCTTCCCGAATGACTGATTGCGGAACATGGCACGAATTTCTCCTTCCGTCGCTCTTTGGTCTCCGCTTCCCATCCGGATAAACGTATTAGTCGGGTTGCCAAAATACACCGGTTTCGTCTCTACTTCGGGAATGTAGAAAGCAAGTAGCTTGCAGCCGTCAATCGTGTATTGCTTGGAGTGTGCGAAAATAGTGGTATTGAATTTGCCGGAACGCAGCGTGCCAAGGAAATCTTGTTCAAGTTTCTCTTTGTTATCCACTCCTTGAATCTCGAAGATTTTCCCTGACTGCTTAACTCCAAGCACAATCCAACCGCCGGAGGTATTGGAAAACGCGCTCACGGTCTCCCAGATATTCTTCGGCAGTTCGGACTTCGCGGCCTTGACCTCAAAGTCATCCCATTCTATGTCGCGTAGCCTTGCTACAAGTTCATGTTTCGTCATTCTAATGCAAAGTTAGTCAATTTTCGCCATCACTACAATAGCCATCAGCAGTTTAGGACGATTTAGTAATAAAAATAATTCCTCACGCGTGCGCGGGAGAGAGAATATATTATTATCTATAATTATATAATATATGTCCCCAAAAGTGGTGGAGAAAGTGGCGTAAAGATACCGTTTTCCCCTCCTGCCGTGAGTGAGACAGGAGGGGAAAACAGGCGGCTTATTTCAACAGATTGAAGCCTTGGATTACGCTTGTCTGGAGAACCTGGGCGTATTTCTCGGTCATCGTCACGTTGGAGTGGGCGAGCACCTTGCTCACGGTCTCAATACCCACGCCCTTTGTCAAGGCTCAGGTAGCGAAGGTGTGGCGGCCGCAGTGAAAAGTGATAGGCTATGCAAAGAAACACAGAGAGGTAAAGATTAAACGTAAGTCGTTTGAAATGAACGGTATTTCAGCATTTTGCCAAGTAGAGAAAATGCAAACGGCAACGGAATATTGAGGTTGTTCAGTTACCAAACCGTTAGCCGGGCAGTTACCGAAACGGGAATAGGTAACGGCAGGCAATGAAAAGAAACCCTCACCGTTTTATTTGCGCTCATACACAGTGTTTTGCATATCAAGGAACGCTTATACGGCAAGTAATTTTGCACTAAAAAATATAAGCGTATGAAAGTAGAAAAATTCAA